>Ga0209058_1000115_pt1 | contig 59569 bp, 52 predicted proteins | sample GraSoiAngelo_147_FD_185904 | JGI IMG/M metagenome (GOLD analysis project Ga0209058, IMG submission 185904) | Grasslands soil microbial communities from the Angelo Coastal Reserve, California, USA - 14_1009_05_40cm (SPAdes) (version 2) | ecosystem: Environmental > Terrestrial > Soil > Grasslands ... | reverse complement strand
CGTAAACGACGGCGGCCTGTCCCGCTCGGACAATCGCCCGACACTTACGTACGACGACCAGATCCGTCCCGATTGCGGTGTGGGAGTGCACGTTACTCCCCAGTCCCGACATTCCATCGTGCGTTGCCGTCACGAGGTCGATCCGGTGGCCCCGTTCCGCGAGGAACTTGACCTGCTCGCGCACATGGATTGCATCCCCCCGCGGCACAAGTAGATCGACGTCGAGGGCGAGGAAGAGGACGTTCATCCAGTCACCGGTAGCCCTTTCGGGTTCGACGACTCGAGAAGGGCAGAGGGGCCTTCAACCCTGCGGCCAGAGCTTTCTGCCGATCACAATTCCAAGTGCTTTGGCGATCCTGAGAACGAGGATCCAGCTGGCCGTCCCGTTGTAAGCTTGCGGCCACCATCCGGTCCGAACTCCCGCGGGTCCGGCCGCGTGCCCAAATGGCCGGGCCGGAGGTTCGCTCGGGGACAAACTGAGTGAGGTCACTGGAGTAGCGTGTGGTACACGGCCGCGAGGCGACGCGCCACTTCAGTGGTGTCGTGCAACGCGCGCGCCTTAGCGAATAGCTCGGCCCCGACTGAGGCCCGAAACGACGGGCTTGCAACGAGCGGTTCGAGAGTGTCGACGAGTGTCTCCTCCGTGACCGCCACCACCGGAGCGTCGAGACGCTTGAGGTCCGGTCGGATGCCCGCCAGCGAGGGAAGGCCGAGGGCGAGACACTCGATCGCGAACGTCCCGTACCAGCCCACGCGGAGTTTGTCGACCGCGATATCAGCGTCTTGGTATCGCAAGAGCGCCTCTCCATGCGGAACGCCGGAGACCTCGTCGAGCACGACGTCGTAGCCCTTCCCCTGCAGTCGCCGCACAGCATCGCGAATCGCGGGGGTGCCGAACACGCGGACGTAGGAGGCGTTCGCCAAGTACGCGTGGACTATCCTGACCTGCCGTTTCTCCCGGGGCGGTATCGGGCGTCCGGGGAACTTTCGCGGATTTGGCATCCAGGTTGCCTTTTCTGAGGGTACGTCCGACGGTAGGTACTGCAACAGGTCAGGGGTGGCCACAAGGATCGCATCGGCGCCCCGGGCCTCCTCGACGACACGCCCCAGCCGCAGCTCCTCGCCGTGGAAGTGTTGGACGACGGGCTTGCCCCTGGCATGGGCCCACCGCAGGCACGCGAAAGCGACTCGGCCGGACGTATGCAAATGGAGAAGGTCCGCCTCGTCGAGCAGACTCTTCAGAAGCAGCGTGTATGCGAGGTTTCGCTCCAGCCGCCGAACGCCGGAAGAGATCCAATCCCATGTGAATCGCACGTCCTCCGCGAAATGGAGCCTGTTGTTGTGTGTTTCGAAGACGAGACACTCCGCCGCCCGGAGCTCCGCAAGCCCGTCGCGCAATTCCGCGGCCACGTTTGCGGTGTTACCGATGTGCAAGACCTTTGGTACCGCCATACCGGTTCCCCCGGTCTTTACCGTGCGACGGCGGAATCGTCCCGTATCGATATTCACGTTACTTAAGTTGTCCGACGTCCGTCATGATCGCGCGCGTGATTCCCGTTGGATAGGGTTTTAGGTCTAGCCATGCCGTCCCTATTTCGTGGACGATCCGGAACATCCCTTCTCGATCTCCCTCATTATCGCCACCCGAGGGCGTGTCGCGACTCTCGCACCACGTCTACCCCTATGGACCGGCTCGGGATTCGACGAAGTGATTGTCGTCGACGGCTCGTACGACACTGAGCACCGGCGACAGATCCGCGAACTGTGCGAATCCATCGGGGCCGTTTGGTTACCTGCACCCGTCCGGTTTCGAGATACTCGGTCACTGTCACGCAATCTAGGAGCGCGGCGCGCGAAGGGCACGTGGATCCTGTTCCGAGACGACGACTCCCCGGTCCTTCAGTCGATTGATAAGGGAGCGCTCGGAAAGGCGGCAGCGGGACGCGACTGGCTCGTCAACGCGGACGCCCAGATTATCACGCTCCAGCGCCGGGACGCGTTTCTTGCGTTCGGTGGTTACCCGGAGGATATGGTGCACGCTGAGGATTCGATCATGTCGAACCGTGCGCGGGGTCATGGGGTCGGGGGCAGAGAGCCAGCGTGGTACAAGGGGGTTGTAACGTTCCCACCGCCGCCAGAAGACCCAATAAGCCGTGCGCGCAATGCCTTCTGGTACGGTTATACACTCCTTTTATTCCTGATGCGCACGCCGCTGCGCGATCAAGTCGTTGTCGGCGACGCGCGCCGGTTTGCGCACCAGCTTCGCCGGGCGCCCCGCGAGACCCGCCAGATTGTCTACCTCGTCATTGGCTTATTTGGCCGAGTGATCAGCCCGCTCCACAGCCTCGGCGTCTTGCTCCGCTCGGGAGTGGCCGCATTGCGCCAGGAGCCGTATCACGGGTGGCAAGGAATCCGTTCCGACCCGCCCGCCTGAGGCCGATGGTTTGAACACCAGGTCGCCTATCGGCCCCGACGTGCGGGTCCTCCTGCTCTCCCCCTACGCCTCGCGGTCGTCGGGCGTCGCTTCGTTGGTTAGAGCTCTCGCCGCGCGGCTTCCGGACCGCGGGCATTCCGCCCATTTCGAGGAGGTCCGGGTCGGGGGCATCCCGCCCGGCTTGACGAATGCTATGCTGGCTTGGCGCACCGTACGCGCCGTCTCGCGGCTCCGCCATGACTTCGACGTAGTGCATTGTCAGCAGCTCCACCCCCAGTCGCTGTTCGCTTGCCTCACCGCGCGCGTGCTTGCCAAGGGCTCGGTCTTAACGATCCACGGCCGGTCTCCCCGGCCACCGGGCCTAAAGGGGGTTGCCTTCGACATCGTTGAGCGGTGGTGCTTAAGGGCACCTCAGCGGCTCCTGTGCGTTGCAAAGTCCCTCCAGGTGGAATATGGGCGCGGTGAGGTCGTACCGGGGGGCGTTGCCGTCGCGGACCTTCGGGCTCGTGTGGGGCGAGTGGCTTTGCTGGGCCGAACCGCTGGGTTGAGTCTCCTCTTCGTAGGGCGCGTAACCGTGGACAAAGGCATATTCGTTCTCGTAGAAGCAATGCGGCAAGCCAGGGAGGCGACAAGTACAGAAATCCGTCTTGTCGTCGTCGGCCCTGTAACGGAAGCACTTTGGCCCGAGTTGTCAACACGGCTCAGTGGCCTAGAAGGTGTTATCGAATTCGTGGGCGAACAAGACGGCCCGTGGGCGTTCCTCCGAGACGCGGACGTCTTCATTCTGCCGTCGTTTCACGAAGGGTTGCCGCTCAGTCTGCTCGAGGCGATGGCGGTCGGGCTTCCCGCGATCGCGACTCAGGTTGGCGACATCCCCGACGTCGTCCGACCCGGTGAGACCGGTTGGCTGGTCCCAGCCCGCGACGTCGCAGCACTGGCTCACGCGATTGAGGCCGCGGTCAAGTCGCGCAATACCCTCCCCCAGCTTGGTTCCCGGGGTGCGAACCTGATCGCGTCGCACTACGACCTTGAGCGCGTCGTCGCTGAATACGTGCGGATTTACTCGGAATTGATGCCCGGCCACCCGTAGATGGATCGGAGTGACTCGCGAGGCTCCACCCGTCTCCCCCCTGGGGGACGTAGGGTAGCCGACGCGCAAGTGAATGGAGTGATTACAGACATTGGCTCATCGCCGCGCAGCGATCGTCCCTGCAGGATGGTGTTGCAACTTCTCGGACCCTTACCTACGAGGTTGGCGGCCAATCTGCTACGGAATCCGCTCCTCACCTTCTCGACGTCGCATCCCCAGCAATAGGGCGTGTCTCAGGTCCGCCAGGAAGACCCCTCGAGTGAGAATCTGGAGTGTGGCAACATACACCCCAATGAACACGGAACCCTCCGCGAGGAGTGCAAGAACCGAAGACGGAAAGGCCACGGTCAACCCGACGCCCACCCCGCTTGCTATTACGCCTGCAACAAGACTATACTGGACCGCGCCACGCCAGTCGGAAAGGGACATTCCTGTCGCGCGGTTTGCGTATCGTCGCGCGAGAAGGAGGACGACAATTCCACCTAGTAGCGCGGCGCCACTGGTTCCAGCGAGCCCCAAATAAACGGTCGCCGGCAGAAGCATGAGCACAAGCACTAGAACCTCGACCCAGGTCGTAACGAAAACAGTTCGAGATTTGCCCAGCGCGTAGAGTGCGTCGCCGCAAATTGCAGAGTACCCGATGAGGATGCCCACCGGGGCGAGCAGTTGCATCGGTAGGATAGAAGGTTCCCACTGGCGGCCATAGAACGAGCGAACGAAAACCGAGGCAAAGGTGAGGACGCCAAATGTGAGACAGGCGGCGACATAGCTGAAGTACCGGATGTTTTCAGACAGGGCCCGCCTCAAGCGATCCTGCGTCCGTGCAACACTTGCCATGACAGGATATCCGACAGGCGAAAGCACTGAGGTCAGGTTGCTCGTAAGGTAAACCCCCCACGAGTAGGCAAAGGAGTAGTATCCAAGAGGTGCAATGCCGAGCACATAGCCGACGATTGCATTGTCGATCGAATGCGCGATGTAGTTCGCAAAACCCGCGAGCATGACAAATTGCCCGAAGCGCATCAGGCTTCGAGCGATGGCGGGATCGAAGGCGAGGCGAGGCCTCCATTTCGGTTCTCTCAAGAGGGACCACGCGACCTGCGAGACACCGCCGATTGCTGTTCCCGTGATCGCCCCGTACAGGAGGCTCCAGTATCCGAACCCGAGGATCGCGAGCCCGACGGCGAGGACCACTCCGACCCATTTCCCGAAATTGTCGGGTATAGAAGCGCGGCCAAACAGCATTGCACGACTCGCAGTCACACGCGGAACCATAGTGAAAGCCTGAAAGAACAAACCGAGAGACAACACGATAATCAGCAGGTTCAGCTCTGGTTGGTCGTATAACCGCGAGGCGATCCATCCGACCCCCAACGAGGAGGCGAACAAGGAAGAAGTTGTGAGCAGCCGGAGAGTGAACGCAGTGTTGGCGGCAGTATCGAACCCTTCACGTTTTGACACGAGGCCCGTTGATAAACCCAAGTCCGCGAACAGCGACAACAAACCCATGAAGAACGTTGCCAGCGCGAAGAGGCCGAAGTCTGAAGGAAGCAGAAACAAAGGGAGGATGAACTGGGCTACGCGGGCTAGTGCCGTCCCAATCACACTCAGAACAATCATTTGAAGGACTCCCCGGGCGGCCTTCGGCCGCAGGCTCCCGGTGGTCGGTTCCACAGTCATGGCAGACTGAGGGCGCGCGATATAAAGGGCGCCATCAGCTTCGCAGAGCGATTCCGAAGGCCCTACAATCGGGGCCTAATAGGCAACTCGGAGTCATGGGTCAGAACGCCTCCTTCAATGGAGACCCAGGTAATCGCGGAAGGAACGAGACAAAGGCGAATTGGACCCCAGTGATCACCGTCGGCGCCCCATCGCTTGGGTCGCGCGTATCCAGTCTGGGGGTTTCCCGTTTCGCATGCGCCATCGGTTGTCGGCCCACAGCCTTTCTCGAACTTCAGAAAGGGTCGCAAACTCTGCGTTCCAGGAACGAGCGCCCTCAAGGAACGTGTCCACAGCCCCGAGCAACCCGCGGTTCATCCGTCCCGGGTGCGCCTGGACAACAAAGACTAGCTCACGTCCGCGGCGAAACCGGCCCAGGGCCCGGAGCCAGTGGTCGGCGATTACCCCACTTTGGTCGCTTGTCAGTCTGGGCCCGTCCGGCGAATCAATGAAGAACCAGTCGTCGAGGTCGAACACGGGGAATTCGACGACACCGGGTGCGACGAGGCGCGGTCGGGGAAGACTGCGCCCGATCACATGGCGTACCCAGATGCGGGGCAAGTGTTGCCATCGAACCGGATGAGCGTACCCCCCGCCGATGAGCGCTCGCAGGTAGCTTCCTGGGTCCCGGAACACACGGCTACTGTCGTACCCCAGACCTGCCTCGGCGAGCGCTGAGTATGTTTCCGAGTTATGGAGCAGGTAGGGCGCCCGAAATCCAGTGGGTCGAAATCCGAGACGATCCTCGAAGGCTGCTGACATCGAGCGGAGTCGACGCACCTGCTCCTGGCGGGGTTCGAGGAATCCCCGATGCACATCCCCGTGCCCCGCGATTTCGTGCCCTGCGTCCGCGAGACGAGCAATCTTGCGCTCGTGGACGTGAAGAGCATCTGCCGTAACCGGGATGGTCATCTTCACCCCGTGGACCGCGAGGACATCGAGCATAGGTCCTAATTCGGATTCCCAATTCTCCTCTCCAGTGTCTATGTCCCCTGTCAGGCAGACCAGAGTCGTGGGATCCTGCCCCCTACGCGCCCTTTTGCGCCACCGCGAGAATTCCGTGCCCGCGGCGGCTCCGGAAACATGTATCGAGTACAGCAAGGGCAAGGCATGGGGGGAAAGCAAGGACTACGAGCGCGGGATCCATCGGCAGAAACGCTTCGTGGATATGCCACGCGAGTCTCCCGAAGATACCATACGTCCGCTCCTGACGGACATTCGCGAATCCCAGGGATTTGAGGAGAGCCTCCAACTCCCCCGGGCGGTACCCAGTTCCGGTCCAAACGCCAGATCGCTGCGAGAATGTATGGAGGACGATGTAGCCTCCATGCTTGACGAGACTTGCTGCCCCGGCAATTAGTGCGTCGTCACCCAACCGGTTTGCAACAACATCGGACAGTACGACCACGTCCTGCTTGTCGAGTCCCCGTGGGTCCCGGAGATCGAGCTGGACGAAGGTGAGGTTGCGGACGCTAGCGCGAGCAAGCAGGGCTCGATTCTTCTCTACGACTGCGTCAAGGTAATCCGCCCCGGTGACGCATGCCTCGGGGTGGTAGCACGCGATAAGGAACGGGTTTATTGCGATGCCGCCGCCCCAACTCATCGCTCCGCTAATCCCGCACCCTACATCGACTAGTGTCCGCCATTTCCAGCGCCGGAGGACGCGGCGGATGTGTAGAGAGCGGAGTCGTCCCCCGAGATTAGCATCGCCGAGGCAATACACGAGGGCGAACCGGGATCGCCACGATCGGACCGTGAGTGGCGATTCGATGGACGCCTCGGTTTCATTCTGGAGCATGATGCCTCGACTGCCGTCTGATAAAAGTTGGCGTACTTCAACACTGTGGACATCGCCTGCTGCAGATTCCCTGTGACCTTTGCTCCCAGGAATACACTCGACCTCGGTTACAAAGAGTATGCGTTCGGGGTCTCGACGCATGGCCTGTCGGCCGGAATCCATCCGGGGAAGACCCTCATGCTGTCACCTCCGCATCGCTGTAGACGGGGAGGACGCGGTCAATTATGATGTTCCCAAGAGAAAAGCCTGCGGCGATGACACGTGAAGGCAAGAGCGACCCTCATTATGGGCACGTCCTAGAGTTCTCCGTGATGGGAGTCGAGGAGCCGGGGGTGTAGAGCCACCAAAGCGTCTCCTTACCGTTGTCGTAGACCACATATCTATTGTCGTGTGCCCACAGACCGAGATCGGAACAGTAGACGTTTTCGTAAGCGAGGAACCTGCCCGGAGCGGTCTTAAGCTCCAACAAGTAAGCGGGCCTGTACCGAAGGTTTAGCGGCTCCGAAATACTCCCTTGCTTCGATTGAAGAATCTGCGCCCAATCCAACTCTGCCTGAATGTCTGGGGCTATCCACAGGGAGTCGCTCTCGAGAGTCAGGTCCTGCAGGGCGATGCGCTTGATCCCAGAATTGAGTTCGTCCGGGGAGTAGAAGCCAAAAATGAGGAGCTCGGGGCTTTGGAATGTGGTGCCCGCGCCGCCGACGGGAAGCACCTGGGCTCCTGAAATTGCCTCAACGCGGATGCCCATCAAACCATCGTTGGCCACGATTGTCCCCGGCGCCCAGAGGCCCTTCACGTAGAGTCCGGAGTTGTAGGTCTCAGAGCTCATTACCGAAGTCCTACTGATCTCGACGTTCAGTACGTAGACCGAGAACCCTGACATGCAGAGGCACAATCCCACGCCGACCGCAAGGGTCTGCAGCCGACGCTGTCGGAAATGAATAATTAGCCGCTCGAGCCCGAGACCACCCAAGAGCGCGAGCAACGGCAGGATATAGAAACCCGTGTATTGTCTCAGGAAGAGGGTCGGGATGAGACCAAGGAAGGCGACCGCCAGGAACGGCTCCGTAATCGTCTTGTTCCGCTGCAGTACGATTACCACCAGGCCGACGAACATCAGAGGGAGCGCCAATCCCGCGCTACGAGCAATACTGACGCCGAGGTTCGCAAGCTGAATCAATGGGCTGTCGCCGGAGGCGAGCTCGCCATAAGTATACTCCTGGAGCACATTCGTGCCCATAATCATCGTTGCCGCAATCAGCGCCACCGAGCCGAGGACGATATGCGGGGTCACCCGGCGGAAGGAGTCGCGCAAAATAATGTGGGGAAAACGAATCCTCAGAATTCGAGTCACTGCGAGGGCGATGACGGCGACGATGAACGCCAGGATGACAATGGCCACGAGGACGACCAGCCGATGCGTGGCTGCCAATAGGACGAGGAATACGGCGAGCAGTAGGAGATTCGCATAGGACCGCCTTCGGTAGTTCGCTAGGAGCAGCCACATGAAAACTGGAAGGAGCGACATGAAAAGACTGCGCGTCGAGGCGGACCACAGGGTAAATTCAAGGAACCGAGGGGCGAGGCCATAGAGCGCTGCAGTCCCGAGCGCAAAAAGATCGCTCTCCCGAAACTCACGCGCCATCAGGAACGAACTCAGAATCCCTATAGGACCCAGGAGGATGGACACAATGAAGATAGATTCTTCGACGTTGATGTTGCCGAGAGCTGAGGTGGAGCTCAGCAGGAAGGGGTCCGCGGACGGATACGAAAGCGGGTACCAGCCGAAGTAGGAGAAGGGGTTCAAAATCCACTTGGCATAACCATCGGAAACGATCGCGACGGAGAGGGTATGTACGAAGAAGGAGTCGACGCCGACCTCGTGAGGGAACTGCGGATAACGCAATAAAAGATTGAACACGGTGATAACGAACAAAAGGGCCAAGGCTGTACGGCGACCGACCCTCACTTAGACAGCCCCTGTCTTTGACCGGCCAGCAATCATAATCAAATGCGCAGCCAAGCTCCGTCTCAATCTGAGGGCGAAAGCAAGGGGGTGCGTTTGGTCGTCCTGCCAATACTCGTCGACCGGCTGGAATCCATGCGCGAGGAGCTTTCGAAGCGCTTTCCAATCGTACCAGCAGATGTGCTCAGCGTTCACTCCAACGCGAAGCCTTGCAAGGCTCTTGAGGTCGTTGTTCAGGGAAAGGGCGTTCGGTGTCACAAAGCACCGGAGTCCACCGGGTTGAAGGTGCTCTCCACCTCTCTCAGGGAAAACACCCGAGTTCCCGAGATGTTCGATGAAGTCCGCGGTAACTATCACGGCGAATTTTCGTCCGAGCTCGAAGGACTGAGCGTCAGGAACAGCGACGTCATAGCCTTGCACCTGACGACGCTCGATTTCACTCGCCGCGGTGTCGATTCCCAACGGCGACCGAGTTGCCTCCGCGAGTCGCGTGTGGGAGCTCGGTTCGAGGTCGACCTTTCCGGGACCCTCTGCGCTCCCGACATCGAGTATATCTCGAGCTTGGACGAGTTCGAGGATTCGCCCGAATTCAGTACCGACCAAAGAGATCGTCCTCTCGCCTCCATCGGTCTCCGGTCTCTCTTCTAAGTCTAGGTATCCCGAGCATTCCACACCTCTTCGTAAACTCCAAGAATGCGTCGCCCGATCTTTCGCCAATCGTAGGAGGCTACGGAAATGGCGATGGAGGACGACTGTCGAATCACCCCATCGCGAACGCGGCGCATGGCAGATTCGAGGCCCTTTACATCCGATACAAGGTAACCCGTCTCTCCGTCGCGAATGAGGTCAGGTAGATCGCCTACCCTTGTCGTAATGACCGGCGTCCCACATGCGAGGGCCTCGAGAGCGACTGTTGGCAGCCCCTCTCGTTCCGAAAACAGGACCAGAGCGTCGGACGCGTTGAGGAGATTCGGAATTTCGAGATGGGCTATGTCGCCGAGAAGTCGTACCGGGAGGTTTCGCGCGGCCATCTCGACGATAGATCGTTGCGTTCCGCTCCCAGCGATTAGTAGTGTCGTGTGGTCGTTGCCGACGGAACGAAAGGCTTGCAAGATTTCCAATACACGTTTCTCAGGCTCGAGTCGCCCTGCGTAGAGGAACGTGGTACCCTCAATCCCGAACCTACGTTTCGCCACGGTTCGGTCCATCGGGTGGAATGACTTTCCATCGACTGCGTTGGGGATTACGCGCAAGCGATCTCTCAACCAAGGATAGCGGTGTTGGTACTCCTCTCTCGTCCCTGTGTCGATGGCGATGACCCGAGCCGTACCCAGTAAAGCGATTCGCTCGACCTCACGGTACAAGGCCCCGACAAGCCAGCCTCTCCGCTCTGCTACTGCCCGACCAGGACTCCCGTGGAGCGTGCAAATCCGCGCCAGACCCTGACGGGCCACGGCAAACGGAATCAATGTCTCCGGCCGTTGCGCGTGCACAATTGTGTCTTTGGGGACAGGGAGGGCTCTCACGCAGGCGTAGAGGCCAGATTGAAACGACCAGTTCGACACTCGTCGTCGAATCGGAAACTCGTACCGATTTTCGCCAGTCCAGCCACCCGATCCCGCAGTGACGAGGAGATGCGGGATCCCCTCCGAAGCTACGAATGCCTCGAGCCCCTCGGCGTACGCGCGAGTCCCACCCGGGCGCGCCGTCGTCGCATCGAACTCCGCCACAATTGTCACGTGCATACGGATCCTGCTTCCTGCCGAGAGGAAGTGCACAACCGCGCGCGTCGGTAAGCATCGAGAAGCCGGTTTGACACCTCAGACCACCGCCACGTCTGATACCGGTGTTCGAGTCTAGACCGAAGCATGGCATTCTCTCCGTGTAGAGCATTCGCTATCGCCGAGGCCAACTCATCTGGGCGCCCCGGTTGATAGTAAAACGCGTTCTCTCCAACAAAGGACTCTATTGCAGGGAGCCGCGGCACAACAAGCGGCTTGCCAAGCATCGCGTATTCGAACAACCGGTTTGGAAGGCCGAGCCGCGTAATGGGGTTGTCGACGAACGTCACGACGCCGACTTCGGAAAGCGAGAGTAGGCTGAGCGCTTCCGAATGTGGGACGAACCCACCGAGAACGACTCGATCTCCCAGGCCGAGCTGGTTTGTGAGGGCCCGAAGGTCCGCGAGGTACTTCCTTTCGCCCCGTCCTAGGAGGAGGAGATCGACGGACCCTGCCAGGGGAGGCAGCGCGAGGCTCCGAATGAGGGTCTCGAGGTCTCGCTCCGCGTTAAGACCCCCGGCGATGACGATCGAATGGGCCCCCCTGAGCCCGAATCGCTGGGCGAGAATGAGCCGATTGACTGGACTAATAGCTAGCTCGTCCGGCGTGTTCGGGAGGACAGTAATCTTGTTTGACGGAATCCGTCTGCTTACAAGGAGATCCCGGATCGTCTCATTCACGACGAAGATTTCGTCCGCGAAAGCGGAACTCACGCGCTCAAGGGCGCGGGCAAGCCGCACGAGAAATGCATCGCGATCTAGCTGAAACCTTGCGGCCAGTACTTCCGGCATCGCCTCGTGGAGGTCCAATATCACGCGGACGCCAAATGCGCGGGGGAGCGCAGATGCAAACACGAGGAAGTCCGGAAGCGAGTGAATATGGACTAGGTGGTACCTCCTCCGAATCTCGGCACTAGCCACTGCGGCCGTCGCCAAGAGGAAGAACGCCGCGTACTGCCATGTGTATCGGAGACGGCTCCCACGCCGCGACTCAAGAGGGATTCGCCTCACGTGAATGCCATCGATCTCTTCGCGGGGTCGCTGTCCATCGGCCCTGAGGCAAATCACGTCAACCTCAACGCCTGCCCGCTGGACGGTTCGAGCCTCCCGCGACACGCGAGGATCATCCGGGTAGTGAGAATAGACGACCATGCAGACCCGGAGTCCCGTAACCGCTTCCTGTCGAGCGGCCTTAGAATCCGAACCCTTCATGGTAAACCTACAGAAACGATAATATGATCGCGGCAATTGCAGCGAGCGAGTACAGGCCCAACAAGGTTCGGACGAGTTGCTGCTCTGTCATCGGCTTCCTGGAGAGGAGGAGGTACGCGAGCGTGTATCGCTCTGCACCCTTCGGAGGTTCGAGGTTCCCATCTTCGCGGATGATAGGATGATGGCATGCATGTCGTCGGTCGGGGACGCATTGAATCTGGGAATAGTAAAACGTCGCGAACCCCTCGTAGAAGGCTGGGAGGATTGCGATTATCCCATACAACTCAATGTGACCAAGGATAATTCCCGCCGCAAGAGCGGCACCCATGCCGAGGGTCCCGATATCTCCGATGAAGACTTTCGCCGGATATCGGTTGAACGCATACAACCCGATTGCCGCTCCGACCAAGGCTGCCATGATGATGACCGAGTGCTCTGGCGAGCCACGGACGAGCAGAATCACGAGCATAGCGGTCGAGATGATTGCGATCTGTCCGCTCTCGAGCCCGTTGTAGCCTGCGCTCATGTTCATTGCGTTTGCGACTCCCGTGACTCCGGCAGGAACGAGAAGCAGCCAGTACACGAAGTACCACGTCCCAATGAGCGCGATTGAATGCCCCAAGGGGAACGGGACCTCCGTGCCAAGATGTACCAGCATCAATGGCAGCGCCGCGAATCCGACGCCAACAATTTTCACTCGCTGGGGAATGTTCGAGATATCGTCAATGAGGCCAACCATTGCCGCGATGAAGAACACGCTAATCGCTGCGAGGTAGGGTGGTTCGGCGATGTCCCCGACGATCTTCTGGACCCCGACGATGATGCTCAAAGAGATCGTGAAGCCGAACAGAGCCGCGATTCCGCCAAGTTCCGGAACTTCGTGTTTTGTGGATTTGTTGACATCCCTTCCAACCATTCCACCCTCGCGCATTTTTCGGAGGAGGCCGGGGATTGCGATTACGACGATTGCGAGGGAAAAGCTGAACGTGGTCGCTGCTGCGAGGAGGAGGGTTCCGTCCATCGCCCCTGCTGGAGAGAACAACGAATTGACCGACATTCGGAAGCGAGAAGCCCGTCCCCCGAGCTAAAAGGACTACGGCCCTGTTCTCAGAACCGAAAACTGCCTGGAACCTTCAGCGGCCCAGGTTTAGTTTGCGGCCGACTGGATGTTTGCAAGCAAAGCGTTCCTGCTGAATCACTTGCGATAACCACACAGAAACCGCCTTAAAAGGGCCGTCATGTGGATCCCGTGGGACTCGTCAGGCACACTATCGACTTCCCTGGATGGAGAATTGGACAATGGCATCCGCAGGAGAATCCGATTTGAGCCTCTTAGCTAGCCCCAGGAAAACGAACGTGAGTGGACTCCTTATGGAGCGCGGAGCGGGGCCGATTCTTCTCATGAGCGGATCTGCGTACGCCGCTGCATACGTGGTCGGAGGAGTAATCGGACTTTCGCCTTGGGGAGCATTGCTCGCGATTGGGGGCACAGTCCTCGTCCTCCTCGGACTCAAGCTCGTGGCGGCCAGAACCTCGTAACCGTGGTCAAGCTAGGCGGCACCATCGATTCCGCGTTCGGACGGGCAATCCTTTTCGGGGGGTCCGCATTCTCTGGGCTCGCTAAAGTTTCGAGGCGGCCGATGGCCTCTCAGATCCACTCAACAGCGGAGGTTTCCGACAAAGCGACACTTGGCGATGGAACGATTGTTTGGCATGGAGTTCAGATCCGGGAGGGAGCACGCCTAGGGCGATTTTGCAGAATCGGCAAAGACGCCTATATCGATGCCGATGTGGTACTCGGGGATCGATGCAAGGTCCAAAACTTCGCAACGATCTACAAGGGAGTGACCATCGGCAATCGAGTTTTCATCGGCCCTCATGTTTGTTTCACAAACGATCTCTATCCCAGAGCCGATTCGTCGGACTGGGACGTCACTCCTACGATAGTGGAGGATGGCGCTTCTATCGGCGCAAATGCCACCATCCTCTGTGGCATCAGAATCGGTCGAAGAGCCATGGTTGCTGCAGGTGCGGTCGTGACGAAGGACGTGCTCCCCCATTCGCTCGTTGCCGGTGTCCCCGCGAGGGCTGTCGGCTGGGTCTGCGAGTGCGGCCGGCCCCTCGACGCCAAGATGCGTTGCGCTCACGATGGAAAGGCGTTTCCCGAGCTCCGTCCCAAGAGAACGGCCGGTTCCCGTTCTCGCAAGCGAGCGACGAACTTTCATTAGCCCGTGTCCGTTCGCGCAGCGATGATCCCCATCGCGCGGCCGATCCTCGGCGAGGAGGAGCTCGCCGCCGTCAAGGAAGTCCTCGCATCGGGGATGCTCGCCCAAGGTCCGAAGGTGAAGGCGTTCGAGGCCGCGTTCGCGCGGGACCTGGGCCGGAAGCACGGAATCGCGGTCGCCAACGGCACGGCCGCCTTGCACATCGCCCTCCTCGCCCACGCGATCGGAAACGGAGCCGAAGTCATCGTCCCTCCGCTCACATTCTTCGCGACTGCGTCAACCGTCCTCCTCTGCGGAGCCAAGCCGGCCTTCGTCGACGTGGACGGTAGCCTGTACAACCTGGATCCCGCCAAAATAGCGACCTCGATCAACCGCAAAACCTCAACCATCATGCCGGTCCACCTCTACGGCCAAACGACGGACATGGAACCGATCGTCGACTCGGCGAAGGAAAACGGCATCCCAGTCATCGAGGACGCGGCCCAGGCCCACGGCGCCGAATACCACGGGAAGAAGGCGGGCAACCTCGGCGACACGGCGTGCTTCTCCTTCTACGCGACGAAGAACATGACGACGGGCGAAGGCGGCATGATCGTCACGGACCATGATGAGATCGCGGAGAAGGCCCGCCTCCTTCGGGACCACGGCCAGGCCTCAAAGTACCAGCACGTCCTCGTCGGCTACAATTACCGCATGACGGAGATCGCCGCGGCCATCGGGCTCGTGCAACTGAAGAAGCTCGACGGCTGGGTCAAGCAGCGCCGTGCGAACGCGGCCGCCTTGACGAAGGGCCTCGAAGGGATTGAAGGTCTCGTCCCGCCCTCGGAAGGGAACTGGATGGTCCACTCGTACTACCAGTACATCGTTCGACGCGAGGACTCATTCCCGATCTCCCGCGACGAGATCGTCCGGCTCCTCACCGAGGACGGAATCGGTTCCCGGCCCTCCTATCCGATGCCCCTGTACCAACAGAAGGCGCTACGAGACCTCCGGATCCGAGGACGCTGCCCCGTGGCCGAAGACGTCGTCCCGCGACTCTTCGAGCTCCCTGTGCATCCGGGGGTCGGCCCCGCGGAGATCGAGCGGATCCTCTCTGCGGTCGAACGGATTGCGAGGCCCGCGTAGGCGAAGAGGCAAAGGGAGAAATCGGCAGGGCCACATGGGCACGCCTATGGCGGACGCCCGCGAGGCCTTTGCAAGAGCGCTTCACGAAGGCCACGAGAGGGAACATGATCAACGGTGGCAGGACGCCGTTGACACTTACTCACGACTCCTCTCCTCTCTTCGTCCAACCAAGGATCGGGAATCCCGCGCGATGCGCGCGATCGCCCTCATGCGATCCGGCAACGCGCTCATGGAGCTAAGGCGGTGGGCCGATGCGCGCGCGGCGCTCGACGAGGCGTTGCACGAGGCGAAAGGCAGCGGCGATCCCACCATCGTCGCCCAGGCCCTCCTCGCCGCCGGCGTGTTCGCGGCGAACCAGGACGACCGCGAGCGGGGCGAGGCCTTCCTCCTCGACGCCCTCGAGCGCTTCCATCGGAAGGACGACCGCGCCTCCCTCCAAGGCCGCGGCTGGGCGTTCCTGAACCTCGCGACCCTCTACGGTAAGACGGGCCGGCTCGACCTGGCCTTCGTCACCTTCACGAAGGCCCAGGACGTCCTCGGAGCCGCCGAGGACTGGGCCGGCGTCGCCGCCGCGTGGGAGGCCCAGGCCCAGTTGCGCCGCGCGATCCACGACGAGGACCGATGGCGCGAGGACCTTGCAGAGGCGATCGTCTTCTACGACCGCGAGGGAATGAAGGCGAAGGCCGACCGCCTGCGGACGCTGCTCGGCAAGAAACGCGTGTGACCTCGGCCTTCCATCCAACCCTTCAAGTGCCGCGGGCGACTCTCGCCGACGATCTCATGGCGCTCACAATCGACGTGCAACAGCTCTGGAAATCGTACGAAGGGAAGCCAGCCCTCCAGGGACTCTTCCTGGACGCCCACGCCGGCGAGATCGTCGGCCTGATCGGACCCAACGGCGCGGGCAAAACGACGACCCTGAAGATCCTGGTCGGCCTGCTGCGGCCCGACTATGGCGTCGTCCGTGTGAAGGACCACGACGTGCTCGCAGACCCGGTCAGTTACAAAGCCGACATTGGCTACATGCCCGAGGCGCCGACGCTCCCGGAATACCTGACCCCGAGCGAGTTCCTCGGCTACGTCGGCCGCATCCGCAACCTGCCCAAGGAACGCCTTGCGGTCCGCACACGGGAGCTCCTCACTATACTGGACCTGGTCCCGAAAGCCGACGAGACGATCGCCTCCCTGTCGAAGGGGATGAAAGCGAAGCTCGCCTTCGCGGCCGCGATCATCCACGAGCCGTCGATCCTGATCCTCGACGAGCCGCTGATCGGCATCGATCCGGCGGGGCAGCACTTGCTCAAGGAGCGCCTGACGGGGATCGCCCGCTCCGGTGGGACGGTCCTCGTCTCGACCCACCAGCTCGACACGGCGGAGCGGCTCTGCGACCGCGTCGCGATCGTGAACCACGGCCGGAACGTCGCGACGGGCAGCCTCGAGTCGTTGCGCGCATCCGTCGACACCGGGGAGCACGCGAGCCTCGAAGAGATCTTCCTGCGGCTCACGCAGGAGGCGACCGCGCCCGAGGCCGAGGCCCCGCGGCGGCGCGGCTTGTTCCGCCGGGGCTAGCCATGGGACGCTCCCTCGCCCTCTTCACCTACAAGATGCGGTTCTTCTTCGGACCGGCCCTGCGCGGCCGTTTCGGACCCCTCGCCTACCTCGCTCTGATCCTGATCTTCCTCCCACAGGGCTACGCGTTCGGATACGCGATCGGGCTGTCCCTCCGGACCCTGGACGCCGAGGCCGCGATCCTCGTGTTGAGCGCGCCGCTCGCGACCATCTTCTCGGTCGGGCTCCTCTACTCCCTCGGAGCCGGCGTCACGGCCCACGTATCCGAATTCGATTTCTTCCTCACCGCGGACGTGCGGCCGCGCGAGTACCTGATGGCAGACCTGGCCTTCCAGTTCGTGAGCTTACTCGCGGCGGCGGGCCTCGCCGCTGGCGTCGCGGCGGTCGCCATGGTCCTCGTCGCGGGCCGGTCCATCGTCGCGGCGGTGCCGTTGTTCGGGGTCTTCGCCCTCTACGTCGCCTTCGTCCTCCTGACCTCCCAGGTGTTCGTGATCCTCCGCATCCGATTCCCGAAGGTCCCAGTCCGCCTCCTGACTCTCCCCGTGATCGGCCTTTCGCTCCTGCCCGCTCTCGGGGTCGCCGTCCCCGGATTGCCCATCCGATTCGACGAACTGCCGCTGCCTTCGATCGCCTTCGCAGCCCTCGGACTCGCGGTCCTGCGGGCGACCCAGCCGTCTCTCCTCGATGCCGCGGTCGCGGCCGCCTACCTGGCCGCCATCGCCGGCGTCTGGCTGACCTACTCGAAGACGTACATCTTCCATGGCCTCAAGCCCACGCTGACCGCGGGCTTCGGCCAGGTCGATTTCCGCTCGCGGATGGAGATGCAGCGGCGCATCATGGCGCGCCTCGGGGGCGTGACGACCCGCATCCGCCTGCGGACGGACCGCGGCAGCGACACCGGGCTCATGACGCGCTTCCATCTGGTCCGGATCTGGCGGGACGGGAGCGTCGTGTTCGTCGGCTTGTTCGCCCTCCTTGTGATCGTGCCGACTAGTCTCGGTGGCGCGAGGGCGAACGAAATCGCCCCGATTACCGTCACGCAGACCCTCACGTTCCTCCTCGGAATCCTCGCGATGAACTGGGCCTTCTCGGAGCGGGAGAACCTCTGGATCCTCCTGAGCGCGGCCAAGTCGCCCGGGAGCTACTTCCGCGGGCTCATGCTCAGTTTCGCGGTGATCGGCCTCGGCATGTCGGCCGCCTTTCTCGTCATCCTCGACCTCGCGCGGCCGTCTCGCCTGGCGATCGAGAGCCTCGCCCTCCCGGTCGCCGCCCCGATCGCCGCTTCGTTCGTCGCGACCGCCGTCCTGACGCGGGTGAAGCTGAAGCCGTCCGCGTTCTCGTTCGCGGCCCTTGGCATCTTCTTCCTCGTGTCCCTCGGCGGATTCCTCGGCGGGTTGGCGGCGCAAGCCGTCGTCGTCGCGGCTCGGGTCGTTGGCGGATTCGCCGCGGGCGCCCAAGCCGTCGTCCTCCTCGGATTCGTTATCGGGCTCGCAGCCCTGGGCCTTCGAGCCGTCACCCGACTGGCGGCCTCCTTCCGCCTGTGAAGGCGGCTCGGCCTTTCCCAAAACCTATATTTACGGGGGCTTCCTCGCACGGGCACCCGTCGGGGAGGAATGTCGTGGCTTCGGAAACGGTGACCGTACCCAGTACCGTGCCCGCCCCGGCGAAGGCCCCGCGTGTCGAGGACCGGATCGTCATCGCGCGGCGGCTCGTGAAGACCTACGACAGCGGCGGTGTCGAGGTCCACGCCCTCCGGGGCCTGAACGTGGACATCCGAAAGGGCGAGATGGTCGCGATCATGGGGCCTTCCGGCTGCGGCAAGACGACCCTCCTCAACTGCCTCTCCGGCATCGATGACTTCACGTCCGGCGAGGTGTGGATCGCGGGCCAGCGGCTCTCGACCCTCAACGACAACACGAAGACGGACTTCCGGGCCATGAAGATGGGTTTCATCTTCCAGAACTACAACCTACTGCCGGTCCTGCGGACCGTCGAAAACGTGGAGCTCCCGCTGCTCGTCCGTGGCGTCGACCCGAAGCCGGCGCGGCAGAAGGCAGTGGCCGCGCTCGTGGCCGTCGGCCTCAAAGACGTGCCGATGAAGAAGCCAGCTGAACTCAGCGGCGGGCAGCAGCAGCGGGTCGCCATCGCCCGCGCCCTCGTGAACGAGCCCGACATCGTGTTCGCGGACGAGCCGACCGGCAACTTGGACACGGAGACCTCGCGGGAGGTCGTCGGCCTGATGAAGCGCCTACACAAGGAGAAGGGCCTCACCTTCATCATCGTGACCCATGACGCCGCGGTCGGCAACCAGACGGAACGGGTGATCCTCATGCGGAACGGCGTGATCCTGAAGTCCGTCCATCCGACGACGACCTGAGGGGTCCGATGGACACCGACCTGACGCTCCTGATCGTCGTCACGGGGACATGCCTCGCCGTCCTCGGCTGGGCCGGACGAAAGCGGTTCCCGCTGCGCATCGGCGTCGGCAACTTCTTCCGCCGCAAGACCCAGGTCGCGATCGTCGTCGCGGGCCTCCTGATCGGGACCGCGATCATCACCTCGTCGTTCGTCATCCAGACCACCTTCGATTCCACGATCCGGAGTGCCGTGCTTCGTGCCCTCGACTTCGTCGACGAGACGATCTTCGTCGCCTCCCCGGAGGGAAGCCGGCTGCCCTTCAACGTGAGCGTCTACGACACCTTGGCGGCAAACGTCGGGTCGATGCCCGACGTCTCCGCGTTCGCACCGCGGATTCAGCTGAACGGGGCCGTGATTGACCGATCGTCCCGGCTCTTCGATCCCACGGTGACGTTGATCGGCTTCGATGAGGGACGGGACCTCGGTTCCTTCATCCGGGCGGACGGGGCCGCGTGGACGGGGTCCGGCCTCGGCGCGTCTCAGACGATCATCAATGCGAAGCTCGCCCAAGCCGTCGAGGCGAAGGCGGGCGATGAACTCACCCTGAACTTCGGTGGGCCTCGAGGGCTCGTCGCGATTTCCGTCACGGTGTTCGAGGTCGTCCGAAACGAAGGGCGAGGCGCTTGGAACGATGGGAACAACCTCTTCCTCCGCCTCGATTCCTTCCAAGCGGACCTCGGGGTGCCGGGTCAGATCAACACGATCCTCGTTGCGAACGCCGGCGGGAAGGAGGTTGGGTACCTTCGGTCCGATGCGGCCGTCGCTCAGATCCGTCCGCACCTCCCTGCGAGTCCCTCCTTCACGATTGCGAAGGCGAAGGCAGACTCCGTCAAGGGTGCGACGGAGGGCGTGGATCGGCTCAGCCAGGTGTTCATCCTCCTCAGTTTCTTCACGATCGTCGCGGGCGTCCTGTTGATCGTGAACATCTTCGTCATGCTCGCGGAGGAGCGGAAGGGAGAGATGGGGGTGGCCCGTGCCCTGGGGATGCGGCGAAAGAACCTGGTCCAGAGCTTCGTGTCCGAGGGACTCCTTTACGCGCTCCTGTCCTCCGTCGTCGGCACCTTCGCCGGCTTGCTCGTCGCCGCCATCATCCTCTGGGGTTTCGCCCAGATCTTCCCTACCGGCTTCGGCGGGAACGCATTCGCGGTCATTTGGACGTGGTCCGACCTGCTCACCGGCTTCTCAATCGGCTTCCTGATCACGATGGCCACAATCGGGATCGCCTCGTTCCGCGTTTCCAAATTGAACATCGTACGGGCGATCCGGGACATCCCGGAACCGATTCCACACCGATCCACCCGGCGACAAGTGATCGTCGGGTCAGCTCTCGCAGCCCTGGGCACCGTCGGGACACTCGCTTCCCTCGCGACCCAGAACTTGATTCTTCAGGACGCAGGACCGTCCGCCCTGGCCATTGGGTTCGCGGTCCTCACGATGAGGCTCACCTCCCCGCGAATCGTCTTCACATCGGCGGGAGTCCTCATGCTCGCGTGGCTCCTGAGTCCGTGGAAGTTCTTCAGCACCGCCACCGCGGACATCACCCTCTTCATCATCGTCGGCCTGCTCCTGATCCTCGGCGGCCTCCTGATCGTCCTGTTCAACAGCGATACAATCCTTGCGGTTGCCACGCGCCTCGTCCGCGGTCGGACGTGGCGGCCGGTCGTGCGCACTGCGATCGCGTATCCGATGAACAAGAAGTTCCGCACCGGGGCCACGTTGGCGAGCATCGCGCTCGTCATGTTCACGATTGCTACGATGTCTGGAATCCAGGCGATGGTGAGTTCCTCCATCTCGATGACGAGCTACCGGGAGAGCGGAGGCTTCGATCTCTTCGCCAACTCCCTCGTCCCGATTCCGAACTGGGACTCTGCCATCGGGGGATATCAGGCAGCGACGCAGCCCACGAACGTGACGGCGAACCATGGGATCCCCCAAGCCCGGGTTCGGATCGCGGCGAACGCCAGCTTCTCAGGCGTCCAGCACAACAGCACGTTGATCGGTATCCCGTCCGATTGGGCGCCGTCGTTCCCGCTCCAGGCCCGTGACTCAGTCTACCGCGACGATGCGGCCGCGTGGACCGCCATCCAATCCGATCCCGGACTCGCCATCATCGATGGCAGCGTTGTGCCGAACGACTTCGGCCCGAACTTCGGGAGCTTCACCGCGGTCCTGAACGACATCTTCCACTACCGCAACATGACTGGTGCGACCCGCACGGTCCGGATCATCGGGATCCTGTACGAGCAGTTCGCGCAGGGCCTGTGGGTCTCGTCGTCCACGGTGAAGGCGGACTTCGGGATTACAGCGGCGAGCCTGTTCTACTTCGGGATTCGATCGGGCGTCGACGCTACGAAGGCGGGCCATGACTTGGAGCGGTACTTTCTCGCCTATCAGCTGATTACGTTGAACATCCAGGAACTGATCAACTCGATACTCGAGACGACGATGGGCGTGTTCAACCTGCTCCAGGCGTACCTCGCCCTCGGACTGATCGTGGGAATCGCAGGCCTTGGTGTCATCACGATGCGCAATGTGGTCGAACGGCGTCAGGAGACCGGTGCACTCCGGGCCCTCGGGTTCCGCAAATCGATGGTGTTGCGGTCCTTCCTGTTCGAGCTCTCGTTCATCGCACTGACGGGCATCACGATGGGAGTCGCCCTCGGAATCGCCCTATCGTACGACCTGTTCCTTCGATTCTTCGAAGGCCAGGCGGCGTTTGTGATCCCCTGGGACCGTCTCGTTCTCCTGGGCGGAATCGCGTTCCTGGGATCCGTCCTCGCGACAGCGAGTCCCGCGATTCGCGCGTCGAAGATGCCGCCAGCCGAAGCGTTGCGAAGTTTTGAATAAGCTGCAGAGGGCCGCTCAGTAGACGGCTTGCTTCTGATGTCGTTCGAGGGTGGCGAGTCGGTAGTGCTCCGGCTTGTGGTCGAACTTCAACTGGCAGTCTTCGCTGCAGAAGTAGTAGGGCGTGCCTTTGTACCAGATCATCCAGTATGCGTTGTGCGGATTCACGGGTTTCTCGCACACCGGGTCAATCGCCATTACGCCACCCCGCTCATCTCGTCGAAGACGCGAACGAATATGAAGGCTTCGCCATGGACTATGGCGGGCTGCCTTTTGGGGACGACCGGACCAGTGCAACGATTCCGAGCACAATCAAGGCGACCCCTGCGAAAATCGTCGGCGTGTGGAACACGGTGACGCATTCAGTCCCATACGCGCACAGAAGGGTCGATAGCGAGAGGAGCGAGAACACTAACACGAAACCGCCGACGCCAAGCAACGAGCCGCCCAGTGTCCGGAGGTCCTTGGGTTTCACGTCCCCTAACTAACACGGGTCGTCTCTTAAGGAATTTGAGGCCGCCGGACGGGACGCCAGCAATCAGAAAATTCGGCGCCGCGCGTTTATATCCCGACGCTTGATTCGAGAGCCTATGGCGACGCCGATGCGGGTCGGGGTCATCGGAGTTGGCTCGATGGGTCAGAATCACGTTCGGGTATACTCCGAGATCGCGGAGATCGTCGGGATCGCCGACCCGGACGTGAAGGCCGGTGGCATCGTCTCGAACCGCTTCAACGTGTCCTATTTCACGAGCGCGGCGGACCTCCTCAGGGAAGAACTGGATGCGGTCAGCGTGTGCGTGCCGACCGAGCATCACGCGAAGGTCGCCCTCGACGTGATCCAGGCCGGGATCCCTCTCCTCGTGGAGAAGCCCCTCGCGGCCACCGCCGAGGAGGCGAGCAAGGTCGTGGACGCCGCCAAGAGCGCCGGGGTCACGCTCGCGGTCGGCCATATCGAGCGACACAATCCCGCGATCGCGGCCGTGAAGCGCCACTTGCAAGAGGGGCAGTACGGAGACCTCGTGACGGCGACCGCGCGTCGAGTCAGTTCCTTCCCCGGACGCGTCCGCGACATCGGGGTGGTCATGGACCTCGGCGTGCACGAGATCGACGTCCTCCGGTTCCTCGTCGGCGCTCCGGTCGAGAGCGTGTTCGCCCTCGGGGGACGGAAGCTCCACGGGAATTTCGAGGACCATGCGAACGTCCTCCTCCGGTTCCACAACGGCGTCCACGGCTTCATCGAGGTGAACTGGCTCACGCCGATGAAGGTGCGGAAGCTCGCCTTGACCTGCCTGAAAAGCTTCGTCGAGGTCGACTACACGGAGCAATCGGTCACCGTGAGTTCCAGCACCCTCGGCCCGCTGGACCCGTTCAACCTCTACCAGATTCCGCTCGAGCACCACCAGCAGAAGATCCACGTGCGGAAGGAGGAACCTCTGCGCCGGGAGCTCGAGGACTTCCTCAACGCGATCCGGGAGAAGCGCTCCCCTCTGGTCTCCGGGGAGGATGCCGTGGAGACGCTCCTCGTCGCGATCGCCGCCAACGAGTCCCATCGAACGGGAAAGCTCGTGCAGCTCACCTGAACGCGCGTCGAATTCAGAACTGGCCCTTCCCGATCCCGCGATACACGAAGCCCGCTTTCACAACCTCGGGTCCCGCGAACACATTTCGGCCGTCGACGATGACGGCGCGACGCATCGTCCTCTTGAGGGCCTTGAGATCGAGCTTGCGGTATGCGTCGTGCGCCGTAACGACCGCGACGCAATCGGTCCCTCGGACGGCGGCCTTCAGGTCGCGGACGATCGTGTAGCCTCGTTCGGTCCGCGCATGCGGATCATGGATCACGACATCGGCGCCGCGCTTCCGGAGTTCCTGGATCATCTCCTTCGCGGGCGAGTTGCGCGCGTCGTCCGTGTTCTCGCGGTATGCGAAACCGAAGACGGCGACGCGGGACCCCTTGACCTTTCGACCCGCGGCCGCGAGGCCTTCTTCGACCAGCCGGGCCATCCGCTTCGGCATGTAGTCGTTCACGGATCGTGCGGTCGGGATGAGCTCGGGCTTCGTCTGAACCGCCGGCGAAATCAGGAGCCACGGGTCCTTCGGGATGCAATGGCCTCCGACCCCGGCTCCGGGAATCAGCATCATCCGAAAGGGGCAAGTGTTGACCAAGTCGCGAACGCGGTACGCATCCACGCCGAGTTCCTCGCTGATCAACGCGACCTCGTTCGCGAAGGCGAGTTGGACGTCCCAATACGCGTTCTCGGCGGTCTTCACGACCTCCGCGGTCGTCCAGTCCGTGGCATGGAGTTCAGCGTTCACGAAGCGTCCGTAGAAGGCGAGGGCCTTCCGCAAGGCGATGGGCTCGTTCGCGCCGACGATCCGCGGCAGTTCGGTCAGATGGTGCAGGAGCTTCCCGGTCGTGAGACGTTCGGGGCAGTGGACGAGATGCACATCGCGGCCGACTTTCATCTTGGACGCCCGTTCCAGGGTGGGTCGGACCACGGACTCCATCGTGCCCGGGGCGAGGGTGGACTCGATCGTCACGAGTGCACCGCGCTTCAGATGAGGACCGATGCCCGCGAGGGCGGCCTTGAGGGCCTTGTTGGACGGGTCGTGGGTGGACGGTTCGATCGGAGTCTCGACACATACCGCGACGACGTCCGCGTTCGCGGCCTCCGAGGGATCAAGGCTCGCGCGCAAGCGGTGCTTCGAGACTTGCTCCTTGAGAAGACTCTGAAGACCCGGCTCGTGACCCCGAAGCGGGCTCTGACCCACGTTGATCGCGTCGACTTTCCCGGGGTCGATGTCGACGCCCACGACGCTCGCGCCCGTCGCGGCGACCGCGGCCGCGAGCGGCACCCCGACATAGCCGAGGCCGATTACGCCGACCTTCACGAACGCGCGCATGTTGCGAGCTTCGGATAAAGGTTTCAACTGCGGTGCGGCCGCAGATACCCAGGCGGCTTTTCTCATGTTGATGTTCGGGCACTTCGCGCTCGATTCGACGATGGTCAAGAGGAGGACAATCCAGAACGCTTATAGGCCGCCGGACCCGTCCGATGCAGCGTGAAAATCGCGAGCGTCGTCGGCGCGAGACCCCAGTTCATCAAGGCCGCGCCGGTGAGCCGCGAGATCCGTCAGCACCATGAGGAGATCCTGATCCACACGGGCCAACATTACGACGAGAACATGTCCGACGTGTTCTTCGATACCCTCGACATCCCCCGGCCGAATTACAACCTGGGCGTGGGGAGCGGGAGCCACGGGCGGCAGACCGCAGACATGATGCGCGGGCTCGAGGAGGTCCTGGAGAAGGAGAGCCCGAACTTGCTCCTCGTCTACGGGGACACGAACTCGACGCTCGCGGGCGCCCTCGTCGCGGCGAAGATGGGCATCCCCCTCGGCCATGTCGAGGCGGGCCTGCGGTCCTTCAATCGGCAGATGCCCGAGGAAGTGAACCGCGTCGTGGCGGATCATCTGTCGAGCCTGTTGTTCGCCCCGACGGAGACCGCGGTCGACAACCTGACCCGCGAGGGCATCACCCGCGGCGTGCACATGGTCGGCGATGTGATGTACGACGTCGCGCTGCAGAGCGCGCAGGCCGCCCGCTCGCGGGACATCCTGTCGCGGCTCGGCCTGACCCGAGGCGAGTACCTCCTCGTCACGCTCCACCGCCCGCAGAACGTGGACGACCAGGAGTCCCTGTCCGCGATCGTCGAAGCCCTCGTCCACGCCGGGAGGCCCGTCGTGTTCCCGGTCCACCCGCGGACCCGCAAGAACCTCATCGCCTTCGACCTGTGGGACCGCCTGCAAGCGAAGGTCAAGGCGATCGAGCCGGTCGACTACCTGGACTTCATTGCCCTTCTGATGGGGTCCTCGAAGGTCGTCACGGACAGCGGCGGGGTCCAGAAGGAGGCCTACTTCTTCGGCGTACCATGCGTCACGCTGCGCGACGAGACGGAGTGGATCGAGACCCTGGAGGACGGCTGGAACGCCCTCGTCGGGACGGAGACGGACGAGATCCTCCACGCGATCGAGAAGTTCAACCCCGAGGGGACGAAATCGAAGTCGTTCGGGGATGGCCATGCGGCGGAGAAGATCGCACGGATCCTGGACAAGTTCGTGTGAGTGCCGTGAAGCCGGTCCCGCCGCGCGAATGCGGTGATCGTCAGGGGGCGACGGCGTCCCTACAATAGGAAACGATGCGCTCGAGAGATTTTGTCAGTCGGTTCGGTGCTTCGGTAAAGATTTCGGCGCATTGCGCCGAGAATCACATGTTCTTATCATCCTGATTTGATTCGCCGGGGATCCATTTGTAGGGCAGCCTTTTCCGGGTCATTTCATTCATCGTCTCCATTTCTTTTAGAATTTTTCTTACTTCGACGATCAACTGTTTCAGTAACTCATTGTTTGACTTCAGCAAGGCATCTGTTTCCGTCTCCGGAGTGAGCCCGATCACATCGCGCAAGGCCTTCTCCACCGAATCCGCCGGAAACATAAGCGTTTCGTCATTGGAATCAAGAAGCGCCGCGACGTTCTCGAAAATGCCTTGGAGCAGAGGGGTGCCCGAACCATCGGAATCCGCTCCCCTGGTCGCCCGAGGCACTCCGGACCGGTAGATGGCCCAGAACCGCAAATCCTTTGGGTATCCGCTGCGTTCGACGTCGACGATGGCCGCGCCCAGCGCCCTAGTCCTGAAATGCCCGCAGTGCGGCGAAGTCGTGCCGCACCGGGTCCTCCGGGGCAAGATCGGCGGGAATGACGAGATCGTCTTCGAGGGCGTCGTTCGGTGTTCGAAATGCGACGCCATCTCCAACGTGGTCACGCGCGAGCCGAAGCCGATTTCCGTGCCTTTGGTCGTGTCTTGGCTCGATCGCTCCGAGAAGACCTCCCTCGAGTTCTCACCGGACGAAGATGTGTCCGTGGGAGAGGAACTCGACCTGGGCGACACTCGGATTTCGGTCACGGCGATCGAATCGAAAGGCCGCCGTGTCCATCGAGAGAAGGCGAAGTCGATCGACACCGTCTGGGCGAAGCGGATCGACCAGGTGCGGGTCAAATTCTCCGTGAACAAGGGAAACCGGACGGTTCCCCACGAAGTAGTAGCCGCGGCCGACGAGGAATTCGAGATCGGTGAGATCGTGGATCTCGGAAGAGACAGGGCCGTCGTCCACCACATCCGCACGGAACGCCGGACCCTCCGGCAGGGCCGGGTTCGCGCGGACGAAATCGTTCGGATGTACGGACGGGTCGTGCGTGAACGAACTTCTCGATAGTCAGGGGTGGCTCGTCACGGGAGAGGGAACCGGAAGCCGCAGTACGGGCAGAGGAGTGCGTCGAACGGGATACCCCGACCGCAAGCCGTGCAATGCCGCGAACGGAACCGTCCCTGACCGCTGTATCGAGCCGCGATGTAGATGATCGCGGCGACGACGATCCCGAAGAGGATGATGTTCGGTGCGTCGGTCCGGAACTCCGGCGTCGGCGGACCCCAATTGTAGGACAGGATGACGCTCAAGCCGATGATGAAGAAGACGATCGTCATGACGACGGACGCTTTTCGTTCCCTCTCAGCCAAGTTTGGTTGAGGACCTGTCCCGATCGACATCATCCGCTCCAGGCACGCGTAACCGTTCGTCTTCGGATGAATCTTGTGAATCGGGACGGTTCATCGACTCCTTAGGAAAGAATTAAGCGGCCCCGCCGGCTGCTTCGCTGCGAATGATCACCCTCCTGGGTGTCGGGCACGTGTTCGACATTGGCCGATCGATCCGATCGGAAATCCTCGCTCGCCGTCCGAAGGTCGTCGCCCTCGAGCTGGATCCCGTTCGGTACCATGCCCTGATGAGCCGGACCCCGCGGGCCCGCGGCATCTCCCCCCTCGCCCTCCTCGCGCAGTTCCAGATCCGGATCGCCCGCCAGTACGGGGTCGAGGTCGGCGACGAGATGATCGCCGCGGCGCAGGCTGCGCAGGAGATCGGCAGCGAGATCGCCCTCATCGACCAGGACTCCCGGGCGATCCTCGGGCGCGTGTGGCGGGACATGTCCCTCACAGAGCGGGTGCGGCTCCTCGTCTCCGCCGTCGGCGGCCTCTTCACCCGCAAGGAGAAGGTCGAGGCGGAACTGCAACGCTTCTACCAAAACGAGCCGGCCTTCCTGCAGGAATTCGCGCGGGAGTTGCCGACCGCGAAGCGGATCCTGATCGACGAACGGGATGCGGCCATGGGCCGTACGATCCGTCAATTGGCGGAGTCGAAGGGGGATGTCGTCGCGGTGGTTGGGGAGGGACATGTGGAGGGCCTCGTGCAGCAGCTCGCGGGCACCCCCGTCCAGGTCGTGCACCTCGAAACACTCCGGTCCACGACGCCCGGGCCGAACGCCACCGCGAGCGTGTCGGTTCAGCTCTGAGGTTTCCGCGGGCGCGGGATCCACCGCGGGACGGAGGCTTTGTAGCCGCGATACGCGTCCCCGAACCGAGTCTCCAGGGTCTTCTCTTCGTGGACCATGGCGACGTGCACCGGGATCGCCAGGACGACGACGATCGCTGCCGCGGACACGGAGCCGAGAAGGAGGGAGAGACCGATCAGGGCCGAGGCGTGGGACAAGGCGATCGGGTTCCGGGTCCACCGGTAGGGACCGACCGTGACGAGGGCCGTCGGTGGCCTCGAGGGATTCGGCGTCCCACGCCCTACCCGCACGAAGAGGGCGAAGCACCACGCGAGGCCCGCCAACCCGACGACCAGCAGGATTGGTCCGATCCAGCGGACGGGTGACGGCCATGGCGGTATCCTTAGCAACCCGTCGATCGTCAGGCCGGCCCAGGGAATCCCGATGTAGAGCAGAACGAAGAGCACGAACATCTCCGACCACGCGAGGATCCGCTTCATCCGCGACCCGAGCCTTCGCCCCAATCCACAGGATGGTTAACATGTTAACCGGTTCCTCCGCGGACCTCCCACCAATCCTTAAGGCCATGGCCTCGATGGCCAACCTGATGGCGGCCCCAGACCCCGCGAAGGAGGCCACGACGCACTTCCTGCGGGACCAGTTCCATCGGTACTACGACACGATGAAGCCGACGCTGCCGGACCGCTTCGGGCGGAGGGAATTCGGATTCATGTTCTGGACCCCAGGCATCGTGCAACGGCATCTGGGGTTCTCGAAGGAGGAAGAACTGAAGGCCTTCCTCTCCTCCCGCGTGCCGACTCACGCCTACTACTCGAGCGCGTACTACGACAACCCGAACGCCCCGACGATGGAGGAGAAGGGATGGCTCGGGGCCGACCTGATCTTCGACCTCGACGCGGACCACTTGCCCAACGCAGCGAAGATGTCGTACCCGGAGATGCTCGAGGCGATCCGCCTGAAAATCATCCATCTTTACGACGACTTCCTGCGGTCGGACTTCGGGTTCGAGGAAAAGGCCATGCGGCTCGTCTTCTCCGGCGGGCGGGGCTATCACATCCACGTGTTCGACGAACGCGTGTGGCCGCTCGGCTCCCACGAACGGCGCGAGATCGTCGACTACATCACGGGCAAGGGACTCGCGGTCGATTCCCTCTTTCGGGAGTCCGCATTCGACAAGAAGGAATTCCAGGGACACACGCGAGTCAAGACCATGATCGTCGCACCGACGAAGGAGGACCCAGGCTGGCGGGGGAAGATCATGCGAGGCATCAACAGCCTCGCGGCGAAGCTCGAGACCCTGACCTCCGACGAGGCGATCAAGTTCCTCACGTCCTTCGAAGGCGTCAAGGAAGGCGACGCGGCCAACCTGTACGAGAACCTGTTCAAGCCGCGACAGACGAAACCGCGCGTCATCCGGGGCGTCGACCGCTTGCGGGAGGGCCAGATCGAGGCCCTCTCCGATCGGAACCGGGACCTGATCATCCGACTCGTCAAGGAACTGCAGCCCGTCCGAATCGACGAACGCGAAGGCGTCTCCCTGGACGGGATCGTCCAACGCGGGGAGACGGACGAACCGGTCACCTCGGACATCAAGCGGCTCATTCGGATGCCGTCTTCGTTGCACGGCAAGACGGGGCTGCAGGTCGTGCCCCTATCGCGGGAGGCGATCGACGAGTTCCGTCCCCTCCGCGATGCCGTGCCGCGAGCGTGGACGGACGACCGAGTTCGCATGAATCTCAAGAATAAAATCACCCTGGAGATTCGAGGCGAAGTGTTTAACTTGGCTCCTGGAGTAAATGACGTACCGCAGTACCTGGCCATCTTCCTCGCGGCCAGGGGACTCGCTACAGTCATGCCAGAGGCCTAGTCGCCCATGTCGGGGTACTACGATCGACTCCAGGGAACGGACCGTCTCCTGCGAATCCGCCGGCTCCGCAAGGCGCTCTTCGCAGGCATCGTCGCCCTGAGCGTCCTCCTGGTCGTCGCGCGCATGGGGAGTCAGGGCGCGAGCATCAAGCCGCTCTTCCTCCCGGTGAACGGGATCATCGAGATCGCTCTGATCATGGGATTCGTCACCGCGATCGTCGGGCTCTTCCTGCGGAACCTGGAGATCCGACATGCACAGCGGGATGGGCAACGGTACCTGATGGCGAAGTCCTCCATGGCCCGCGCGATCCGCACGGCGGGGTTCGCGATCGGCCTCGCCGTGGTCCTGCTCCTCGCCGTCACCCCGTCCCTCACGGCCTCGCTCTTCTCGGACGCCCAACAGGTCGTCCCCCTGGCCTCGCGGGCCCGGGAGGTCGTGACCTTCACGAGTCCCGACCCGCTCGGCTTCTCCTTCGTCACGCATGCGGCCGTCGTCGTAACACAGGGGCATGCGCGGGTCACGTTGCTCCGGAACAACGTGACACTGGCGACCGCGGACTTGAACGCCACGCAGGGCGACACGTTGGACGTCGAGCCCCGGATGTGGGAGGGCTATGCGAGCTGGTCGCTCGTCTTCCAGAACGAGCTCGCTTCCGACACGTACCTCACGTTCGTGCTCGAGAAAGGCGTCGTGCCGACCTTGTTCTCCACGGTCCCCTTCCTTCTCTTCCTGTACGGAGGGACGCAGGTGGCCTGGTGGATTGTCCTCCGGCCAATCCGGGACCGCACGAAGGCGGGCAGTTTGTCCGTCGCGACGGACGTCGATGAGAGCGAGCGGGTCTACGATGACACCGTGCAGTCTCCCAATCCCGATACGAATCCCGGTCCGCAACCGGCCGCGGACCCGGACATCTTCAACATCGCGGCGGCGAGCACGCCCGCCGTCGAAGTGGAGGCTCCTCCGCCGCCCGTTCGCACACGCGTCCCGGCCCCGCCTCCTCGGGTCGAGACGCCGAAACCCGCTCCTCGTCCTGTCGTCCGGCAGCCCGAGACCTCCGCGAGTCTCGCCACGAAGGCGGGAGCGCTCGTGGCGACGGGCACCTACGACGCAGCCCTCGCGGTCTACGAGGAGGCGCTGCGCCTCGATCCCGGGCACGCGTTCTCCTTGGACGGCCGAGCTTCCTGCCTGGTCCGGCTCAATCGGAAGGGCGAGGCGATCGAGGCGTACAAGCGGATCCTCACGAAGGATGCGAAGAACCTAGCCGCGCTCCGGGCCCTCGTCCGACTCTACTCCGACGAACGCCGCTGGCGCGAGTGCCTCGAGGCGGTGGGCGAGCTGCTCCGGCTGCGGCCCAACGAATCGTCCGCCCTCGAGATGAAGGGGGACGCGCTCACGAACCTCGGACGAAGGCCGGAGGCCCTCGCCGCGTACGAAGCAGCGGCGGCCATCGACCCGAAGGACGACAACCTGCGGCAGAAGATCGAGGAGGTCCGCGTCGACGTGCCGGGCCTGCTGAGCCGCGCGCTCATCGCGAGCGCGAGCGGGAACTACCCGCAGGCCCTGAACCTGTTCGACGACATCTTGGAGGTGGAGCCGAGCAACGTGAACGCGCTCATCGGCAAGGCGGTCGCCTACCGAAGGAGCGGGAAGCCGCAGGAAGCGGTGAACTGCCTCGACCTAGTCCTCGGCGTCCAGCCGAACAACGCCTCGGCCCTCCTGAACCGCGGGAACATCCTGCTCGCGGAGGGCGACCTCGAGAACGCGCTCGACGCGTTCGACCATCTCACGCAGCTCTATCCGAACGACGAGGAGGCGTGGGCGGCGCAGGGCGATGTGCTCGTGAAGATGGGCCGGGACGACGACGCCTTGCGGGCGTACACGGAGGCGCTCCAGAGGAGCCCGGGGGACGAGGGCATCCAGCGGCGGATCCTCGAGCTCGAGGCCGCGAAGACGGCCCAACCGGACATCCTCGAGGACCTCGTGGGGATTAAGGGGATCGGGAAGACGCGGGCGAAGGCCCTGATCGACGCCGGCTTCCAGACCGCGGAGGACTTCACGAAGGCGAGCCTGAAGGACCTCATGGTCGTGAAGGGCATCACGCGGAAGATCGCGGAGGACCTGACGGAACATTTCCGCGCCTCCCTGGCGGAAGCCCGCTGACCCGGGTAGGTCTTTGATTCGTAGGACCTCTCTCCGAACTGAGAATTACGGCCGTCGCAGCGTCTGAAAAAGCATTTCCCTTCCGTTTCTGAATCCTGACCGCACGGGCGTATTCGGCCACAAGAAGCCTTATGGCTCGTGAGACCCCTGAATCTTCTTGGAGAGGGTGCAATGCGGACCGATCTTCTTCTCGTGGGAACGATCATCCTTGCGGTGGGTGTTGCGATAGGCGGAACCGGACTTGCTGTGAGGAATTCGGCTGTTGCGGACTACAATACTCGCTGCACCGGCTACTTCTATGATGTGGATGTGGATTGTGCAGACGCCTTGGCCACGGGGAACACATTCGCAACGGTCGCTCTCGTTGGACTAATCCTGATTGTCGTCGGGCTGCTCATCACCACTATGGGTGCACTTCTGAAACGGGAGACACCGAGCAACTCCACACTTTCCTAGAAACTCGGCCCTTCACCCAAGTTCTTAAGTAGCCCAGTCCCTTGACTCGCCGTTTCCATGAAGGCCTTTCGCATCAGCGGCCGCTTCCGCATGGGTCGCGATTGGCAGCCATTCTCGAAGGAACTCGCCGCGGGGGACGAGGCAGCTGCCCGCGAGAAGCTCCTCTCGATCCTCGGCAGCCAGCACGGCGTGCCGCGCAAATACGTGTCCATCGCCGGCGTGGAAGAGGTCCCGAAGGACCAGGTGGAGGATCACGCGGTGAAATACGCGCTGGAGGCGGGCACGTGAGCCTCGGCGAATCGGACCTCCGACGGGGCATGGCCGTCCTCGACCAATACCGGGAACAGATCGAGGCCCTGGCCCAACAACAGGAGATCGTCCGCATCTCGCTCGAGGAGCACATGCGCGCGCGGGAGACCCTGACCCGGTATCAGGAGGCGGGGAAGGGGGCCGAGGTCCTCGTCCCGGTCGGGGCGAACTCGTTCCTCGTCGCGGCATCGAAGGACGTCGACCGGGCGTTCGTCTCCATCGGGTCCGACCTGCTCGTGTACGATGACATCAAGCAACAGATCGAGCGCCTCGACGGGCGGATCAAGTCGATCACGGACGCGGCGAATGCGATCGGCCAGCGGCTCGTGGAGCTGCAGCGCCGCGCCGAGGCCCAAGGAGCGGCCGTGCAGGACCTGTACGATCGACTCCAGGCGAAGGGCGCTCCGGGCGAGCGGAACTAGATGTTCAAGTCCCTGCGCGAGCGGCTCGCCGGTTGGAAGGAGGAAGCAGAGGCCGACGTGACCTCCGGCGCAATCGGAGACTCGGGCAAGAAGATCAAGGAGGACAAGCTCGAGGAGGTCCTGTATGATCTCGAGATCGCCCTGCTCGAATCGGACGTCGCCTTCCCCGTGGCGAAGGAGATCGTGGACCGCCTCGCGGACGACCTGAAGGGCAAGCGAATCGCCCGGGACGTCGGACTGGCGAAGGGCGTGGAGGCGGCGCTTCGGGACGCGATTACCGAGGCCCTGTCCGTGCCGCCCCTAGACTTCTTCGGCCTCCTTGAGAAAGCCCCGCGACCCTTCGTCGTCATGTTCGTTGGGGTCAACGGCACGGGCAAGACGACGACGATTGCGAAATTGGCCTATCACATCCAGAAGAAAGGCCACACCTGCGTCGTCGCCGCCGCGGACACCTTCCGGGCGGGGGCCATCGAGCAGCTCGAGAAGCACGCGGAGGCGATCGGCTTCAAATTGATCAAGCACAAGGCGGGGGCGGATCCCGCCGCCGTCGCGTTCGACGCGGTCGAGCACGCCCGCGCCCGCGGACGGGACGTCGTCTTGATCGACACCGCGGGCCGGATGCAGACGAACCAGAACCTGATGGATCAGATGAAGAAAATCAAACGGGTCGCGAAGCCGAACCTCACCCTCTACATCGGGGACGCCCTCGCGGGGAATGACGCGATCGAACAGGCGAAGCAGTTCCACGAGGCGGTCGGCATCGACGGGATCATCCTGACGAAGATCGATGCGGACGCGAAGGGAGGTGCGGCGCTGTCCATGGCGAAGACGATTGGCAAGCCGATCGTGTTCGTGAACCTCGGGCAGACGTACGAGGACATCCGACCCTTCGACACGAAATGGATGGTGGACCGGCTCCTGGCCGAGGGTTGACATGAGCTTCCGCGAGCTCCTCGAAAAGGGACAGATCGCGGAATTCCCGGCGATGCAACTCGCGCTCGGGGCGATCAAGGGCCGGATCGACCGGATCACGGTCGCCTCCCTCGGGACCGGCGGCTCGAAGGAGGAGTTCCCGCTCGTCGACATCCTCGGCACCCCGACCGCGTTCCGGGTCAAGGTGCTCGAAGACTCCCCGGAATACTTGGACTGGCTGAATTCCGCCCTCCTCTGCGCGGGCTTCGTCGAACCGATCGGACTCACGGCGACGGCGAAGCGGCTCGCGGAGTACGAGGACCTGATCCTGGGAGTCGACACGAACATCCTGTACGCCTCGATCCTCGGCGAGCACCTGCTCGACGAGTTTTCTCGGATCCACGTTCGGCCGTACAAGGAGAGCATCAACTGGATCCTGCTCGTGATCCCCGGCGTCGTCATGAAGGAGCTGGAGAACGCGGCGAACATGAAGAAGGGAGGTCGGCTCTCCCACGCGGGCCGTCGCGGCTATCGGGCCCTGCAGGAGATCACGACCTTGAAGCGGACGGAAGGGTACCAGGGCCTCAGTGTCCTCGTCGTCGGGCCGACGAACCCGGAGCAACTCCACCTCTCGCCGGACGGCCTCACAATCGTGAACGCGGACTCGATGATCCGCGACCAGTTCAAGTCGTTCTTGCGGGGCATCGACTTCCGGAAGGGCGTCTTCTTCCTGACGATGGACAAGACGAACGCGTCCCTCGCCGCGGCGGAAGGACTCTCGTCCCTCCGCGTTCAGTACCCGCCGCGGCTGCGGAAGGGGCAGGAGCTCACGATGCCGCGGGAGGAGTCGATCCTGCTCGCGCGGCTCGTGTACGAGCTCGCGGTGGAGTTCGGCACGGTCCGGGTCACATGGGAGGACCACGGGCCGCACCACATCGACCTCGAGGGCGGATGGATCTGGAAATCGATGGAGCACTGGGAGGCCTGGCAGCTCCTCGCGTCGGACCTGGATCCGGGTTTCCACAAGGCCCTCAACCGCTACGTGGACGGGAGCTTCGACGCCCGACGGTTCGTGAAGGAGTGGCAGAAGCTCGCGGAGATCCTCTCAGAATAGTCACCGGGGCTTCGGATGCCAGCCGAACCGTTTCCGTGCGAGCCAGATCAGATTCTTGACCGCGTCGCTCGTGCTTCGGATCTTCTTGTCCCCGACGCGGACACGATAGTCGACGGGAATTTCGAAGAACCGGAACCCGTTGCGGATCGCCTCGATCTTGAGTTCCTCGGAGAACGCCATGCCGTCGTGGACGAGATACAGTCGCGGGAGGATCGACCGCCGGAAGGCCCACATCCCCGATTGGGAGTCGTGGATCCGGGCGCGATACAAGAGCCGGAAGGCGGCGTTCAGCATCGCGTTCCCGATCCGGTGCATGCCGCTCATCGCTTCCCCTCCCAGGTGGGACATGCGATCGCCCGACACGAAGTCGGCCCGGTCCGTCTCGAGGGCGGCGAGGAAGTCCGGCAGGCGGTCCGCGGGGTACGTGAGGTCCGCGTCGAGGGTTGCGATGTACGTCCCGCGCGCCTCGTGGAAGCCGGTCTTGTACGCACGGCCGTAGCCTCGTCGCGGCTCTGGGATCACACGGGCACCCTTGGCCGTGGCAATCTCCCGCGTCCGATCCCGAGAATCCGTGTCCACGACGAGGATTTCCAACAGGCGAGGGCCGAGCGCCTTCCGCACCTCGTCGATGACCCGCCCGATCGAAGCCTCCTCGTTCATCGTAGGGATGACGACCGAGACCTCGGACACACGGGCGCGCCATGCTGGGTAGCCCGCATAAGCGTTTCGCGCTTCAGCGAGGGAGCGGCTTCCCGAAGAACTTGTACCCGATGTATCCGAGGAGCGCGGTGTTCAAGCGGAGCAGGGACCAGAAGTTCGTTTTCTGCCGGAGCATCGCCAGGGGCCGGTAGCGACTCCACAGGGCGCCGTGTTTCAGCGTGAGCTGCTTGCGGCCCGCCCCGTTCCACAGCGCCTGCCGCAAGAAATCGAACACGGAGGACCGGGTGCGGTGGTAGACGATAGCGCCCGCGCGGAACGCGATCGTATGGCCCGCCCGGACGGCGCGGATGTTCAGGTCAATGTCCTCCGCCGTCACGAACCACCTGTCGAACCCTCCAATCTCGTTGAGCACCGACTTGCGGTAGGCGAGGTTGGAGGACGGATAGGTGACGTCGGTCCCTTCGACGATAAGCTCGACGCGCTCGAGCTCCTCGAAGGGACGGTAGCCGATCTGGATCGTCCGGCCGGCGACCACGTCGCTGTGCCGCAGGCCTTCCCGGAGTTCCTTTAGCCAGAACGGGTTCGCGATCGCGTCGCCGTCGATGAATGCGACCGCTTCGCCCTTCGCCTCCCGGATTCCGAAATTCCGGCCGGCCCCGCGCGTCCCGCCGAAGATGTAGAGGCGGACGCTCTCGTTCTGCCGTTCATAGCCACGCACGATGTCGCGCGTCGCGTCCTGGCTGGCGGAGTCGACGACGATGATCTCGAACGGCGGCTCCTGGACGATCAAGCTGTCGAGCAACGCCGCGATGTTCCTCGCCTCGTTGCGCACCGTCGTGACGACGCTGACGAGCAATGCGGCTCGTAACCGAGGCGCGGTAATGATGGTTTCGACCTGGGCCGCTCGCGGGACTATCTTTAAGGCCGGCCCTCGATTACTCGCGCGTCTCCTCCTATGGGCCGCATCGTCACGATCATCGGGACCCGCCCGGAAATCATCAAGATGGCCCCGGTCGTGAAGGCCCTGGACGGCCTCGATCACGAGCATGTCCTCGTGCATTCCGGTCAACATTACGACCTCATGATGGACCGGATCTTCTTCCGAGACATGCAGCTCCGGGAGCCGGACGAGCAGTTCGAGCTGAAGGAGCAACCGCCGCACCTGCAGGTCGCCACGACGATGCGGCAAGTCGCCGGCGTCACGAAGGACGCGGACCTCGTGATCGTCCACGGGGACACGAACACGACCGTCGCGGGGGCCCTCCTGGCGAAGAAGCAGGAACGGCGGCTGTCCCACGTCGAAGCCGGGATCCGGTCCTTCGACAAGACGATGCCCGAGGAGCTGAACCGGATCGTGGCGGACCAGCTCTCGGACGTCCTCTTCGCGCCGACGGCCACCTCGCGGGAGAACCTCGGACAGGAGAACGTGACGGCGGGCGTCCACGTCGTCGGGAACAGCGTGATCGACGCCCTGATCCAGAACCTGGCGATCGCCGAGAAGAAGTCCGACGTCCTCGCCCGGCTGGGCCTGACCCGCCGTGGGTACATGCTCCTCACATTCCACCGAGCGGAGAACGTGGACCTGAAGGCACAGCTGGCGCGAGCCCTGAAGGCGTTCGAGGAGGCCGCAGAGGAAGCCGGCCTGCCGATCGTCTTCCCGATCCACCCGCGGACCGCGAAGCGACTGCAGGAATTCGGGCTCGAGAAGCGGGCCGCCGCGCTGCCGTCCCTGCGACGGATCGACCCGACGGGCTACTTGGATATGCTGATCCTCGAGAAGGAAGCGGCGATCGTGATGACGGACTCCGGCGGACTCCAGGAGGAAAGTTGCTTCTTCCGCGTGCCGTGCGTCACCTTGCGCGAGAACACGGAGCGTCCGGAGACCTTGGAGATCGGATCGAACATTCTCGCGGGGACGGACCCCGCGCGGGTACGCGCCGCGGTCCGCCGCCAGCTCGGCGCGAAACGGGAGTGGCCGAACCCGTTCGGCGACGGCACGACCGGGAAGCAGATCGCGCAACAGGTCGCCGCGTTCCTGGGATGACATGGCGGTCCGCGTCGTCTTCGTTCGTTCGAAGAGCCCCGCAGGCCTGGAACCGCGAATCGCGAAAGAGGCCGGCACGCTGGCCCGGGCGGGATTCGAGGTCCACGTGATCCTCTGGGATCGGGAGCTCGCGTATCCGGAGGAGGAGACCCGCGACGGCATCCGGATTCACCGCTTCCGTCTCCGGGCGCCGGAGGGCCAACCGTCGCTCGCCCTCCTGCTGCCGAGGTGGTGGGCCCACCTCTTCTTCCGTCTCTTGCGGCTCCGGCCGGACGTCGTCCACGCGGTCGACTTCGACACCGTGGTCCCGGCCTACGGAGCCGCCCAGCTCGCGGAAGCCCGCTTGGTCTACGACATCTTCGACTTCTACGCGGAGATGATCACGGCCACCCTGTCCGACCGATTGCGGGGATCCCTTGCGAAATGGGAGAGGAGCATGATCGCTCGGGCCGATGCCGTGATCGTGCCGGACCTCCATCGGCGCGAACAATTCGGGACGACTCGACCGAAACACCTCGTAGAGATCCTGAACGTCCCCGAGGATCGCCCGGTTCCGAGGGCCCCCGAAGATCCCGACCAGTTCGTCGTATTCTACGGTGGCATGATCGCGAGGGACCGGGGACTGAAGGACTTGGTGATCGCATGCGAGGACGTGGGGGCGAAGCTCGTCGTCGCGGGGCACGGGCCGGACGAGGCGGAGTTGCTCGACCACATCGAAAGCTCCCATGCCGCCTTGTACGTCGGGACGATTCCGTATGACGAGGTCCTCGAACGCACGGCGGCCTGTCAGGTCGTCGCCGCCCTATACGACCCGAGGGTCCCGAACAACCGGTTCGCGGCGCCCAACAAGCTGTTCGAGGCGATGATGTTCGCGAAGCCCGTCCTTGTCTCGGAGGGCACGCTCGCGGCGGACATCGTCCAAGAGGTCGGATGCGGCCTCGTCGTCCGATACGGAGATCGGGAGGCTCTCAAGAAAGCCCTCGAGTCCCTGATGCTCTCCTCCTCGGAGGCGGCGGCGATGGGGGCCCGCGGTCGTGCCGCCTTTGAACGCCGGTACAACTGGAAAGCGATGGAGCCGCGGCTCCTCGACACGTATCACGCGCTCGCGGCACCGCGATCTCCATAGCGGACCCTCTCAACATGAGTGAACCCGTAATCTTTATCGCAGAGCCGAGGCTTCGACGCGACGTGACGACCATCTCCATCGTCGGCCTGGGGCCGGTGGGCCTCTGCTCCGGCGTCGCTTTCGCGACCCAGGGCCACCGAGTCCTTGGGGTGGACATCGACCCGAAGCGGCGCGAACAGGTCGCCCGCGGAAAGGCGCCCTTCTACGAAAAGGGAATCGAGGCCGCGTTGCGGAAGGTCCTGCGTGAGAAGCGGTTCTCGGTCGTGGAGACGATGAAGGAGGCGATTGGTCCGTCGGCCGTCGTCTTCCTCTGCGTCGGGACGCCGTCCCGACCGGACGGCAGCATGGACGACAGCGCCCTCCGCGAGGCCGTGAAATCCGTCGCCGAGGCTTGGCAAGATGGCAAGCGACGTATCGTGGTCGTCAAGAGCACGGTCTTGCCGGGGACCGTTGACGGCCTCGTTCGTCCGATCCTCGAAGCCGCGAACGTTCCGTTCCGACTCGGGATGAACCCCGAATTCCTTCGCGAAGGGCGGGCCCTCGAGGACGCCCTGCGACCGGATCGGATCGTCCTCGGGGCCGACGGACCGGAGACCGCCCGGATTCTGAGAGGCCTCTACCGGTCCACGAAATGCCCGGTCTTCTCGACGGACGTGAAGACGGCGGAGGCGGTCAAGTACGCCACGAACGCCTTCCTCGCCACGAAGGTCGCGTTTGCGGACGAGCTCGCTAATCTGTGCGATGCCTTCGGCATCTCCTACGACGAGGTGCACAAAGGGCTCGGGCTCGATCCACGCATCAATCCACGGTTCCTCGTCCCCGGCGTGGGCTTCGGCGGCTCCTGTTTTCCCAAGGATGTGCGCGCCCTCGTCGCGGCCGGCCGGCGTCGAGGGGTCGAGCCGCTTCTCCTGGAGGCAGTCCTCGCGCAGAACGATGTGCAATATCTTCGTTCGATCGCGAAGCTCGAAGAGGAACTCGGGGACCTCCGCGGGAAACGCATCGCCCTCTTGGGGCTCGCGTTCAAGGGCGACACGGACGACCTGCGGGAAACCCGCGCGGTCCCGATTGCGCGGACCCTCCTGTCGAAAGGGGCCCTCGTCGTCGGCTATGACCCGCTCGCGGGTCCGGCGTTCGCGCGTCTCGTGCCCGAGGTGAAGATCGTCGGGAGCGCGAAGGAAGCCCTCGCGAGAGCCGACGGGGCGATCCTCCAGGCGGATTGGCCGGCCTTCTCCCGCCTGACCCCAAAGGACTTCGTCACCTCGATGGCCACGCCGGTCGTCGTCGACGGTCGTCGAATCCTGGACCCGAAGAAGATGCGCGGCGTCCGGTTCCACCGGATCGGCTAAGACCGTTTCCGAAACCTGTCGAGGAACTCCTTGAGCCCGGGCCGAAGATCGTCCCGCTCCATCGCGAGTTCCAGGTTGGCCGTGAGCCAGCCGACCTTGTCGCCGACGTCGTATCGACGCCCGCGGTACAGGACGCCGTACACCGCTTCCTTCTCCATGAGCGAGCGGATCCCATCCGTGAGCTGGATTTCGCCCCCCCTCCCTTCTCCGGTCTTCCGAAGGCTGGAGAAGATCTCCGGCGTCAGAATGTACCGGCCGATCGTCGCGAGATTGGAGCGGGCTTCCTCGCGGGAGGGCTTTTCGACGAGATCGTCAAGTCGAATCACGCCGGGTTCGACTTCCTTGCCGACGGCCATTCCATACCGCCCGATCTGGTCGTGCGGGACCTCTTGAACCGCGATCACGGAACGACCGAGCTTTTCGTGGACCGCGCGCAGCACCTCAGCGCAGGGAGGATTCACCGTGATGTCGTCTCCCAGGAGCAGACCAAACGGTTCGTCGGCCACGAAGTCGGCGGCGCGCAAGACCGCATCCCCGAGGCCCCGCGGGCTCGACTGCCTCACGTACATGATTCGCGCGGCCTTCATCAACGCCTCGAGATCATCGAGGGCTCCGGGACGACTCGACTTCGCGAGATACTCGTCGAGCTCCAAGTTCGCATCGAAGTGGTCTTCGATCGCCCGCTTGCTGCGACCCGTGACGATGAGGATCTCCCGCATCCCGCTCGCGACGGCCTCCTCGACGACGAACTGGATCGCGGGTTTGTCGACGATCGGGATCATCTCCTTCGGCATGGCCTTCGTGTATGGAAGGAACCGAGTGCCCAACCCGGCGGCGGGGATGACCGCTTTCATCGAGTCGCCAAACAGACGCACATGATAAATCTCTTCTGGAAAGAATTGTCCCGTTTGTGAGGGTCTCTCAGGTTCCTCGGCGGGGACGAATCGCTCGGGCGGGTCCATCGAGGGGAAGGGCCGGTAGGGCGTGAACCCGGCCTGCAGCGTACCCGCTCATCTGCGCGACATCGACGGCGAGCCCCACGAGGATCGAGTAGGGGATTTGGGTCCACAGTCCCAGCCGGACGACCGCCCGTACGCGAACGAACGCGTACGCCACAGCTCCTCCGACGAGGGCAATCCATGCCGGTGGCCACCAGAAGCCCAGGACGAGGACGCCCGCCGCGATTCCGTAGACGGCGTAGATCCGTCCATAGTGCGTCTGCGGCATCCCAAGCGTGCCCGCCCGACCGTCGGAAAAGGCGTAGCGGCGGTACATCCGAAAGGCCTCGACGGCACTCGTCGCCGTCCAGCACCGAACGACCGCGCGCGGCTCGAACATGAAGCGCAGGCCGGCTCGTCGCATCGCGAACGCCAGGACCGTGTCTTCCGCGGTCGCGAGCCGCTCATCGTAACCACCGACTCGGCGCCAGGCCTCTCGCGTGAACGCCACGCTCCGCGAAGCCGGAACGAACGAATCGGGTCGAATATCCCGGAGGGAGAACAGGGTCATGGCACCCAGAGCACTTTCCCGCGGGGTGTCCCCGAGCGGCTCATACCAACCGCCGACCACATCCGCTTTGCCGCACTCGAGGGGTGCGATGATGCGCTCGAACCACTCGGGCTCGACGATGTTCACGTCCGTCACCGCAATCAAATCGGTGTCCGCGAGGCGAATCGCCGCATTCCGACCCTGAGAACGGTTGCCAGGGACGCCTTGCCAACGGAACGGGAGGCGCGTGTGCGACGCGAACTGCCGCAGGATCTCGGTCGTCCCATCAACCGATCCGCCATCCGTGACCACGAGCACATCCGGGGTCCGGGTCTGCCGTTCGAGGGAGTCGAGGAACTCTCGGATGTGTCGGACCTCGTTTAGGACCGTGGCGACGATCGCGGACCGCACGTCGGTCAATTGTCAGGGTCGCTTAAACGGTTCGTTGCGATAGCCTCAAGTGAGGTTCTCCCGGTCCCGTTGACGTGGGATCGCGGAAGGCCGTCTTCCTTCTCCAGACCGACCCGTTCCTTCCGAAGCCCGTCCTGCGAGCGTTGCGAGAGGCAGAGTCTCTGACCCGTGCGGGTTGGGACAGGGCGTTCGTTTCCTGGATCAAAGACGAGCAGCCGGCACAGGAAGGGAAGGATTCGTACACGACCCATCGAGTGAAGGTTCCCGTGCCGCCCATCGGGACATCGTTTGTCCGTCGCGGACTCGCCTACCGGGACGCTTCACGGAAGCTCCGCGATGCGGCCCAGAAGGAAACGCCGGACCTCCTCGTCGCGCACGACTTCGAGGTCCTGTCCGCGGCCGTTGCCGCGGGCCGGCGCGGGCGGCGCGTCCCCGTCATCTACGATAGCCACGAGGACTGGCCCGCCCTGATCGCGGAGAACTCCGCTCTCGAGGCGCGCATTGCGAAGGTCCAGGAGAGACGCCTGTGCCGCCGTGTGGCCCACGTGATCACCGTGAGCGAGCCCATTGCTGACAAGTTCCGCAGGATGAATAAAGACACCACCGTCCTCTACAATGCCCGACCGGAATCGGAAATTCGCCTCGCGGATCGCGCAGCGAGCCGTCGGTCCTTCGGATATGCCATCGACGATTTCGTAGTCGGCTTCGCCGGGGCCCTTGCGGGCGGCCGCGGACTCGACATCCTGCTGGGCGCCTTGCCGACGCTCCCAGCATCCACGAAGGCGCTGATTGTCGGGGGACCGGATGAGGAAGCCGAGCGCCTCCGGGCTTTGGCCCGGGCCGAGGGTCTTCAAAATCGCGTTCGCGTGGACGGATACCGAGCGTTCCGCGAGCTGGCCCCGTATTACGCCTCGATGGATGTCGGCGTCATCCTCCTCGAACGCAGGCCGAATCATGAACGGGCGCTCCCGAACAAATTGTTCGACTACATGGCCCACGGCGTCGCGGTGATCGTACCCGAGTACCCGGCGATTGCGCCAATTGTCATGGAAGGCCCGTGTGGGTGGACGGTGCCCGACATCCGATTGGAGGCTGTCTCCGCGATCCTTCGGGAGGTCCAATCCTCCGGGGAAGCGAGGGCGCGCGGGAAGACCGGGCGGGAGGCGTATGTCCGGAGGTACGCGTGGGACCGCCAGGAAGAACGGTTCCTCCAAATCGTCCGCGCCGTGACGGAGGGTCACGTGGTGTGAAGCGACTTCGGATCGCTTTCGTCGCGAGCTCCGATTCAACGTTCATCCAGCGGGATCGCGAGATGTTACGACGGTTCGCCGCCGTGCGGGACGTGCGCTGGACGGGAATTCGGAGCATCCCGCGGCTCGCCTGGGCCGTGATCAGATCCGACGCCGCCTTTGCGTGGTTCGCGCTGGACCATGCGTACGGCGCCTGCCGTCTCGCTCGCCTCTTTCGCCGCAAGAGTTTCGTCGTCATTGGAGGGGTCGATGTCGCGAACGTACCCGGGCTGGGATATGGTGCCTACATTGATCCAAAAACCGCGGCCCGAAGTCGGTACGTCCTCGTCCACGCGGATCGGATCCTCGTGGTCGATGATTCCCTTCGGGAAGAAATCACGCGGAATGCGGGTGTGCGGAGGCCGGAAATCGTGACGGTCCCTCTCGGCTTCGATACGGACTTCTTCTCTCCGGATCTCGGTCCTCGTCAGGATGTCCTCACGGTGGGCTACGTGACGGACGTGAACGTCCGTCGGAAGGGGCTCGAGACGTTCGTGAAGGCCGCCCGTTCGCTTCCTGATTTGCCGTTCGTCCTCGTCGGAGCGATGCCGAACTCGGCCACGGATCGTCTCCGCGAAATATCCCCCGCGAACGTCCGGCTCGTCCCTCCTCTCTCCGTTCGCGACCTCCTGGAGGCATACCGACGCGCTCGCGTCTACGTTCAAGTCTCGGAATACGAAGGACTCCCGAGTGCGTTGGGGGAGGCCATGGCCTGCGGGTGCGTCCCGGTCGGGACTCGAACCGCCGGAATCCCGACCCTCATAGACGACACCGGTTTCTACGTCGACGTGGGAGATGTCGAAGCCACGGCAAACGCAATCCGGGCCGCCTACGCGAGTCCCAGAGGCAACATTGCACGGGACCGAATCCTCGAGAGGTTCTCCCACGAACGACGGAGGCGCAACCTGCAGGAACTCGTCGAGGGCGTTGTCCTGGCCTAAGGTTTCGCCAATTGAATCCATTCCCACGTGCGGCGCAAGCCGGTCTCGAGGTTGACAACCGGTTGCCAGCCGACCGCTCGACGGATTCGACGGGTGTCCAGAACGCAGGCCGGCTCATCCCCGGGCAACGGGGACGCCCGAAGCGGTTCGAACGGATCGCCGATGACTTTCGCCATGGTAGCGAACAATTCGCGGATGGACGTCCCTCGGCCCGATCCGACGTTGAACACGTGGTCCTCGGAGGAGCGGAGCACGGCGGTCGCCGCGGACGCCGCGTCCGTCGAGTAGAAGAAATCTTTCACCGTCGTTCCGTCTCCATAGAGAGTTGGCCGCTTCCCGCCGCGAAGAAGGCCGAAGACGACCGCGACGACCCCCATTTTCCCAGCCGGATCCTGGCGTGGGCCATACGGGTTCCCGTATCGGAGTACGGCGTAGTCCAGACCGTAGAGCCGGTGCGCGGCCGCGAGATGCGATTCGATTGCGATCTTGGTGGCGGCATACGGGCTCCCAGGCCGAAGCGCAGCGTCCTCGGGAATCGGTAGTCGATCTGGTTTCCCATACAGGGTTCCGCCGGACGATGGGAAGACGATTTTCTCGACCTTCGCCTTGTGACATGCTTGCACGAGGCGGAGGGTCCCCACGAGGTTCTGATTGTCGAGCTCCGGGTCCTCGATCGAAGTCTTCGGAATCGTGGTCGTGGCGTATTGAAAGACGTAGTTGCAGCCCCGCGTGGCGTCTTCAAGGGCATGCGCGTCCAGCAGGCTTCCACGGAGAAACTGGACGCCCCTCCAGGCAGCGGACAACTCCGTGACGGGCGGACGGAGGTCCAGGACGCGGACCTCGTGTCCCTCGGAAATCAACGCGTCGACGACGTGGCTCCCGAGGAACCCAGACCCCCCGACAACGAGAGACCGGACCACGGAATCCACCGACGCTGGGCGCAATTGGCGCGCGGAAGATAGCTCTTTGCAGAACCTTCACATGCGGCGCCTGCAACCGGGTCGTTTATTCGAGCTCGCGGGTCGGCCCGGGACAGCCGGAATCGACCGGTTCCCCAGCTCGTGGCGCGGATCGGAATTGCCAAACGGGAAGGGTGCGCGCAATCCTTAAGGCGCCGCGCAAGTTCCCGACGGAGGTTCCGTCGCAATCGATGACGCCTCGGCTGACCGAGTCGATGGGATCCGCCGACCTCCGACACCGGACCTACGATTACGGACGATATGAAGGCCGAGACTGGCGATACTTCGAGCCCCTGCTAGTGCGGATGCATCCCGCTCCTCTCGTCCTCGACCTCGGGGCCGGTCTGGGCCTGTTCCTCGAGTGCTGCCAGCAGCACGAAGTCCAGGCGATCGGCATTGAGCTCTCGCGGGAAGGCGTACAGGCGGCAGCTGGACGGAGACTTTCGATTGTCCGAGGCGACATCACGCAGCCGTTGCCATTTCGAGACGCTGCGTTCGGCTCGGCGTTGGCCCATCACGTGCTCGAGCACGTCCCCCTGGAGAAGGAACGCCTGATTCTGAAAGAGGTCCGCCGCACCCTTCGGCCGGGCGGATTCCTCTTCGCCGTGTCCCCGAACATTCATCATCCTCAAGCGAGGGACGACCCGGACCATGTTAACCTCTTCACCCCTCACCAACTTGCGGTCGAGGCGCGCGCGGCGGGCTACACTCGCGTCGAACTTGGGACGAACTTTTGGCGGCATTTCTGGGAGCCGAAGATTCATCTCGGTCAGGTCGGGGCCGTCCTTGCTGGCGTGTTGTGGAAGCTTGCCCCGATCGACCGGTTGGCGGGAAGCGCCTCGGTCCTCGCTTGGAAATGAACTAAGAGCGATTGCACACCGCCGACGGCGCGATGTCGAACATGAGCACGATGACGAACGAAATGGAAACGCTCAGAACGGTTGACGTCGCCAACTCTCAACCATGATTTCATGTGCGACAAGACAAAGAATTGCTGACCCATGAACAGGCAGTTTGTCAACGCGCGGATTTTGCCCGCTACACTTTTATAGCCATCATCGCCTTCCGCGTTCCTGTCTGACTCTCGTCGGACACCAGAAGGATATAGATGGGATGGGTAGTAGCAGTGCTTCCCAGCGCTGACTTTCCACCGGTCAGGTGAGGCCTTGTTCCTGAAAGAGATCCAGATGGAGAATTTCAAGTCGTTCGGGCGAAAGATCTCGGTCCCTTTCCTCCAAGGGTACACGTCCATCACGGGTCCCAATGGTTCCGGGAAGAGCAACATCGCGGACGCCATCCTGTTCGTCCTGGGCCCGAAGAGCGCGAAGGCGATCCGCGCGGGCAAGCTGACGGACCTCATCTGGAATGGCGGAAAGGACAAGAACGCCGCCGACTCGTGCCAAGTGAGTCTGATCTTCGACAACTCGGACCGGCAGATTCCCCTCGAAGCGGACGAGGTCAAGCTCACTCGGTACATCGGCCTGAGCCCCTCCGTGGAGGGCGGCTACAACTCGTACTTCTACATCAACGACCGGAAGTCCTCCCTGTCCGAATTCGACTCCCTCCTCGCCCACGCGCGAATCTCGGCGGAAGGGTACAACCTCGTCCAGCAGGGGGACATCCAGCGGATCGTCTCCATGTCCTCCGTGGAACGGCGCCGAATCCTCGACAACATCGCGGGAATCACGAAGTTCGACGACGACATCAACCAGGCGGAAGGCAAGCGGAAGGAGACCGAGGAGAACCTCGATCGGATCCGAATCATCCTCGACGAGATCGACAAGCAGATCAAACAACTCGAGTCGGACCGGGATGGCGCGCTGAAATATCGGGACTTGAACGAGCGCCTGACGACGGCGAAGGCCCAACTCGCGTACAAGAACCGCGAACTGATCGAGCGGCAGATCGTCGGGACCCGAGAGCAGATCGCAAAACACGAAGGTGACAAGGCCAAGCTCGCGGCCCAAAAGGAAGAGCTCCGCGGTCGCCTCGACGCCGCCGTGGCCCGGTTGAGCGAGCTCGAGCAGGAGATGACGGACCGCGGCGGGGAGGAGGCGAAGCAGCTCAAGGACAAGCTCGACGGCCTCCGGATCGAGCGGGCTCGAGCCGCGGACGGCATCGAGACGTCGAAGGAGACGCTGAAGCAGCTCCGGACAGAGAACGCGGACGCGACGAAGGAGAAGGGGAAGGTCCAGAAGGAGACGGACGCCCTCGCGCGGGAGCGGGAGAACGTCGACAAACGTGTGACCGAGCTGGACGGCCAGATCAAGGCCGCGGACAAGGACCTCCATGAGGTCGACGAACTCGCGTCGAAGAGCGACGCGAAGGTGCTGAACATCCAGAAGCAGATCATCGCGCTGAACAACGAGATCGACCAGGTCGAGGAGAAGGTCAAGGGCCTCGTCCTGGAGGGAGACCGGACCAAGGAGGCGATGACCCGCCTCGAGTCCGAGATCGCCCTCCTCGAGGAATCCCGGAAACAATACCAGGTCGAGCATGAGGACGCGGACTGGCAGCTCAAGGAACTGCACTCGTCCACGAAGGAATCGGGCAAGAGCCTCGAGAAACTCCAAGAGGACTTCCATAGCCGGCGGGCGGAGGAGACCCGGCTCGCCAAGGAGCAGGCCGAGTTGCAGACCGCGATCTTGAGCCTTACCCGACAATATGCGCAACTGAAGGCGGAGGCCGACGTCGCGGAGAACATGAAGCGCGGCTACACGTCCGCAGTCTCCGCGATCCTCGAGTGCCGCGAGACCGGTTCGATCAAGGGCATCCATGGGACCGTGGCCCAGCTCGCCCACGTCGAAACCCAGTACGAGACGGCGATCGTCACGGCCGCGGGCGCGCGGATGCAGGCGATCATCGTCGACGACGACACGGTCGCGGCCCAGTGCATCGATTACCTGAAGAAGCGTAAGGTCGGCCGCGCGACGTTCCTCCCTCTCAACAAGATGCTCGTCGGAAAACCGCGCGGCAAGGCGATCCTCGTGGCGAAGGAATGCCTCGGCTTCGCGATCGACCTCTGCCATTTCGACGAAAAGTACCGGGACTCGTTCTTCTACGTCTTCGGCGACACCCTGGTCGTCCAGACCCTCGACGAGGCGCGCAAATGGATGGGCGGCGTCCGGCTCGTCACGATCGAAGGAGAGCTCATCGAGGCCTCCGGCGCCATGGTCGGCGGCGAGATGGAGCGGTCCACCGTGAAGTTCGGACCCACGGCCGCGAGCGAGATGGAGAAGATCGCGGAGAAACTCCGGGAGGCGCAGGCCCAGGGCGAGACGGTGGCGAACCGCCTCGACGAACTCCGAAAGGAGATCCTGGGACTCGAAGAGACGATCAAGGACACCGGCGGCCGGACCGGGGCCGTCGAGGTGAAGACGAGCACGCTCGAGGCGAAACGGAAGGAGTTCGCCGCGAAGCTCGCGTCCGCGGACAAGGACCTCGCGGACCGGAAGGGACGGTTCGAGGACGCGCGGACGACCGCGACGCGGATCGAAGAGGACCTGACCAAATTCACGAACGACGCCGAAGGCCTGAAGGCGAAACGGGACGAGCGCAAGAAGGCCGTCATGGAGGCGACGCCCCAGCAGATCTCCTCTCGGATGAAGGATCTCATGAACCGCCGGGCGGCCTTCGCGGAGGAGCTCAGCGGCCTACGGTCGAAACTCGAGGCGATGACGACCCAGACGACGTTCCTCGACGAGCGCCGGACGGAACTGGACACGCGGATCGGAAGCTTGGAGGATCAAAGGAAGGAGCACGAGAAGCGGATCGAGACCTTCGAGGCGTCCCTCGGGCGGCTCGAGACGGAGATCCGCGGCCTTGAGAAGACGGAGGCCCAGATGGGCAAGAAGTTGAAGGACCTCCAAGACGCCCGCGACGCCGCGTACAAGGAGAAGACGGACCGCGAAGCGGACCTCGACAAGGTCACGCACAAGATCGAGACGAAGGAGGACTTCCTGCTCAAGTTGGAAACGGAGCTGAAGGTCCAGGAGGAGCAGCTCGCGGAAGCGGAGCGCGTCATGACGGAGATGGCCGTCGAGGTCAAGGAAGGCCGCCTCCCGAGCCTCGAGGAACTCAAGACGACGATCGGCGAATGCGAGGCCGCGATCACGGCCCTCGGTCCGATCAACCTGAGGGCCCTTGAGGACTACGACGCCCAGCAAGCCCGCGCGGTCGAGTTGAAGGACGAGTTCAAACGGCTCGAGGGCCAGCGCGAGGAACTGATCCGCTTGGTCGAGCAGCTGACGGACCGCAAGAAGGAGGGACTCGCGAAGGTCTTCACCGCGATCAGCGAGAACTTCACACGCGTCTACGCGGAACTGAGTGAAGGCGGCGAGGCGGACCTCGTCCTCGAGGACCCGGAGAAGCCGTTCGAGGCCGGCCTGATCCTGAAGGTGAAGCCGGCGCACAAGAAGGTGCTGCGGCTCGAAGCCCTATCCGGAGGGGAGAAGTCCCTCGCCTCGATGGCGCTGATCTTCGCGATCCAGGAGTACGACCCATCGCCCTTCTACCTGCTTGACGAGATCGACCAGAACCTCGACGCGATCAACGCGGAGAAGGTCGCCCGGATGATCCGGCGGAACAGCACGGCCGCGCAGTTCGTGCAGATCTCGCTGCGCAAGGTGAGCCTGAAAGAGGCGGACCACCTGATCGGCGTCACGATGACGCCGGAATCCGTCTCCGAAGTCATCATGCGCGTGAACCTGGCGGACATCGAGGACGAGAAGCCGACCGAGGTGATCCCGGCATGAGCGAGAACTACCAGACGGTGTTGAACCACCTGCTGTTCCACAAGGCCTTGATCAGCGAGACGGAAGGCGGACAGCGGATCAACCGCTATCTGTCGATGTTGAACGAGATCGACCAGGGCATGCACGTCGCCGTGCGCGATCCATTCGAGAAGTCCGTCGTCGCGGCGTTCGAACTCGTCCTCGAGCGTCAGATGGACCCCTGGGAGATCAACCTCGTGCCCTTCACGAAGCTCTTCCTGGACAAGGTGAAGAAGGACGGCTCCGTGAACTTCGTGACCGCGGGCAAGCTCGTCTTCCTCGCCTGGTCGATCCTGAAGCTGCAGAGCGACAAGGTCCTGCTCGACGCGATGCCGCCGGAACCCACGCCGGAGGATGGCGGCTGGGACCTCGACATGTTCCGGGATCCCGCGGACCTCGACTACAACCAGGTCGTCCTGGCCGGGACCGCAACGCCGCTCACGGAGGCGATCCACCGGGAAGGCCGCCGTGCCGTCACCCTCATGGAGCTGATGGACGCCTTCGACGAGGCCCGTCGCGAGGCGGACATCCAGATGCAGTTGAACGCCCTGCGCGAACAGGCGATCCGCAAGTTCGCCCCGAACTTCCACCAGAAGGTGCACGGGGAGGACCTGACGGAGGACATCGCCCTCACTTGGCAACGCCTCGCTCAGTTCAACGGCGAGCCGATTCCGCTCCGCTCTCTGACGGTCGGAGACGTCTGGGACGAGGTGACCGTGTTCATGTCCCTCCTCTTCCTCGCCCACCTGGAGAAGGTGAAGCTGTGGCAGAAGGACTACCCGTACGGAGAGATCTTCGTGAAGCGTCTCTCCATGGAGGTCGATCTCCCGACGGAAGAACTGCTCGCGATCCCAGTCCTCGGGCCGAAACCTATCGGGACCCCGGAGGCCGTGCCATGAACCCGCGGGCCATCGTGGAAGCGGCCCTCTTCAGCGCCGGGAAAGCCCTCACGCCCGAGGAGCTCGCCCGGACGACGCGGCTTGAGCCGGACGTGATCCGGGAGCACCTCCGTGCCCTGTCGAAGGAGTACACGAAACGGGAAAGTGCGATCGAGGTCGCGCAGATCGGGACCAAGTGGACGATGCAAATCCGGTCGGATTACTCGGAACGGGCCCGTGCCTTCGCCCCGCCGGAGATCGACCGGGACCTCCTGAAGACGGCGGCTCTGATCGCCTACCACCAGCCGCTCCTCCAGAGCGACCTGTTCGACATGATCGGCTCGAAGGTGTACGAGCACACGAAGGGGCTCGAGGACCTCGGCCTCATCAACCGCAAGCCCTCCGGACGGTCCCTCGCCCTGACGACGACGCGGTATTTTGCGGAATTCTTCGGACTGAAGTCCACGGACCGCGAGGGGATCCGCCGACTCATGGCGGAGAAGGCCGGCGTCCCATACAAGGAGAGGCCCGAAGGCACCCTCTCGGACGACGCGACCGAAGCGAGTCCGTTGCCCGCGCCCGAGTCTGGCGCCGCGGTCCCGGTCTCGACCTCCCCGTCTCCCGTCGCCGCGGGAAATGAATAGGGTCGTCCGCGGTTCCGATGCCCGCAAATCGGGTCCCCAAAACGGACGCGGTGAATCATGCGTGATAACCAGGGGCTAACGCGTTTATAAGCTCGAATTTCTGACAACATTGCTGTTTCTCCGTGGACGAGCCGTAGCCGTCCCCCGAGGCAGCGGAGCCCCCGACCCGTGAGCGGGTACCTGCGCGACAACGCACTGCGAAAGCACTTGGATGAGAAAGTCAAGGAGACGGCCCGGACCCGTCAGGCGGCCGAGGACGGCCTGAGGGCCGCCCAAGACATGCTGGACCAGGCGCGCCGCGTCGACACGAACGTCGCGGAAGCGGAACGGGCCCTCGCGGAGGCAAGCGCCGCGATGGTCGCGAAGGACTACAAGGTCGCCGTCGACAAGTCCGCCGAGGCCCTCGAACGCGGGAGGCGCAGCTATCGAGAACGCGCCCGAGGGATCGTCGATTCGAGCGCCGCCCTGGGACGACTCGCGAAAGAGCTCGGCGCGGACCTGGCGGAGACGGAATCGACGCTCGCGAAAGCGGAAGGCGCCCTCGCCGCGGAAGACCTCGGAGGGGCGATCGACCACGCCAAGAAGGCGTGGAAACGGAGCGAGAAGATCCTCCAGGAACATCTGTCGTCCTCCTTCTCGAAGGCGCAAGCCCTCATCCTCTCGGCGAAGAACATGAGCCGGGATGTCGCTCACATCGAGGACCTCCTCTCGCGGGCCCGGTCGGCGATGGAGAACAACGACTTCCAGAGCGCCCTCGACTTCACGAAGGAAGGGCTCGACACGATCCGAGAGGACATGACCGCTGCCATGACGAGGGAGATCCGGGTCGCGGAGGACCTCGTCCGGACGGCGGCCGAGCTCGGCGCGGACACGACGAAGCCCGCGAACCTCATCGAGCGGGCTCGCGGGGACATGGCGAACCTCGATTTCGAGAAGGCGAAGAACGCCCTCAACCAAAGCCGGGCCGAATCGGAGAAAGCCCTCCAACGGTCCCTAGACGGCCGGGCCAGCGACTTCTCCCGCATAATCCAGGAGGCGCGCGCGATCGGGGCCGACCCGTCCGCCGCCCAGGAGGTGTTCACCCGCGCGGAGAGTGCGATCAAGAAAGGCAGTTACCAGGAAGGGGCCCAGCTCGCGAAGCAAGGATTCCAAGCGGTCCAACAGGCGCAGTTCCAGCGGGTCGTCGCCGTGCTCGGCACGTCCCGTGAGAAGTTCGCGGCCGCCGCGAACATGGGCGTGGATCTGAAAGGCCCGTTCGAGGACCTGAACACGGCCCGCGAGGCGGTCCGACGCGGCGCGTTCCAGGAGGCGATCGCGCACGCGAAGCGCGCCGACGTGGCCGTCGACGCGATCCTGGACCGGTACCGCAAGGTCGAGACGCGGTTGAAGGAACTCCATCGGTCCTTCGCGGAGGTCGAAGGCTTCGGCGTCCAGACCGTGCGCGCCCGCAAGTTCTCCGAGGCGGCTCGACAGGCGTACCAGGAGCGGAATCCGGCCGAGGTCGAAAAGGCGGTCCAGTCCGCCTACGACGAGCTCCGACGGGCGGAGCGGGAACGGGTCTTGGAGGCGATCGAGCGCGCCGAGTTCATCCTGACGCTGGGCGAACAGAACGCGGTCGATCTCTCGGAACCGTCGAAGCTCCTTCAAGAGGCCATCGTCGCGACGAAGTCGGACGACTACCGACATGCCCTCGATCTCACCACGATCCTCCAGGCCAAGGCGGAGCGAAGACTCGCCGAACTCGCGGCCCGACAGATTTCGACCCTGCGGACGTCCCTTCCCCACCTCGGCGACGAGAGCGGGAGCCTGAAGGCCCTCGTCAATCGGGCGGACGCTTCGATGGCGTCCCAGGATTTCGAGGGGGCGTTCAAGGCGGTCGCGGAAGGTCAGAGGCTCGTCGAGGCACGGGTCCGGACGCGGGCCGAGGAGATCGTGGCCGACCTGGCCCTCGCGGTGCGGGTCGGCGTCGATGTCGGGGCGAACGTCACGGCCCTCGAGGCGTTGCACCGAGAACTGAACGCATACCTGGGCGGAGGCCAGGTCGCGGAGATCGTCGCCACGCGCGACAAGGCGACCGCGGCCCTCGCCGGCATCACGGACACCCTGGTCAGTCTCGTCCGCGGACGGATCGGCACTGCCCAGGGCCTCAAAATCGAGGTGGACGACCTGAACGACCTCGTGCGCCGCGCGCGCATGGCCTTCGGCGTCCAGAACTACCACGAAGGGTTGCGCCTCCTGAATGATGGGAACGAGCGCGCGAGCAAAGCGAGCGCGATGCACCGCCAGGCCTACAACGCGATCGCGACCGCCGCGGCCTTCGTGGCGGAGGCGAAGAAGCGGAACGTGGACGTGTCCAAGGTCGTGGAGATGCTCGTCGACGCGAAGAAGGCGTTCGAGCAGCTCGATCTCGAACGCGCCGTAGAGCTCGCGGGCGCGGCCCGGACGGAGACGGACAAGCTCACGGTCCTGTATTCCTCCGCCCAGAAGATCCTTTCGTCCCGGGCGCGGCTCGAGCTCGCGGAACGGCTCGGGATCGCGGCGCCGCACCTCCGCCAGGTGTTCGCCGACGCCAAGGAGGCGATGAAGGCGAAGGACTACGACAAGGCGCTCGCCTTCGCGCAGCGTACGGAGGACGAATTCACCGCGCTGATCAAGGCCCGGCTGGCCTCCTCGTTGATGGCCTCAGAGGCACTCCTGGGTTCCTTGGAGGGCGTCGACCTCGCCGGGTCGAGCGACACGCTCGTCCGGGCGCGCGGCCACCTCGAGGCCGGGGAGGTCGAACAGGCCGCGGAGCTCTCCCTCCAACTCAAGAGCCAGCTCGATACGCGCAAACGGCAGGGCGACGAGACGGAGGCCGCCCTGCGACAGATCCAAGACATCCTCGCCGACGCCGAGGCGATGAACGCTCCGTTGGAACGGACGCGGGCCCTGTTCGAAAGCGCCGAACGCGCGCATCGGCTCGGGCAGTTCGACGAGGCCCTCGACATCGTCGCCCAGGCCGACGTGGAGGCGACGAAGGAACGGGACCAGACGATCGCCGCGATGATGAAGCGCTTCGAAGAGAGCGTCCTCCGGGCGAAGAAGGAAGGGACCGACACGCGGTCCGCGGAGAAACTGTTCGAACGCGCGCGCGAATTCTTCCGCGCGAAGCAGTACCGGCAGGCCATCGCGACGGCCCTCCAGAGCGAGGCGGAGGCGGAACGGATCAGCCTCCAGCAGGCGATCGCGAAGCAGGCCGTCGACAGCGTGGAAGGCAAGCTCCGCGCGCTCGGCCGGGGATCCGAGCTGGTCGTCGGCTTCGTCGCCGACAGCCGCAAGGCGTACTCGGACGGTGACTACGTCAAAGCGCTGGACACGGCGATCCACGCATCCGATTCCATCGCGGACCTGCGTGTCCTGCTCGAAGAGGTCGCGGAGGTCCGCGAGAAGGCCCGGGAGCTCCTGCAGGTCTTCGCCGACGTTGGGGCCGACGCCACGAAGTTCGAGAGGTCGTTCCAAGAAGGGGAGGCCGCCTTCGAGATCGGCGAGGTCGAGCGGTCCCGCGCCGCGTTCACGGACGGCATCGAGTGGGGCCAAAACCTCCTCGGTGCACACCTGCGCGACGAACTCGCGAAGGGCGAGGCCCTCATCGACATGTGCCGCAAGATGGACGTCGATCCGACCGGGGCCCAGAACAAGTTCGCGGAAGCGAAGGTCCAAATCACGTCGGAACGTTTCCGAGAGGCGGCCGCCGGCATCCGTGCCGCCCGAGACGAGGCCAGCACGGCGCTTACGGCGAAACTGAACCGCGCCCTCCAGGACGCGGCCGACAACGTCGCCCACGCGAAGAAGCTCGGTTCCGACTCCCGGGACGCGGAAGCCCTTCTCCGTCAAGCGAACGACCGCATTTTGCACGGGGAGTACGACCGCGCGATGGACGTCGTGAACAACGCCCTGGAGCGGGTGGAATCCGCCAAGGTCATCGAGAAGCGGTTCATCGATCTCACGTTCAAGGCCGAGACGACGATCCGGAACGGGCGCAAGTTCGGCATCGACATGAAGGCCGCGGAAGGCAAGTTGGCCCAAGCGGTCCAGCTCCGCAAGTCCGACTTCCCCGAGGCCACCCGGGCCGCCGAAGAGGCATACCGGATCGCATGGGAGGCGACCGAGGCCTTCGCCCCGAGCATGCGGGGTTTCCTCGACGTCGTCGCAGCGCGCCTGAACGAATGGGCGGACGCGACCCTCACCGTCGAGAATGAGGGGAAGGGGGCCGCGAAGGATGTGCGCGTCCGGATCCTGGGCGACGCGGAGACGGAAGGCCTCCAGGAGCTGCCCGCGGTCCGCGCCCGCGCCCAGGAGGTCCTCAAGTTCCGGCTCAAGATGACCGCCCCGGGATCCGTGCCGCTCGCGATCCAGATCGTCTCACACCGCGTGTTCGACTCGAAGGAATACACCCAGGAAATGATCGCCCAGATCGACGTCTCCGAGGTCGGGGCGGAGAAGGCGAAGCGCCTCGTCGCGGACCTGGAGACGCGATGCCCAATCTGCAAGGGCCTCATCAAGAAGGGATTCAAAGTCACCCGGTGCGGTTGCGGCCGCGACTTCCACGAATTGTGCGCGAGCCGCGTCGGCCGGTGCCCGGTGTGCTTCCGAGGGCTCCAGGGCGCCAGCGATTGATCAGGCGAGTCGACCCGCGACGGTTTCCACGGCCTCGAGCAGCTCGCCACTCGCCATCCACTCTAGGATCCGGTTCGCGTCCGGGGCGAGGGACCGGTCGTCGACCAAGGGCGGGATCTGGGAGCGGACGAACGCGTGGGCGGCCCGAGGCCCGACGCCAGGGCGCAGCGGCTGGAGGAACTCGAGGCCCTGGGCCGCCGCCAGGAACTCCAAGGCCACGACCCGGGCGGCGTTCTCGAGCGACTGCCGGGCCTTGAGGGCGGCCGACATGCCCATCGGCACGAAGTCCTCCTGGTTCGCCGACGTCGGGATCGAGTCCGCGGACGCCGGATGAGCGAGCACCTTGTTGTCGCTCGCGTAGCCCGCGGCCACGTACTGCACGATCATCATGCCGGAGTTCAGCCCGCCCTTCCGGGTGAGGAACGGCGGCAATTCGCTCAGTCGAGTGTCGACGAGCCGTGCGATCCTTCGCTCGGAGAAGCCTGCGAGGACGGACATGGCCAGGGCGACATGGTCCAGGGCCATCGCGAGCGCCTGGGCATGGAAGTTCCCTCCGCTCACGCTCGTCCCCTCCGGGAAAATGAGCGGGTTGTCCGTCGCGGCGTTCATCTCGATCCGCAGGGACGCCGCCGCATTTTCGAGGGCGGCCCGGACGGCCCCGAGGACCTGGGGGATGCACCGCAGCGTGTAGGGATCCTGCACCTTGTGCGGACCCTTGTGGGAGGGGATGATCTCGCTCCGCCTTAGCAAACGTCGGAGGTTCGCCGCGACCTCCCGCGCGCCCGGTTGCGGCTTCAGCCCGACCAACCGGTCGTCGAACGGCTTCGGCGAGCCCCTCAGGGCTTCGAAGGACATGGAGGCGGCCACCTGCGCGTCCTTCAACAATCGCAGGCCGTCCTTCACCAACAGGGCACCGACGGCAGCCATCACCGACGTCCCGTTGATGATCGCCAACCCTTCTTTGGACTGCAGGACGAGGGGGGACAGGTTCGCCTTGGCGAGGGCCTTCTCCCCGGGCAGGATCTGTCCATCGACCTCCGCGTCGCCTTCGCCGATCAGGACGAGGCCCAAGTGGGCCAGGGGAGCCAGGTCGCCGCTCGCACCGAGCGAGCCGCGGGACGGGATCACCGGATGGACGCCGCGGTTCAGGAACTCCAGGAGGCGGGTCACGAGGATCCGACGGACGCCGGAGTAGCCCATCGCGAGCGTGTTCGCCCGGAGAAGGAGTGCGGCCCGCACCTCGTCCTTCCGGAGGGGCGGGCCCTGGCCGATCGCATGGCTTCGCAGCAGGTTGAGCTGCAACGCGCGGACGTCCGCGTCCGAGATGGCGACGTTCGCCAGCTCCCCGAAACCTGTCTTGATGCCGTAGGCGAGCGTGCCCTTGGCGACGACCTTCTCGAGGGCGCGACGGCTCGCGTCGACGCGCTTTGCGGCGGCCGGGGCGAGTCGCACGGGCTCCCCTTTGCGGGCGACGGCGATCACGTCATCAAGGTCGAGGGACCGGCCGTCGATCGAACGCATGGAGACCGCCGCGGCATCCCGGTTCCGCGATATAGTTCTGGCGCGCACTCCTTCGAACAAACCTTAAGGGGCCTCCCGTCCTGAAACGGTCTCGCCGTGCCAAGGAAACGCGCTGCGGGGGCCGTCCCGGAACCGCCATGGAGCTACGCTCCCTCCGAGGTCGCGGCCTGGATGGCCTCGACGGCGGGTCCCCGTCGTCGCGGATCCTCCTCCCGCCGCCAGGTTCGCGTGAAGGGCTTCGTTGGCGAATACCCGATGTCGGCCGAACAGAGATTGGTGCGGCGTCTTGCCGGGCTCGGCTTCGAACCCGCTGAAAGCCCGTCTCGTTTTCCCGGCCTCTTCGCGCACCCTCCACGTGCGGCCGACACGCGGTCCTTTCAGGGGAAGCTGGCAGGGACCCAGGTCCACCTCCATCTTCGGAAGGACACGGTCCTAGAACTGCGCATCGCGTTCGTCCCGCGGCTTTCCTTCCGACGCGCATCCAAGTTCATCTCCCGACTCGGGGTCCGCGGTCTCGAAGGGACCTGGACGTAGACCAGCGGGAACGCGCGTCCCAAAGGCGTTAAGCGCCTGCGGTCGTTCGGGAGCCAGTCCATGCAGATCGTGTTCTTGGGGACTTCGGGTTCGTGGCCCACTCCGAAGCGAAACGTGAGTGCGGTCGCCGTGAAACGAGGCCCGGAAATCGTGCTGTTCGACTGCGGCGAAGGGACGCAGCGGCAGTTCATGCAGAGCCGCCTCAGCTTCATGCAGATCTCCCGCATCTTCCTCTCCCATTTCCACGGAGACCATTTCCTCGGATTGCCCGGCATGATCCAGAGCATGTCCATGAACGGACGCGAGGTGCCGCTCGAGGTCTACGGGCCGCGGGGCGTCGAGCGGCTTGTGTCCGAACTGCTCTCCCTCGGGTATTTCACGCCGGGCTTCGCGGTCCGAGCCAAGGAGCTCCCGCCTGGCGGAGAGGTCGACTGCGGCGAGTACGCCGTGAAGGCGTTCGAGGCGGTCCACACGG
>Ga0209058_1000114_pt1 | contig 59586 bp, 93 predicted proteins | sample GraSoiAngelo_147_FD_185904 | JGI IMG/M metagenome (GOLD analysis project Ga0209058, IMG submission 185904) | Grasslands soil microbial communities from the Angelo Coastal Reserve, California, USA - 14_1009_05_40cm (SPAdes) (version 2) | ecosystem: Environmental > Terrestrial > Soil > Grasslands ... | reverse complement strand
TCGAGCGCAAGAACAATCTTGGGAATTATGAGCCGTCGAATTGTTGTTGGGCGACGCGGATGGAACAGGCTAGAAACCGGCGAACCAACCGGATGATTACTGCATTCGGGAAGACCCAGTGCTTGATGGCATGGCAGGATGAAACGGGTATCCATTGGAGTGCGATTTGGTCGAGGATTCAGCGGGGTTGGCTGGTAGAAGCCGCGTTGACCAGACCGGCCCGGAGGCGGCAACGTGCTGTTTGAGAGCTTTTACGCGGACTCATTTATCCGTGAGCCGTAAGGCGGAGATTGAAGTCGAGAAGCGACGTGATGTGGAGTGGAGCGTGGTGGGGTGAAGTCGAGAACCGTTGCGGCGTGTTGTGTTACGACTTGCTGTGAGGTGAATCCGAGTGTCGGTCCGTGTTGTGCTGTGGTGCGTTGTGACGAGACGTGTTGGGGTGAATCCGAGTAGTGTGGTGAGATGTGTCGATTCGTGCTGGCGTGAGGTGAATCCGAGAGACGACCCGTAGCGCAACGAGTCGCAGTGTTTCGAGACGAGACGAAGCCGAGAAGTGTGCCGACGCGAGTTGTAGCGAGACGAAGCCGAGAGTCGAGATGAACCCGCAAATACTTGTAGACGATCGTGCCGGAAGTCGTGAATTGAAGAATTATTTCCATCCCTTCGGCGTTATCGTTCAGTTGTCGAGGCTGGAGTTCGGTGACCTGGCTTTCGCTGGGAACGGGCCGGAGGGGATGCTCTCTATTGGAGTCGAGAGGAAAACGATATCCGACTTGATTCAATCAATGGAGACGGGTCGGTTACAAGGCCACCAGTTGCGCGGGCTGTTGAAGACCTACGACGTGACATACCTCGTTGTGGAGGGCATCTGGAGGCCGGGGCCAGGCGGAGAACTGGAGATTTGCCATGGGAATGGTGGATGGAGGTCTGGGCTGTTCGGGAAGAGGTTGACTCTATACGAGGGAGTGGATAATTTTTGCACCTCCGTTGAATTGTGCGGAGTCAAGATCCGTCGAACAGCGAATCCAACTGAGACCGCGAAGTGTGTTGTGGATCTCTATCGCTGGTGGGAGAAGGACTGGGAGGCGCATAAGAGCCCGAGAGACATCTATGCTCCGGTAGCTCCAGAGTCAACTTCAGTTCGGCTGATCCACCCCGATCCGCCCAATCTCGTGGTGAGGATGGCCAGTCAAATCGAAGGTATCGACCACCGGGCATGGCAAGTGGGGAAGTTCTTCCCGAACGCCGTCAGTATGGTTTCGGCGAGTGTGGAGGAGTGGATGCAAGCTCTCGGGATTAAGAAGAGCCGAGTCACGGCCGAGAAGGTGGTGAAGGAATTATATGGGAGGCCGGTATGACTTTTGAACAGGAGGTCCGCGCGGAGTTTCACAGCCTGATTGAACATCTGGATAAGCTGTATCTTCTCTATGGCAGCGGGAAGAGTCTTTTATTGGATACGAAAACCATAATGGCCGAAACGAAGAATTCCGAGTTTTTGAAAATCGTCGTGCGTCTACACGATGGCAAGGTTGAAGTGGACACTTGACAATATCGACTGTGGGCATATAATTAGACTCCCTACACCGGGGGAGATACCGGTACATCATAGACGGAACGGAACGTCGCCAATAAAAACAGGAGAACCAACAATGAGTATTACCGAGAAAGAAACGAAAACGAAAGAGAGAAACGATTCGATCTGGACCGTTTATAACGTGAGGTGGGACTTCATCCGGGACTTGTGCGGGTCTGTGCCTGCCAATGGGAATCTGGTCGGACCCTGGTTGGACAGTAGAGCTCCGGACGTGATGCCAGCAGGAGGAAAGAGTATTGATGAGATCACCGAGGAGGTTCTCGATACGCTGACCAATCCAACAACAGCGGCCATTCCGTTAAGAGTGTTTCAGAAAAAGAACGAGGTGCTGGTGGTGCGGGAAGATACGATACGGGCGCATTTGAAGGATTGTGCGAGGGTGATCTCAGCGCAATTTATAGGGAAAATAAAAGGTGAACGGAGCTTTGCAACAAGGGTAGTGAACGGGGCATATTTGGATGAGGCCAACGAGTATATTCCGATCCTGCGGCCAGACGGGACTCCGGTTACTGCGGCCGACGAAGTGTTGGACAAGCCAGTCCACGCCAGAGGACCGAGAGGAGAACCCATCAATGCGTTGAAGTCCTTTGAAGTGGTGCGGCCCGCCATGATCAAATTCAGATTGAAGATCCTGGGAACCTCCGTGAGTATCAAGGATCTGAGTACGCTGATGAATTATGGAGGGACGCACGGCTACGGTGGGGAGAGATCAGCGGGCGGAGGAAAGTATATCGCTACCATTGAAGAAGCGAGCTAAAGCTCGAAGACGAGAGACGTAGCGAGGTGCCGCGTTTCGACGCGAGTTGCGCTGGTGTGGCGCGAGACGAATTCGAGTATTGAGAATAGGGGACGCCCTGATACGTAAACGAACCGAGACGAATCCGAGTTGCGACGTGTGACGTGATGGTGTGTGTTGCAGTGTTGTGAGACGAATTCGAGACGTGTCGCGCGGCGTGGTGCGTTGTTTCGAAGTGAGTTGTGGCGAATTCGAGTTGTGTTGTGAAGCGTAGCGACGAGTGTCGTGGTGAGGTGAATCCGAGATACGTGTTGCGCTGGTGTGCGCCGATGTGAATCCGAGAGTTGTCGCGTGGTGGCGTGAGTTGGTGTGAAGCGCGTTGAGCTGCGATGAATCCGAGAGACGATCCGCGATGAACGGAGTCGAGCTTGTTGTGAATCGAAGCCGAGAGTCGATCTGTCGTGATGCGCGGTGACATGAGCTGAGGCGAAGTCGAGAGGCGATGTGTTGTGTTGCGTCTTGCAGTGAGGCGATGTGAATCCGAGACGTGCTGTGCGGTTGCGCTGAAGTGTGCTGGGATGAATACAAGAGGCGCAGAGCGGTGTCGCGATACGAAGCGAGACGACGTGAAGCCGAGGTGTGACACAACGTAACGTGTTGAGATGAAGCCGAGGGCCGGGGTGATTCGTTGAGCGTTGCCGCGTGTCGAGACGAGACGAATTCGAGTATCGATTTGCGCTGGAGTGCTGTGATCTGAGACGAAGCCGAGTACCGAATTCAAAGAAAGGATAGGAGTATGCCTGACGAAAGCAAAGCCGATGATAAGAAGAAACGATTCATGCCGTTGAAGACGGTTCAGAACCATCGTGATGTTTACGAAGAAGTTTTGAATCTTCAATTGAACGGGGAGATCGATCCAAAAACAGCAGATGGAGTAAACACAACCCTGAAAGGGGCGGTCTATCTCAACATCCGCCTACCATTCGAGGTAGCTAAGATGTGGATGAACAGTAAGATACGGAAGATCGACTTCCCGGAAAATCTACTCCCGAAATAGGAGGCCAGATGCTCTCTGGAGTTTATCGCAAGATCGCTGTGTCCGGCCGCGGCAAAGGTGGTGGTGTTGGTGAGTTGTACCTGTTCATCAACCTGTCGCGGGACCACTACGGGAAAGGTCCGGATCTGGTGACCTATGTTCCGTTACGGATCGAACCGGAGTGGGCCGGGACGCTCCGGCATTGTCATATTCCACGGGCGGATTGGGAGAGGATGTTCGAGTACGTTGGTGAGGGACTACCGGCGTGACTTGTCCCATCTGTCCCAGGAGGTTCAGGCCGGTCCTGGGTCACGGTCCATGTCCGGCGAGATACGGAGCCGTCGGGGAAAGACCGGGCCAGTGGGAGATGAAACAAGGGATTCCGTTTGTGGGTCCATCCGGGCGGGAGTGGAATGAAACCTATCTCCCGCTCGCCGGGCTCTCTAGAACGGAGGTATTCGTTAGCAACACAGTAAAATGTTTTGCGATGGGCAACCGCACTCCTAACGAGAAAGAGATCGCCGGGTGTTCGGCCCATTGGCTCCCTGGTGAACTCGATAAGGTTCAACCGGAGATCGTATTCCTGTTAGGAGGAGTGGCGTGTTCCCTCGTTCCAGGTCTCCGATTAGAGACGGATCATGGCCGTCCTTTCGAGGGGAGCTTGTTTGGCTGGAAGGGATTTATTGTTCCCATGTATCATCCCGCGTTAGGTTTACACGAAACGAGGTGGATGAGCGTGTTGCTCGATGATTGGAAGCGGCTCCAACCGTGGCTGGAGACGCGAGAGTGGGTGTGGCCGGTCGATCAATATCCCGAGACGGACTATCGATTGGTCCATAAAGATGGGGTGCGGACGTACTTCGAGGAGAATCCCTGATGCCGACGATACGGATCTATAGCAAGCCCTGTCCGGTGTGCAAACAGACCCAGCAGTTCGATCTGGACGAGGCGGCGTATCGGCGTTGGAAGGCGGGGGAGTTGATCCAAAGATGCTTTCCGGAGCTCACAACAGACGAGCGCGAGCGGTTGATCACCGGACTGCACGGGGAGTGTTGGAAGACGTATCTCGGACCGGAGCCCGAAGAATAAATGGCGGACTACGTTGCTTGGAAATTCAACCATACCGTTTATTCGCGGCGGACCTCCTCCACCCACCTTGTCGATACCGTGACAATGGATGAGTGGAAGACGATTTGTGGGAAGGATCTTCATCATTTGGAAGAGACGAAGTGGTCGTCCAGGCCGTTCGGGAGGATGTGCCGGATATGTGTGCGGTTTCAGGTTCGGCCGAGGCGAGAGTGGACCGTTGCGATACGACGGAAGTGAACCTGATCGGGGCCGATACCGAGAAAATAAAACATGATTAAACCTATCCCGGAGTTCAGTGGTGATCAACTTCACCGTCTCCATTCGACGATTCGCACTGGAGACAAAAACGATTGCTGGGAATGGATGGGTCCGAGAACGGCTGCGGGTTACGGCCGGTTTATCGTGGCTATCGAGCCTAAGCATGTGGTTTCCTTCTACGCCCACCGGGTTGTCGCTTCTATCACGGGTATGGACACATCACGCCTGATCTGCCACCACTGCGATAATCCGCCTTGCTGCAATCCGGCCCATCTGTTTTCAGGATCGGACGCGGATAACATGCGGGATGCCGCTAAGAAGAAAAGGGTCGGCGTCCTCGTTAAGCCGCATCGCTATAGCTGGGTACACGGGCCGAAGGTCGTCGAAGCGATACGACGGGCCGTCGGGACGCAGCTAGAGATTGCCGGACGGTTCAGTGTCCATCAGAGCACCGTGAGTCGTATCCGTAACAGGAAGATATGGACTTGATCGGCATAGATACCGAAAGTCACGCCGGGGCGCCGTTCAGTATCCAAGTGTCGCTGCGGCCGGGAACAGGAATCTTGGTTCGAATGTCCGACACGGAGGCAGTGGCCGTTTTGGTGGATTTGCTCAATTCAAGGCTCGACAGCGGTGCTATTTTGGTCTTCCATCACGCTCCGGCCGACCTGCCGGTTATGGATCTCATCGGCGTTCGATATCATGGACGTTATCGAGACACACTTCAGGAGTCATATCATCTGGGGTTGCCTCAGAGTCTCAAGGTTCTCGGCTACCGCCTGTTCGGTGTCCGGATGCAAGATTGGTCGGATCTCGTGGGGGCCGCCTCCAGGGAAAAGCTGTTGGAAAGACTGTCGGAGCTGCTGATGGAAGCGGCCTTGACTCCGGATCTGGAGTGGAAGGAAACCCGCCGCGGAGCCGTCAAGGTGGTCGAGAAACCCAGTATCGCCTACAGGACTTTGGAACGCATTTTTAAATTTGGGATGAAGAGTCCGGATTACGACATAGAGAGCCGGTTAAAGGAGATTGAACAGCAGTGGGGGTTGGATTTGGATCTCCCGGAGAAGGGGATTGGCTGGGTGCCGGAAGAGGAGGCCGTCGAATACGCTGTAAGAGACGCGGATGTGACTCTGCAATTAGCGGTCGCGCTTGAGGAAGAACGGGAGCGGCTCGGCTATTTCGGGGTTCGTGAGGAGGATCATGACCGATAAGGAGAGAGCGATTCAAGAAGCCGTCAGGGAGCTAGCCAGTCAGGCCAGAACCAGTGGCAAGTCTGGTCTGGAAGCCACCATCGACCGGCGCAATGAGATCGCGAAGCTTGCCCAACAAGTTCAGATACCACTCAGCGCGATTTGCCACCGTATCGCCAGACCGGGTGCGTTGGAAGAGACTCAGGCGATCGCCGGGGATTTGATGGCGCGGGTCAAGGGGAAAGATCCTCTGAATTCCATCGTCGCTCTTTCCTCAGTGCTGTTGCCCTTACTTCATCAACTAGTGACGGCTGCCGATCGAGCCGTTGAAATGATGGCCGATTTCGAAAGATGAACCGAAGAGATTTCTTCAAGTGTTGCGGAGGAGCCGTGGCGGCGATGGCGATCCCATCCGTTCCGATTGCCCAGCCGTTATATCGTCAATGGCTTGCGGTGAACACAAACCGTAAACTCGTTCTCCTCCAGTTGTGGCGGGCGGGCCTGATCGACTCTGAAGGCTTCAAGTATTGGATAGGTCAGTTATGGCCGGAGATCGGTGGGTATGAGCCAAACCGGCGGATATGAGCCTGTATGGTGATATCCAAGTAACCAACCGTCCCGACCTCGAAAACGTGAGAAAGCTCGATTTGTTACCCGTTCCGATGGTCCGCCGGATGATGCAATATGGTATTGCGATCGATAAAGGCTACTTCGCCGATCTCGGTATCCGCCTGGAACGGGAAGCCCGTTACTTGCGTGAAGAGATCTGTGAGGTGATCCCTCCGGACCGGTTAGAAGAGTTCATCAGCCGTTCCAATCTCATTGGCGATGACGATTATCTACCCATGAATGTGGGATCGTCGGATCAACTGGCCACCCTGCTTTTTGATGTACTGAAAGTCGGTCAGGGAAAGCCGTTGAAGATGACTCCTTCTGGCAGCCGGGTATCGACGGGGAAGAAGCAGTTGGAAGGGTTGAAGCGCGAGCATCCGGTGATTCAGAAAGTGTTGGATTATCGCGAGAGAATGAAACTTAAAAGTACCTATTGCGATGCGCTACCCAAATTAGCGCGGCACCATCCGGCGGGGAGCTGCTGGTGCGGATTAAAACACTATGGAGCGACCGATCGGGTCCATGCGGAAGTATTAGATACGCGGACAGAGACCGGCCGGTTGGCAACGAAGAATCCCAACCTCCAGAACATCCCTTCCCGTACGGCACTGGGACGCGAACTTCGCAAGGGGTTTGTTGCCAGTCCGGGAACCCGTTTAGTTTCGGCGGATTTCAGTCAAGAGGAGATGCGAATCGGGTCGCATTACAGCCAGGACGCGAACCTGATCCGGATCTTCAAACTCGGCATTGACCCCCACAACGAGACGGCCAAATTGGCGTTCAATACCCAGACGCCAGATTACATCACGCAGCGGACACCGAGCCGCAATGTGAATTTCGGGGTGTTCTATGGTCTGGGCGGGCCAGGACTGTTCGACATGATGTGTGTAACCTACGCGACGGCCAATCTCCCTCTCCCTCCGGAGATCGACGTGGCATGGTGCGAACGGTTTATTGAACGCTGGTTCAATGAGTGGTATCCGGGAGTCAAGGGTTATATCGAGGACCAGTTCTATCGGGCGCGGCGGTACGGTGTCGTGTGGACCCTATTCGGGCGTGTTAGGAAGGTGCCTGAAGTCCAGTCGGCGCTACCCCATATTCGAGCGGCAGGGTTGAGACAGGCCGCCAACATGCCGGTCCAGGGTACGGGTGCGGATTGGATGCGGCTGACGATGGGAGAGATGGAGGAAGTCCACGAAGACCTCCGAAAGAGGAATGTCTGGGTGCAACCGCTCGTAAGTATCCACGACGAACTGCTGTCTGAAGTCGAAGAAGAGTGGGCCGAGGTTGTCGGGGACATGACTGCCGCGACCATGATGAATGTTATGCTTGACAGAGACTCATCGGAGTCATATCTTCGTGTACCTGTCGAAGCGGAGTCAAAAATCATGAGTAGATGGTCGAAGGGATGAAGCCGAGTTGTGCGGTGACGTGCCGTGCCGCGAGGTGCCGCGTTGCGAGGTGGTCTGAGACGAAGGCGAGTACCAGAGGGGGTCGCCCCGATACGAATAGGAAACGTTTATGAAAGAACAAACCGAAGTCGAGCCAGTGTTTGGAACACTCAACGTTGGCGACGCCAAAGAGGCCGTAGCGTTGTTGGACGAAGGGTTCGCCCTGGATCGAGAGATCAAGTCGAAGATCGAACGTCTGAACGAGATCAAAGCCGGGTTATCGAATGTCTGTACGATGAACGGGATTCAGGGAGTGAAAAATAACGGTATCGGATTCCGATCGACGTGGGTGAAAGGCCGCCGTTCCATCAAGCGAGAACTGCTCCTGGAAAACGGTGTCCCACCGGATGTGATCGAGAAGTCTTACGTGACCGGCGAGGGCTACTGGCAGCAGGCGTTTTTCGAGGTGCTGAAACCGTGAAAGTCTGGCTCAAACCTACGTTTCTGTGCCCATCGTGCTGGGGTCAGATGGCGATTGCTCACGGTGAAGGAAAAGTTCCTGTCGTCGAGCTGTGGTGTGAGACACCAGCTTGTGCGATGTACAAAAGGGAAGGCAAAGCGATCCTCGAAACCAAAGACGTCGATGAGGCCGCGAGAGGATAGATATGAAGGCAAAAACAAAAATAATAATGCGTCGAGTGCCGTGTTCGATCTGCGCTAAACCAATAGATATAAGAGGGTTGGCCGCACATGAACGCTGGCACGCGAATCAAGCGGGTTCTCTCCGGAAGGGGAAGCCTCAAACCCGGAAGCCGTCGCCGGTCCATGTTCGAGCCAATCACGATGTCCGGGAGACCCAGTTGAACCCGATTGCAGCGACGGGAAACTGGGCGAACTGTTTTCATTGCGGTGGTTTGCTACTGATCCGCGGAAATACCGTCCGGCATGTGGCGACCATTGCGGACCTGGGTTCAATCTTGCAGCCGGAGGAGAAGCCTGATCCGGAGATCCCGTTGCCGACGATACCGGCCATGACCGTGTGAAGCCGAGCGGCGATGTGAGCCGAGTCGAGACGAGACGAAGCCGAGTGGTGATTTGTGGCGACGTGAGGCGAGACGATCTGGAACGAGACGAATCCGAGAATCGCATTGCGGTGTTACGAGTTGTCACGAAGCGAGACGAATTCGAGAATCGTCTTGGTGTGTAGTGGTTTGCGACGAGCTGAAACGAAGCCGAGTTTTGCGGCGAGCCGGAATGTGGTGAGATGAAGTCGAGTTTGCGGTGCGGTGTGGACAGGACACACAGACCTAGCGAGGTCCCTCTAGCAGTAGGGGGAGCGAATGGAGAGTGAGCGCAAACCGTTAGGAGCAGGTAACCGGAGTACCGGACAGGGTTAAAGGGTCCAGACTGGCGTTTCGCCGAAGAGAGGCTCCTTGATACGGCGATTAAGAAATCCGAATCATTGCCAGCGGAAGCGCCACCAGCCGGTATCGAGTCCGGCCACCGCAAATAGGGTTATGGATGAAGTGAGGTGAAGTCGAGTGATCGTAACGATTGCAGCAGCTTTATTTGTAGGTTGGGTTCTACTCATGGTTCTTCTATTTATCGCGGGCTGGATTGCGGACCTATTTGGAACCTCTATCCTAGACGTGCTCCGGAGACGTTAGAAGTTCATACTGGGACCAGCCTTCCGGGCAGCCATACGCCGGTTGATCTCGCGCCGGATCGCGATCAGGTCGCTCATGAGTTCTTGGCGGACTTTGGGTCGGGGCTGGTTTTTGCTCAGATAGTCCATGATTTCGCGTCCCATGTCATTGAGATCTTTGAGGGTGTAGGTTTCACGCTGGGCGGGTTGCCAGCGGAACGGCGTCTGTTCGATCCCGAATAGCTTGGGCGGAATTCCCTTTTCTAGAGAGAGTTGGCCTTTGGGCTTCGGCTCGGCCCCTTCGCGCCAGATCTGACGGCGGCGGATATCCGCTCGATACTCCTCGCCGGGAGGTCCTTGTGGCCCGCGTGGCCCGCCCACAGAGGGTTCTCTCCAGAGCGGTTCCTGGTATGTGGGTGGTCCTCCTTCTATCGGTGGTGTCGGTCCCATCGGAAGCTGTCCGCGTTCGCCACGACCCGTGAGTGGATCGGGCCAGAACTTCGGACGGCGTGAGAGAGCGGGATGAGGGACAAACCCGCCCGTCGATCCGATCCCGTTGCGAAAGGCTTTGTTGAAATCACCTAATGGGTTGGGTTTTCCCTTGAAGAAGCGTCCAGCCATGCCGACCGTCGCCGCTGAACGCTCGGTTAAAGCGAACCGCAGGGTATCGCTGTGGCCGGAAGTGACCCAATCGAGATAACCCTGCCGGTCGTCGGCGACTTGCCGGATCGCAGCTTCGGTCCACGATTGGTAAATCCCGTCCCTCATAGCGATAGCCACCGCTTCCTGACGGCCGAACTCGAACAAATTGGCGGCCCCTTTTTGTTGGAGAAAGGGGTATAAGTTGGATCGGACCAGATCGCCGAGATCCTTGAAGGCTTGAATCGGTGTCGCCGTGGCTTGGATCTGAGCTCCAGGAAACATCCGATACAGCCTGGCCGACTCCTTGTTCGCGTAGACTTTCAAGGCGTTCATCCCGGCCACGTTGGGTGATTTGGCCCATACCTCTTGAATCAGGTGGGCGTAGTTGGATTTCAAGGCGCTGTCGGGAGTGGCTGAAGCGCGCTCCTCCAATCCTTTGACAATAGCGTCACGAACCGCAGCGGCGTCTTCATTCGCGAAATAGTTGACGATCCGATCCATCGGACGTTGGGCGATGTCCACCGCGCGATCGGCAAACATTAAAGGGATCGGCGTCGGATCGGCCGGATTGTATTCCACTCCGAGTCTCTGGGATACTAGCCGGGTTTGGGCTTCGGTTCCGCCACGATAGAGATCGCCAAACGCGTCTCCGGGTGGCACCGTCTCCCGCTTGATCGCGAGGTTGAGGAGGGGATTGAAATTGGCTTCCTGAGCCACTTGTTTGAGCAGAGGTTGACCGGCAAGAGCCGTGGGCTGGAGCGGGACGGCCTTCACTCCAGGACGGATCACCGAAGAGAGATCATCGATCGACGATTTCGTGACGGCTGTATCGGTTTCCGGGTACTTGAGGGGTTTGAGATAGCTCGTCTTCGCTTCGCCTACTGTCTTTGGCAGGAGATACAGGACAAGAGCCTCGCCCATCGCTCCAGCGATATCACCGCTCAGCAGCCGCTCTCCGATGTGGCGCGCCGGGGGACCCACAAGCGGGACCATTCCGGTGCCCGCAACGGCAGCTCGCCATGGGGAGGTCGCTTTTTTAGCCGATTCGTAGGACTCCATGGTCGGACGAGCAATGAGTCGTTCGCCAAGGAGTCCCAGTCCACCGGCCGAGGCAGCCGCGAGTTTCTCACGCTCTGTTTGGGGTGGTTGTCCAGCAGCACGGGCAATATCCAGAGGCATATGGACAGTCGCTTTAGCCGCATCCACGACACCGGCACCAAGCCGGGCGAACGGGCCTAAAGCGGTGCGTAGAGCCACCTCGGTCCGGGTAGGTTCAGTGAATGTGCCGGTGGCCCCAATCGGCCGCTTCTTTGGAGATAAACGTGGCGAGGTTACAAACTTCAGCTTCTCGGCGTCCGGTAGTGATCTGAACTCGGGATAAACCGTGTTCAGAAACTTGATGCGTTCCGGCGCGGGGAGGCCGTGGAATCTCGGATCATCCAACATGGTCTGGATATCTTGTGCCATTGGTCCTACCGGCCCAGAGCTTTAAGTAGTTCTTCAGCCGTCTTGGGTGCGGTCCCATCTCCACCAGGCGTAACTGGAGCGCGTCCCTGTCCAACGCCACCCACTTGTCCGCTAATTTGCCGGAGATTGTTGATCTCCTCCTGATATTCGGTCTCCCGCTTCTTCATGAAGGGCTTGGCAATATGCTCTACCCAATCGTTGACGCTTTCCGTGGATAATCCGCGGTCAATGAGTCCCTGTGCCTGCCGGTTGGCCTCCTGGGTTACTGCTGCTCCTGTAGTCTGGCCAGCAACAACTTTGGCGTACTCGGTTAGGGCTTCCGTCAGACCTGTTAAATAGTTGTTGACGGCGGGATTCCCTGTTGCTTTCACCACTCCTGTCCGTATCCAAGAGTCCAACGCTGGTACAGCGAGTGACCACGATTCCGCATCCATCCGAGGGCCCGCTTCTTTAGTGAGAAGGTTGAAATACCCTTCGGCCGCTCCCTCGTTCACTCTGGTTTGGGATAGGAGCAACTGCATCCGTGGGAGATCCTGCCGGGCTGCCTTCGCCATGTTCTGATTGGCAATCAGCTCCGCTGTGGTGTTGCCGGACTCCCTAGCGAGTTGGGCCTGAGCCATAAAAAACTGTGTCCGGTTCTTGGACGCGGCTGTACCGAAGCCGAAAGTGGGATCGTTGCCGGTAATCAAGGAACGTTCGGCTAAAAAGCGTAAGGTTTCCGGGTCTAAGGCTTGAGTCGCTGCAGCTTGAATCGCCGCGTTGGCCCGATCGTTCAATTGTTTGGCTGCCGCACGGACTTGGGGATCGGGATCGGCCAGATGCGACTGGACCCACAACGCACTCCGGACATTCGCTGGGGCCAGCGGTGGTTTCTCGGACGCTGGGATGGGAGCCGCCAATGGCCTGCCCGTCGTTTCATCGATAACCGGGACGGCTGTCGCACCCACCCGTTCCATCCAATGCCACCCCCCTTGTCGATTTGCTGGGTCATCGGGGACGGCAAAGCGGTCGCCGCGGAGAGGTGTGGGCGGAGGGTAGAAGGCCGCCTTACCCGTTTCGGCGTTGATCTTCATGGTGGCCCGGCGGTACGCATCATCATCGGATTCTCCAGGTCGGAGTTTACCCATCTCTTCCTGGATGTAATTTTTGTACTTGACCTTCAACTTACCGGCTTGAATATCGTTGAGCTTCTCTTCTGCCTGCCGCTGCCGGACATAACTGTTGACCGCATCGTCGATTCTGGCTTGACGGACTTGAGGATTGACAGCCTCTTGAGTACGGAGTTGAGATTCATAGCCCATCTCCTCTCGCCGTAGTCCAGCCTGCTGTTCGAGTTCCTTCCTCCGGGTTTCGGCCTGACGAGTCTCGGCTTCGCGTTGGAGTTGTTCGCGAACGGTGAGCCCTTGAGAGAGACCACCGGCTAGAGTCTCTAATCCAATCCGGCCAAGACTCCCGAAGAATCCCGGTCCTTTTTCGCGTGGAGGAGTGGCTGTAGGGGTGGCCATCCGTTCCAATCCCGGATCGCCACGAGGTTGGAGAGGGACCTGTCCACCGCCGGGGTTGGCGCTCTCGTACTCTCCGGCGAGCCAATCGCCTGTTGGTCGAGCGCCTTCAGGTATAGGTCGGGGTGTGGCCTGGCCATAGGTGGTTGAAGGGAGCGGGACGAAACCACCTCCAGATGGACCGGCTGGAGGCGCGACAGGAGGGAGTTCCTCAGTAGTGGATGCTTCCGGACCGGCCACTTTCGACAGCATCGGCGGTCCTCCGGTGTCGGATACCTGCTGTTCGCCTCCTTGTCCTATCGAACTCGATAAGTGGGTCATGAGGGCGAGGAGATTCTGGCCTTCTTTGGCGGATAATCCGGAATGTTTGACGAGGGCTTCGGCGGATCTGCCCTTCATCTCTGGATCGGGATGGTTCTCGATCAAAAATCGGAGCTTATCACCTTCGCTGATCGTTTCGTCGAATTGCTTCTTGGCTTTTTCACGGACGAGGTTGGTTAAAAATCCCATAACTAAAATAATTTGAAGTGTTTGGCGATGCCGAGGCCGAGTCCTTCACCCGCCCCTCCAACCGCCCCGACAGCGAGCTGTTTGAAGAACCGTCCCCACGATTGTTCGTAGTCCTGTTGCCGTCCATAAAGGCCGATTTGAGCCAGCTCTGGTCCAGCCGCAAACCCACGTCCCGTCTCCTGTTCACCGAGTTGGGAGAGCAGTCCAGCGATCTGTTCTAAACCCGCTGGAGCTCCGCGCCGAGCTTGTCCGACGAGACCGGAGAGTTCGCGCGACTGTTCGATGGGGAGTTGGGCCAGTTGGGAGGTTTTGCCGCCACCCCGAGGCTGCTGAGAAATCATCTGACGGATGGCGTTGAATTGTTGGCCAATAATGTCGGCTTCGGGACCGATGGCTTGCATTAAAGCATTGGTGTCGCCTCCGAGCAAACGGCGGAAGTAGTCGGATACTGGCCCGAGTATCCCGACGCCTTGAGCGGTAGTTTGGCGGCCGAGATCGGTTTGTTCGCCTCCGAGTTGCTTGAGGATGTCATACCCGTATTTTATGGTCGGGTCATGTTTCCAGTCGGCCACTTTTCACCTCTGGATCGAACGTGTTAGGTTATGTTAGTTGCTCGGCTTCGTCCCGTATCGCTGCATCGCACATCACTGCTCGACTTCACCTCATATCGGTTCGGATCACGGGCGTAACACGTCGCACCTCGTCTTCAGAAATAACCTAACACGCTCAACCCAAAACGATTTCATCACCGTCCACCGTTAAGGTTAGCACGTTCGTCGTCCCTGCCAATGCCTGAATAATCTCAGCCACATCCAGGATATAATAGCAATAGTGATCGAGAACTGCACCTGCCGCTATCGAGTAAGCATCAAATAATCGGACCCCTGCTGCGTCCGCGCCGATCGATAGAGTGAAAGTCACCGCTGAAGCAGTGGGATTCGAGACGTGAATATGTCGGATCACCGTTTTTGTGAGCGCAGGCACAGTGTATTTCGTTGCCGCGGCATTGCTCACCAGCGCCGGTCCCGCCAGTCTCTTCGGTATGCGTGCCATTCAGATCACCCCCGCAATTATGTCTCCGTCTGCACGTAGACTTTGATCTTCTGACCCACACTCCAGTCGGTCTTCTCGAAGAACACTCTCAGCTCGAAGCCGCTCTCGCTATTATTCAGTGTCGCCCAGATGCCACCCGGTCCTCCCTCCGACGCCTTGAGGCAGGTCACGATACATTCGTATTCCCATTTCATCCATACCTCCTCATGTGCTCACGATCTTCAAATGCTGCGCCCAGATCCACTGGTCGGCTCCGCTGTTGTTCACGCCGAAACCCACGTGGGTGTAATTGGTCCCAATGTTGGTAGCTAGGGCTTCCGAACAAATTTGATACTCCAGCGCCGGAATAGAGTCGTCAGGTCCAAGGGTGGTCCCGACATAGAAATTGGTCGCGTCAAACTTGACGTAGAAAGCGGCGTAGGGCCAGCCTAAGTACCCGATGGCCGACTGCTGGGCATTGGGGCTGCTGACCGAGGCCCCGTCGCTCGTGTAGAGGGTCTTGTAGACGGACCCCCCGGTAGTGGGGGACGGGGCTCCGTTGCCGATGACGCGGAAGAAGTAGACCTTGTTGTTGTTGCTGTTGTAGATGACAACACCGCACTGTTTCGCGCCCAAGAACCCGAGCGTCACCTTCAACGTGTTGGATGGCGTCACAGCCATCACATAGCTCACGACCTGGTCCCCGGACGAGGCGCAATAGAAGAGATACCCCCCATAGGTCGTGTTCAATGTCGTTGTTGGACCACTGTTGATTTTAGTGAGACCTGATGGCTCCACGACAGCGTAGCCATAGATGTACGCTTGCCAGTTCGATCCGTCACTCAGATAGGAATAGGGTGAATCCGTACACAGATAGAGCGTCCCCGCGGACACGGTGTTGGCGGCCGGGAGGCTCGCACGTGTTCCGTATTGGATGCTGCCGCCGGAGCCCGCGGAAGGACTGGCCCAAGTCAGATCGGCGCGCAGGAACTTTGTGGTGCCGCCGGGCGATACTGGCATGTAGCCCGTCATGAGCGGTTCCTCCGGAGGGTCGGCGTCTAGACCGGGAGGGCCTGGGAGGCCGGTGGGGCCTTGCGGACCTGTAGGGCCACACGGGCCTGGAATCATGAGAGGCTCGCCGGGATCGTCGGCATCCCAGCCTGGAGGGCCTGCCGTGGTGGAGCTGCTGCCCGCAGGACCCGTCGGGCCTGGGGGTCCGCTATCCCCTTTCGGTCCGGGAAGTCCGATCTCCGGCGAAGTCTCTTCGGTATGCTCCATGAGTCCTAGCACGAGATTGCGGAGCTCGGCGATATCCGACGTGAGGGCGACATCCACACCGTTGACTTGAGGCCGCTCAAAGAAGATGTCAGCCATGAATCACCGCCACAAACGCATTCGTCGATCCGCCTGGAACGATGACCCGGATGGCATTGGCGTCGATTACATGGACGTTCGGGGTGACTAGTTGACCGTTGGACACCCGGCGGATCTGAACCAGGACATTCGTGGTTCCTAGATTATGCGTGATGATCCAGATCAGCGCCGAGGTCGGCGGCCCGACAATACTGAAACTGGAAACCACATGCCCGGATGGAGCTGCGACTGGAGCTGGAGCCGCTGTTGCTGTCGCGGGTGCCATGGCCGTCTGGACTGACTTTAGCGTCTTGTCGAGTTGCTGCTGCTTCTGATCAAGCTGAAGAATAGCGTTGTGGATCTCCACCGCATAGTTGGCGTTCTCCTGATCTTCGTCTGGAGTCCCGCGGAGTGTGGGTGGACGGAGAATGGCAACCATATGTTTTAACCCACGAAGGCTTGAATCCCCAAGGCTACGGGTGTCACCCCATCCGCCGACATGACGAAGATATTGGCGAGTGGGATACGGGAGACATTGAACGGCCCCCATTCGCGGGTGGCCGCAGGAGCGATCGAGTCGCCGAAGTTCACAATCCCCAACTGCTCGTCGCCGACCAGCACGTTTTTCGTATTGGCGGCCGGGGCCAGGATCTTCAGCTCCGAGGCCGTGATATCGGCGACCAGGAGCGGCTGGGGCAGACCGGCGTATAAGTCTTTAACCAGAGTGGCCAGATCGATCGGACTCACAATATCGGTCAACAACCCGCTATACCAGGAACGAACGGCTAAAGGATTACCCATCGCCGTCACCTGGACCAGCTCGGCGGGAGTGCCGAAGAACAACGCCCCGAAGAAGCGTGCGGTGAAAAAGCGTGATGAGATGTAGGACACATCGTCCTCCTCCTTAACATGGTCAATGGATGACCCAGATCGAGCCGAGCGCGGGTTGGGTATGGGCCCAGACCAGTTCGAGAATATCCTGAGTCACCCGGGATCTCAGGCTGCGATTGGCAATTTCCAAAGCCTCTTGAGTCACGATGGCAGTCCGGCTGATATCAGCGACCTCCAGAGCCTCCTCGGTCACTCGAATAGGCGGGTTGACCGACACGGCCTCGGCCAGTTCGATAATATCCTGAGTGACTTGAACCTTGCCGCTTTGTTCGGCCAGCTCGATACCATCTTGAGTAACCAACGCATCCGTACTCTGAATCACGTCTTCGCGACTCTCTTGAGTCGTGTCGGCCGTGGTGCTCTGGAGAATATCTTCGCGGCCGTTTTGACTGACACGATCGGTCATCGTTTATCCTACGGTAATTTATGGCCAAAATAAGCCCGGGTCGCCGCGTTGGCGTCGTTCAACCGGGCGATGTCCCACTCCACACCGGCATCTGGGTCCGTCTCCCAGACTGTGAAGTTCTGGAACTGGAAAATATGATAGTCGGAACCCGGCTCGAAACTGGACGGCGCGTCGAAATCGCTGGTGTTGGACCGGCAGGTGGCCTGGATGGGTTCTGTTCCCCCTCCGGTCTTCCGGCAGTCGATATTCTGCAACACCGCCACAATCCGGGCCTGAGACGGGTTGGGCGGAGAAACATCCGGGAAGTGATAGAGATCCTTATTGCCGGAAGTGGAGGACTCCACATAGGTCGTATCGCCGTCGGGAGGGTTTTCGTTCACACATTGATAATTGGCTCCCGCGCCTTGCGGAGTCCACTGGGTCACGGGACCGTCGGCGTCGGGCAGGAGGGCTTGGATATGCACGTCGCCGAGAAAGTCGTCGTGAATCCCACCGGCCGTGTCCCAGCAGATCACATCGTCGATATAATAGGCTTCGCTAGAGCCGCCATCGGTGGAGGAGCCAAAAATGAAGTTGGTGATGCCGTTCAAGACGCTCGCGGTGTTGCGGGTGACGACGGGGGAGACATTGATGACGGTGACATCTCCGAAGCGCACCTCGACACTCCCGGTGGTCGCGTTGAAAGTGACCTTGACTTGAACGTAGTTCCAGGTGTTGCCAATGAGTGACGTATCGGAAATCGCGAGTGTGGAGACGGGATTATTGGCTCCGTTATAATTGCGGATCTCCAGCCTCAGATCGGAGCGGAGGTTCAGGGTCAATTGGCGGAGGCTAGAATCACGGAACTCCACAATCGGATAGGAGAAGATGGTCATGACGGTGGGACGGATGGCAAAGCCCAGCCCGAAGGTCGCGAGATTCGGCAGGTTCCGCTGGACATACCGCGCCGGATCGGTTCGCAGTTTCATGGCGTTGGTTCCGAAGCGGCCGGTCTGGGCGTCATCGTCGTTGGGCACGATCTGGGGGATGCCGCTGCCGATGACCACATCCCATTTTTGAGCAAGGGGGCTTCCGGGAGCCCCGCCGTTGAAGTAGTGGTCGAATCCGTCTCCACAAATTATTGACATATAAGGAGTTCCTCGTCGAGTGGGTGGATTACGCGCACCCCTTTTTGGGCATTACATTGCTTGCAAACAGGGAGGATGTTTTCAATGTCATTGGTACCTCCTTTAGAGAGCGGAATGATGTGGTCTGTTTCCAACCGGTCCGGAACCTGCCAGCAATAAGCACACCGACCTTTGAAGACCCAAAGCAAAAGGTTCCACTCTGCATCCGAAAACCGGCCTCCAGCTTCCTTTCTCCGAGTCCGGTACCGTTTGCTCTGCGCTTGAGCCTTCTCCGGGTTCAGGTGACGCCAGATACGTGATTTCTCATGGATCTCGGCTAGATGACGACGAGCATAGTTGCGTTTGATCTCACGTCGCCGCTCGATAGGCAATTTCGCTTCATAGGACTTCACCTTTTCAGGATTCGCCTCCCTCCACTTCTTGATCCGCGCAATAGCTCGTTCATAGTTGTCGTGTTGCCACCTCTTCGCGTTGCGACGGCCAGATTCCGCGAGACACTCCTTCGAGCAGTAGACCTGGAATGACCAGCGTGTGTTGAACGAAGTGTTACAAATGGCGCAAGTCTTCATGCAAGGTCCAGTGTGATTGCCGAGCGGTCGCCAAACGCATCGACGGTGGCAATCACCCGGTCTTTGGTATCGTTGACATCGCGGAAAGTCTCCGTCGTGGTTCCGCCTCCGGTGATCTTGCCGCCAAGAACGGCGTTGGCGAGGCGGAGCGATTCGATGATACCGATCAACCCTTCGACCGGGGCGTTGATGGACTGGCCGGTGCCGTTGGGGACGAGCTTGATCGCGTCGTCGTTCGTGTTCGTGGGAGCTATCAGGACCTGACCTTGGGCATCGATAGCTTTTCCAGTTCCCGTCGGATATAGCTCGATTGTACTATCGTCCGTTCCTACTCCTTCTATAGTAACTCTACCGATTGCATCGATAGACCTACGATTACCTGTAAGAACAACGGCATCCGCACCGTTATCACCATCACCGTGTATATCAAGTCCAACACCTCCCGTCAATTTAAGACCAGCTCCGTCTGCGGCTGTAGAGTCTAGCCATACCGCAGCATCAAATGCCCCTATTGGCGCTTTGACGTAGATCTGACCAAGGGCGTCGATCGCCTTACCCGTACCAGAGGGGGTAATCTTTAGCACATCACCGCCCGGCGGAATCACGTCCAATGAAGCGCCAGTTGTAAAGTTCGTTATCGTCACCGCCGCTGCGCTGGAGTCGTTATTCGTTGATAAGAAAGCGACGTTAGCGCCGACCTCGATGTCTGCTCCATAGGAACTTGTACCTCCGTACATCTGCAGCCCGACACCACCGTTACCCAGAGTCACGTTTAATGCAACCTTATTGCCACCGGGTGTTACTCGAATTGCATCGTTGTCCGCTGTGATTACAAGAGGTACATCAGCATCAGTTACACCTACACCAGCCAATTTCAGTTGCTTCAGCTCCATTTTACCCGCCGTCGCGCCGGTCGAGCCACCATTGACTGCACGTAAGTCCGCTGGTTCGGGCAGAAGAGCGAAGTGGCCGACGCACGCACCAACGAAACTTGTCAAGCCGACTGCACCCGATGAGATAAACACGTCGTAGGCTTTACCTGCGTTGTAGCCACTGTCGGAAGTGTCCAACTGGACTCGGCATAAGCCGGTCTTACCGTCGTAATCTACCGTGAACACATCCGAGGCTCCGATGAACTCCGTCGCGTTGCCTTCTTCATAGACACGGATCGCAGGGGTGCCGAGCGTGGATGGCACATCCGCAACAAGAATGGTGAATTTCCATTCGATGAGGTCGCCCTTTACATAACGGCCGACATAACCTGGACCCGCAATCGCCATGATGTCCCCCTAACTGACGTGTTCTTCTTTCTTGCTGGTATTCCCGTTCCGTTGAATGAGTGTCTGGATCTCCTGCCGTTCGGCGGGTGGGAGTTTCAGGATCTGCTGCGCCAGCTTCTCCGCCCGCTTCCGATCCGCCAGTTCCGCGACTTGATGTTGGATCGAGATCAACACCTGTCCGATCGTTAAACCGGCATCGGCCAGGTCGAGTTCCATTTGATCGGTGATATCAATGGTCAGATGGCGCATGGGTCTCCTCTACTTCCTGGTCAACCGGAATGGTGATGTCTTCAGGAAGTCCAACAGATAACGGGCCAGCCACACGTACTGGGACTGGACCAGCGCGTCGAGACGGTTCCAGGTATCTTGGCCGTGATCTTCTTCGGCCATATGAATGGAGAAGACTTCGACGGTGTGCTCCATGTCGGTGAGGAGTAAGTTCTCGGCTAGAGCGTTCTTCTCGTTCTCGATAATGGACTTCCGCTCCTGCCACTCCAGAATGATCTTCTCGATACACGACCGGCAGAGGAGTTGTCTCCACCAGGGGTCGTGATCGAAGGCATGGGTATCCTGGGGGCAGTTGAAACACTTCAATACGCATTCAATCCTTCATCCTGTCCTTCAACGCGATTGCCCTTGAAACGGTTTCGCCGATATGAACGCCGCGTTCGATCCCCACTCCTTCGCCCGGACAATCGTTTCTTCAGTAAATAGAGCGAAGGGAGAGGCCGCATCGGCTGAAAAGTAAAACACCAAGCCCTTGAGGGCCTTTAACGGGAAATATTGCTTCCGGACCTTCCCCGAGGAGGAAGGGATGGGGAAGGTGTAGGTATATTCGTTGTCGAGGTCTTTGGCTTTGATCACCACGGTAATCGGGGAGGTGGAGATCCAGCACCAATAGCTGTCGCGGAGGTGGCCATAGGTCGTGAAGCCGAGGGTGATGAAGTTGGGACTGGACATAACGCGTGCGAGGTATGGTTGCAGGACGGCGTTCGGCTCGTATTCATAGAAGACCGGTGGCGTGTGGGTGTTCGGGTCGTACTGGGAGATTAGTTTGAGGGCGGCGTTGCGGTAAAGAGAGAGGTCGGTTCCGGGAAGCTGCGAGATCGGGATTTGTTGGCGCAGACCAGCGATGACTGCTGGAGCGAACGGAAGATCCACCGTTAAGTTATTAAATAAAATATGAGGGGTGATGGTGATTCCCTGTTTGGGGTCCAGATCGATCATATGGTCCAAGAAGAGTTTCTGAAGACGCGGATCGGCCATGTCTTCGGCGCGGGTGATGAAGTCAAAGGCGATGGGAGTGTCGGGAACGATCGGACCACCGGCACCCAGCAGAGTGCGCGGAGGAGAGGTCGGTAACGGAGGAACTTGACCTTCTTCTTCGTACACGCATAAGGGGATCACTTGGAAGGTGCGCGGGAACCAGCCCGGCTGGGATAACTTGCGATCGTAGACCATCATCTGCCGGACGTTATCCGTATCTTTGTAAAGGAGGTAAAGCGCCCCTTTAGTGAAGAACAGCCGGATTTCGTTCGGTTTCGTAAAGTCGATCGGCTTATATCCGTTGGTCTCCACACCGACTTCACCTTGATGCGGAAAGAGAGGGTGGAGACCCTCCGTCGTGATGGCTTCCGATTGCTGGTACACACCGTCTTTGTTGACAGCCCAGAACAGATCGCCGACCGCGGAGGCGTACCGGCAGGAGAGTCCTTTGTGATTGGGGACTTCTTGAGCGGCGTACTGGAGGCGCGGATTGCCGTTGGGATCGGTGATCCGTTGGGCGTAAAGGAGGAAGAGGCGCTCGGTGGTATAGACGTAGGAGCGGCCGTCATACATGAAGCCGTTCATTAAGGGTTCGGACGGGGAGGTGATCTCCAGCGTGTCCGCGTCGGACGCGCCGTCCGGATCGTAGGGGCGGGTCCAGGATAAAGTCCCTCCCATGAGAGGGTGGCCGCACGCAAAGACAACGCCAGTGAGAGGGTCTGGACCCCACAAACAGGGCATCGATTGACCGCCCAAAGTCGCTTCTGGAACGGAGAAGGACGTGGAGTTGAAGGCTCCGGCGCTTTCGGTCAGCTCCAACGTATCGGTATCGATCGGAGGAGCGAAGAGGGTATAGGCCACACCGTTGATCAAAACCTGAGATCCGGCCTGCCAGTGGATGTTGAAGGGGTCACCCGATAAACGGTGGACCAGAACGCCGGAGACTTCGCAGGTTCCGGAGTGCGGGAGGTCGGATACCGGGAAGGGTTGGAAATGCTCGAAATCGAGGGTCTCGTTTACTTCCGCAGCGGCATCGGAGATGAGATCATTGCCTCCCAGAGCGGCAGCGGAGTTGGGGATGGAGACGACACGGCGCGGGAGGGCATTTTCACCTGAAGAGAGGTTCTTGAAGCGGAAGAGATCGATCGTGTCTACCTGATCGTCCAATGAGGCGATCGGAACCAGGTTTGCCGCCTCCCGGAGAAGACCGAGAGGAGTGCGTGTCGGTGGAGAGGGATTGGAGTACGCTCCGGTGAGGGAAGATCGGTAGCGGTAATAATAGGTGTAGCCGAGCGCACCAAAAGAAGAGGGTGCGTAGGTGCCGCCGATCCACCAGGAACTCATACTCACCGCGGATGGGGAGGATGCCGAGACCTCCACGATCAGCCCCGTTACCGTCTGCAACGAACGCATGGCTCCGGTGCCAATCCGTTCCATATCGGAGATTTTAAAGAGGAGTTCCGTCCACGGGAGCTGGACCGTGGCCGGGTCGAACTCTTTCACCAGCGCGTTGGTGACGGTGGTTCCGGAAGGGAACGTCGCGTCGATATTCAAGTAGACCCGGAGTCTGGTGAACGTTCCCGATAGCGCCAAGGAGATATGGATGAAGTCTTCCGGAGAGACGGTCCGGCCACCGAGGGCGGATAAATCGATCGGGGAGCCATCCGCTCCGAAGCTGCCATCGAAGTTGAGATAGAGCCAGCCGATATTCGGGGGTGCGGCCGAGGCCACATTAAAAATGTAGGCGTTGGCCTTGATCGTTTCCGTAGCGATGTGCGGCAGAACCGTCGAGGTCCGAAACGAGTCCACACCGGTTATCGCCTCTCCATCCACATGCGGGTTCGCGGTCACCGTTCTGAAGGATTTCTGGCCATCTGGACCGACCGTGACGGATCGAATTCGGACAAGTTCCGCACCAATCTGAACAACCGAATTGGCTTCGAGGAGCTCCCCGTTGGCCGGAACAATCGAGCAGGGTCCACTCGCACCCGTATCGTAGAGGATCTTGGAGATGGTCGTGGCGGTGACGGCCGGGTGAACTTCCCGGATCAAGATCGGATTCGTTGTGTCCGTACTTAGGATGGCCAGAGCGCCGACTTGGATGTTCGTGTCAAATGTGGCCGGAATGATCGAACACCAGCCGGAGGTAAAAGCATCATAGATAATGGCGCTGATAGTGGTGTTGATCCGGCTAAAACTGGCGTTGGCGCTCGCCGTCCCGCGCGAATGCCATGGTGGAGGACTGGCGTTGGTGAATGGACCAACAGGATCGGCGGTCGTTAATGGGTAGAAGTTCGGCGGAACCCGTCTCGCGACTGGTGGCTGAACGGGAGGGGCAATTCCCACTTCATAGCAGGCCGGAAGTCCGGAGGCACGGATCTTCCTGGACTGTTTTCCATCCATGACATACATCCACGGCGACGGCGATTGGGCCGGACGTAGCGGGACCATAGCGAGAGGCAAGCCGGAAAAGCCCGGGTCGCATTCCACCGCGTCACGGAAAAGCTTCTGACCCGAACCGGCGATCAATACGGACTGAGGAATCGCCGGATCGTTTAATCGACGCATGGAATGGACAGGATCAGGATATGGGTTGAGAAGCGTGACCTCGCGGCGGGGTTCGATGGTGCCGTTCGTCCGCGACACCATATTGGTCAGAGCCGGATAGAGACCTTCGGGAGTGAGATCCGGAGGATAGCGCAGACCGATACCTCTAGAGGCGAGCTTTTGAGGTTTACGAAGGACTTCAGGCACCAACCACCTCCGGTGCTTTCGTATCCGGCATGATCCGAGGTAGTGTGAAGGACTGCCGCGCGGCCGGTTGATCCAACAATCGGTTATAGGTGGCGTTGGCCCGGAGCCGTTGGTTCATCAACCCACAGCGTTCGATGAACCGTTGACGGCCGGGAAGGGCGGCTTGGATTTCGGAGGTGCCTTCTTTGAACGAGGCCAGATATTGAGCCATATCGAGGATCGGATCGATCAATTCCGCTCCAACTTGAAGATAGGTGGTGTTGGGGTTGAGCGGATCAGGGACCGGGAAGCTGCGGACCAGATCCACAGTCACGGTATAAATGGCGTTCGGGACAGGGACGAGCGCGAATAGATTCGGCGATACATAAGCGGCAATCTCCGGCCGGTCCAAGGTTTGTGGCCAATTGGGACGATAACGATCGGTGTCCTCTAAACTCTCGATCCCGAGCGGAGCTCCGGCGATACTCATGAGTAAAGAGGACACCGGGGAGCGCGCAGCAACGATGGCTAGGTCGTGCAGCTCCTCGGCAATCTGGGACCGCATGGCGTCTTTGGAAGGTGAGTCATGGGCCAGGAGGCAGGCTAACGCTCCCCAGGTGACCCCCCAGACCAAATCATCGGGGATGCCGACGAGGGCTGGGGAGATCGGGTTACAAATGAGAGCCGGACCCGACGGGTTCACACAGAGGTCGAGCGATCCCGCAAGCAGGTTCGGCGGTATCAATTGCAAAGTGATGGGTGGTGAAGCGGCGATCGAGTACGCGAACGGAAGGTCGAACGTCTGAGCCCAGTTCTGAGAATAAGCGTTGGCAGCGTATTCGTCAGTTCGGACCAATGGATAGACGATACCGGAGGCAGTATCTTTCCAAGCCGACCGGCGCACATCGATAACAGACTGGTTTAAAGGAATACGGGATGATAACGCTCCGACAGCTATTGGAGCGAGGCGGGTCGTATGGATACCCGTAGCCAACTGGAACTCATCACGGACGGTTTGAAGCGCCTCAGAGATATCCGCGATAGAGAACTGAGAGGTGCCGGTCCAAGGGTTCGTCACCGGTTCGATCAAGTGGCGTTGGATGTCAGAGAGGAGTTGGTTGTCGGTGATCGAGAAGGCGTATTCGGACGGGAAGAGGGTGCGGAGGTCATAGAAGGGTTGAGTCGCAATAGTGGGGAAGGTCACCCTCTCACGATAGTAGCCTGTCAGGGAATTGAAAATACGGAGGGCTTCAAGAATGCGGGAGTAGACTTCAGCGAGGGGCCAGTAAATGTGGTCCGGGTCGTTCAGCCTTACGCCGAGTTGCTGGGCCGCGCTCGCTAAAGTAGTCTGACTGTAGACTGCCAGAGATCACCCCTCAATCACGCTTTTGGTCATTATAAGATTTACGTCCCGTATCCACCGTTGCCTCGGATCGATTCGGTGAAGAGATTGGAGCCGGTTTAGGGGCTGTCCCTCTCATGACCTCTGTGGTCCCTTCAGTCGAAGGCGTTCGGTGAGACGGATTCGCCTGGATATCCTTCGTCATCGGGCTGCGAATTGAGCCCTGCTTTTTAGGCATAGAGAACCTCCTTGGATATTGGGAGAAAAAGAAGGGCGATTGCACCCACGGAACCTGTCCAACCGCCCGTTGTTGTGGAGTGAGAGTGAATCCACGACTTCTTGTGGATTGCAAATAAGGATACACCCGGGACGCCATTTAATCCAATCCTCCGACAAGACGCGAAATATCATGCGACTGTAAGAACTGACCGCCGAGGGGCATGTCGAAGATCCCGCCCTGTTGAAACGCGACCAACGGTGAGGTCTCATCGTCTTGTTTGATCACTTGGATCAGTCTCTCCTTGAAATCCTGCTTGTGGATCTGATAAGCCGCCACCCAGTTGGTCTGCTGCAATTCCGGGAAGGTCGCCACGTTTCGGAGGGCCCACTTTGTCCCGTACATATACGCGCGTTCCATCAACAGGTCCGCCGGGAAGGTCTTCGGAACATCAATGGTGTTCGATAAGGGCAGACCGCGTTTCTGGTAGATACAGGTATAGACGCGCAAATGGACTGGGTGCGGATACCATTCGTGGACGACGTTGCCGGAAGCCGGGTCATCCAGATAGGAAGCAAGGATGTACGTATCCCCGGTAGCCCCGCGTTGCGGGTCGGTTCGGTTCAATTGCGATTGGGTGTAGTAGAGCTTCCGGCCACGGATGGTATAGCCCCCCGCCGGGTTGGTCACGGTGAAGTAGCGCAAGAAGTCCGGAGCGGAGGACCCGTCAGAAGGAGGAGCCTGATAATAGGCTTTATAAACGGTGAATCGTTGATTGATCGCGTTGGCTTCGGCGTAGACACGATCCAGAGTGAGCGTCTGCGTGCCGTTGTTGTAGTTGACCAGGTTGTATAACGGGCCTGGTGTGCCGGAAGTCTGCGATGCGAGACGGAACTGGCGGCCGACACCGACCTGAGTGCTGAAGAGGGGTGGGTTGGCCGCGACGACGGAGTTCAAAGCCGCAGCCGCAGCCGCATCCACCACGACCGATACCGAACCTAACGTGACATTAGCGACACCAACGGTGATGGCGGCCGGGGTCGTGATATAGCCGATTGGGACCAGCCACGACCACAGCCGGAAGTCCCGGATATCCGCCCACGCCCGGTTGACAAGGATCTGCGCGTGCGAGGGCGGAAGCCTCGGTATACTTGCACAGAGATCTTGCCAGTAGTCCTGAAACAAATCTCGACACCTCTTTTAGTTACCGCTAGCTACAATACGAACCGTCAGGGCTGCGGCTGCCGTCGATTCATTCGCGAGCTGCGCTCCGGTGGCCGCCAGTCTCCACATCAGCCGGATCGACTCGACCGGACCAACGGGATTGTTCGGATAGCAGACGATCGCCTCATACTGCCCGTTGTTGGACATGGAGCCGAACGCCCAGTCGATATCGATCAAGCCGAGATCCCGCGCGTGAATCAACTGACCTCCGGTGGGCGGCGTGGCAATACCGATCGTCGCGTAATGCGCCGGGCCAAGAATGGTCGTGACCGAAACGCGCTTGTTCCCCGGAACCGTTGGGTAATCAGGTAAAGTGCCCGCCATACTAGAACGCTCCTCCGCCGAAGACTTGACGCAGCGGGAACAGATGGGTCAGAAAGAGGCCACCGGCATCTGGAGCCTCGATCGCAATCCCGATGATCGCCTTCGCCCGTGGCGAGGTGAGATTGGTCGCATCCGCCAGCACGTCGGCAAAATTGGTTGGGGTCAGATCCACGACGACCAGATCACCCGCCACCGAGCCGTCTTTGGTGGTCCCGGCGGCGATGAAATTGACGGTGGCTTTCCCGGAGGTCTGGATCAGGCACCAGCGCCCTTTGGTATTGGCACGCAGGTAGACTCCGGCAAAGTTGCCAATATTGCCTTGTGTCGCGTCAGGAGTAACGACTATATTCTCGTAGTCGTCCCAGAAGCAGAGTCCGCCGCGGACGGGAGCGACCGTAGATCCGGCTTTGGTCCGGACATACTGGTAGCGGCCCTCGTACAGTGTACCGACGGCAGGGTTCGAGTGTTGGGCCGCCATGGGGCCGGTTAGAGTGAGAGGCTTGCCGACCTGGCCGCCATAGGGCTGGATGATCGATCCGGAAACGTCCGCGGTTGAGAGACTGGCCCCTGGAGAGGGGTCATCGATATCGTTGTAGAACTTACTGGTGACCTTGAGGTCGCCAGGATCAGAGATAGGCACGAGAACACCTCCACTTCAGCAAGACACCCGATCCGTTTCGGAGTTATCGTTTGTCTTCGATTTGAACTTTACACTGTAAAGACCTCAATACTACGAATTCCATCCGTAGCCCTGGACCGAGCTCCAGGGGGCTGTGAACTCAATATTGACCGCCGCCTTCAACTGACTCGCGACGCGCGTGTCATCGGGCGAGCGGATAAAGTCGGTCGGGTTGAAGCCAAACTCACGGGAATTGGACACCCGGAAGCGAATCCGCGAGGTGTTGAACATATTCAAAACCTCTCCGGGAGTGAGATTGGCCGCCTGAGTCGAGTTCGGGAAGTTGTTGGCCGGAGTTCCGGTCGCCGCTAACGGGTTCGTGAAGGCCGCCGTGAGGTTCGAGCCTAACCCGAAGTTCGAGCTATCGGAGAACGGCGGTCCAAAACTCGACGGGAAATAATCGTCGATCATCACCACCGCGTTCTTGAAGCGGAAGCCGGTGGCCCCGAAGTAGGGATCGCGAACACTCGCCGCGTCCTGGCCGAAACGCTGGAGTGGCTGGATACGGTTCTCGACAAAGCTGATGATGGGCTTGTTGCCGCAGATCAGGTCGGGTTCGTCGCGCCCGCGTTTCGCCAGATTGTACATCGCGTTCAACTGCGGATACTGGATCGAGCCGGGAGTGCCGTCGGTCTTGCCGCCCCAGTAGACATTGCCATTGAGAGCGCGTTTGACAGCGCCATTACGCGCAGCCGTCCCGTAGTTGGTGTAGACGTTGCCATCGTAGGAGGGGAGAACCCCGTCATTGAGCGCCTCCACCCAGCCGTTGATGTTGACACCCGCACGCGCTCCGAGGACCCCGTTCTGCTGGACTTCCAGGGCCATGATGGCGGAGATCGTTTGATAACCGTTGGCCACATCCGTTTCCAATAGAGAGAAGACCGATAGATCTCCGGTGTTCAAGACATCGATGTCCTCCAGGTATTCGATGATCATCACGCAGTAGTAGCGCGGATCGAACACGGTTCCGGAGAGAGTCTGGGGTTTGGTGAGGTTGAAGCCGCCAATGCCTTTCGGGTACGCACCGCCGTTCAATGGAGCGTAGAGCTGGAGGTTGCGGGTGAACGCGCCTCCGGTGAAGGGAACGAGGCATTTGGAACGGAGGTGGGCCTGGAAGACACTGCCCAGAAAGAACTCGTCTTCTATTGCACTATCATTTATCTCCGGCAAGGTCGAAAGGTTGATCTCGTCCAATAGAGGATCTGCCACAGAATCAATTACTTACGGACAAAATCTAATGTACTAGATTAATGCCCGATAAGCCTCCTTTTTGATGATATTTTACATCTGAAATAGAAGACTCCGCCTCCACATAGTTCATGCCGCCTTTGTTCCGCATATTCATAACTCGTGCTTGCTCATGGAACACACGTAGCACACTCAATGACTCTTCGTCGCGGTACACCGTGGGCTTCGGAGTCGTCGCTTCCAAGTACTCCTCGAATCGGAGACCGAGCTCGGTGACTTCGCGCTTCGTGAGCATATACGGGAGAAGGCGCTCCAACATCGGCACGGCTTTTTTCCCATGCAGCTTATACTTCCAGTACGTCGAGCCATTGGTGGCTTTCTGTGTCCGCAGGCTGCCTCCGAACAACTCGACAAAGACATCCAGCGGAGCACGCGCTTTATTAACGACCACAGCGACGAGTTGGAACCTCTCATATTCCAGAACATGCCCATCTTTAGGTCGCCGCTTGTCGATGTTGCGAACAATTGAGACACAGCCTTCCCCATCAAAAAACCCGGCTGCCCAGATCAATTTGTCCCGTTCCGTCATAATCTCTCAAACCTCCGCGCCCACTATACCTCGCGCTAGGTTTTCCCAACAGCCTCTTTCCCCAGAGGCACTCCCGCCTGTCTTCTTTCGATGAAGCTCTTCGCCGCTCGTTCGGCTCCGCTCAACTTCTGTCCATTCTGCACTGCCGGTACTCTGTCGGCCGGACGGTTCTTGTCCTTATCCGGAGCTTGCTGAGAAGCGAAGGTGCCGTCTTCGTGCCGTTTGTATTCGCGGAAGACCGGAGAGAGGTGTTGAGTGCGGCCGTCGGGAGTGGAGCGGACTTGCCGCATCGCTTCTTCGCTGTTCTTGGCTTTCTGTTCGTCTTCCCACTTCTGCCGGTCCTCTTTGGACCACTCCTCGCGTTCCTTCTTCTTCTCGATATCGGCGATCTTGTATTTTTCGCGCCAAGCTTCCATGAGAGTCGGACCGTTGTCTTTCATGGATTCGGCCATCAGTTCTTCCATTTCGCGCTGGGTGAGACGCTTGCCGGTAAGCTCGCGGTGCCTCTCAAAAATCTCTGCCTGAATGACGTTGATTCGAGGGAGGGCGCGGAAGTTGGGAGCCAGTTCCTTGAGGAGTGTGTCCTTGAACTCGCTGAACTTCTTGTCGATGTCGAGAGGAGGAGTGTCTTTGGGCTTGGGAGGCTCGGAGAGCTTCGGTATGTCTTCGTCACTCAAATTGTAAATCTCTTTGACACGGCGAAGAAGTGTCTCTGCTTTAGTACGAGAGATCTCGGAAGTCTCATAGTCGGCCATGATTTTGCGGATGCGATCCTCCGCCGCGTTTAACTGTTGCGCTAACTCCAAGTCGCGCTGATTGGCACGTTGTTCCAACTCTTTCTCTTTCTGAGAGAGTTCTTGAGTCTTCTGCGTAAACCTATCGTGCCTCTCTCTCTGCCCGGTAAAAGCAACGCCCGCCTTCTCATTGGTGGTGAGAACGCGGGCGAAATAGTCTTTGTCCGCGCCTTCGAGACCTAACTCATCGATCAATTCTTGAACTCTTTTGGTGTCTACAGGCATAACCTCAGTCCTCCATCCGTTCTTGGTTGATAACCAGCGGATTTAGGGTTGTTGAGACCGGCGCGTTGGGATACAATGTGGATCGCGATCCCGATACTGAATACGAGGGCCGACCCGGGTCGTGGCGAGATGAGTTGATGCGAGACGAATCCGAGAAGCGTATCGTCGTGCGGTGTCGTGGCGCGCGTTGTCGTGAAACGCCGTGAGTTGTCGTGTCGCGATGTGAGATCGTGTTCCAAGGGCGGCCCTGACCGATGGGGCCGCTCGCGACTCAAACCTTTCATACCTCACCTACAGGCGCGGCAGGAGCGCCTCCTCCGGGTTCGCTGACAACTTTCTGAAGCAGCGAACGTAGTGCCGAACGCGCGCGTCTGGCCTCGGCAGCAGCCTGCGGAAAAGCACGGGCAATCTCGCTAACGGCTTGGTCGGCTTGTCGAAGTTGAGACGTGACTCCGGCGAGCATCTGTGCCGGATCGGCTTGGACTGGAGATGGAGACGCACCGGCCATACCATCGTCACCGGTCATTTGCCGCACACCACCATACGCTCCGGATTGAGGGTCCGGCGTGGATGGGGTCTCGACCGCCATGTTAGCGTTTACGTCCTCTACCGCGGATTCGGGTGTACATGGGCGTGCGGATTTTCGAGCGACCGCGTCCCCGCTTCAAGCCGCTTTTAGTCATCCCCGTGTGCCTCATCGAATACTCCAGCGAAAAAGAATAAAGAAGAATGAACGAAGGAGAGGAGACTGGAACCTGATGGGTGGGAACCGGGCCCCTCTCCCTCACAACAGTCCGGGAAGAACGGTCCCGGACAACTGACACGGACAGGAACCTACCGCTTCCGGCCGCGCCGACGCCCTCGACGACGCCCGCGCTCGGCGTACTCAAAATGACCGATCATGGGAGCCTCCTTTCCCCGACAGCCGGTGGGCTATCGGTACTGGGGATCGCTACGAAATGGGAAATAAAAAAGCCCATCCCGGTGAGCACGCGACTCACAGGAATGGGCTTTCTGCGGATACCGTTCTTAAAGGGCCGATGTTCTCTCTAAGAACGATCCTTCAAGTTCCCAACTCGTACAATGGGAAAAGGTAGGATTGAGGAGATGGGAATGTCAAGGGGAAATTTTCAATGATTCTTATTTTATCAAACCAGCCTTACCCGTTCAAGAAGCCGGAAATCTCGAAAAAGCTGGCCTGAACCTTTTGTTTCACCTCAACCGTGCCAGAGGGGGAGCCTTGCGAGAAATTGAGGGTGATCGAACCCGTGAACTGGATACGGTGAATCTCGGCGAGGAGGCGGTCCAGGTCGGCGACGGGGTGGTGGACGACCAAGGTGGTGTTGGCGACGCTGCCGGTATTGCCGGTGTTGGCGGTTCCGTTATCGGCGGCCACGGGAGCGCCCCCCTCGACGGCGAGATCTTTTAATCACTCCGGAGGCTTGAGCAATCGCGGAGCCTTCGGAAGCCCCGCGGCGGAGGGCAGAGTCATAAACGTGCTGCCATTGCCGACGACGTTTCGGCGTGTTCGCTTTTTTGGTGAATCGTTGGGCGGGCATCGCTCACCTCCTCATTCGACAGGATCGTAGGTTTCACGGAAAATATTGTCGCGGACTGGATAAAATTCTCCACCGATGCCCTTCACAATCCAATCCCCTTCTTGGGCGATAAACTCTTCGGATTCGAGGGTCTTCATCCGCAGCCCGCAGCGGCCGTTGGTATCGGTCGTTTCCTTGCCATCTGGATCGAGATAAACGCCGGAGAGGAACCAGGGACGCGGCACGAAGTCGCAGACCGCACCCCAGGTATCCCAGCGGAGTTGGATGGCTTCGATAACGATTGGCTTCTTGCGGAATTTCATCGGACCCTGTTCGGGCATAAGCTACCTCCTGGATTCGCGGATGGTGGAGCGCCCACCAAACCCGCCTTTTTGCTCCAAAGAAGGCGGCTGCTGACCCGTAGGAGGACGTCCTTGAGGACCTTTCCCTTTACCGCCTCCGCCTCCCGTGGCCATTGCGATTCGAGCCATAATCTCTTGTTGGGCCAGCCAGATCGGGAACTCTCCCTGGAGGCTCTTGCCGAAATTCGGGCTGGACGGATCGGTATCTTTGGGGTCGAAGTCGAAGTTCTTGACATCCCATACTCGGGCTAGGGTCTTCCAGGAAATCGGGAAGCCGGAGCGGGAAAGCTGGAGGAAGGCCATCTTCCGTGTCATCGAATTGAGTTCGTGCAGGCTGTACGGCTCGATCGCATAGTGGAAATGAGCGCAATGTTTCCGGGCGCGTTCAAAGTAGGAGGAGTGTTTGGGGAGAGAGAGAACGTCCTGAGGGACCAGAGAACCGGGGTTGAAATCGATATCCTCTTCAACGAGTCCGTCTTCACCAAAGATCTGGAAACGCTTCCCCGCCTTCCACCACTGAAACACGAGCGGAACCCACATCTCGCCAATCCCGGTGACCGAGAGCTCCATGTTCCGGGACATATCTTTAACCAGAGGACCGAGGGCTTCTAATAAGCGGTCGGTGGAATCTCCGGCCGGGAGCTGGCGGGCACGGGTCAGGGCCGAAGCGTCGGCCACTCCCATGTAGTGCGTCTGACGGGCTTCGTTTTGAGTGATCAATTCCGGGATGTTGGAGGGGACGTTCAGGAACTCGACCGGGAGGAGGGGTTTGAATTGGTCGCCACCCAGGCCGTAATCGAGGCCGAGGCGTTGGTTGGGGACGCGCAGATTGATGGTTTCGGCTAGGGAGCGGGCCATGGTGTTACGATCGTAGCCGGTCGGTGGGGAGAGGCGCACGTTCATCATATCGACGATGCCGCGCAGGAGCTCGGTATTGGCTTTTTCCAGCAGCATTCCGGCTTTGGAGAGGGGGAAACCGAGAAACATCCAAGGCCAGTCATCGGCGCGGAATTGAACGACGGGGACCTTGCCGTGCCAGGCCGGGTTGACCTGGAGAGTCGGGTCGGGAGTGAGGATTAAATTATCGGTGCAGATGATCCGGCGGCGGTTCGGATAGAAGCGGCAGTCTTCCGGAGTCGCTTGTTTGTAAACGGACTTGCCTTCGTCGTCGCGGCCGGTCTCGATCAGATCGCCGACAGAAGGGACGAAGTACTCCCAGGAGGTGTGGGGGTCGCCCATGGCGATGGTTTTGCCGGTGCGGTTGACGGTGCGGTCGTCGATATAAATGTAAAATAAATCCGTCATCGCCCACGGCATCGGCTCGCGTTCCTGAATCGCGGTCGGACCGAAACGTTTGAGGACGGCCGAAGCGAACTTGACCGATTGGGCCATGACGGTGCCGCGGCCCTTCATCTCGGTGGTGGGGCGGATCTGATCGCGGAAGTCCGGGAACATTTCGATGACTTGGTGGTAGGGCGTGGGGACTTTGATGGCGACCGCATATGCCTTTTGGATACTGTGGTCGTGCGGGAGGCCGATCGGGAGGATATCGAGAGGGCCATGAGAACGGAGGGCGATCTCGCCTTTACCAGCACAGTAGTAGTCCGGGTCGTAGCCGATCGAACAGTAGCCGGTGCCCAAAGCCACGGCGTTCTGCCAGGCTTGACGGATCACGCGATCGGCGAAGGTTTTCTGCTGCCACCACATCCAACTTTTATCTAATAAAACGCCTTGCTCTTTGAAGGCTTCGATGGAGGTGGTGATGGCCGGGATGATGCGGAGGTTGGTCTGAGCGGCGATCAGTTCTTTTTCGTTACGTACGGTCAAGTCGGTGCGGGCGTTGGAGAGAGTCGAGACGGTCGATTTAGCGAAGTCTCCGTTGATGAGGTCGAGACCATCTTGGATGTACGGGTGCGCTGGTTGCAGCCTTAGGTATGACTGCGCTTGTTGACGGAACTCTTTTGTCCAGCCGAGGAGTTCGTCAGTAGTGGGAGTCTCGCCATCCTGGTTGAGTATCGGTGGGGCCAAGTAAAAATTACCGGTGTCGGATCTCACGGCTTGCCCTTGCGGAAGAAGAGGGAGGCGCGTTTGGCTTCACCCGAAACGACACTAGCCTCAGAGGACCTGTGTTCGAGGGCGCGGGAGTGGAAGTTGGGGGAGCCAGATGCCAGCTTCTTACGGCGCTCATCACGAGTACGGTCCGTATACTTACACGCGAGATCGAAGAGGAACCGAGCACGTTGGGTTATAGGGGCCCATCGCTTCTTTTCGTTGCCGTCTTCATCGATATAGGTGGCTTCATAGCCTCCTTGACGGATGGCTTGTTCGATACGAGTACGTTGGGATTGGCGATGTTCGCGCCGGACATCATCAAAGAAAGCATTCGACGCTTCCATGAAGAACTGCGACTTCTCTTTCTCAACAGACTCGACGTGACGGCGGAATTTTTCATAGGCTCTAAAGTCTCGTATTTCGACTCGTTCGTAGCCTTTTTCAACCGGATCATCCACTCGGCCTGGGATCGAGACTTCACCAGTATCTTTTCGGATATGTATGACTATAGGAGAAAAACCGACTGATGGAGAACCGGCCATGTAGTTGCGTTCGGACTGCGAAGCGCAAAATGGGCACTGGATAACCTCGGGGTATGGAAACGAGGCTAACGGATAATAATGAGAGTCATCTCTGAAGCAACTGGAACAGCGGTAGTCTACGACGGGCACCCCTCAGTCCTCCGCTACTCGGCTTCACCGCAGGCCAGATCAAACCACGACGCCTCGCTACGCTACACATCGCTACTCGGATTCGTCTCACCCCGCTTCAACCCGTCGCGACACGCTCCAAATCGAGCCTCGGCTTCAGGTCTCAGAGGTGCCCATCGGTCGAGAATTATGCGATCCTTTGATCCAGTTATGCAAGAACTTTCCGGGGGATACCGCTCGTGTCAGGGCCTCCCATTTCTCTTGCGGCACGCCCTCGTAAGTATAGCGTTGACCATTGACGAACTCGATCTCTAGGTTCCCCGTCGCCGGATCGTAAACGCCGCGTTGCAAGTGACTGGATTGAAAGACCTTTTCGTTCATACGCTGGCGTCATCTAAAGTAGTCAGGCGCTCCTGATCGTTGGGTCGCCAGGAAGCGTATTTGCGTTCAAATCGAACTTGCCCCCGCGATTGCTTCGTCTGTGTCAGTGCAGCAACAGGACGATTGGGCTCGTACTGATATAACGAAATGAGGATAAAACCGAGCGACATCACTCTGTCATCGTGGCCGCCGTATGTCGCGCGGAAGCTCTGCACGTCCTCACGAGACTCAAGGGACTGCATTTCACTCACAAGGAACGGCGAGAGAATTTCAACCTCTTCATCGCGAAGGAATTTCACCAGATATTCTTGAATCGATTGACGAAACCATTCGTTTGTAAATACCCCTAACTTGCTTACTTTGTCGGGAGAAATGGTTTTAGAATCAATACGTTGCCAAGGGTGAAAATTTCTCCAGCCATCGATTCTCATGCCCAATTGGGAGAGATCACCCTTGCCCCGGCATTCAATCGCCGCACGGCACTGACGACGATTCCCATCCGTGTCTTTGACACTGAAGAGAGCTCCCAAAGCCATCATGTATGGGGTCAAGTCCAAAGCGTTGATCTTATCCGAGGCGAACTCCGCACACTGACCCGCCCGTTGAAGAGGAGAGCCTTTTCTTAATACCTCTATGGTTGAGCGGTCCTTACCTATACCGTCGGCGGTGTCCACACCGAGGCCGTAGATCTGGCCGTCTTCGGGCATCTCCCAAATGTAGAGTTTGTCTAAACCGTCATCGGTCGCGTAACCGTCCCAGCGTAGAGGGACCAGTTCGTATTGGTGCGGGTGAGCGCCCCACGGATAATCGATCACAATCGGTTTAGAGTTGGGATCGATGTGAGCGCGGGAGAAGAGGACCGTGCGGGGGGACATATCCGGGCCGATCAAGCCGTAGACGCCGAGTGGAGCGCGGGTGCGGTCGCGGTGCGCGGTGATGGTTTCAGTGGAGAAGACCGAGACGTTCGTACTTTGAAAAGCCTCGTCATCACTACTTGGCATCTCTTGAAAAAATTTATTCAAGCGATTTTCGTTAACGGCTTGCTGGCGCTCGACTTCGTAGAACCAGATTTGTTCGCGAGGCATCGTCCAGTTGCTTCCCATGTACGCCCGCAGAGTATCGTTCGACTTGACGTAATCTTCGGCTCGCTTGGCGTGTTCGAGAGCCCAGAGTGCGGGAGAGTAGTTGGCGGGGACGGGAGAGCGGTCCAAAAATCCTTGTTCTGGGTATATATAGCCCAAACGCGCACTTCCGGTAAACCATGGAAGGAAGACCGGACGCAGGCGGGAGCGGCGTGTCGGCCAGCCGGACTTGGAGGAGAGCCACTTCTTGTGCCACCAATTGAACTGGCCTAGTGCGGTGGATTCCAGAACCATGAAGACACGAGCGGAGGGATGGACTGCGCGGAATAAAGATGAGTCGATGACTTCTTCGGGGCCGAGACCTTGGTACTCGAACTCGGCAAGCTCGCTAATATGAATAACGGTAGGGGTTGTGCCGCGGGCGATACCAGTGACTTGAGATCCGGACTGGAGTGTGAGTGAGGAGCCTGTCTCTAGCTCGAACCACTCCCCGCCGAAGTGCTGGGCTTGCTCACGGGGGCCGAAAGCGAAACGAGGCAGTAACCAGTGCGGCTGATAACCCAACGTGAAGGCTAACATATCGCCGAGTTTCGCCGTCTTTGCTGGAGCAGAGGAAGCCATCATGGCGTTGATGTGACTGAAGAACTGAACTCTATGGAGCTGCGCCAGAGAGACTTCGCGGGAGACTCCGAGCTGTCGAGCCTTAAGTGCCTGTAACTCGATCGCGATGCCTTCGATCTCGTGCTCGGAAAATATGTCTGTCAGAATTGTTTGACTAACCCATGGAGTGTAACGGATGGGCTTATCTTCACGGGACTTGATCCAGCAGTACCGCGTTTTCCAATAATTATAACTGACGCGACAGAGAAACCTTTCGTTTTTTATAAACGCGATCTCTTCGCGAGTTAACTCACGCTTCCAGGTCTGTGAGTCTTCGTCCCAGTTGGACTTCAGGTGGGAGACTGCGGCATCACACTCGCTGCGGGTGTGGAAGACCGGCTCCGTTTTCAAGAAGCCGGTCCTCAACGCGAACGCGATCTTGGCTTGTGTGACTTTTTCGCTGTACATCGCAGGTCAGGACTCGAATTCGTCTCACCCCACTGCGGTTCACGTCACGGCACAACACGCCAGCGCGGCTCACGGCGCTTCACGTCACTACGTCCCACGACGGCACGCGGCGCTTCGCCTCTCGGCTTCAATTCTCATCCGAACTGGATGATGTGTCAAGGGGGTTGCTAGCTGAAAATTTATCGTCGAGAGCTTCCATATCTGAAATGTCTGAAGATACCGGGGGAAGGATTCCTGCCGGGGTCGGAGGGGGAGGCCCAGAACCAGCGGAATTAAAAATAGCCGTCACACTGCCTTTCGGAATTGGCAATGTTCCTGTCGCCTTCAAGAAGATCTCGCGATCGTGCTGATTATCCGGACGCATCGCATACGCCGCTGTGGTTCGGAGGACGACCGGATCGTGAGTGGCCGCAACGATGGAACTTCTCAAGCGGGAGTAGCGCCAAATTAACGGCAGGACCGCCCCGATCAGATCCTCCACACTTACACCAGCCATATCACAGACATCTTCGGGAGAGACCGTCAACCGTTCGCGTGCGGAAAGACCATTGAGCGCGTTCATGAACCGCTGCATCTCAGTGTCGCCCTCTTTTGCCGCCTGGATCACGTACCGGATATAGTTGCGCCAGCCGCCATCCAGCGAAGAGAAAGCCACAGCGAGAGGAGAGTCGGCGACCTTCAACTTCTGGACGATGGAGTCCATGATCTGACCCTCGGTCGGAGGTGGAGGGGGCGGGGCCTTCTCCCGCTGCTTACGGGTTCCCGGATAATAGCCACGGACTTGGTGCTTGCCTTTGGTGGCCGGGATGTCTCCTTTCTTGAAAGGGCGGCCGGGAGGTGAACCTTTGGGCATTATTTCTTCCCCAGCCACTTATAGCCGCAGGCGCACTGGCACAGTTCTGGACCCGTGTGATCGCGGCTCTTGGTACAGGCGTGGGTGGCCACGCCGGAATGAGGGATGCCGTTCAGAACGATACAGGTGATGGGCTGGACCGAGGAGATACCGCAGACTTCGATCTGAGTGCGCTGCTGTTCGTACTCCTGGAGGTCTTTTACAATGAGACTGAGATCAGCGTGTGGCATCCGGTTCTCCCCCATCGATGGACTTCAACAACTCCGCGATAGTCTTCTCAACCGACTGAAGCAGACGTTTGAACTCGCCCACATCGTCATTCCTCTGCGCGCGTTCCAGTTGCTTCGCCATAGATAAGAGATACTCGCTCACGGTCATCAAAGCGGGTACTTTCAAGTTATCCAGGATCTTATTCATATCGCTGATAATGGAGCCGATATCATCGGGTGGCATCCGGCCCCCTTGACAATTTATTCCACGGCAGGTTCAAGACCGCTTCCTCACCATACTCGTCACGCAACATCTGTTCGTATTGAAGAACCGCGCGCATATGCGCTTCCGACCAGGGAACGGTCATGTTGTCGATCGCGAACTGGACGGAAGCGGCACGAGCCCGTTCCTGGTCAATAGGATCGGCGAGAGTGAGGTCGGAGAGAGTGGAACGGCGGCGAAGCGGAGGACGTTCAGCTTCGGGCTGGCGCAAGGCTGCATTCGGGACAGCGGCTCGTCCGTTAGGCCCCCCACGGGCCGAAGGCACGTCGTTAGGTCCGGCCGGGGGCTTGAGCTTCTCGGCAACACGCTCGGCCAGACGGCGCTCTTTCAAGTCCTCCAGGTTGACCAGTTGTTCGAGAAGAGAGATCACCCGGTCCAGCTTCTCTTCAATCGCCATTATTCCGTCCCTCCTTCATCGGGAAGAGGTTGCTGCTGCCGGGAGAGGTCCGCGTCCACCCTCTGCCCGCGGGAGAGGGTATCCTCGACGATGGAACGGACCTTCTCTTCCGGTAAGTCGCGGAAGTCGGCCGCCCGGAAGTCGGGCTGAACCGGAGCGTGATCGGAACCCGCGCCGGTCAGCGCGATCTTTTCGGCACCGACGATCGGGGGTTCGTTCTTGGAACGGTCGCCGGTCACCCAGGAGCCGTAGTCTTGCTCGACGAAAGCGGCGTAACGGCGTTTACCCAACTGGCGGGCGTTCGGATTCGGAAGGTTGGCTGGGAGTTTGGACTTATCGGGGGGAGGAGCCGGAGGATACTTGGGAGGAACCGTGGAGGGGACCGGCTCGTCCGCTAAAAATCCGGAGGAGTTTCGAATCGCTGTGGGAATGGGAAGGCCATGCTCTTCTCTCACCAAATCGGGAGGGTTCGAGCGGGCGTCCACGTCGGCAGTGAGCGTGTGGGCCGCTTCAATAGGAACGAAATCCGGGGGAGGCGGTGCGGTGGATTGGAGCTCGAACTTGTCGTGCAGGATCTTCTTACCGGAGCCCCAGATATCGATGGTCAGTTCGAGGCGGAGACAGACCCGTTTGAGGGCGAAACGTTCCTGGAATTCCGGAATGGAAGTGATAAGGTCGAAAAAGCGACTGTGCAATATATCTAAACATTCACGGCCATTCAAGTCGTTATACGCCTGAAATTCAGGAAGAGGCATCCGTTTATCCTCTCGCGGCAGCCATCCGCTCTTGAACGTGGGCTGTACAAGGGACTGTCGGCGTACACGCGCATACTCGGTATTCCTCCAACCGCTGGAAGGCGCTCACCAGATCGACACCGATACGGCTGGGATCGCCGGTGCGACGGGTGGGAACCGATATTGTGACTAAGATACCGTCGGAGCGGCGAGCAGAAATCTTTCCAGCGAACTGGCGGTGCAAAGAGACTCCGGTATCATCTGGCGAGAAGCCACTAAACGTAAGATGAACCCAACCCTTCTCGCCTCGCGCCCTCTGGAGCGCGGCCACATCCGGATCGCGGGCTTGAGATAAATGCCTGCCGAGCTCGGCCAAAGCGGCGGAAGGGTCGGTAACAGTTCGTTTTTCGGGTGTAGGAGACGGTGAGGGTTGAGGTTCGGGATGCGGTTCCGGATCAGTCTTGCTCGATTCCGGTTCACGTTCGGCGGTCTGAGAACTCAACGAAACTTTAGGCATAGGTCCTCCTCAGAGCGGCAGTATACTACGCCATCAACCACAACAATATCTTCCGGAGAGTTTCCCCATCCGGCATTTCTCCACGCTCGAATCTCGATAGCGTGGAGGTGGAAATCCCAATCTCATCAGCGACTTCCTTGAGGGTGAGTTCGCTCATGGCACGCCAACGATGCAGGACCACGCTCAAACGTGAGAACGCGCCCGTCTCGGATTCCTCCGCCGAAGCTAGAGAGGTCAACGGCATACTTGCTAGCGTAGCAATTTTTTGCTAGGATAGGAAGCGAATTTTACCGGAGGCCGGACGGGATGAAGCCGAGGGTCGTTTCGCGCTGAGCCGATGTGGGCCGATGTGGGCCGTTTCGAGCCGTTCTGGGGTGAAGCCGAGAATCTATCCAATCCCTAACGGCCTCCGGCAAATCTAAGGTGGAGGAATCGACAGCATGTGGGAAGGCATACGCTATTTCCAACCGGATGAATTCTCAAGTCCAGATGCGCCTGGAAGCGGCTCGAAGATGAATCTCGATTTCGTAAAGCTCCTCGACGAGCTGCGGTCCAAATGCGGCTTTCCACTCTTCATCAGTAGTGGATATCGCACACCCGAACACAATCGAGAAGTCGGAGGAGTCGATTCCTCCTCGCACGAAAACGGCCTTGCAGTTGACATCACAGCGAGGGATAGTCACACAAGATTTGTGATCGTCGAAAATGCCATCGCGTTAGGTTTCAGAAGGGTTGGTATTGGCTTCAGCTTTATTCATCTGGATATGGATTTATCGAAACCTGACGGAGTGACGTGGCTTTATCCGCCTGCTGTAAGTCGAACGAGGACGGTGTGACCAAATATCGCGTCGTCTTCGAGTATGTCAACCCGATCTCCCATCCCGAAGCCTTCCACTGGGAAGAACCGATCGTTCCCGCCAGCGTCATACCGGAGGCGTGGTGGACGAGGGCTGTAAGAGAAGCCGAGGATCAGGAGTCGGTTCGGGAACAGGCCGATGGATTGAGGGAGTTGATGGGGAAGGGGGAGCTGATCCGCAATATCCGGGTGGAGGAAGCACTTCATATCGAATGGGTGGAAATATCGTGAATCATCTGGACAAGTTGAGGGATTCGATCCTGAACGCTACACTCATGGAAGCCGTCGGTACCGTCATGGAGGCTCCTGATGACGGGAGCTTCTGGTTCCGTATCGGTTTCCTCTGTTGCCGCAATGACGCCCATCTGTTCCGGGAGCAACTCCAGGCCATCGTCTCGCGCGGCGATCGTGAAGTGGCGACTCAACTCCTGGAACAGTTGATCAGGCTGGAAATCCCGTGAATCACCAGTTCCGCAGCGCTCTTCAATCTTTAGCGGACACACTCAAAGCGGTGGAGGTATCGGCCAAACACCTTCCTGGTGTCATCCGCAGGCATCCCGTGAAGCCAGGATCGGCAATTGAGGGGCTGATCCAGATCGTGATCGTACGGATGAAGGAGATCGGGGAACACGCCGGAAAGATTCAAGACGCCCTCTATCGATCCCAGGAGCCGGTCGAAGAAACAATAGACCGGCACAACAATCACCTCGGGGGAGTCGAGGAATGAGCCGTCTGTTGGAGAAGTGGCTGACCATGATCGGAGTGGCCCTGATCGCGGCCGCGGTGTATTACCTGCTGGTATGGTGGATCTATGGTTGAAACCATCCAGCGACAGATATTGGCCAGACGAATATTCAAAACCGGTGTTCAAACCCTCTATCAAACGGGGTCCGGTGATGGCAGGCGCTATTGGATACGCCTAGACAATCGTACCAACCATACCACCATTGAGGTTTCTAAAGAGCGGGTGGAGTCATGGAAAAAGGCGCTCCGGTAAACAGAATCGAGTGTGCTCCTTCGTGAAGACGAGTGGTGGAATGAGCCGCCGCGCGGCGGGCTGAGGCGAGTCGAGACGAATTCGAGAAACGACGCGAGGTGAGGCGAATCGGGGCGAAGTCGATACATACTCAATGAACCTGTGGGGGCTTGCGGCAGTGTTGTCCGCGACGATCTGCCGTTCCCTTTATGGGAAAGCCCCCAAGACAGGCACCTGGGCGGCGGCGTGGGCGGGGAATCCAACACCGGACCTATACCGTATAAAGCTTATCGCAGGCGCATCCGGATCAAGATCAAGATCAGCCGGAGGCAGCCGATGGCGACCCGTCCAGCAAGACTACACTTTGCTTTCCGCATGATGACTCACCTTCCGGATGACCAGGCACTCGCTTTCGGATAGACGCTGTTCGAGATGATCGATTCGCGCATCCAGCCTAGCGACATCGCGATCGACGGTGGCGGCATATCGTTTCGCAAACCAAGCGATGATCGCCGCCAACGCGACACCGATGGGTGTGGGTTGAAAGTCTTCTAAAGGCATCCGTGCCTCCCAGATAATAGCCACGATCAGTGCCGGATCGCGAGGGTCGCGACTGTCGATAGCCAAGCCAGAGTTTCCTTCCACGAACTCGTCCAGTTCTGGCCTTTGGACTGTTCGCGATCCAATATATCGTGGATGACCTGAACCTTCTCGGCGGCGGGAAGATCACTCTTCAACACATCCGAGATGCGGTCGCTGGCGGTCACGGTCAGGTGCGGGGACTGGACATCGATCCGTTTCGAGCACCCGGATAGAACGAGGCCCAAGGCCAGCACCGCGGCTCCGGCCCGGCGTTTCATGCGGACAGGGCTTTGGAGGTGGACACTTTGTCGAAAATGGACCACGCGACGGCACCGAGGGTGATCAACGCGCCAATACCGAGTTGGGCTTGATCGGCAGCCAGATAGCCGTGAGAGACCAACGCGCCTCCCAGAGTGGTGGCCGAATGACGAATGAGACTGTTGACGAATGCTTGCATGATGGAATCCTTTCCTTTGTTGAAGAGCGTTGCCGGAAAACTGAAGATATTCATTGATCTCAATAACCTCGCGGCATTCTCGGGTCGGGACATGCACATGTCCAGGAAAATTTACGTGACTTCCGCGGACGGATAGAAGTCAAGATAGCGATTATCGTTGACAGTGGGACGGCACTCGTTTTCGCTGGTAGACCGGCGGTCTTGGTACTACGGTTCAAGGATGGAACACGCCCGCAAATACGCTTATCCCCATATCCTTGCGGCCAGCAAAGAACTCGACAAGGCCTGCCGCGCCTTAGATCCGGCCGATCTGTTACGGCACTCGATTGAGCAGCATATCGCGATCCTGGCCATGTTGACGCTGGGACTGCTGGACGGCCCGCCTCCGGCGCGCGGGGAAAGGGACGGCCCGCCTCCACTAATTGAGGCGGAAGACGCCACGCCTTCCGGCGAGGCAACCGGCGGCGACCTGTCCGTGGATGGCCCCGTCATCATTCGCGAAGGACGCACGCGAGCCGCCGCTCTGCACAACAAATACGTCCGGAATATTTCCTGAATATTATTCCTGAATTATTCTTCGTGATCGATTTTTAATTTTCGATTTTTCGTTATTTTTTAGACTCACGAATCCATAGCCAGCACGCGCATCTCTTGGCTACCCCCCTGGACAAAGGTGGGAGGTGGGCAGGGACAGGCACGCGGCAGGGAGTGGGGGACAGCCACAGTCCCTAGAGGAGAGACTGTGGCCAGACTGTGGGGTTTAGAACGTAATCCGCGCCAGCATGTTGTAAAGCAATCGTCCGCGTCTATCCCACACTTTAGCGGTACGCTCATCTTGCCAGCTGGAGCGTATGTGGTCTGCCTTCTCGTGGCAGATCAAGCGTAGTGTGTCTAAGACCTCATGTAGACTGGAGCTGTCAAGCATACGTTCGAGGTCTGCGGTATCGGCCGATGTCAGGTTAGCCATTGAATCTCCCTTCCAGGTATTCGATTAGATAACGCGCGTAGGAGCAAAGGAATTGGTTGCCTTCAAACGTGAATACAGCATCAGGAGAGGTACAGAGCGCGTAGACGGACTTGAAGCGTTCGAGTCTGTCCCGGTCCCAATGAATCATTGTTGACATAGTAGCCTCCAAAGGTTGAAAAGTGACCTGGGCCCAGTCTGCGAGCCCAGGTCATCAAACGTTAAGTCACGACCGATCGGACTTCATTAACAGCAAGGTGCTCATCTAAGTGCTTACCGGCATCCTGCCAACTATCGCAATGTGGAGTAGAGAAGCCGCAGGAGCACTCAAAGCAGGTTTTGTAGTAAGGGTCATAATAGGGGTCGATTGGGCCGCCGATGTGGAGCGCGTCGATAAAGTGTGGTTTCCGCAACATGACTACTTACCAGCAAGGATACGGACTGTTTCATACAGGGATTGAAGTTCAGATTGGTTCCGCGGGAGTCGGCAGAGTAAACCCTCGCGTTCGAGCCGCTGGAGTTCAAGTTCGGCGAGCTCCTCATCAGTGGGGATCAGGTTGTCTGTAGGTGAGACTTTGAAGTCGGGTATGACTTTGAAGTCTTTATCTAAGTGGATGGGTTTAGCGAGCTCCTGAAGTGTGGGCATGATATCGCGGCAAGTCCCATCGCAATCATTGTTCAGTGCAATGGTGGTCTCCAGACTGTGCATAGAGTCAGCCTTTCCTGGTCTCATCCGTGGACGACGGCAGCAGTGTCATACCGTTAACTCCACTCGCGTCCGACTGAGAAACCATAGGACTCTCAATTTATATGCTGCCAGTATATAATTGCAAGCAGTCTTTTGGAGTAGCCCAAAAGGATTAGGACTCGAAGTCCTTATCAGTGACTTGCAGACAGGAGAGGTCACTCACAGCTCACTCGAAAGCGGACTCGAACTGGACTCAAAGCGGACTCGAAAACACTCCAACACACTACACATATCGTATCACGATATCTGCAACAATATCGTGTCACGATAACACTTCCGCAACCAATACCATCAGACTTGAGAAACCTAACGTGTCACTCGTTTCTCTGTAACGGCGGGCTTTCCAGCCTACGATATACGATTTTATACGATTTTATACGACCTACCGATCGGTAGAAACCTAGCGTCTTCGGATGTCCAGACTGTGACAGTAAGTCCTTTATTATCAACGACATACACTACTACAAACGTAGTTCATGTCGGTAAAAAGTCGCATAGAATCGTCCATGTCGTCAAGCCAGGTCGCACAAACCCGAGGCACCATTCGCAGTCCGGGTAATGGCACTTCAAAACCAAGGCACTTGACATTATGCACTATGAGCGTATAATAGCCACAGTCCGTCACATTCGAGGTAGCACAAACCAAACCTCAAGGTCCGATGGACAAAGGGGATTAAGCACAATGCAGATCATGAAAGCCAGTCAACAGTGGTCCGAGCGTCCAGCCGATGAACGGTTCTGGACCATTCAAGAGCTCTATGAAGCCACAAGAGCCCACCGGGAAGCCGCAATAGTGGCGAAACCGAACCTGAACCAGCTAAGGGTCGAAGCCAAAGAGGGCGATATTCAACTTGTGGGGGAACATCACAACGCACAACTGACACACTGGGCGTTTGGACAGTTAGCGGCCAGGGCGGAGGCACCGGCCAGCTACCTGAGAAAGCTGCCAGCCACCTTAGCCGCACAAAATCTCAACCATGGCCTGAAAGAAGCCGCGGTCATGAGGCCGGACGCTAGTGCCAGGTTGCTGTTGCATCAGAACGGGGGGTTTCTAGCAAGAGCGATAACCAGTGATAAATACACGAGAATCTGGAATAGCGATATCGTTTACCGGCTGCTGGGGTTCGAGGCCGATGGATGGAGGGTGCCGCCGGGAAGGCCGGTTGCCGCTAGAGAACCGGTTTTCCAGAATAGCCGGGTTGCCGTTCTAGACAGCGCACAGAATGCCCAAAATCCTGCCCAGGTTCGCCGTGCTACAGCTTCCGACGCCGAACTGAGCCTAACGGTCAGGGAAGGGGACTTGATCGGTCCTAGCGGGCTTTACGCGAGTTTCGAGGATATGTTCGCCTTCCTGGTCCATCCGGAAAAAGTGGTGAGAGACGGGACCGAAGGCGGGCTCATCCGCGGATTCTTAGTCTGGAATTCGGAAGTCGGCAAGCAGACGTTTGGGGTGCAAACCTTTTATTTTAGAGGGGCTTGCGGCAATCACTGCATATTCGGTGCCGAGGACGTGAAAGAGATCAACCTCCGTCACGTCGGAACAGCTGATGAACGTGCTTTTCACGGTTTGGAGATCGAGCTGACAAAATACGCCAACGCGAGCGTATCTGACGCCGAAGCGAAAATCGAACAGGCACAGAAGTTCGTCTTGAAAGGCAGGACGAAAGAAGAGGTTATCGACTTCGTGTTCAATCTGCGGATTCTCACCCGGCAGGATATCGTGAAAGCCTACGATGCGGTCAACCCGGACGAAGATGGACCGGCATATACCGCGTATGGTCTGGCTCAGGGCGTGACCCGGATGAGCCAAGATGCCCCAAATGCGGACAAACGTGTGGAGCTCGATCGAGCCGCAGGGAAGCTCATTGAGATTGCGTTCTGAAAAATTCGTCAGGATCTAAGGAAAATTCATGCCCGGGATAGGTCAACTCGCGATGACAGTTGGAACACAGCAGCCGACATTTACGCGCCTCTTCCCGGGCAGCTTCCCACATTCCCGGCCGGTTTACCGCCAGCAAATGACTCACAGTCCGCAGCTTTGTCGTGGGGTCGATGTGGTCAAAATCCAAAGCCGCAGCCGAGCGGTTGTAGCCGCACCGCTCGCATCGGCCCCCCATTTCGAGGATCAACTGCCGTTTACGCTCCATTCGCCCGAGCTTGAAAAGCCGGTGATACCGCTCGCGCGTGCGAACCAGCTCTTGCTGATAGGCCTCTGCGCTGGCAAACCGCTTAGCGTTGTACTCTTGGAAATAGGCGCGATAGCAGGGATGGCAGTAACTCTCCAATCGCCCGCTCTGCCGTCCGCCCTTTCGCACTTTGAACTGATCCAAAGGCTTCTTCTTCAAGCAACGCGCACATACTTTTTTGTTTGTCATGAATTGAATTTTACCACAAACTGAGGAGGACCGATGAGAGTCGCACTATCGCTATCGGCAAACCGGCTGCACTATGGCCAGGAAAATGGGTTCCTGTCCGTATCGGTCGTATTGGAGCTGGGACCGCACATGTTGGGGTTCTACCGCTGGCCCAAAGAGCGGGGAATACCGGTGGCCGGATGGATAGTGAATTTAGTCAAGACGTGGACGGACGAACGGACACGGAAGATCGAACAGCGGAAGCTGACGCTCTATCCGGTTCAGGAGGGTTGAGTTTATGAAAACAGCGCAAGGGATGAACAAACATATCCAAGCGGTGCTGGACCGCAAACACGAGAGCTTCGATCAAGCCGTCCGGTGGGTCTGGTTCCATTGTATGAGTGCCCGAGATAAAGCGGGGTTCGCCCAATTCCTGATCGACACCGACCATCCGTCCATCTACCAAGCGGGCAGCCAGGAGAATCGATTCCGCAGAGTCGCTAGGGAAGCCTGGGACTTCTGGAAGGTGGAAGATCGCAGGTAAAGGACATGGGTGAAACGGACGAAGACAAAGCGGAAGTGATCTGCGCCGGATGTGGATACAGATTACCGGAGACCGAGGCCGAGATGACCAAGACTGGTCCCATGCACTGGAGCTGTGCCGAGCGGCACTATCCGGAGAGAGATCACGGCGATTCCGTGTTTCCGCACTGAAAGATAAAGCCGAGGAGCTGCACAATGGAAAATATATTCATGATTACCGATATCCGGACACGGCTGACGTTCATCCTGGAGTATCCGCGGCGGGACTCGAAGCGGCCACGCGCCAGTGTCATGCCCGCGGAGGGGCCGGTCGCCGACAGGCGCATCGCACTACGGAGAGTCCCGCTCTATATCCGGCAAGCCTGTTACCGGACAAGGCAGCACAATGGATAACGTCTACATCAGTCCGGCATGCGGGTTGCAGCAACACGAGCACTGTTCCGGGTGCGGGTGCCCATGCCATCCCATTCCCAGTAGTGACCCGGAGCCCCTACCGGCCAAATCCCGTCAACCGGCGCGCGAGCCCGACGGTTTGAAATTAACGCAGCACCGCGTCGGCACTATAGCGGAGCGGCAGCACCTCATGCGGAGCCGACAACGGAAGTTCGAGCACAAACGGCGAAAAGAAGCGATTCAAAAAGCCTACCAGCATTTCGTCAAGTCCATCGACATGGAAGCCGCCGTCCGCCGCAAAGTGGATGTCGCTGTGGATGAGGACGGGGTTCATCAAATCGACCGCACAAAGGACAACGTGGAAGAAGATAAGCCGCCGCGGAAACACTCCCCCAATAGCGGCCACGATGCCCGCCGCGATGCGCTGGACGAACGGATCGAAATGCTCTTTCCCGGAGACGCGGCGAAAAAGGCGAAGAAGTTCTTCCTGCTCAGTCCGCAGACCGGGAGTATCGAGAGGACGGCACTATTGCATGCGCCGGTCAAGCCCGCACAAGCCACCCTCAAGTGGAGACAAAACCGGAATCCGCGGGTTCATTTCCGTGTCGAGATGCCGCTAGACTTGTCGGTGCGTCTGGGACGTTACGTCTGCGACACCTTCGGCGGAATTTATGTCTCCCCTCGCAACGCTCTTGTTCTTGAAGCTGTGGATATTTTTCTGAGAAAAGAAGGCTACTAAGAGAAAAGAGGCGGGAGGCTCCGACCCTGAACGAAGGAGCCTCCCCGAAACGAATAGCAGAAGCCGATGCGTATCGGCTCGATCGAATCCTAGCACGTCTGCAAATTTTTCTGCAAATATTTCTCGATTTCCGCACAAATATCTTGACAAAGACCCGCACCCATCCTGTATCGTAGCTTCCGGTCATAACTCTCCACGGGGGCGTGAAGTTTATCGACCATCCTCGGGGGCTGGCGGGCAAACCGGCCCCCAATCAGCTATGGCGGGTTCTTATCTTGATCGGTCAGACCTGCCATCTCCCACGGGGGGGAGGGACCGGAACCGCACACCCGGTCACACCAAACCTTCTCCCCATTTCTCCTCAAAAAAAGACTTGATTTTCGACTCCCGCCGGGAGTAGTCTCCTGTCCGCTTCCGAGTGTGCGGAGGCTGTTGACAACGTTTCGTGGAGTCCATAAACGCCCTGGGAGGAGTGCGTCCACATGATGACCGATCAAGAACTGCTGTCGTTCCCTTTATCCGATCTGGGTCACGCCGAACGTCTCGTGGCTCTCCACCACCATCACCTCCGTTATGTGATCGAACAAAAACGCTGGCTCTACTGGGACAGTCACCGCTGGTCGGCCGATCCTCCAGGCCAAGTTTTCGAGTGGGCCAAGGGGTCTCTGCGCCGGGTCGTTCCCGCAGCCTCCAAGCTGGGCTGGACAGCCAATGACATCCGCAAGCTCGATCACTCCATCCGCGGTAGTGAGAATCGGCTCCCGGCCATTGTGACCGCCGCCAGTCATGACCGCCGGGTTCAAATCCATGCCTCGGCGTTCGACCGCGACCCCTGGATGCTGAATACTCCGAACGGCGTCATCGACCTTCAGACCGGGGCGCTGCTGGAAGCCCGGCCGGAATACTTCTGCACGCTATCAACGGGTGTCCGCTACAATCCCGCTGCCGGATGCCCCATCTACGATCGTACCGTCAGCGAGATGTTCTACGAGGAACCAATGCGTGCCTATATCCGCCGCATCTCCGGATACGCTCTAACCGGAATCGTCAGCGAGAAGACCCACTTCATCCTTATCGGCGAAGGAGACAACGGCAAGACCACCCTGTTGCGGGCATGGCGGCACACCTCGGGAGACTACGGCGGCCAAGTCCAGATCGATTCTCTCTTGAGCCATTCTCGCTCGGATAATAACCGGAATAGCGATCTCGCCAGTCTCTTCGGGAAGCGTCTGGTGACCACCTCGGAGCCTTCATCGGAAGCCCGATTGAATGAAAGCACAATGAAGCAGCTCGCCTCCCTGGATTCCATCAAAGTCCGCCGTTTATTCGAGAATCCCATCACTTTCGATCTGGCGGCCAAGCTGTTTATCGACGCCAACGATGCGCCGCGGATCGAAGCCAGTCCCTCGACGTTTTCCCGTTTCCGGATCATTCAGTTCAATATCCGGATTCCGGCCGAGCGGATGGATCGCTTCCTGAGCGACAGGCTGGAGCGGGAAAGTGAAGGCATCCTGACCTCGCGCGTTCAAGGCTGCTTGGAATGGCAGACTGATGGACTGGCGGCTCCCTCGTCCGCCGAATTCCCCCAGCAGCGTTGGCAGACCGAGATGGACGATTGGCAGGATTTTGGCGCGGCCCATCTCGAATTTCACGGCGACGGCCGCGAGACCTCGGCGGTGTTGTGGGGAAACGCCCGGATGTGGGCCAAAGACAATGGAGTCGCCGCGACCACACCGGCCCCTTTTTGGAAGTATTTGAGACGGCACGGCGCGATGCCATGTAGCCATCATGGGCAATCCCGGTTCTGGATCGGCGTCCAATTGACGCGGCCATTTATATCGACTAACGGTAGACATTAAGGGACATTATCCGGTGTCCCAAGTTAATAGGTCCTTATAGGCATATGCTCCACTCGCACGTAAAGAGAAATACACGTATATATACCATCCCACTGTCCCAAAATAATATAAGTATAGTATAATGAGTTATTTAATCGGGGACATAGGTATTTTGGACGGGACATAGGAGGCGGCTATGGATACTGAGAGTAAACATTTCGATGCGAGTAAATATTTAGATGCGGCGGACGGAGGCTTGGCTTTCCCGTGTGAAAATATCGCGCAGTTCGGGTTGACCCAGCGCGATTATTTCGCAGCGGCGGCACTGACCGGATTACTCGCTGCTGATAACAGGGATGAATGGACACCCAAAGATACGGCGACTTTCGCTTACGTGGTCGCCGACGCCATGCTCCAGGCACGGCGCGATGGACCACCGTTGGAGGATTCTAAAACTTGACTCCCGGTATATAATTAGACTCTATGAGTCATTTTCGATCGCTCGATAGCGAAGGATTACCCACAGGAAGAGGCCGGAAAGGGTTGGTTCGCCCGGATTTAAACCTGAGAGAATTATGCAAAGAAGTCGGGATATCGCATTCGCATCTGTCGCTCGTTTTGTTGGGCCGGAGGAACCCGAGCTTGAAAGTCGCCCGCAGATTGGCGGAAGTTCTAGGGATCTCCCTGGATGATCTGGCCGCGTACCTAGAGCTGTACGCTGATCAAGTTAAGTTAGTGGAAGAAATGGACTTACCACGAGAAATAGTCTGGGAGGCGAACACTCCCGAGAGGAAACAATGACATCGGAGGCTGTCCTGAAGGCGAGAATCGCGCTGCTGTGGCGTGACCCGTTCCGAAGCGAGGTGAAGCCGAGCCATGAGCAGAACCCTGGATGGCCTCCGCTTTTATGAATAAAGCGATCGAGTCCTACCCGCTCTACTGGCCGGAGGATCGCCCGCGCACCCCCGCGGGTCACCGGGTCCGTAGCCAGTTCAGCGGCTCCTTCGACCAGATCCGCAGGCAGCTTTGTGACGAGCTGGACCGCTTGCGCGCCGCGAGTGTGATCATTTCGAGCAATATTCCGCTGCGTGCGGACGGTATGCCCAGAGCCGGAGTCCACCGGCTGGACGACCCTGGAATTGCCGTTTATTTCATGTTGAAGAAACAGGAGATGTGTTTCGCTTGTGATAAATATGCGCTGGCCTGGGAAAACATGCGGGCCATTCAGAAGACGATTGAAGCGATTCGCGGCATTGAACGCTGGGGGTCTTCCGACATGATGCAGCGGGCCTTTCGCGGCTTCAAAGCCATTCCCGAAAAAGCGGGCGAATACTGGCGCGAGGTTCTGGAGATACCGCCCGGCGCGAAGGCCACGGTGGATCATGTCGAGAAAGCGTTTCGATCGTTTGCCCATATTTATCATCCGGACAAAGGCGGGACGATGGAGGAGTGGCAGCGGTTGGTGACGGCGCGGGAAAATGCGTTGAGAGATTTGGGAGTGACCCGATGAGAGTGAAATCGCGATGAGGGTGAAGTATCGGAGGCCGTCCACGAAGACGAGAATCGCCGCGAAGCGTCGTGTGTTGGGGCGCGGTGAGGTGCCGTGTCGTGAGACGAGATCGTGACCACGCTGGACGGCCTCCGGCCAGCAGACCTCGGTTTCTCCTATGAGAGCTACCGGCCGGAGCAGTTGGAAGCGGTCGAGCAGGCTTTATACGGCGATTCCGCCGTGCAGGGTTTAGGACTGCCGCCGGGAGCGGGGAAATCTCTGGTGGCGGCGACGATTGCGAAGCTCGGCCTGCCCGGTCGAACCCTGATTCTCACTTCGACGAAAGGTTTAGAAGATCAATATCTCAAAGACTTCCGCAATCATCTCGTCGATGTGCGAGGCCAGGTGAACTATCCGTGTCCCATGGCACGTACCTGTGAGGATGGACGGCCGATGGGATGTGGGTGTGCGAACCCGGAGGGGTACGTCGCCGCGGTTCAACAAGCTGCTGCCGCGCCTGTGGTGTTGTCGAACTACAGTTATTGGTTGGCGGCCGGGATCAAGGCGATCGGGAATTTCGACACGCTGATTCTGGATGAGGCGGTTCATGCCGTTAAACATTTAGCCAATCATTTAAGGATCGCGATAGACGATAGAGAACTCCATTTGTTGCGGATCGTGACGGTTCCTCCCAAGACCGGAAATCTCACGGATTGGCAACACTGGGTTGCTCAGATCCGTCCACTGGCCCGGATCGCCATTCAGGATCTCAGTGTCCGGGCCCTCACTCCAACAGGCACAGACCGGCTGAAACGCTGGAAGAGGCTGGAGGAAAAGCTGGCGCGATTTCCGGTGCCGTTGCCGGGGAAGACGAAAGTGGAGTGGGTGTTCGAGTACGAAGCCTCAACGCCAGCCGGGAGGACCTGGACCTGGGATGTGATCTCACCTAAGAAATATACCGGGTTGTTGATTCAGGGAGTTCAGAGAGTGGTGTTGATGAGTGCGACACTCAAGAAACGAACCTTGGAGGAGCTCGGGCTCCAGGGACAATTCACGGAATGGGGGAGAATATTCCCGGCCGAACGCTCGCCCGTGTATCTCTGCCCGCCGCGATCGAATGGTAAGGCCGTGAGAGTGGATCGGAGGACGAGTGAGGAGGAGCTGGCCATCTGGGTGCGGCATATCGATAAGATCATCGGCGCGAGATTGGACCGGAAGGGATTGATCCACACGGTCTCCTACGCTCGTCAACAATTTTTGCTCCAGCATTCCCAGCACGCCCGGTTCATGATTGCGAATACCACCGATCCCGACTCGGACACGGCTTCGGAAGCGGCGGATAAGTTTAGGAAGGCCGCGGCACCGGCGATCCTGGTATCCCCGTCGTTCGGGACCGGATGGGATTTCCCAGCTAGTCAATGCGAGTTTATTATTGTGGCCAAGGTGCCATTCCAGCCCAGCCAATCCCCGCTGGCTAAAGCCAAGACCAGATACGATCCGGATTGGATGAATGCCGAAGCTTTACAGGAACTCGCCCAGTCCACCATGAGAGGGATGAGGAGTGAGACGGATCAGTGTGAGGTGTTTATCACCGACGCGCATTTATCGTGGTTATTAGGAAAGAATCGGGAGCTGGCACCGCGTTGGTTCAGCCAGAGTGTGTTCAGTGTGAGTGCGATACCGAAGCCGTTGACGAAGCTGCCAGAACGGACGCCGCGGAAGGATATCGCCGATGATGACAGCCTCGACAAACGCGAAGCCCTCGGAATGGACGAATGATGGAAGATCGCGTGTGTGTCCTCTCGAAGCTGGCGTGGGACGAACTGTTGGAGTCGATACCGGCAAAGGCACGTCTCCTCCAGCACCGCGATGCCTTTGAGTGGCCGGAATCTGGAGGTGCCGGACCGGCGATTATACTTCACTCACCTTTCGGATACCGGTTATTGTTCGTCAAAAAGACTTGACGGGAGTCGTCCAGGCTCATATTATTACACGTGCAATCCGTTTTTACTTCTAATATCAGGAGAAAGCCGATGAACTTCAAGCCGCGTCAAGGCGACCTGCCGCGCGAAGAAATCCTGAAGCGGGCCGATGATGTCGTCACTCGATTCGGTGGTCCGGAGTGTGCCGTCATCTACTTCAAATTCACCTGTCCCCAGTGTGGTGAGCGTTGTACCTTCCAAGAACCCAACCTGCTTCGCGAAAGAGGCATCTGTTTCAAGTGCGGTGCCGATGAGCCGGTCACCCATGCCGGATTCGCTTTACACATCAACATTCAACCTAAAGGAGAGTTTCATGCCAAAGATCAGTCTATCGAGTAAAGATACCGTTAAAGGAGGATTCGGGGCTCAGGAAGGAACCTGGGAGATCGGAAAAGCCAGTTGTATCGTGTATCAATTTCCGCCGAACAGTCAAACCGGAGAGCAAACCGATCCGGCCTGTATGGTGCGGTTAGAGCTGTACAAATTAGATCCCAACACGTTGGAGAGGATCGACGACGAACCCGCTTTGGAACATTTAGGGTTCGGCAGGAAGAATACCCTCGATATTTTGCGTCCAGGGAAGCTGGCCAAACCCGAAGACAGCGAGGCCGAGGATATGGGGGCGGCCCTCGGGGCGGAGGGCAACACCGTGTTTGGCGATCCCAACCACCAACCGATCAAGATTTATGAGAACTGCGCCTGGGCAAAATTCGCTCATAGTCTGGCCGATAAAGGCTTCAAGGATGAATTGTTGAAGACCGGCTATCTGCCATATCTGGAAGGAACCAAGTTCGATGTCGAGCGGCTGAAGACAGGCTTCACTCCGGAAGGCGGAGATGCCACACGGGAGAGGACACTACTAGGTGTGAAGAAGATTCACGTATTTGGGTATGAGAGGAAAGGAAAGCCCGCTGGGAAGACGCCGATACCCACGAGGACCGGAGCAGGGTCGAAGGCTCCATCACCCAATAGCGGATCGGCGGCGGTCATCCCACCGAACGGCGAGATTCAAACCGGAACCGTGGTCGCGGCCGACTATGACGCGATCGCGAAAGATGGATTGGATGAACTCGCCAAGCAAAATAAGGGGAGAGAAGTCAAGCGTGCGCTCTTCCAGTCGAGTTTCATGACTTTTTTAATGCGGCGGACGAAGCTGGATGCCGAGGCCAAAAAGAATTTGGTCAATGAGACCATCCGCAATGATGAGTGGTTGGCGAGTGTGACTGGAGAGAAAGGAATCGGGTTCGATGCCGGATTAGGAGTACTGATCTTTCCCGCGGAGTGAAGTCGCGTCGTGTCTCGCTGCGATGTGGTGTGGCGTGTTGCGAGGCGAGACGAATCCGAGAAGCGTAGTGGGGCGAGGCGTAGTGCCGTGGTTTGTTGCGAGACGAATTCGAGATCCGATGCGAAGTGGAACGCTTTGTGACGAAACGAGACGAAGGCGAGACACGAGCGAACATTCCGAATCGAGACTAAAAATGGATGACATCAAACGGCGGACCCTATTGATGTGGGCCGAGATCGAAAAGAAGCTATCCTTCCCGGATGGCTGTATCGAAAACTTCCAGGGCTGGGCCGATGTGATGATCGAGCTCCAGCTCCTCCGGGAGAAGGAAATGATCATGGCCATACCGGGAGATGAATGACGTTCGATCGAGATCAGTTGAATCAAGCGATCGACACGGTGATTGCCGCTGGGGTGGAGATGACCTCTCGCAGTACGGAAGAAGAGGCGTGGAATACAGCCAGGATCAGTAAGGAAGTCTTCGATGTTCTCGCTAAAGAGGGGTTATCGCGAGTCGATGCGTTCATGGTGCTGGCGATAACTCTAGGAGTACTCCGGGATAGAGTGGATCGGAGGTTTGGCGGAGAGTCATCGATCAATTGAAATGGAGGAAAGAATGCGGCAGATACAAGTATCGACGCCGGACGGATGGCGACCACGGATCGATGAGAAGCATCACATTTCAGGTCTTGGATTGATTGTCAAAACCTCGAACATGCAACCAATACCGGATGATGAGCCCAGGATATTGTTCAGAGGGAGAGATAAACTGGCTCTACCGATGCTGAAATATTACCGGGATCTATGTGTTCGAGACGGTTGTAACGATTTTCAACTCCAAAGTATCGACGCGATGATCCAGGAGTTCGAGGATTTTGCTCAGATATCATCCACCATGAAGCAGCCGGGATCGACACGCGGGGCATGAATCTCATCGAACAGTGCGACGTGGATCTTCAGGCCATCGATATGAGTGTGTGGAAAGCGCCGGTTGCAGCTTACATCGGAGAACGGTCCGGCGGAGTCCATCTCACCCAGATTATTGCAAAGTTGTGGTTCGGGTCCCTACCGGCAGGCGACCCGGCTAGACTCCAAAAAGAAGCCGAGCTTCAAGAGGAAATTGGTGATATCCACGGGGAACGGTCCTACCCCTTACGGATGGCGTTAGGAGTCGCTTGGGAGAGATGGGCCGCGGGTTTGTATCCGGAGATGGTATGGCAACCAGGAGAATTCACGCGGGATGGGATCACAGGGAGTCCGGATGGGATCTCCGAATACTGCGGGATGCCGGTGATTGACGAGTTCAAGTTCACGTTCAAAAGCTCGAATCCGGAGAAGCGGCCGATCCTCCGGGAGACGCTTTGGATGTGGCAGATCAGTGGCTATCTGGCCATCACCGGATCAACGTTGGCGAGGTTGCACACTCTGTACGTGAACGGGGATTACCGGCACCCGTATACACCCATTTATAGACTGTACACTCTGGAATTGAAAGAAGAAGAAAGGGAGCGGTTATGGACGGCGATGTTCGTTCCGGTAGCCCAAGAGATGAGTTCAGCCGGTATTTAACAGAAGCGAATCTGGAAGCCATGCGGGAGTGGATACTCGCTCGTGTCGCTCCGTTAATGGCAGAGGGCACGCTGCGGGCCGACAGCCGGGTGATCGTCGAGTTGCTGTTAGAGTCGTATCTTCGCGGGATTATGGATGCCTGTGAACACTTCAAGGAGGTTATCCGATGAGCTACACTTTCTACGGGATGGCCCTGCCACGCGATATTGAGGAGTCCATCAAACGTTACGTGAATGACGGCGTACCTACAGGCGGGTTCCTGGAAGCCTGTATCGAGAACGATCTGAAAGAAGCGGTGGGACGGGCGGATATGGTCAACATCAGAATCATACCTACAATTGTGGCCTATTTGTATAACGAAACTCCGGCTGGGTGCTGGGGATATAAAGGGGCGTTCGAGAAGTGGCTGAAGCTCAAGAGTGAAGAGAAGAGGGAAGCGTGATCCTCAAGCCGATTGAAGGGTTCACCAGCCACATCGAGAAATCCCCTGAGATGGTGGTGGCTTTACACGGAGTTCAGGGTAGTGGCAAGACCCGCTTTCTAGCCACCGCTCCCGGTCCCATTGGCGTCATCCCACTCGATCGGAAGACTCGATACACTGTGGCCAAGACGATGCAGGAATGGGGCCGTACCGATGTGATCATGCCGGAAAAAGACTTCATCCGACAGGACAATCCTCTGGCTATTGCCGTGATGAATCCCGAACAGGCCAAAGCTTATTACCGTAAACACATCTCCGACATCATGCGTGCCGCCTACCGCCTTCTGGAATCGAGAGAGATCAAGACCATCGGGATCGACTCATTCTCGCAGTTCTGGGAAAACGTCCTGTTTGCCCACTTTGGGCGCTCCAACCGGATCATGCCGCGTGATCGAGGCGGGCCTAACCAGGATGTCATCGATTTCTTGAACGCCATGAGCGGTAAGAACCTCGTGCTCACGCATAAATCTCAGGAGATCTGGGTCGGCGATGGGGATAGTGCCAAACCCTCCGGTAAATTCAAGCACGCAGGCTTCCCGAACATTGGATACCATGTTGCAGTCCAGATCGAACTCAAGAAGAACATATATTGGGACGAACGAAACGGCGCTGGGGGAGGAAAGCCATGGAAGTACAGTTGCGACGTGATCGACTGCCAACCACGGCCGGAATTGGAAGGGCCGCAAGGGAAAGACTTGCTCACCGACGATTCGATCAACTTCAGTAACGTGATGTCGCTGATCTATCCCGATGTCGAGATGCCGCTAATCCCATGAGTCGAACCAACCCTATTGGTCAACATTTCGGACGATGGACGGTGATCGAGCCCGCGGACCCACCCGTGGATTCGAGGCACCGCCAATATTGGATCTGCCAGTGTGATTGTGGACAGACGAAGCCCGTCCGGCTGGATCACTTGAAGAGTGGTAGAACCCAATCGTGTGGGTGTTTATTGCGGGAAATAACGCAGCAGATCCATACGACCCACGGGCGGACAAGGACTCCCATCTATAGTGTCTGGCGTAAGCTTCTGGACCGCTGTCATCATCCGCAATCTCCGGATTACTTCCGCTATGGAGCGCGCGGCATCCGCGTCTGTAAGCGATGGCTCTCATTCGAGAATTTCCTGGCCGATATGGGCGAGCGCCCATCCCCGCAGCATACAATCGAGCGCAAGAACAATCTTGGGAATTATGAGCCGTCGAATTGTTGTTGGGCGACGCGGATGGAACAGGCTAGAAACCGGCGAACCAACCGGATGATTACTGCATTCGGGAAGACCCAGTGCTTGAT
>Ga0209058_1000106_pt1 | contig 60504 bp, 61 predicted proteins | sample GraSoiAngelo_147_FD_185904 | JGI IMG/M metagenome (GOLD analysis project Ga0209058, IMG submission 185904) | Grasslands soil microbial communities from the Angelo Coastal Reserve, California, USA - 14_1009_05_40cm (SPAdes) (version 2) | ecosystem: Environmental > Terrestrial > Soil > Grasslands ... | reverse complement strand
TTGAGAAGAGGTTGAGTTGGTTGCCGTTGTATCCGAGCCTGAGGGCTACGTCGCGTGAGTCATACGCGCGCATTCCGAAGATCGGGTCGAGGGGATGCTTGATCACTTTCTCGGGTGTTGTCTGGGCGACTTCTTCTATGTCGACTCCGCCCTGTCCCGAGGCGAGGGCTGTCTGGCACCTGTTCGACCTGTCTTGGACGATGCTAGTGAAGAGTTCGCGTTTTGAGGCGAGCTTCTGCTCGACGAGGACCTTCTGGACTTTTTCTCCCTTTATGAACATGCCGAGAATCTCGGAAGCTCTGTCCCGTGTCTCATCAGGGGTTTTCCCGAACTTGATTCCGCCCGCCTTTCCACGACCGGCTACAAGGACTTGTGCTTTTACAACGACCTCTCCTCCTAGGCGCTTATGAATGTCCTTGGCTTCATCCGGGGTTGAAGCCACAGAACCTCTGGGAACTGGAATCCCGATGTTCTGGGCAAAGGATTTTGCCTCATACTCGAAAAGCTTCATTTGCGTCTGCTCGAAGTCGGGTGCCGCAAAAGTCGGCATCCTATTTGGCTGTTACCACGACCTGTCTTGTTGACTCTTCGTAGACTGGATTGTCCTGGTAGTTGTTGTTGGATGCTGGATCCAAGAGCTTCTGTTAGGTCTGGGGGATATAGCCATGTTCTTACCACAGAATCGCCAAAAATTACAGGGTCTGATCGGCCAGCAACCGAAACTTGACAACCTCAGAGAACACACGGAGCAACCGTTAACTTGACAGAACCGCTCACCGTAATACATTTATGAAGCTGGAGGCTCCAAACGGTATTGTTGGTCAAGCTAGACGCGAGATGGATGCTTCCCCGTCACTACCTCCGACCTCAGTGGCGTGCAGGCTACTCGTTTGGCCCGACCTTTACACATGAGGGCTAGCCAGTAATGGTCAAGACGATACTCGACAACTTCTGCGTGAAGAGCGGCATTCTATGCTCTAGATGCGAAGAAAAACTGAGAAAGGGCCAGGTGACTGACCTCGATGTGCGGGTAATCAGAACCCTCACCGAGCTTGAGAAAGAAAATCCCCCTCTCCAAGACGTGACCTTCCACAAAGCAGTAGAAGCAGGGGACATTATGGCCGTCTTGGTCGACAGGAAGGGAATGGACACTTTCCTCACCGCGGGCGCCAAGCTTGCCAAGACCCTTGGAGACCGCGTGGGGAAACGAGTCCGCATCCTCAGCTACGGGGGGGACGAGCGAGATTTCTTGGAGGAATTGTTCACGCCGTTCGCGATTCTCACTATCAACACCGTATGGCTCCCAGATGGTAGTCGCGAGACCAAGGTGATTCTTACAGGGAGGAGGCCGAGACGGAGCCCTGTTGATTTCGAAGTTGTCAAGAAGCTAGCCCGGGAACTAAAGGGCCTGACCCTCAGAATCGAGTTCGAAGGCTACGGCTACTAAGCCGCCTGGTGGGAGCCATTTCTGTCGACTACGACGTAATCGTAGTAGGGGCTGGAGTGGCCGGAAGCGAGGCTGCTCTCGAGGCCTCTAAGGCCGGAAGCAAAGTCCTCATCCTAGAAGAACACCAGCAGGTCGGCGTTCCAAGCCACTGCTCGGGCGTCGTCAGCCTCTCCGGGATGAAACTCATCGGTCTAGAGCCCAATCAGAGTTTCAGCCAGAAACTAATCATAGGCGCCAGGTTCCACCCGCCCAAGGGTGAACCGATCGAGATCCGGAAACCTGACCCCGTGGCTCTGATTCTGAACAGAATGCGCCTCGACCAGTTTCTTGCAAAAAGAGCAGTCTCACAGGGAGTGGAACTGCGGACAAGTACCCGAGCGTCCAAGTTTGTAAGACATGAAAACGGCTCTGCAGGTGTCGTCACACAAGACGGGGGAAAAGTCACGGCCAAGGTCATCGTGGACGCAAGCGGGGCTGGAAGCAGACTACCTGGACAAGCGGGATTGGACACGCCAGACTGGTCTGAATTATTGCCCGGCCTCCAGTATGAACTTGTAGAGACTCCGAGTCAAGACGACTTTGTCGACCTCTTCTTTGGGAGCAAACGCGCGCCAGGTTTCTTCGCCTGGAGTATTCCCACAGGGGACCATAGCTCGCGAGTTGGATTAGCCTCCGGAAAGGGAAACGTGAAGAAGCTGCTGGACAATTTGGTCGCGGAGAACTGGCCGAAGGCAGTTGTCGAAGCCACCAAGTCAGGTTCAGTCCTTGTCTCCGGTCCTATCGGAAAATGCTGGTCCCACAATTTTCTAGTCACAGGAGATGCCGCCGGACACGTAAAACAGACCACGGGCGGAGGAATCATCATCGGTGGCTACTGCGGCCAGCTAGCTGGAAAGGCAGCCTCCCAATTTTCAACGGCACCCGAGACCGGAGTCAAATTCCTCCGCGAATACGAAATGAAATGGAGGGAGACGTTCAGCTCAGACCTGAGACGAATGGGGCTTGCCAGAAAACTGTTCTCCGGGCTTTCCGATGAGACATTGAATCGTCTGTTTGATGTTCTGAGGGACCACGTTGGAGACATCCAGGATATGGGAGACATTGACTTTCAAGGCAAAATCATCTCACGAATGCTCAGGGAAAGAAGGCTCGTGAAACTGCTCCCGAGGGTAGCAGCGGACCATCTGAAAGCCGTCTTCGCCTAGACTCGCACGTCAGTCCTTGTCAGGCGACGAACTCCCCATCGATCATCGTTCTCATCGCGCGCACATTTCTCAGATTCGCCGTTGGGCACTGGAATAGGTCACGGTCGAGAATAACCAAGTTAGCTTGCTTTCCCGGTTCGAGGGAGCCCTCACGGTTTTCAGAGAAGGAAGCGAAGGCCGAGCCTTCAGCATACAAGGAAAGCGCCTCGGAAACCGTCAGCCTCTCAGGCGACGGTAGCCCAGGACGTGCGACCGCAGACCAAACGCCGAGTAAGGGGTCGGAGGGAGCGGCCGGACAGTCGGAGCCAGCAGCAACCCGAACCCCCAGGTCGAGCATGCTGCGGAATGGGTACAGACTGGAAAGCCTTGTCTGTCCAAGGCGTTCAGCTGCCCAGTAATCCGTGTAGATGAATGGTGGCTGGACTGAGGCCAGAACTCCGTATTTCCTCATCTTTGATAGCAGCGAAGGGGGCACGAGTGACACGTGCTCTATTCTGTGCCTAAGCCTTCGACTAGCCGTCGCCCGGTTGGATTTTGCCAATACTCCCAGAGCCTGTTCCACCGCCTTGTCCCCTATTGCGTGGATAGAAAGCTGGAAGCCTGCCGCCACCGCCTCTCCCGCAGCATGATCAAACTCGCCCCTCTCCATCGTCAGCATTCCGCTCGTGGGAGAATCAGAGTATGGCTCACGAAGCGCTGCCGTCCGCGCCCCCAGCGAACCATCCAGAAAGACCTTCACCCCTCCCACTCGGAAACTGCCTCCACTCTTCTCCGTGGCTAAGCCAAGTGAACTGGCCTTCTCAAGCAGTTCTATGGGAAGAACTGCGTAGATTGACTGCTTGACGCGTCCCTCGGCAGACAACCGCTTCAGAACCTTTAGCTCAAGAGCATCCTCGATTATGCAGTGCAGCGAAGTGAGCCCGAGCCTTAGCAGCCGCCTGGCGGCTGAGACGAGCGCACTCTCAATGTCGGTCTCATTTCTTGGCACAGCTTGTTGGACTAGCGCGAGGGCCCCCTCCTTCAAAACTCCCGTTAGTCGATTCGCTTCGTCTTTCTCGATAACGCCCCCGGCCGGGTTTGGGGTTTTTTCGTCAACCTTGGCTAGGGCTAGCGCCGCTGAGTTCGCAACCGCTACGTGTCCACAGACCCTTTTCAGGAACACTGGGCTTGATGTAAAGTCTAAGTCTCCTCGGACAGGGGGACGATGTTCGCTGAGTCGTTCTTGGTCCCATCCCCTTCCAACAATCCACTTTTTCGAGTCGGTTCTTGAGGCTCGTCTTTTGACTGCTCTCTTGATTGCTCCGATCGACTTGGAATCACCTAGGTCCAAGTTCTTGGAGGTCATTCCGTATCCGAGGAGGTGGATGTGAGAATCGATGAGTCCAGGAATCACCGTCCTACCTTGGAGGTCGAGCTCTTTCACGGACCTGGCTCTCAGCCTCAATATCGTATGGTCAGTCCCGACATCCGTTATTCGGCCGTTCCAAATAGCCAGGGCTTGGACGGCACTGCCCTTTCTCACCTGAGAATAGATAACGCCGTTGTGTAGAATCAGGTCAGGGTTGGCCAAACCTCACGCGACTCTGATTGTGCTCTTTCGCAAGACCTGAATGCGTACCTTTACGTTCTTCAGTTGCCCGTAGCGAGAGGAGCTGTTGTCAACAGCTGAGACAATGATTCTTGAATTTGCGAAGGGGATTTTAACGGTGGTCCGCACACCTTTCCAACGCACACGTAGGCCTTGGTCGAGTCGGATGCATCGTAGCTCTGCTTCTTGATTCTGTCCGTGTCCTTGGTTTTGTCGAGGTAGAGCACACTTCTGCGGCCGCTGTACATTTTCAACGCCGAGGACTTGAACGCTTTGAACTCCTTCGTTCGGCTTGATCCAACTATTGTTATTCCCACGGCTCCGTTGAGGAGGCGGTCGAGTGCTATCGCGTACGTTGCGGCCATGACACCGTACTTCTCGTGGTCATTCATGTAGAGGTCCAGTGTTCTCTTCGCCATGTCCATGTAAGACTCCTTGTCGACTGTCCAGGACAATCTGCTGAGGGCCAGTGCCATGTTGCTGTTCTCGTCCATGGGTTTGTCGCGGACCAGTAACTCTCCGAGGACGCTCGTTGACTCTGGTATGTCGTAGAACCCTCCATCCTCCCTATCGTAGAGGGTTCTCAACGATGTTTCCGTAAGCTTCTCTGCAGCCTCAACATACTTCCACTCTCCTGTGAACTCGTAAGCGTCAAGAAGAGCGTTCACTGACCAAGCATGGTCTACTAGAAAACCTGATGGGGCGGAGGCCCCGGCGTCCCAATAGTGAGACAATCCGGCTGGTCCGCCGGCTTCCTTGGTTATTCGTTCTAGAGCCTTGAGGCTAATCTTGCCGAGTCCTGGCTCGTCAAGTACGGGGCTTGCCAAGAGCAGCGATGAGACGAATTCAGCGTTGTAGTTCGCGTAAAGGGTTCTGTCTATGCTGGGTGCGGTTTTCTTCTTCCTTTCCTCTAGTCCAAGTTTGTAATATTCCTCATCAGCATCTTGGCTGCCGTAGAACCCATCGCCTGCCGGGTTCAATAGATTGTTCCTGACGTAGCTGACTATGCCCTCGGCGACCTCTCTATAGAACGGGTTCGCGGTAACCTGGTAAGCTCGGATATACACTCCCAATAATCGCGCGTTATCCTCTGCCATCTTCTCAAAATGGGGAATGCTCCAGTCTCTGGTGGTCGAATATCGGAAGAAACCCTTCTCAACTTGGTCATAGACTCCTCCTCTCGCCATTTTATCCAAGGTCCTGTTGACGACGGTCAACATTTCTTTCTCACCAACATAGCGGTAGCGGAGAAGAGAATATTCCAGGGCGTCCGTATTGGGAAACTTGGGCTCGAAACCGAAGCCTCCATAGTCGATGTCGAAATTGACAGCTATCGAAGTAGCAATGTCCCGTCCAATTCTCTCTGTCAGCGGCTCGCCGGTAGCCTTGGGGAGAGGAGTCGACTCGAGCTTGCTGCGTGCCTTGCCCTTGCTCTTTGTGTAGTAGTCGAGCACGGAGCGCAAGACTTCCCGCAATTGTTGCGGCGGAATGTATGTTCCACCGGTGATTACCTTCCCCTCGCCATCAAGGAATGCGGTCGTGGGCCATCCGCCCATGTTGTACCGGCGGTTCACATCGGGCCTTTTGTCAGTGTCGACTCTGACAGGGACGAAGTGTTTGCTGACGGTATCAATTATGACAGGGTCTGAGTACGAGGTCTTGTCCATTACGTGACACCAGTGGCACCAGGACCCTGTAATGTCCAGGAGAATCGGCCGCCCAGTCGTCCGAGCCTTCTCAAAGCTTTCTCTTCCCCATTCAAGCCACTGAATCTCGCTCGGCAATAGTTTTCACAAACAAAGCCTCTAGGAACGATATAAGGACCCGTCAGACGAATAGTCTCGTAGAGATGCCTTCGTCCAACAAACCTGGGACAGTTCAAGCAATGGTTGGGACGGACCCTGTTCTATCGCAATTGCGGGACAGCTTGACTGGGTCCACCAGCCTTGCTGTAAGATCCTTTGTTCAAATTCTAAGAGACAGCTTTGCCACCGACAGCTGGGTAGGAGTCTACCTCATTGATGGGGACAACTTAGTGCTTGAAGCATATGCTGGTGACGAGGCGACAGAACATGTCACCGTTCCGATAGGCCAGGGAGTATGCGGTGCCGCGGCTCAGAGCGGAGAGACAATAACGGTTGACGATGTCAGCCAAGACCCACGTTACTTGATGTGTTTCCCCTCAACCCGGTCCGAGATCGTTGTCCCAATCACGACCCTCAAGGGCGTAATCGGTGAGATAGATATTGACAGCGACAAACTCGCCGCGTTCTCGAGGAGAGACCGGGAGTTCTTGGAACAGGCCGCCAAGTTGCTGGCTGTTTTCCTAGGCCAGAAATAGAGCGAGTTAGCATCTAAGGCGTGTCCTCCTTGTCGAAATACCGCGGAGATGCGCCCTCACTGCCGAAGCACAAACACTGTTCGGTATGCGGGAATCCGATCGACCTTTCAAAGGACTATTGCAGCGACAAGTGCAGAGTCGCGGCGAAAAAGACCCAGAGGGCGAGGACGAGAAATTTCGTCATAATAACTGGGGCGGTGTTTGCCTTCTACATTGCCTTTCTACTCCTCCAGGGAAGGTTCTAGCGGGCTACGCGTCTCTACCGTAGAGCCAACCCCACGATTTCCCCCACTGACCCGTAGTGGTTTTCAGTAAGGAACTTTGACATGCCTGTCGTAATCTCCCTGAAAACCTCTACACCATGATTAGTTACAGCCGTGCCGATTTGGACTGCAGACGCACCTGCCATCATCATCTCAACGGCACCCCTCCAGTCAGATATTCCACCAACACCCACGATGGGAATCTTCACTGCCTGTTTGACTTGAAAGACGCATCTCACAGCTAGCGAGTGCAACGCCGGCCCGGACAAGCCGCCGACCGTCCCACCTAGGGTAGGTTTTGCAGCGTCCACGTCGATTGCCATACCGAGTGCTGTGTTGATTGCTGTAATCCCATTGGCCCCACCGCTCTCCGCGGCCTTTGCAATCTCTTCTATGCTCGTCACATTCGGCGTGAGCTTAACCAATACTGGGACCCTTACTTTCGCCTTAACGGCTCTGGTCACCTCGGCCACCCTTGCTGGCCGCTGGCCTATCTCAACGCCGACCTCCTCAACATGAGGGCATGAGACGTTCAGCTCCACCGCCAAAGCTCCTCCCTCTTCTCCCATCGCGGCGGCTTCTGCAAACTCGCTAGCGTCGAAACCGAAAACGCTCGCGATGACCGGGACCCCCGCCTTTGCCACGGTCCGCACTTCCTCACGCATTTCCCTCATTCCAGGGTTGGGAATCCCTAAAGCGTTCAGAAACCCCCCAGGCACTTCGATAAACGAAGGGTTGTGGTAGCCCTCTCGCCCGTCCCGGTTGAAAGACTTGGTGACGACGGCTCCTGCACCAGCTCGGGCGGCTCTGACCATTATCTCCGCAGAGACTCCTAGTATTCCTGAAGCCAATATTGTCGGGTTGGGGAGCTTTATACCAGCAAACTCCACCGATAGGTCAGGTTCCAATGCAGCGACCACCGTCCCCAGCGTCGACGTTTATTCTCTTCGCAATACCGTATGTCTTGGAGCTCAACTCCGGTGAGAACCCATGAAAGGCTACCTGGTAGAGTCGCCCGCAGGGCTCTTCCTGGTGGAAAAAACGGGAAAGATTACTGAGAAGGTTCTCTTCCCCCGAAACCCCAAGGACGCTGCAATTGTCCTAGGCAAAGTCAGGCAGGGCCTGCTTCCTCCTGAACACTCAGGTTTTGCAGAAAGACTAGCCAAGTTGGAAATTGACCAGTTGACAGTCGACAGCCAGTCTCTCGCGAGCATAGCTCGAAGCCTCGGCAGTTTCCCCGTCGTCCTTGAGGAGAACGACAACACGATAGCTAGGCTGAGAAACAGGCTGCCTGGGATGCTCGCCAGGCTGCAAATAATTGAATCGAAAGATGAGTATGAACAGTTTATCCGAGACGTCTCGCTCGAGCTCGCCAAGACTGCGATAGCGGAGGCCACGGGAAAGAGGGACCTTTACGCCATCCAGACCGTGAGGTGCATTGAAGACTTGGACAAGACTCTCAACCTGCTATCTGTACGGATACGCGAATGGTACGGGCTGCACTTTCCCGAGCTTGACAGGCTTGTCGAGAAACATGACACCTACATGCGACTCGTCCAGAAACTCGGTGCTCGTAGCAACTTCTCGAACGAAGCCCTGGCAAAGCTAGGGATTCCTCAGGACAAGTCTTTCGAAATCGCTGATTCCGCCCAGAAATCTACAGGCGGCGACATGCCTGGTCCAGACCTTGACTGGTTGCAAGAGGTTTGCGGAACAGTTCTCCAGCTGCACCGGCTTAGAGAGGCCGCGGAGAAGTACACTGACAAGATAATGCTTGATGTTGCCCCGAACACTTCGGCTGTCCTAGGTCCCGTTCTCACTGCCAAAATGGTGTCTATTGCTGGAGGCTTGGAGCACATGGCAAAGATGCCAGCTAGCACGCTTCAGGTTCTCGGGGCGGAGAAAGCCCTCTTCCGCACACTAACTACCGGGGCTCGGCCGCCGAAGCACGGAATCATATTCCAGTACGGCCCCATCCACCAGTCTCCAAAATGGCTGCGAGGCAAAATTGCACGGGCAGTGGCTGGAAAAATAGCGATTGCGGCTCGTATGGACGCTTTCGGTGGCAACAATGAAGGCGAGAAGATGAAAAATTCTCTTGACATGAAGATAAAAGAGTTGAAGACCCGCCAGCAAACCCAACCTAGGAGGAAAGATGGGCCCCGTGACCGTCCGATCTCACGTGAAGATCGAAGGCGTCTATATGGCAAGCCTGGAAGGAGACAGGAGGCCCGCAACACTCAACCTGGTCCCCGGGAACACTTCGTACGGAGAGATGACGATCAAGGCCCGAGGCAAAGAGTTTAGAATCTGGGACCCATACAGAAGCAAACTCGCAGCGGCCATTCTGAAAGGACTCACTCAAATGCCGATAAAGCCAGGTTCGAAGGTGCTCTACCTCGGAGCCGCAAGCGGGACGACAGTGAGCCACCTAAGCGACATAGTCGCCGCCAAGGGCCAGGTCTACTGTGTAGAGTTTGCCCAGCGCTCGTTCAGGGACTTGGTCACCAATATTTGCTCAGTCAGACTGAACACGACTCCTATTTTCGGAGATGCTAGGTTCCCGGCAAGATACCGCGACATAGTAGGCAAGGTGGACTGCGTCTACTGCGATATTGCCCAGCCTGACCAAGCCCGAATAATTGCGGACAACATGGACATGTTTCTTGACGCGACGGGGGGCTTTCTTCTCGCGGTAAAGTCTCGAAGTATAGATGTCACGAGGAATCCCTCGGAAATCTTCCGTCAAGAGGCGAAGGTGCTAGAAGAACGCAGTTACAAGTGCCTTGAGATGCTTCGCCTGGACCCATTCGAGGGGGATCACTGCATGATTAGCGGGCGGAGAAGTGGCAAGGCTTTTGTCTGATAGGCGGTGACCTATCACCGTGGATGGGCGGTTCCTAGGGTTAGGCTTGGGAGAGGAGTTCCTGCTTTCCCTTAATTGGATTACTTTCCCCGCCATATCCTCATTTCCGGTGTCATTTTGGGGTGTCTGGGGCATTCTCGTGGAAGGGGTCTTCGCGGGGGTAGGACTTGTTCTTGTAGCGATAGGCATTGTGAAACAGGGTCCAATGAAGAAAAATTGGGCCCACGGACTCATGGTTGCAAGTCTCATTCTAGGAATCTACGCCCTAGTCCTGATAGGCTTATTCACGGCTAACTATCAGGAGAATCTGTCATTCTGCCAAGATTCAACCTTGGCGCCCAAGCGTTGTGGCGCGGCAAAGGCTTCAGTATGGTTGGGCCTAGTTACTGCGCCGAATCTGGTCGCTCTCGGCGCAACCTATCTCTTCTCGTGGGGATGGATAATCGAATCTCGCATGGGGCCCCCTGACGCTTCATAGATGAAGAGCGAATGGAGAACAGTGACCGATTAGCAGACAAGATTCTGCAGGAAGAGCTCAGGAAGTTAAACGTTCACCTGCCAAAGGCCAGGCGCGGACTGAAAGAACTGCTAACGGAGGAATCTCCGAGCGTTCTTACCGTTGATGGAAAGAAGATCGTGATGAACCCAGACGAGCTCAGGGAATTGGCCAAGGCGCTGCCTGAACAAGCGCTGGAGAGAGTGAGGCTGCCGCTCGTAATGCTTCGAAGGACAGAGCTGGGACCAGGGTCCTACGTTCTCTTGGGGGATAAGATGGAAGAGTTCGTCCTATCTCGTGTTTTGGGAATTTTCGATGGTGGCTACGAGGATTTCAAGCGAGAGTGGGAGAGCACCAAAGTGTTCTACAAGCCCGAGGTCAGCGAACTACTGCGACGGTTCCACTCGTTAGTGGTAATTGGGTTTGGTATGCCTGGAGATTTAGCGCGTTAGATTATGGCGTAGGCCGTCTACCGTTCCTGATTGTTGACATCCTGGACTGATGGAAGACTCCACGCGACACTTTCAACGCTTATGTAAGACACGGCCATCAGAGAGGTTGGCCTAATACCAATTGCTTGAGGAGCTCGCCTCAGACTCCGTTGCAAAACGTGTCGTGCACACGTCTCTTAGAGTCCACGAAGACGACATGGTTCTCATCGAAGCCTGGCAGCACACCGCGGACCTGGCCAGCGACATCGCTCTGGAATGCTACAAGGTGGGCGCCAAACCGATGATCACCCTGATGACAGATAAGCTCTGGTGGAACACACTCCAAGAAATTCCTGAACGGTACCTTCGGAAAACCCCACGACACATTCTCAACGCAGTCGACAGTGTGAGCGTCTGGATTGGTTTAGGAGGGCCCCAGGATCCGTCAAAATGGAGAGACATCGCTGCCACTCGCATGCAGCCACTTTTCGAGGGCGACAAGCCCGTCCTTGACAAAGCCTTCGACAGAAAAGTTCGAACAGCCGACGTCCTCTTGGGGCAAGTGACCCCGCAAAGGGCGAGGACCTACGGGTTTGACTACCCGCAGTGGCTTAAGATGACCGAGGATGCTATCAGAGTAGACTACCACAAGCTAACTGAGCTAGGGAGGCGAGTTGCCAGCCGCCTCGAACGTGGGAGCAGAGTCCACCTCACTTCAAGAAGCGGAACCGACCTCAAGTTTGAGATTGCAAAACGCCCTGTCCACATCCAGGATGGCATAATCGACCAGGAGGACATTCAACGAGGGCTCGTCTCAACTCAAATACCCTCTGGCAAGGTTGAGGTTCCTCCGATCGAGGACACTGCCCAAGGAACAGTTGTCTTTGACACTCCGCGTGCGCTGAAAGGTCGCATGATTCGAGATCTGAGACTCAGCTTTGTGAAGGGCGCAATTGTCGAGTATCATGCAAAACGGTATGAAGAAGTATTCCAAGAAATCCTTGAATCAACTCAAGGAGACAAGGATAAGATCGCCCAGTTCGCGATCGGAGTCAACCCAAGGATGGAGTTGATTGGCTACTCGACGGACGAGCTAGTTCTCGGAACCGCATCTGTCGGGGTTGGAGCGAATCGTGGAATAGGCGGCAAGAATGATAGCAGCTTCTCGTTTGCAGGAACGATAACAAAACCAACCATTGAGATAGACGGGTACACAATAATGGTCGATGGGAAAATAATACTCTAAGTTCGGCTCAATCTGCTTATCAAGTGAGGACTGCAGGGACCAAGCGGAGCCTGAGGATTGCCAAGGCGCAAGGTTGACCTTCTCATCCTAGGATCTACAGAGATGGTAACGATGAACGGCCAACCCTCCGAAGACGACCTTGGCGTTGTCGAAGGTGGAGGAGTTGCCGTCGACGCTGGAAACATCGTCATGGCCGCCTCATCCGAGTTGCTTGAGAGAAGGTTCGTTGGGCGGAGAAGTGTGAATGTGGACGAGAAGGTGTTGTTGCCCGGCTTCATTGACCCACATACACACCTCGTGTTTGAGGGGTCGCGAGAACAGGAATTTCAGCAGAGAATCCAAGGAGTTCCGTATATGGAGATACTGAAGGGGCACGGGGGGATTCTAGAAACCGTAAACAAGACTCGCGAAGCAACACACGACGAGCTGCTCTCGACAGCTGTCAGCAGGCTCGACACGGCATTGGAGGCAGGAACGACAACCATCGAAGTGAAGAGCGGATACGGGCTGCGCCCCTATGACGAGATGAAAATCCTACAGGTAATACGGACGCTTCGAAGACAGCACCTCTGCAGAGTCGTCCCAACCTTCATGGGGGCGCATGCGGTACCGCCTGAAACCGACGCGGAGAGCTATACCCGCCTGATAATCGAGGAAATGCTCCCAGAGGTTAGAAGAACCGGACTCGCCCAGTTCTGCGACGTTTTCTGCGAGCAAGGAGTCTTCGACGAAAAACAGTCGATGAGCATCCTAAAAGCCGCTAAGCAGGCCGGTCTCGCCACCAAAATACACGCCGATGAGTTCACGGACAGTAACGGGGCCCGAGTCGCCAACAAGCTATCGTCGACCTCCGGGGACCATCTGGTTCATACACCCGCACGGGAACTGGAACGTATGGCCGCGACCGGCGTGACTCCAGTTGTCCTGCCTTCATCCTCACAAAGCCTTCTCGCCAAGGAATACGCACCCGCGCGGGAATTGCTGGCACTGGGGCTGCCTGTGGCGCTCGGGACAGACTTCAGCCCGGCGAATTGGACGCTCAGTCAGGTCGCCGTGGCATGGGCTGCAGCCAGAGAGCTCAGAATGAAAGCTGACGAAATACTCAGGGGAATAACCATCAACGCTGCAATGGCACTGGGAATGGAAAACCAAGTTGGAAGCCTAGCCCCGAAGAAAATAGCCGACCTCGTGACCCTAAAGGTGCCCAATCACAAGTGGGTTAGCTATGCCCACTCCGACGGTCTCATCGACAAGGTGTTTATCGGCGGCAGACTAGTCGTAGATGACGGGAAGAAGCTCGTTTGAGACAAAAACGCGCCAATAAGCAACAGGTCCCGGTTCTCAAACAGAAACGAAGACTGTCGGCGATCAAAGGGAAGACGCTTCACTGCAAGAACTGGCAAGTTGAAGGAGCGTACCGCATGTTGCACAACGTGCTCGATCCGGAGGTTGCAAAGGACCCGGAGAATCTCATCGTCTACGGTGGCACCGGCCGAGCAGCTAGGTCATGGGACGCTCTCGAAACAATCCTAGAGACACTTATGCACCTTGGAGAGGACGAGACTCTCCTCGTTCAGAGCGGTAAGCCAGTTGCGGTCTTCAAGACGCACAACATGGCGCCGAGGGTGTTGATAGCCAACAGCATAATTGTTCCGAAGTGGGCGACTTGGGACTACTTCTACGAGCTGGAGCAGAAGGGGCTCATGATGTATGGCCAGATGACAGCTGGGTCCTGGGCTTTCATTGGGACGCAGGGAATTCTTCAAGGGACGTATGAAACGCTCGCGCAGGTAGCGAAGGAGCATTTCGAAGGGTCTCTTCGAGGAAGGCTCGTTCTCACCGCTGGTCTAGGCGAGATGGGAGGAGCCCAGCCATTGGCCGTAACCATGAACGACGGAGTGGCACTGGCAGTCGAGATGGACAAGCACGCGATCGAGAAACGACTGAAGCATGCGTACGTGGAAACATGGACCGACGATTTGAACGAAGCCATTCGAATGGTGAAGGAGGCTCAGAATGAGGGCTTACCTCGCAGTATCGCTCTCTTGGGAAACGCTGCGGAGGTCCATCCCGAACTTCTTCACAAGGGATTGATTCCAGACATTGTAACGGACCAGACCTCGGCGCACGACCCGCTCAATGGCTACTATCCAGCTAGGCTGTCCAAGGAGGAAGCGGATGAGCTCCGCAAATCCAACCCTGCCCGCTACCTTGAGATGGCCCGCGAGAGCATAGCCGTGCACGTGAGGACGATGATCTCAATGGCTGACAAGGGGGCCGTCGCGTTCGAGTATGGCAACAACATTCGGCAGCAAGCCCTGGACGCGGGCGTTCGAGAAGCCTTCCAGATTCCGGGCTTCGTCCAACGATACATCCGTCCAATGTTCTGTGAAGGACGCGGACCATTCAGGTGGACCTCGCTCACTGGAGACCCGGAGGACATTGCAAAAACTGACGACCTCATTCTCAAGACTTTCCCAGAAAACTTGGAACTAACTCGGTGGATTCAGAAAGCGCGGAGCCACGTGAAGTTCCAAGGCCTACCGGCAAGAGTTTGCTGGCTGGGGTACGGGGAACGAGCAAAGTTCGGACGGCTTATTAACGGGATGGTGCGAACCGGTAAACTTTCAGGCCCTGTCTGGATTGGCAGAGATCATCTCGATTCTGGAAGCGTCGCCTCTCCGAGGAGAGAGACTGAGGGAATGTTAGATGGAAGTGATGCGATAGCGGACTGGCCAATTCTGAATGGGCTCCTGAACACCGCAGCAGGAGCTACGTGGGTGAGTGTCCATCACGGCGGCGGCGTCGGGATGGGTTACAGCATTCACGCAGGAATGTGCCTGGTCGCAGATGGGACACTAGACGCTGATCAGCGTCTCGAAAGAGTTCTGACCACTGACCCGGGAATCGGGGTCGTCAGGCATGCCGACGCGGGTTACAGCGCAGCCAAGCGAGTCGCAAGGGAAAAGGGAATACGGATGCCGATGCTCAAGTGAGCGACCAACGCTTATCTTTCATATCACGCCGACGCACAACCCAACATGCCGATTGCCACCATTAACGGTAACAGCCTGACTCTAGATCAAGTCGTCAGTGTCTCTAGAGGGAACACGAAAGTTGCCATCGACCCAAAAGCTCTCTCAAGGACAGCCCGAGGACGTGAAGCGTTAGAGAGACTTCTAGAGACAGAGGAGAGAATCTATGGAGTCAACACAGGGTTCGGAGCTCTCTCTGGAGAGAAGGTAACCAAAGAGGACCTCAAGAGCCTCCAAGTCAACCTCATCCGAAGCCACGCAGCAAGTGTGGGAAAGAGTGAGCGTACCGACGTCGTCCGCGCGATGATGCTTCTTCGAGCAAACACGCTACTCAAGGGGAATTCGGGCATCAGGCCCAAAATCCCTGAGCTGATCATTGCCCTGCTGAACAAGCGAATCCATCCTCTGATTCCCGAGAAGGGCTCAGTAGGAGCCAGCGGAGACCTGTCACCGCTCTCACACATGGCGCTCGTTCTCATAGGGGAAGGGAAAGCCGAGGTTAACGGGCACTTGGTTGACGGAAGAGCTGCCCTCCGTGTCGCGAAGGAGAGCCCGGTCCAACTTGAAGCAAAAGAGGGACTCGCACTGAACAACGGGACACAGCAGATGCTGGCAGTCGGATGCCTAGCGCTCCACGACGCGTTCCAGCTCATTATGGCGTCGGAGGCTGCCCTAGCTCTCTCCCTTGAGGCGCTAAGAGGATGGTCAGACGCCTTCGACCCTCGAATTCAACAACTCAGGCCACATCTAGGACAATCCATTGTTGCCGCCACAGTTCGAAAGTTGACGGAGGGAAGCAGCATGGTCAGAACAGTCACGAACAAGAGGCTTGACAACGGCCGTCCTCAAGACCCGTACTCTTTCAGATGTGCTCCCCAAGTCATAGGCGCAGTTGCGGACACAGCCGATTACGTGAAGAAAGTCCTCGAAGTAGAAATGAACTCGGCAACCGACAACCCACTCGTTTTTCCAAGAGACGGAGTCTGCCTCTCAGGCGGAAACTTTCACGGCCAACCAATCTCAATGGCACTCGACTTCCTCAGCCTGGCAATATCAAATCTCGCAAACCTCTCCGAAAGAAGAACTGCCGCATTACTCGACCAATCGCTCAACAACGGTCTACCACCATTCTTGGTAGGAAGAGGATCAAAACCCGGACTGAGCAGCGGATTCATGGCAGTTCAGTACACGGCAACGGCACTGGTAGCAGAGAACAAGGTATTGACACATCCAGCCAGCAGCGACTCAATCCCCACCTCGAGCAATTTCGAGGATTTTGTTAGCATGGGCCCCGGAAGCGCTCACAAAGCGGCCAAGATACTCGAAAACAGCACGTACGTGTTGTCAATCGAATTCCTAGCCGCAGCCCAAGGTATCGACTTGCGCGCGAAGGCGCGGCTCGGTCATGGCACACGAAAAGTGTATGCAGCGATCAGAGAAAAAGTTCCACAAGTCACCGAGGACCGTTCTAGCAGCGCGGACATCGAAGAGATCCGTCAAATGATAGTTAACGAACAATTACCAGGAATCGCGGAGAGAGAAATCCGCGGGAACCCCTGAGCGTTAATGGAGCTGATACCGCTCAAGTCTGAACTAATCACACCTGGAGCCTCCATCACTGACAAGATATTGAGCTCTCTCGCGAGCGCGAGAGTTCGGATTCGAAGCAAGGATATCATCGCGGTCGCAAGCAAAGCAGTTGCCATAGCCGAGGGCAGAGTAATTGAGCTGAACAGCATCGACACGTCACGTGAGGCGAGAAAGCTAGCAAGAAGACACGGGATACCCGCCCCCATGGTTCAAGTCGTATTGGACGAGGCCGACGAGGTGTACGGGGGAGTCACTGGAGCGCTCTTGACTCTCAAGAGCGGCGACGCCGTCGCGAACTCTGGTGTAGACCAGAAAAATGCCCCACCGGGCTCGGTTGTATTGTGGCCCCGGGACCCAACCGCCTCAGCAACGAGGCTGCTCAACACGCTCCACCGAAGACTTGAGAAGCGAATTGGAGTTGTAATAGTCGACAGCAGAGTGACCCCTCTAAGGCTGGGAACCACAGGAATCGCGTTGGCCTGCGCTGGTTTCAAACCGACGCGAGACTTCAGGGGCAAACAGGATCTGTTCGGTAGAAAGGTTCGGATTACGGTGCAGGCGTCCGCGGACGGAGTTGCGTCTGCCGCTCAGCTGCTGATGGGCGAAGGGAGGGAGGGAGTTCCATTTGTTCTGGTCAGAAAGGCACCCGTTGAGTTCGGAAGGTCCGGATCGATTCCGAAACTTGCTCGAGACGCATGTCTCTACATGAGCTGTCTCGCGAAGGTCCACCGCTAGACCGGTTTTTGGCAGTAGTTACAGTACCACCGCATGATTGCGGGATCCCATCTGAGGGTCTGTCCACATGTGGGGCATCTGTAGTACTGGATGCCCGTAGGGGGCCTTTTACGGAACGCAAGGAACCCCGCGAGAAGCCCAATCGCAATCCCAACCACGACTCCTATTATTCCAAAGACGAGCTCTGGAGAGAGGAACCCTATGCCAACCTGGTGGGCCTGAAAAGCGCTCTCGGCAGCAGCTAGCGAATCCACGACTGCACCGGCATAGTCCATTGAGCTGTACTTTCGGTCAGCAATCGCCATCGACCGTCGGGCCGAGGAAATCGCTCCCGCGTTGAGGAATGATGACGTGGTATTCGCCAATGTCACTTGCGCGAAAATCAACAGCTCATCGTTTACCCCTCTAAGAATCAAGTCTTTGTCGAACTGACTGAAAACCAACGAGTTAGCGTAATACCCCATGACTGACTCGACAAAATCCTCGTCCAAGTCATACAGGAACGGGTGGTTGAGTCCAAGCATGTGGCCGAGCTCATGAATTATGGTCCTCGTGTAACCTACTCCAGTGCCGCGTTGAATTAGACCAGTGCGGTCGGTATAGTTTCCATAGGTCAGATCCTGTTGGCTGTGGCCTATGAGAACAATGTCTCCGAGGGCTTCGCCGAAGATGGATCCTGCCCCGCGCTCAAAGACATCCCCTTTGAAAGAGACGCCGAAATCATTTTTCCACTCGAAAGCGAAGACAAACGCCGGAATGTCTATTTGGCTTATCGTCCTCGTCACATTGACAAACCTCGAAATGTGGCCCTCGCTATACGTGCTTAGCCAATTATACACCAAACGCTCATCGACGACGAAAGAGTCTGAGAGCTTATCGTAAGTCTTCGTGGTAGCGTTGTTGACCACGGCCGCCAGGCCAGGGTCTGAGGAAAGCATCCTGAATGTGGGAATTACAGTCACGTTTGCATATGGAACAAGTTGGGCAAGTTGACTCTTGACTACCGTCAGGTTTACCGAATTTTGAAGAGGGGGCCCGGCTAGAATTTCGCTGGCGTTCCTCGCGTCGAGGAAGAATAGGTGGAAAACGTACTTGGCTGAGTAGTTGACAGGGTATAATTGGTCTGGACTGAAGAGGTTGTAGATTACTCCCGCTAAATAGTCGGCCACAAATTTCGTGACCCAGTATCGGCCATACCAAGAACCCTGCGTGACCGTCCTTAGTCCCTCTGCCACCTGAATTGGAAGGTTACCTGTCCAGTAGCTTGGCCCAGCTGATAGGTCGATGAAATAGGAGCGCTCGTCCACTCCCCACCCCGTCATGAAATGACGCCGCTCCCTATAGTGAAGGTCGGGCTCAACAACAGTCTGGTTGTAGTAGTGAGCCACAGCCGTTCCTCTGTTGGAACTCACGCATTGCCCGCCGGAGGTAAGGGGAGTGCACTTGATCGTATAGTCCTTATATTGGCTGTAAGTGAACGAGGGCAAATCGTTGTGGAGGTCAGCTACTAGCAACGTGTAGCCGGGAACAGGGTTCCCTCCAAAGTATTTTGACCAGCCGTCCCAGTGGCCCACTTCGGTCGCGTTGTAGAACCAGTTGGTCACTGTGCTAATATTGCTCGTTACATTGTCAAAGTAGGGATTTTCGACGTATTGAGTAGGAGCCCCAACGGGAGTGTCCACACGTTTTCCAATCCCGTTAAGAAACGTGCTAAGCGCTCCAGCGACGCTTGAGTTTGCGAATTGCACTTGGTAGTTGAATTTGAACTGGACTCCGGTTCCTTGGGATCCAGCTAGGATTGATTGCGGTTTCTCCGAGGGAGAGATTATGTTGTTTGTAAGGTAGGATGAATTGATGTCAGACTGTGTGAGTCCAATGAAAATTACTCTAATGTTCATCGGGACATTCCTATTTCCTGAGAGCCCAGTACTCGAAGTCGGAACATAGGAGGTCAGAGAGTGCACTCCTGGAGACTGGAAGACTACGACTAGGGTGACCAATAGTACGGATATGACCGATAATCTTCGCATTCGAAGTCTGTGAAAGGTAGGAATCTGTTTTCTATTAAGTCTCCGATGGAGACTTCCGCTTGATTCTGGATCGCAATTCTCGCACGGGAGCCTGGAATCTGAGACTCACTTCACGAGGCCGCGAACTTCGGGAGTGTTAGGTCTCCTCTTGTAACTATCAGTATCTTCGCGTCCTTCCCTTCTACTCGTATTGCTGTCTGAACTGCTCCCGAAGCGGTTCTAGATGGCTTGAGCCCGAAGCCGTTGCGTGTGTAGTGGTCGGGCAGCACGGAAACGAGCTGTATCCGATTGCTTTCCAGTGCTTCTTTCAATAGAAGGCTAATCTGGCCTCCCAGCTGGAACCGATGCTTTAGCTCGGACAACAGCTGTTTTTTCTCCTCGAATTTTCTTGTGAGTGCAAGAAAAGTGTCGTTTCCCACTCCATTAGCGCATTCTGCTACCAAGATTATTGTGCCATCCTGTTTGACCACGTCCGATGCGTTGTTCAGGACCCTGACCGCGTGGTAGAGGTCTTTTCCAAGGAGTGAGCCCGCAGAGACTATTACGATCTCACACTTTCTTTCAACCTTGGGGCTGTGAAGCTCAGTGAATCTTCCCGTGGCGGCGTCGAACGCCGCCTCCATTTCTCCGGAGAACACCGAGTCCACTCCACCCCAGCCGTCCGGAACTAGACACACATTGTATGCCGCCCCGAACAGCTTACACGCTTCGAAGGTGTCTGCGAGTACTGGACCTGATCGCCAGTCGGCGGGCGCAGGAGTTCCGCTTGCTATTAGCGCTCGGTTCTTCGTGATTGTGTCAATGGATGTCGCCCCAGGAAGGATGCTCTCGGGACCCCCCGTGAAGCTAGTTGCGTAGTGAGGGGCGACGGAGGTCACGCAGACTCTTATCCCTCGAACCAGTAACTCATTATGAATGTTGACGGGAGTCCCTGAGCTGGTCCTACCAATTTCGGTGAACGGACCTTGGGTAGGGTCCATCATGACAATTTCAGACTCCGCGCTTGGCGATTGTTCTGGTCTTGGACGCTTGTTTCGAAGGAACGTGGTTACGGAGTTCGCGCCCAGAGATGACAGTTCCGCCTTGAGATTGGGGATGATGATATCAAGGAATGGAATCGTGGACGGATCCCCGATAATGGCAGCGTCGCTACCAGGTTTGACAATTTGGCGTAGCGAAACCCCGTCAACTGGGTGTTCGAGAGACGTCTTGATCGTAACAGCGATGTCCTTGCTCGGGGCCGGTTTGCCTGGTTCGAGGATTTTGTAAAAGTTGTCATCGGGGATTCTCACCGGAATCTCTGTCTCGCCATAAGGAACCCAGAATTCCATTTCTCCACACCGGATATTGGCCCGTTCGTTGAGCTTGCCTTTAAATTGCTATGAGTTCTGGTGAAGATCTGACCATGACCTTGCGTCCGTTGAACCATTGTCGGCCGGGAGTCTGAATGTTGCAGCAGCAAGTCGACAATTTCTGCAAAGCCCTTATCAAAACTGGCGCTTTGAAGTTTGGTTTGTTCACATTGTCCGGCGGAAAGCTTGGCTCTTACTACCTCGACTTGAGGATTCTCCCCAGTTTTCCAGACGCGTTCCAGACAGCTATTGATTTGTTGGCCAAGAAGGCGAAGGCCATCACAGGAATAGACAAGATAGCAGGAATCCCCACAGGCGGACTTCCCTGGGCCTCGGTCTTAGCATTCTCCATGTCAAAGCCGTTGGTGTACACACGCAAAGAAGCCAAGCTCCATGGAAGGGAGAGGAAGGTCGAAGGCGTCCTGGCCTCGGGCGACAGGGTTCTATTGATCGATGACGTGATTACCACCGGAAAGAACCTACTTGATGGATTGCAAAGCCTCCGAGGGGAAGGAGGCGTTGTCGAGGACGCACTCGTCCTAGTTGACAGAGAGGAAGGTGGGAGGACCCATCTTGAAAAGTCAGGGGTAAAACTGCACGCGGTGGTTCAAATCTCTGAGATTGCGCGAAAACTTCTGGACATGGACGCAATAACCTCCTCCGAATATGAAGAGATGGTCGCTCAGGGCAAAACAGGTCAATAATACCATCGATAGATTGACAGTGTTCTGAACACTAAGGGACTGAATTTTGGACAGCGATCCCTCGCCGGCTCAAGGTCTGCGCGCCTCAAGACACACACTAGATAATGGGTTGAAGGTTCTCATCCGGCAGATACCTGACGCGCCAGTCTTAGGATGCTGGGCAGTTTACAAGGTAGGTTCTCGAAATGAGAAGCCGGGGATTACGGGAATCTCACACTGGGTAGAACACATGCTCTTCAAGGGAGGAGGGAAACTCCACAAGGGGGACATTGGCCGCCTTGTCAGTAGCGTAGGGGGAGAGTACAACGGTTTCACTTCCAAGGACTTCACAGCATATTTTGAAATTCTGCCAGCCGACCAGCTGGACATCGGCCTATTGATAGAATCAGAACGTATGATGAATGCAGCCTTCGACCCACGGGAGGTCGAGACGGAACGAACCGTGGTTGTTTCGGAGAGAGAAGGGAACGAAAACGATCCTGAATTTCTTGTAAACGAAGAGCTCTTTCTAAGCGCTTTCCGGTTTCATCCCTATAGATGGTCAGAGGGTGGCCTCAAGGAAGACCTTCTCCGAATAACGCGGGACAACCTGTTCGATCATTATCGGCAATTCTACGTTCCCAGCAACGCGATACTAGTGGTAGTCGGACCCTACTCGCCCAGTAAGGTCATGACCAAGCTCGAAAGCTACTTCGGACCATTGGAATCTTCGACAAAGCCCCCTGAGCCTCGGATCGCAGAGCCTTCCCAGAACGGTGAGAGGCGTGTCGAGCTACACTTGCCCTCAGAGGCCGATTACTTCAAGGTCGCATACCACACGCCCCCCCTCGGAGGCGGCGACGTGTATCCACTGATGATGCTGGACTCTATTCTGAGCGGGGTCAGACTGTTCGCCTTCGGACCCGGCCAGACGTCTGGCAGGAGCACTAGGCTTCACCGCGCCCTTGTTGAGAGAAAAATCGCTTCTCAAGCATCTTCGGAATTCTGGCCAACAATAGACCCATCCGTCTTCGTACTCGACGTCACCGCTTGGGAAGGAGTCACCCTTGAAAGAGTTGAGAGGACACTGTTTGACGAAGTTCAAAAGATTCAGGAAAACCCACCTCTCCCTCATGAATTGAAGCGGGCCTTAGCTCAGATCAACGCACAGTATGCCTACACGCTTGATGGCGTAGCCAGACAAGGCTTTCTAATCGGAATCTTCGAACATGTCATGTCCTTCGAGACCCTCGGCGAACTTGTGAAAAAGCTAGAGATTGTTACTCCTGGGCAGGTATCCGAGGTAGCGCGGAAGTATCTGACGCAGCAAAACAGGACCGTCTGCAAATGCGTGGGGACTCGGAACCAGCATGGCTCTTGACGCAGAGCTTCCCAAGCTGGTAGGCGTTCAGAGGATTTCCGAAGGGCTCAGGATACTAACATATCAGAATAATGCAAACCCGACCCTAGCGGCTTACGGCAGCCTTCAAGCCGGCAGTTCCTTCGACCCAGAAGGCAAATCCGGAATCGCCGAATTGACCTCACGGCTCTTGCTCAGAGGATCACGCAAACTCGGCGCGGCGAAGATGGCGGACCAGCTCGAATCGGTGGGCGCTGCAATAAGCTTCCGAAACACGCAGGACAACATAGTCTTCCAGGCACGAACGACGAGCACATGGACGCTCAAAGTACTGGGAATCCTCGCACAGTGCCTCACGAAACCTGCATTCAACACACGCGATATCGAGAAGGAGAAGGAGCAGCTTCTAACCGAAATCAGACTGCGAGATGACGACACCACCCGAAGAGGGTTGAACGAACTTCACAGACTAGTATACCCTCTAAAACATCCCTACAGACGGGACAAATTGGGAACATCCGAGTCCGTACAGGCCATTCAGAGAAGAGACATTCTGGACTATTTCGAAACTGTGGCGAGTAAGGCGCAGGTAGTAATCGCTCTTGCTGGCCATATGAAGCCCGACCAGCTCTTATCATGGGCCGAGGAGAGCTTTCCAGATCGAACAGAATCATACAACCATCACGGCGCGGCGGCCGGGGACACCGACAACCCAAAGCCAGAGGCGAAGCAAATTATCATGCCTCACAAAACCCAGTCAGATATCCTTCTCGGAGCTCCTGCAATGGAACGGAGACAGCCGGACTACGAGCCTCTCAATCTGCTAAACGTGATCTTGGGGGAACTGGGATTCATGGGAAGACTTGGGCAAAGAGTCCGTGATAAGGAAGGCCTTGCTTACTCCTGCACCTCGTTCCTCAACGCTGCGACCCGAGGCGGAAGTTGGACAGCTCTCGCAGGGGTCAACCCTAGAAACGTTGCGCGTGCCGCGGGCCTGATGAAGGAAGAAATTGCTAGAGTAGGTAACGAGAATGTGACAGGAGAGGAGCTTGAGGCCGCCAAGCAAAACCAGATCGGTTCGGCCCTAATGGAGCTGGAGTCAACAGAAGGAGTCGCGAGGACGAGTCACAACCTGGAATATTTCGGCCTAGGTCTCGACTACTTCGCCCACCGGAGGGAGTTGTATCAGAAAATCTCGACCTCCGACCTTCTGGATATGGCCCGGAAATACCTCGACTCAAAGAGAATATCAACGATTATTGTTGGCCCGAAGGACAAGACCGCTGCTTCCAAGTCCTAAATACAATAGGCACGGCCAACTGCTCATGCCCGAGCAGGCGAGTGAGGTCTCTGTCGAGGAGTTCAAGAAACTCGAGCTTAGAGTCGGAACAGTCGTCGAGGTGACCCGAGTCCCTCGTACTGAGAAACTCTACAAGGTGATCGTTGACCTCGGGAAGCATGGGAGAAAGCAGACTATCACGAGCCTCGTTGGACACTACAAACAGGAGGAGCTTCTCCACAAGAAGATAGTCTTCTTCTCGAACCTGAAAGAGGCGAGGTTCGCGGGTCAAGTCTCTGAGGGAATGCTCCTAGCAGCATCTGAAGAGACCGCACTGTCTCTCCTAACGGTTGACAGGGAAATCGACAACGGAGCGAGGGTCAGCTAGCAGTGGTTGAATCGGTTCTCCAATGAGCAGCTGGATTCAGCGGAGAAGGAAGGACCAATACTATCGACTGGCAAAGGTTCGCGGATACCGAAGCCGAGCGGCGTACAAATTACTACAGACTGTCAGAACCTACGGAATAATCAAACCAGGAGACATCGTCGTAGACCTAGGATGTAGTCCTGGAGGCTGGCTTCAAGTGGCCCGGGAAATATTAGGTCCACAAGGGCTCGTCCTTGGTGTTGACGTTGCATCGGTCATTCCCATTGAATATCCCAACGTGAAGATTCTCGAACTAGATGTCCACTCGCCGGACATCGTCGAAAGACTTCTCACTGAGACCAAGGGGCCAGTTGACACGCTTCTATCAGATCTTGCGCCTTCAATAATCGGCTCTTGGGAGGTCGACCACGCTAGACAGGTTGACTTGGCCGAAACCGCCCTGCAAATCGCCAGAGAGGTTCTGAAAAAGCGAGGGTGCATATTGATCAAGCTGTTTCAAGGACCCGAGCTGAAGCGTTTCGAAGCAGAAGCGCGCCCGTTGTTTGACACTAGCAGGCTCCTGAAGCCCAAGGCAAGCAGACCCGAGAGCTCAGAAATATACTTCCTAGGATTGGGGTTCAAGCTCCAATGGCGCTGAATTATTCTAACCGGGGTTCAATGATACCTCTCTCGGAATCGGATGAGTGGAGTCTGTAAGAGTAGATGTCGGAAAGGTCCGAGTCTCGAAAACCACGGCCACTTCGAGCGAACTGTCCACCCATGAGATGATGTTGAACAAGAAATCGGGGCTATGACTCCGAACGTATGGTTGGGGTGAAGCCGGGAAGGGGAAGCTTTAGAGGAGCCTCTTGCGGGAGCAAGCCGACTCTCAATGGGTAATGCTCCAATGAAGAAGTCTCCTTTCAAGTCGGCTCATAAGTCTCGAAAGGTGACTTGTGAAAAGTGTGGAGGAACCTATGATCGAGTCTTCTATGAAAAAATCCACAAAGGTATCTGTAATGGAAAGAAGGATTAGCGCCAAAGGCAACGACGAGCTTCTTTCGAGTGAAGCCCAAGCAAACCAGCACCCTGGATACAAGAAGTCCAGTGAATATCATCAGAACAACGATTAACTAAGCACTCGGCCGTTTCTTTCGGAACAACTCGCGCGACGATTTTCCAACGCGATTCTGCGGGTGCTGGGAAAATGCTTGCAAAATTGTGTTAATCCCACTCACCTAACGTCCCCGACAGACACAAAACAGGCCTTCAGGAAGAAAACAACCGGGGACGGACCTGGCCATTTTTTGAGACGTTAAGTCATCGAAGCCGTGATTGTGAAAGCAATTTTCTCATCCTTGCCCGCATGAATCGCCTAGAAACAGCCTTGATCGCGGAAATGAAGCTGAGATTTCCCGACACGCCTATTCCACAGCTAACCCTAGGGGAACTCGCCCAGATCGCAAAACCTCGAACAAGCCCATAACGGGCAAATCAGCGGAAAACAAGCCCAAAATCATACCCGTACAGCGGACCCCCTCCAGAAAAAATAAACGTGTGGCAGTCTCGAGACACAGACTCCCTCTCTCGGGAGAACAGGAATCAGGGAATAATCGCGACAAATCTAAAACAATCTTTTGAGGGGCCCCAGGTCTTCATCTCCCGCCCGCGAGCCCGGGTGAAAACCAGGCTGAGCCCGAACAAATCAACTGAACGGGTTCAAAGTGCCCCGTCGCGGAAGCAGCTACTCCATCCTGTCGAGCCAAACAGTTTAGTATTCTAGACCCGTTCTGGAGACTCTGACGGGAGCAGAACATCGTGTGGTCGCGCCTCCTCCGAGCCCGACTCTGTAATCGAGGCCAAGTGCGCCTTATCCCAGAGGTCCGGAATCGTCCGAGCGCCCGCGTATCCCATCGAGGCCTGCAGGCCCGCGGACATTTCCTGGATCACAACACTAGTCTCGCCCTTGAAGGGAACCCAGCCCTCAACACCCTCCGGTATCCCCTTCGACGGCATAGCGTAACGGTCGAGCGAGAATCTCTTAGCCATGGCAGACGGGCTGCCCATTCCCCGATACTGCTTGTAATACCGTCCACCAATCGCGATTAGGGTTCCAGGCGCTTCCCTACAACGCGCGAAAAGATTCCCGATCATAACACACGAGGCGCCAAGCGACAATGCCACAGCCGCATCCCCGGGACCCCTAATCCCGCCGTCCGCTATGATCGGAGTCTTCGCGCCGTAAGTCTTGACAACATCAGCCACCTGAGCAGTTGCATAAGCCGTAGGCGAACCAGCCTTGGTGGATTCCATCGTAGTGCAGATCGAACCCGAACCAATTCCTACACGGAACCCTGCGACTCCCTCCAGCTTGGTCAGCGCGTCCTCCGCCGCCTTGTAGGTACCAATACTCCCGACGACAACATCAACATCAACCTCCTCAATTATCTTCCTGGTCGCACTGAACACGTTCGCGTTGTGAAAATGAGAAACATCAATCACAAGAACATCGACAATCTCAGACAGTTTCTTCGCCCTCTTCAAGTCAAACGGCGACACCGCGGCCCCGCAGAGTAGCTGCCCCTGCTCGTCACGCGCTGCATTGGGAAACCTTCCCCTCTGCAAAATGTCCTTAATCGTAATCAGACCCTTCAAACGTCCCTCCTTGTCGACAAGCGGCAGCTTCTCAACCCGGTGCTTGTGAAGAAGCTCCTTAGCCTCCTCAATCTTCGTATCAGACGGCGCCGTCACCACCTTCTTCGTCATGACATCCTTCGTCAAGAGGCTCGGGTCCGCAAACCGCACATCCCGTCCAGTCACAATTCCAACCAGTTTCTCAGCCTCTACAACAGGCAGCCCGGAAATGTTGTGTTTCTGCATCAGGTCCATCGCGTACTTCACCGTTTCAGCAGAAGCAATTGTTATCACGTCCTTGATCACAAGCGCCTCGGCCCTCTTGACCTTCCGGGCCATCTCAACCTCCTCCTCAACAGTGCAGTTACGATGAAGGATCCCAAGTCCACCAAGACGAGCGATAGCGACAGCCATCTCACTCTCCGTCACAGTATCCATGGGGCTCGAAATGAACGGAACGTTAATCCTGTGACTCTTGGTCGCCTGGGTGGAAATGTCAACCTGGCTAGGCTCAACCTCAGTCCAACCAGGTAAAAGAATCAAGTCGCGGAAAGTTACTGCGACATCAGTATCACGAACTCTAGAACGGAACCCCGCTTCTGCCATCTACTTGAACTCCTAGGGTTCCGAAGAGAACCCCGGAGTTTCCTTATTATACGTTTCCGGGAAACTGCCGCAGTTACCCTCTTATTGTCTAGCGTCTCATGCCCAAGAGACTTGAGCACGATCAAGATCCCTGCCTCTGCGCCCTCGGGACGATTGAAGATGGGATGGGCGAAGTCGAACATGCCCGTCCTCTCACGAGTAACAAGGCAGCTGACGCAGAAGAGGTCTCTCAAAGGCCGCCGAATAGGAATGTGCCTACACCTAGAAGCAAAAACCGCGGTCCTCGCACAGAGCCTTCACAAGGCTGGAGCCACCGTAGCCATCACCGGAAGCAATCCGCTCTCCACCCAAGACGACGTTGCCGCCGCCCTCGCAGAAACCGGAGTCCAAGTGCACGCGTGGCGAGGAGTCACTGAGAAAGAGCATCAGGCAAACCTATCAAGGGTCTTAGACACGCAACCTGAGATTCTCGTTGACGACGGGGCGGAACTTTCCATCTCAGCCCATCTTAGAGGCAAGGCGTTCCTGCGCAATGTAATTGGGGCATGCGAGGAGACCACGACGGGAGTGAAGCGCCTGAAAGCGATGCAGCATGACGGACGACTGAGGTTTCCGGTCATAGCCGTTAACGATGCCCTAACTAAATTTCTGTTCGACAGCCGCTACGGAACAGGACAGTCTGGGCTAGAGGGCATAATGCGTGCAACGAACTTACTCATTGCCGGGAGGCACGTAGTGGTCGCAGGGTTCGGCTGGGTCGGCAGAGGGATTGCACAAAGAGCGAAGGGAATGGGCGCGCGGGTTACCGTGACGGAAGTCAGCCCTGTAAGGGCTCTTGAGGCTTTGATGGAAGGCTTTGACGTAATGCCCATGACCGACGCGGCAGAGAGAGGTGATCTCTTCGTCACAGCGACAGGAGGCATTGACGTGTTGACGAGCGACCATTTCCTGAGGATGAAGAACGAGGCCATACTCTGCAACGTCGGCCATTTCAACGTTGAAGTCAGCGTCACGGACCTCGAGAAGGTAAGTCGGAGCAAGAGACAGGTTCGGTCAGAAGTGACCGAGTACACTTTGAGGAATGGAAGAAGGCTCTATTTGTTGTCGGAGGGCCGCCTCGTGAACCTCGCAGCCGCAGATGGGCATCCGGCGGAAGTAATGGACATGAGTTTCGCGGACCAAGCTCTGTCAGCCGAATACCTTGCCACTCGGGGAGACCACCTTCAGGCCGAAGTGTACCCCGTACCCGAGGAAATTGACACCAAGGTCGCTGAGTGGAGACTTGAGGCCTTCGGAAAAAAGATAGACGCCCTCACTATCGGGCAGAGAAAATACCTCCAATCCTGGAGGACATAACACATTGCACTGGGGACGCACGGACCCCGCACAGCTGAGTCCTCGGGACGGAACAGCCGAGTTTTGGACTCCAACAAGTCAAATCCTCTCGGCCAACAGCCCTTTTCTTTCCTCAGACTCGATGCCTGACCCCTCCGAAACTAATCTGTAGACACACGCCTTCTATGCGAAAACCCTTCAGTGCACCTTCCAAAGCTAATTAGCTCTGAGCGAAGGATTCGATGATTCCCGGAGAATGAACAGTGAGGCTTTCCCTGTTCGGAACCCGAGCTTTTAACAGAGTACGGGAGGCTGGTCGAAATAGAATCATCCCACCAGCTTGGATCATCTCACTCATTCTCATCTTCGGGGCCTGGGAAGCAGTAACATTGGGAGGTATTGTCGGGCCTGAGCAGCTCCCCCCGTTGCACTCCGTACTAGCCGCTCTCTTCCAGCTCGGTGGAACGCCCTCCTTCGTGGGGAAGGTCGGACAGAGTTTCCTAAACGTCACAGTCGGCATCCTACTCGCCACACTATTCGTTATGCCCGTGGCTCTCCTAGTAGGGTCTAAGACGCAGCTGGATGAGGCTATCACGCCTATCATCATGCTGATTGGTGCCTTACCAGACTTGGCCATATTGACGCTTCTTGTAACCGTGGTGGGCAGAGGCAACGTTGTGGCAGTTGCGATCTCAGCCTTCAGCGCATTCTTCCCGACCTACTTCACAATCAGACAAGGTGTCAAAGAGATTCCGGTCGACTACTTCCATGTTGCTTCGGTTTTCAATGCTGGAAGATTCCAGACCTTCACCAAGATGATCCTCCCGTCCATCTTCCCCAACATGCTTACGGGTCTAAGGCTTTCATTCGAGTTTAGCTGGAACGTACTATTAGCCGTCGAAATTATTGCTAGCGTGGCGGGAATCGGCTCGTTCATTTCAATCGCCCTCGGCCCAGCTCACACCCTTACATTCGGTTTAGCCGCCATAATGACAGTCGGGCTGATTACAGTGATAATTGACCGCGCATTTTTCGAGCGGCTTGAAAACCGAGTCAAACGGTGGCGTGAATGAGTTGCATGTAGAACTCTCCAATGTTACCAAAATCTACGAAGAACCACCGGAAGTAATCACTGCTCTCCACAATATTTCCTTCCAAGTCAACGAAGGCGAGTTCCTCTGCATAGTCGGACCGAGCGGATGCGGAAAATCAACTCTGCTTCGGATGATTGCTGGGCTTGACTCTCCGTCCTCCGGAGAAATTCGGTTCAGAGGAAGTCTAGTGACCTCCCCTCATCCGAAAATCAGCATGGTATTCCAGGCCTTTGCTTTGTTGCCTTGGAGAACCGTCCTTCAGAATGTAGAGTTCGGTCTTGAAGTCCAAGGAACCTCCAAGGCTAGGCGAGAGGCTATTGCAAGAGACCTTCTCGAAATGGTGGGACTGAAAGAGAGCGCGAAGCTATTTCCAAAACAACTCTCTGGAGGGATGAAACAGAGAGTCGGAATCGCCAGAGCTCTAGCCATAGACCCTGAAGTGGTGCTGATGGATGAAGCGTTCAGCGCTATCGACGAGTTCACCGCGGAGTCACTACGCGAGGAAGTGGCAGAGATTCATTCCAAGACCAAGAAGACATTCCTCCTGGTAACTCATAACCTTCCTGAAGCCATAGAGCTGGCCGATCGAATACTGGTCCTCAGCACGCGACCTGCAAGGATCAAAAGCATAGTTCCCGTGGAGATCGAAAGACCGCGAAGTCCAACTGCAACTGAGTTCGTCGCGATTCATAGGGACATTTACTCTCTTCTCAAGGAGGAGTTGGAGAGCAGTATTATGCGTCACAGGCTCAGCGAGCTGAAGGAGCTTCAGAACCTACGAGACATCGAGGATCGTTGAGATAGTTGCGGCTAAGAGTCGTTCTACTAGGAATAACTCTCCTAATGGTGGGATTCCTAGCTTATTCCGCAGTACCCAATATACACCGAACTATGGTATTGGAATCACGAATCGTGATGAGTCCTGAGAACATCCCGATCAGAAATGGTTCTGTTGTCATCCGCGACCTATCGCTCCAAGCGTCATCGAACGAGCTGGAAACTAACATTACCATGATTGCTCAGCACGGAGACCTTTCACCCTTGAGGCTGCAGCTTTTTTTGAGGAATAGCTCGGCCTCCTGCACTTATTCCCTGCCAAAAGTATTCTTGGTGAACCAGGACGTAGCCAACCAATCACTCACAGTCCCCATTCAGACATCGGGCTCCTATTGCCTCGTCTTCGACAATGACCGGTCTCAACTAGCTATGACCAAGAATGTCACTGCAGTAGCCACCTTACATTCGCGTTCCGAGAAGACCACGACTACTAACGATGGAGGAGTAAACATGGCTGGGTTGGGACTAGGAGCCTTCGGGTTTCTTGTCCTGGTATACGGCGTCTCCCGGAAGGCTGTCATTCCCTGGGAATAGGCGGTCCGAGGGTGAGACGGGAACGGGCGGGCTATGTCCCCCCTCGTTAGGGGGCACCTGAGCGGTCATCTGTTGGGCAGGGGTCCGCTTTCGACGATGCAAGGCGACCGCTGTAACGACAATGCCTAGTATGATGAGCGCAGTAACTGCGGAAGCAAGGGAAGGCTCAACCGTTATCCTGTACAGAGCAGTAATCACTGTGTCTTGGACTAAGGACACTCCACGTGGATTGGTCGTGCCTCCATCACCCCAGGAAGCAAATGTGTTTGTCAATCCAATTTGTACGGAAGTAGAGCCGACCGATACCGGAATCTGCTGCTGCACATAGATGGTGTGGGGCCCGTACCTGACTGGAAGACGAAGCTGGTTGGAAGAGTCAGTGGTTTGATTATGTCCATCAACAGACACGAGAACCCCGGAGCTTGGAGTGTTGATCTGAAGGAGAAGTTGTGGAGAATTAGTCCTGTCGACAGTTATCTTGTAAGTTGTCGGGCCTGTTGTCGTCACAATGACTTTAACAAAGTTGGTTGAGTCCGAGAGGATATTGTTGCTCACGCATGGTGATGAGCAAGGGCCGAATGGAGCATCGCTTAGGTCACCGCCCGGATGCGCGTCTATGAGCTTCACGCTGCCACTCCCATTTGGAACTGTCTCGTTTACCCTGTAGATCAGCAAGCCAGCGTTCGGATAGGTCGATGGAAAGGGAAGATATTGATCATAGACGCCAAGCTTTGCTCGCATTTCAATCAAATAGTATGTGAGCCTACCTTGAGAGTCGTAGGCGACCGGAATCTTGACAGCCTGAACCCCGGATGTTAGCTCCTCCAGATTTTGAACAGTGACATTGACACTGGTTCCTGAATTCACGGTGACGATCCTCGACGCAGGGATGAACCCGAGTTCTATCTTTGACCATGCTGAATGGTGAGAAGGATACGTCCCGGGAGAAGTGAGGGGGTTTCCGTTGTTCGGATTCCACTCGCCAAGCGCCATTATTTCCCAGTAGCCCAGAAAATTGTTGGCTGGATCAATTTGTTGGGTTACGTCGTACAGGTCTGGAAGACCGAGGAGGTGGCCAGACTCATGGGCATACACACCCATCGGGTCGGTTTCCGCGACAACTGATGAGGAGATTGTATATGTTGTCAGGCCCATCCTGAAAGGGAACCCCTGAATCGTATAAGAATGAATATCGGCTGTTACGTGGGTTATGGCTTCATCGCTGCCAGCATGGACGATCATGGCAAACTTGTAGTTTGCTAAGTTGGTTCCGGCGTTTACGGTAGCCTGGAGTGCGTCTTGGACAAGTTGATTATCACTTGAAGCCGTGTCAGCACCGTAATACGCCATCGTGTTGGGCATTCGGTACCATGCCGAAGTAGAGGGTGTGACAGCATACTGGAACGAGACAGTCGAATAAGAGTCCTCTGAGTAGTAGTCGTTAAGGAGCGCTAATGCGTTGGAAATCTGCGAGGGGCTAGTGGAGTTTGTCCTGTCCGGGAACTGGACGAGGATGACAATCGTGGTTTGAGGCCCATTCACCGCTTTGAGTGGTAACTTCTGGGGAGATTTAGCTGCAGCGCTGGAGTCAATTGGGTATAGCGCCGCAAGCACCAGCGATACAAGTAGGATCGGAGGAAGCGAGGCGGAAAGCTGGCGATGAAAGACAAGACACACCTCCGAAAAGACGGTTTCGCACTACCGGAGCGTCCCGCTGTCGCCAAAAACAGACTGTAACCTTGAATGCAGTCTTCGGGTTTCGGAAGCATTGAAGAAACTATGAGCGAGCGTTTAGTGGGCAGTCTAAAGCTTGGCTCACGGAAGAAGCGTCACAACTAATTCTCCGCAAAAACCTCTGGGTAGTCTTAAATATGCTCAATCCGGAGTTCGGATTCCTAGAAGGAGTCGTTTCCGAGGAATTCTCCATGAGCCATAGCAGAGCTGGCATTGTGGGTTATGGGGTCTACATTCCAAGAGAACGCATTGAGACAGCGAAGATTGTGAAGGAAAGAGAACGGAAGAGGGGCAAAGAGCTTGAGAAGGTTCTCGAGAAAGTTCGCCACGGGCTTATGTTGAGGGAGAAAGCCCTCGCCGGTCACACCGAGGATACGATAACAATTGCCACCGAAGCTGCCGAAAACGCCATTCGAATGGCAGGCATCTCACCTGAGGAGATTGGTAGTGTTACAGTGGGGTCCGAGTCGAAGCCCTACGCAGTTGGCACGATAGCGCGGCATGTGGCGTCATTCGTTGGGGTTGGAGAGAATACTTTCATAGCCGACTTGGAAGGCGCGTGCAACTCGGGGATGCAGGGCGTTGGCTTCATCGACGCCGAGATTAGAAGCGGTAGAATCCGCTATGGCTTAGCGATCGGGTCAGATGTCGCTCAAGCAAGGCGCGGCGATCCGCTCGAATACTCGGCTGGTGCCGGTGCGGGCGCGTTCGTTCTGGGTAAGACAGGTGTAATCGCCACCATCGAAGATGTAGCGCCCTTCTCTAGTCTTTTCATGGACTTCTGGAGGAGAGAGGGAACTATGGTTCCATCGCATTTTGGTCGAACAACTGTCGAGGCTTACAAGTCCCATGTGATAGGTGCGATAGCTAATCTCTTCCGGAAACACCCGGACTTATTTCTCTCCGAGTTTGACGCGATAACGTTCCATCAGCCCTCCGGTTATCTTCCGATGAAGACCTGTGCTGCTCTCACAGAGGATAACATTCCGTACGTTTCTGACCAATCCGTCGCTAGGCGAATGAGGCTGACTGAGAACGAAATCGAAAAGAAGGTGAAGCCGTGGCTCCGTGTCTTGGACACAGGCAATACTTACGCGGCGTCTACTCTGATATCGCTTGCCTCAGTGCTCGACAAAGCTAAGGCGGGCGACCAGGTGTTAGCGGTCTCCTATGGTTCAGGCGCGTATTCCAATGCAACTTGGCTAGAAGTCCAAGATGGAATAGAAGAAAAGAGAGGAAGAACGCCTACCGTCAACGACTACGTCGAACGCAAGACCGAGATCAGAATCGAAACATACCACGATTTGATAAGAGAACGACTCTCACGAATCAAAGAAAGACTTGAGATCCCAAGGCTCGTGGGCGAGGTTGAGCCGCTGGGCAACATGGTCTTCTCGATGGCCCTCTGCCGAGGCTGCAATCGAATATACTATCCTAGAAGAACATCATGCCTCGAGTCCGACTGTCCAGGGCCAATAGTTGAGAAAGTGTATCCACGCATCGCCAAGCTAAAATCTGTGACCAAGCTTCCATTCAAGAAGAGATGGACATCGAACTTCCAGCTTCTTGAGGAGGACAAGGTTCTACTGGTTGACGCGAGCCTAGCCGACCTTAAAACTGGAACTAGGCTGGAGGGGGTCATAAGAAGACTAGACTATGAAGGCAAGGAGGGGCTCATTCTGTATGGCATAGCCTACAGGCCGCTCTTCCGCGAAGCCTACGTCAAGACGGAAAGAGCAAAGCCCATACCGGTCGTTCAGGCCCAATACGCCTAGGTTTCGGTGTCTGACACTAATCGGAGCCAACTGGATTTTGGCGAACGGTCCTAGGAGTGCGGGATTTTCTTCTCCCAGTGTCTCACTATCCAACCTTCTGCCTCTCTTCGTCTTGCAACTGAGCATAGGTCTAAACCGTAAGGTCCTCTATGTCTCTCGGGTACTTCGTAATGAAGTCCTTCCCCTTCTTGGTCACTAGAATCGTGTCGGAGTGCCTGAACCCCGCGAAGCCGGGCACATAGATTCCAGGTTCGCATGAGAAAACCATCCCGGCGTCCATTATCGTGCGGTCTCCTGGGTCCAGCCAAGGAGGCTCGTGGCCGTCTAGTCCAATTCCATGCCCAGTGTGATGTCTGAGACACTCACCCAGGCCGGCTTCTCGGACTGACTTATTGGCCGCTTCGTCCGGTCGCCCGCAGGGCGCTCCCTCCCGAAATTCGACCAAAGCGGCGGATTGAGCACGCAACATTTCCTCGAAGTATCTCTTTGCCTTTGTCGAGGCCCGCCCAACGACGACCGTTCTTTCCAGCTCACTTGTATAACCTCCGATTTCGACTCCCGCCTCAGTCACCAGAACATCGCCTTTCCTGATTTTTCGTTTCGAGTATACTGAGTGAGGAATCGCTGAGTCAGGACCGACTTGGCCGCGGAAACCCACTACGACGGGTGAGAGGCCCCACTTCAGCTGCCGATAGTTTTTTCCCAGACGCTTGAGCATCTGTTCCAAGGCCTCGTAGCTGGCCTTCAAGCCTATAAGTACGTCTGCTATTCCTGGTTTGATGATCTCCATTAGAAAGTCGTGGGCAATCTGAGACCACTTGGCACTCTCGCGCAACAGGCGTATCTCTTGTAGAGATTTGATCTCCCGCATCTTGTCCACAATCTCGCTTCCGTCGGTGAACTTAGTCTGCTGCATCAACTCGGTCAATGGGGTACCTCGATAGCCCCACCCTCCTGCCGAGCCTTGCAAGGTGTCTGTTGCAATCTTTGAGCCCGCGCCCAGCTTTTTTTGGGCGAGCACTTTGACGAAGGTTCTCATTGGGTGTACGTTTCCGGGGTAATCGGGATATGTATGGGCTTCTTCGATCAGTGGAGCGCCTTGTTTCACATGGTCTTCTTCTAGATGGGGTCCCATGAAGAAGACAGGGTTTTCTTGGGGGATGACGACTGCAATGGGCCTCTCTGTTGTAATATGGGCGAACCCGGTGGCGTATAGGATTCGTGTTGGATTCGTCAAGTATAGGGCGTCGATACGGCTTCGCTTCAAACGCTCGCGGATTTTCTCGATTCGGACCTTGTGCTCTGACTGGCTAATCGTAAGCTCTTGTGCCATGCTAGAGTGGACAGTTCTGACCGGTTAAGGTTTCAGCATGCATGGTTAGATATTCGGAAAAAAGGGGATTACGGGTAGACATCGGCAGGGAACGCTTAGTCTATCCGTATCTGCTTTGGCTTCTGGCCCACACTCTTGCGTGTTAGGACCAGTTCCAGTACGCCGTTCTTGTAATTGGCTTTCGATGTGTCGGGGTCGACCTCCACGGGAAGTTCCAGCTTCTTGTAATATCGCCTCTTCTCGTTGTCCACCTTGAGGATGAGCGACCGACCGTCGCAGTGGAGTGTTATGTCAGACTTTTCGACTCCGGGCAGCTCCGCGACCACCTTCACTATATCGTCGTGAACGATCGCGTCAACGAGAGGCTCGCGCTCGTCTTTGACTGAAAGCTTAGGCTTGGGCGCTCCAAAAGGCCCGCCTCCAATGGAAGGTTTCACATTTCCGAATTCTCTGATCACGGGCTTGCCGTCAGGCCCGACGCTGAAAGAGTAGCCGTAGACGAATGGCCCCATTTCGCGTACTGTTGCGCCGTCGGGAAGTTTCTTCTCTCGTACTAGTTCTTTGGGCAATTCGAGACCTTTGAACATCTCGTCGAAGCTTCGTTCGAACTCTTCGAACCAGTTGGCCATAGGAGATCGCCATCGACGTCGGAACCAGTCGCCGAAGAATTCGTTCTCGTCACTCACTTTGTTTTCACCTCCCTGACCTTTGAAGCCGCATCGAGGGTTCTGCGGGTCCTCTCAAGGAAGGCAATGAAATCTGCCATTACGGATTTGCCAAGTTCGCTGAGCTCATACCCTCCATGCTCGACTTCGTCAACAAGTCCAGTCTCGAGAAACGCGGTTAGGTTCTTGTACACTAGCTTCGGATTAATGGTGGTGCGGTACTGCTTCTTTGCTCCAGTTTTCCTGAAGAGCGGTGCAAGCATCCGCATTCTCGTCTCGTTTCCTAACAGGTCAACGAGACGAAGCGTTTCTTGGAGTGTCTGGTCCAGTTGGTCGCCGAACCAACCTAACGGCTCAACGACCACCTTTCCTGCCTTGATGCGTTCTTGTCCCAGGTTTGATAGGTCGACATCGACACCCATCGGGACCAGAATCACGGCCCTCGCATTTTCCGACTTTTCAATCCTGGTGAGGGCCTCCTCTTCTATGCGTTTGGAGTCACCGGCCTCACAGAACACCAGGGTGAGTGCTTCGCCTTTTCTCCCAACGACATCAGCTTTGATGGCCGGTTGGTTGGCCGAGTCAGAAACCTCGGTGTCAGTGTACGTTTCGAAACCGTCCGCGACGAGCGAATTTGCTCCGTAAAATTTCTCGAACACGTGCAATTCGCTTGTTTCCCCAGGTTGGCTGTGGTTCATGCTGAATGCTGAGTAGTCGAGGGCTTCTCTTGGTGAGACGCGTCTCGCTGCTAGGGGTCCGACCAGTCTCATCTTCATTCCGCAGTCCCCTCGTTGTTACTCTGGGTAACAAAGGTTGATTATAAGTGTTACCTTAGGTAACAACCCCGAGCCTAGTGGCAAACCGAGAGTCACAGACGATCCATTGGAGCGAGGGCGTCGGACGCGTAAAGCGCAACTAGCTGGGGACTTAAGGCTCGCGTGGAAACCTCGAAAGCGCTCATGACGTCATCGGGGTCTCGGTCTAAGCCTTCACTGGACGAGCGGGATTTTCAACGCAAGATTGTACATCTCATATCTGGCGAGAGGGATCCGGAAGGTGCGATACGGTCGCTGAGCGAGCACTACAAAGTTGAGGAGCCCAGCCTCAAAATGGGCCTCCCTCGAGGGACCAAGAAGGCATTGGGATGCTACGTCCATCGAGAGAGGACGATTTACATTTCGAAAGAAGAATTCCTGTACGATCCCTACGTAGTCATTCACGAATTTTATCATCACTTAAGGAACGTTTCGGGGAAGCATCGTGGCACAGAGAGGCATGCGAAAGAGTTTGCACTTGAGTTCCTTAGGAATACCTGAGGCTAATTGGCTAGCGGCCACCTCGTTATGTCCAAAGCGAGGGCGATTGGGCCTCTTGAGCCGGAGGAGGGAGTGCTGCGGGGTGAGTTCTCAGTGTTCCGCCGCAATGAGGACACCTGAGGCTCGCCCTCCACATCTTGTACACAAGTCTCAGCGCTATGAAAGACATTCCAAAAATGACGCTCGCCAGCACCACTGTGTCGGCGTTGACAATGAAGATGAAGTAGTGCATGTCAACCATCTAGATCCGCTCCACTGTTTTGGGTTCGACATGTGGAGCGTAGCGTGGGCTGTGGTTTGAATCCATATGCCATATGCGTATTGTGCGGCTATAAACCTACCTGGAATCATGTCCAAAGAATGAAAATTATTTTCGATGGTATAGTTTTGGATCTAAGCCTTGGACTGGTTGAGACTCGCCGTCTCTCGTGGGCGCAAGACATCATCGGCATGGACTATCCGCGCCAATCCTTTCAGGAGTAGTCGATTCGTCACTTTTGCGCAGACATCGCAGTCTTTCCCGGGACAATATCCTTTGAGGAAGTTCTCGCACTTCCAACGATAATTTTCGATCTCGACAGTGGACATGTGGCGAAGCCTTGTCTCAAGGGAGAGCATCTCCTCGAACGACTAAAGAATCGCGTAACCTGCGGAAAAATTGGTCGGTTACTGGCTTTTGTCCTTCTCAGATTCACGGAAAAACCCCCCCTTGGATGACAAACCGCATAATCTCACTTGTTCCTCCGCCTATCATCATGAACCTCGCGTCTCTGAAATACCGTTCGACTGGGAGTTCTTTGGTGCATCCTATTCCACCGTGAACCTGAAGCGCTTGACGGGCTATTTCGAAAGTGGCTTCTGTCGCGAACAGTTTGGCAATTGCGCCCCCTGTCGAGCTCGTCGAGCAGGATCGGAAAGGCACGGTTCAAATCTTCGACCAGATTATCCTTTGGGACCCGGACGTTCCTAGTTTGAGGTGGCTTACAATGGCCCCGTTCATCGCAAGAAGCGTGTAGTCTCCCTCTACCGAAACGCCTGGGGTGGGCCTGGGAATTACGAACCGGCCAAGCCGCGACCTTGGAGGCCTCGTGGGGTTCGTCACACAGAAAACGAGGAGGTAGTCGGCCACTTCACCATTTGTGAATGAACCGCTTCTCCCCGTTAAGCACAAACGCCGGACCACGGGCAACCGCTCTGGTCTTGATCGACGCGGCGTCACTACCTGCCGTCGGCCCGTCAAAGCTGTGGCCCCAATTTCTTCCAGGAGAGAACTGGGGCGAGGAACTCTTGCTTCTGCTCCCTCCCAAAGTACGCCAAAGGCGTGGCGTAGAGGGCCGCTGACGCTAGCGTGCCATCTCGGCGGCAGCGCTGACCGCCGATACTTCGGCGAAGATGATTTCACACGACCAGCCGAGCCCGGCTCCTCCATCTTTCTGTGAGAAAGGTGCTCCCAGAAGCCCATGTTGCCCCAACTTGGAAAGTGTCTCAAAAGTGCCCTCCTCTTCGGACTCGATTCTCTCAGCTATGGGAGCGATATGGTCTCGAACGAATTTCCTCGTTTTTGCTTGAAAAGAGAGCTCCTGCTTCCTCAAACCCAGGCTCGGCGCGCCCAGAGTCTTGCGCTATGCAAACTTACCGAGGACCAAGCCCGCGAGTTCAGGCTTTGAACCATTTGAAGACCAGATACCTAACTCTGCCTGATTTCGTGTTGGGTATGGCGATGATGAACTGTTTTCTAACTGTAGTCGCGAGCCTTCCGGCACGGACTACTTCGAACGGTCCCATGATCGATTCGGGTGTCTCAACTGAGACAATGAAAGGGGCATGATCAATACCCGGCCCATGCTCATAGACTGCAAAGTCGGCGCCAAACTTGATGCCTGGAGTCACGACGTAGCCTTTTTCTCTGAGGTTGTCGTAAACTTGGTAAGCGGCCCCGAATCCACGATATGTGTCCCTAGCAGTCTTTAGGAGTGTTGTCTTAGTTACGACACCTTTGGTTCCGGTTTCAATTACCCTAATCCGTTTGTGCTCGAGGAGGTAGAGGCCTTCCATAAGGTCCATTAGTAGAGGAACATCGAAGTCCTGGTCGGGCTTAGGTTTGGGAATGCCAACGGGCTTCCCGAAGAAACCTGAGCGGTAAATCGCGAGCCCAGCCTTGGGGTCCCAGATAATCAGCCGGGTTCCCACAAGCTCTGCTGTTGCTATCGCTGGGGGTGGGTTCATGATCCCTAGGCTGTCAGGGCTATTACGCGAATGAGGTCCACAACGTCAACACCTAGGTCGGCCATGTTCTCCATGTGCGCACCCAGGTCGCGAACCAGCAAGATCGATCTTAGGGGCATTTTTTCGTCAAGAATCTCTAGGTCTAGTGACCGGTATGCGGTGTCAACTTTTCTCTCAGTCTCCTCGACCCCTCTTGAGAGCTCCATGGCCTTCGCGGGGTTGAATCCGAGAGACATCATTGTTTCGCGGATCTTCGACATTTCTTCCAAGACTAACGCTATCAGGTCTGAGAGTCTCTTCATGTACTTCTTCTCCATCTTCCAGCTTCGGTCGATTACCGCCGAGAGCCTGAACCCTATGCCTTGTGCATAGTCCGCGACTTCACTGATTCGAAATATGAGTCTGATGAAGTCTTCCCGGCTGCTCAACAAGGTTCCGAAGGAGGCAACTTCTTCCAGAAGCCTCCTCTTTGTCGTCTCGAATTCCTCGATTATCCTAAGCATGTTGGCATAGTGGTCCTTCGCTTCTCTTGCCTTCGATTCTGTAACGCTGTCTGTCATTAGGGCTAACTCCCGGGTTATTTCGACAACGTTTCGGGTCTGTTCTCTGCAGGTGTCGAGAATCCTTCGTCTAATGGTAGCCTCCGTCTCAACGGGAAAGGTCATCAAACAGCATCCTTCTCTGATAGTTCAGGGTGGTATAGACGGGCTTTGCATAAAAAGCCTAGCCGCTGTAGAGTGTCGAAGATCGGGATTTTGGAAAGCCCTCGCTAACGATTTTTCCAATGGTGGCCGCGAGACTGTCAACTGGAGCTCTTACTTGGGCCCAACTATCTCTATCTCTCAGGGTTACAGAGCCATCCTTCAAAGTATCGTAGTCGACCGTGACCCCGATTGGGACCCCAGCCTCATCGGCCCGGGCGTACCTGCGCCCGATCGAGCCAGCCTCGTCATACTCGGCCCTGAATCCATGACGCAACAGCATCGTGAAGATGGCCGTCGCTCTCTCTTGAAGCTCGTCACGGTTGACGAGAGGGAGGACCGAAACCTGGACCGGCGCCAGTCTGAATGGGAGGCTTAGAATCAACCGGTCTTCTTTCATTTGAAGACCATATTCCAAGGCGGCGTAGACTAGTCGTTCCACGCCGAAGCTGGGTTCAACTACGTGGGGTATGAACCTGCTGCCTGCTTCTTTCACCTTGTCTGAGTGAACGTCGAAGAAGTCGAGTGGAACTTCGTACTGTTCAATCTTAACCATCTTGCTCTTTTGGGCCGAGTGAATCAAGGAGGGGAGGTCTCTGCTGGCGAGGAGGGCTAGGATCTTTCCGGTGTTTCCTCCGAAGGCGCCTCGTATCTTGTCAGGTCGTGGCTTTACAACGACTACTGTCCGCTCGACGGGTTTGTCAAACTGGTGAAAGATCCTCATGTCCGTCCCAGTTGCTTCCATGTGCCGTCGGAGATCGTAATCGGAGCGGTAGGCAAAGCCCGCTACCTCGACCCAGCCGTACCTGTCTAGCTGAATTTCGTGGTCGAATGTCTGCGCTGAGTAGTGAGCTCTTTCGCTCGGTAGTTTTTCGAAGAACCGCTGGTGTGCTTCGCTGATTCCTAGGCTAGCGAGAAACTGTTTCGAAAGTGACATGAAATAGGCCATCCAGGGAGTGCTGATTACTTCCTCCCGGATTGCCTGGCTAACCCTGACCTTGGTCACCTCCTCCTTCCCTTGTTCACGTGTCTTCGCTGTAACTATGCTAAGGATTTCGTCCTGGGCTTCGGATAAGAACGGGCACTCTGGCTCTTCTGGGTTGAAGAAGAGCTCGAAGTCCATTATCGTGAACTCTCTCAATCGGATTGGTCCCTGTCGTGGGGAAATCTCGTTCCGAAGTACGGTGCCTACCTGCGCGACTCCAAGCGGGAATCTTTCGCGCATCACCTCTGAAATTCGACGGAAGTTGACAAAGATGCCCTGGGCTGCCTCAGGTCTACCATAGGCAGGGTCTTCTCCGAAGGGGCCTACGCTCGTTTTGAACATGGTCATGAAATACTGAGGTGCTCCGAGGACGCCTCCACACTCCGGACACTTGACTCCTTTTGACCTCATTAGTTCGCCAAGCTGTTCAAGGCTTAGCCCTTCCGTCTCTGTACCCGTCTGTTCCTTGACTAAATGGTCTGCCCTGAAGCGTCGATGGCACTGGGTGCATTCTGTGATAGGGTCCTTGAAGTTCTCTACGTGGCCGGAGGCCTCGAGTAGTTTGTAGGGGGTGATTATTGGTGTGGAAACCTCGACGAACCCGTGGGGATGGAGGAAGAGGCTCCTCCACGAGTCTGTTATGAGGCGTTTCAACCCTACTCCTAGGGGTCCAAGGTCTAGGAACCCGCTCATGCCCCCATAGATTTCGAAGGAGCTCCAGAAGAAGCCCCTTCGACGGGCGACCTCTGAGAGAAGCTTGGCCTTATCGTATATCATATCCGATGGTCACGAGGATTGTTTTCAAGGGTTGAACATTCAAGGGCTTCTGGTCAGCGGAGAAGCTAGAAGTTAGAGATGTATATTCTCTTTGGCAAGGCGTGAAATGGTTCTCAAGGTAGGCTAACCAGGCTCTATTCAAGGGAACCAGTGTTGGTTCTGTCCAGGTTGGCCGTTCGCGGTCGGCGTGGCGTTTGTTCGTGCTGGCTGGCGAAAAGCGAGCAGCCACCACGGGGGCCAAAAAGATTCTCGACAAAAAAAGACTCATCGTCTTTTCGGTTTCACACTCCTGTCCTCGGTCTCGTTCTAGACGGGGTCTCGGACTTGCCTCTCTCACGTCTCAAACGGCCACGTCCGTACCCGATCGAATTTTCAGGGCTCGTTATCTGTCTAGTGTGGAGAATGAGCGATTTCTCGGTGACCAGGCGTGATTTGGGGCGAGTCTGGGATCTTGAGAAGATGGAATCGTTAGCATTTTTCCGTCACGTCATCAGCGCGACCGTTGCGGTCGATGGACAGATCGCGATCCAGGGGCTATTCTGGGCGAGTTGGAGGCAGCCATGGGTAGGCTAATTCAATCGAAAGGACGCAGACTTTTTAGCCGCGACACTTAGGTTGCACTTTGTCAGGATTTACGGCGCGAGTCTAAGACCCGGCTGGAGGACGTACCTTGCAGGTCAGCGTGCTTTTACGTGTTTGACGATCGGGGGGCGGACTTTTCTCAATATGCGATAGCCGCAGTATGGGCACTTTATCTCCGGGGTCATTGCAAGCTGGTCGGCCGTCAGCTTAGACCCGCAGTTTATACATTCGTAAAAGAGGCCTCCCGGGTTCCGCTGAACCGGCAGTGTAGGCGGAGCCGTTTCCGGCTGCGTCTCTTCAGGACCCGCTTCCATAGAACCTAACCAGACCGCGATTCGCAGGTCTCTAGCTTCGAGTTAAGGATTTCGTGTTCTGCTGTCCGGACTGTGGCTTCTGCGGCTTCCCGGTGGATTTTGGTTTTTCCTCTTCTTCCTCTTCGGCGACCCGAGAACCTCGTTTCATCGCATAGTAGCCGAGAATCACAAGTGCGACAACAAGGCCGATCAATGCGGGGATGAGTATCTGAAGGTTGCTTGAAAGAACGGAGACCTGAAGGGTCTTCGTGAGCAGCGGGGCCCCTGAAAAATAATCTGGTGATGCAAAAGTGAGCAAATAGGCGCCGGCCGTCCCAGGTGCCTGGAACGTGAAAGAAACGGGCTTTGTGCTTCCCGCCGGGACAGTAACTGTTTGAGAACTAGCGACCCCAGAGGATCCAGACAGGTACAAGTTTACTGTCAAGGTGAGCGGTAGGTAGGTAGAATTACTCTTCAGGTTCAAAGACACAGTTACTGTCTGTCTTGTTGCCACATCGCTTGGAATATCCGCCGAGGGGATGATAAGAGACGAGTCGCTGAAGAAGGATGTCTTTTGGATCTTCTGAGCGTTAGTCCCGAGGAGAGTAACTCCGTCTGCATCCCTGCCGAGTGCAAAGAGCACTAGGTTTTTCGCTCCCAGAAGACTGGTGGAGGATATTGAGGTGGAAAAGGCTCCGTCAGACGCCGTGGGTACGGTGGGACTCGAGGCAAGAAGCCGGCTTGGTATGAGGTCGCTGTCGAGTGTAAAAGCGTAAGCTGGAGACTCGATAGGTGGAGACGTAGTAGTGGAACCGCTCGCCTTGTTGGTGCTAGTGATGGTAATTCTGAATTTTCCCGAGTGCTGGCGTGTGCTTGTCACCGGGGAGATCCCGTTGCTCATGGTGAGGGTGACGGGGGGCGAGGATGGGCTTGTCACGCTTCGGACTTGGAGCTGTATCCCCTCCTGGCCTAATGTGATGTCCGCACGGCATATCGCGGTCGTGGGGTTCGTGAAGGGTTGGTCACCCAAAGTGAGGTTGAAGGTCGTGCTGACTCCGTGAGTTTGAGATGTGTACCATTCGTGCTCAATTGTAACGGTTGCGTTGAAGGGTTGTACGGGTTGCGTCGTCGGGTTCACAACTGCGAAGAACATCGTTAGAGATTGGCTAACGGTGAAGACTCCGTTTGCCAGAGTGACGTTGTTAATGTAGAGCCCAGATGATTTCAATCCTTGGGACGTCACTGGTCCTGGTGAAGCGCCACTATCTACAGCAAAGATTGTCGCGTTGACATTTCCGGCCGGCTGGCTGCTTGACTTGTACACCAGTGTTCCTCGGATAGAAAGGCCAGTACCGGACCCTACGCCTCCGTTTGTAGTAAACGAGCCAGGGATGGGTTGAACCTGTTCAACCGTGAAAGACTTACTCATAGTTCCGAAATCGTACCCACCGATGAAAGTTCCATTTACCAGCCATGAGCCTGGTTTGGCCGACAACGGCACTGTGACGTTGTATAGATAAGTCCCGCCCTTATTGGAGGAGGAAGCAGAGCCTGGGAAGACCATGCCGTTCGGGTCTACCAGAACTAGTTGTTGGGAAGCTGAAACGTTAACCGCCGGGCTGCTCGTCATCCTCACCGTCATGAGATCCCCGGGAACGTAATGGGTCGTCGGCACGCCAAGGACCGTCGGAATCAAGTTCGTGATCGCGTTGGCGCTTCTCGCGTTGACAAGAACGACAGCTGGTCTGGTTCTAGTTGCCGTCATGTTGATTGACACGAACTTTCCGTTGGTACAAGGAGGTGTGTTGCAGTTGCCTTGATCGAACGGATAGAGTGCCGGCACTATAGAGGTTCCATTGAAAGTTATGCTATCCAGGACATATGCTGCAGGCATGACAAAGGTGGTCAGCATTTGCTTCCAAGTGTGAGTGCGGTTCTTGTTGGTGTCGTACGGAAAGGTGACGGTAGCATTGTAGCTCAGCGACAGCCTGCCCTTATGTGCCACTTCGTTGGATGAGTTGAGTTCCATCGAGTGCGATGCAGAATTAGTCGGGTTGGTTTCGGTAGAGGCAACTTCCACATTCGATACCCTCACGTTTAGACCCCCTCCGGTTGAGGTTGAGTTGAACATGAAGATGAGCGTCATGTTGTAACCTGCAAACCTGGACACGTCAACGCACTCGTGTCCGGTGCCGCATGGAAGAGGGATTCCACCGGTGGAGTTCAGTGGGGTCTCAACTGTGAATGTCTGGTTGGCCTTAATGACTTTCACGAAGGGGGTCGGGCCTACAATACTCGAGCCAGTTCCGTTATAGAGCAAGTAGCGCGCAGAAGTCCTTGGGCCCAAAGTCCCGTTCCAGTCGAATCTCACATAGGTTGTAGCGCCTACTCCGCGGGGAATTGTGAGGGTCCAGTTGACGGTCTGGGGCGGAACGACAGTCTTGTTGGCGAGAACCGCATACTTGAATCCCGTACCAGGGATGGCACTACCATCCACGGTGTTGCTCATAGCGCTTGTCGGCGTGAGGGTTCCGTTGCTAGAGCCTGACATAGTGGCTGATGTCAAGTTGTAAAGGTCGAACTGAGCGAGCGTCGCATTAAACGCATAGAGGGTTCCGTTCGGATCCGAGCCGTAGGGAAGGGGGTTGTATGAACTGCTGAGCGACATCGGCGTTGAGTGGTCAATCGGGCTGAAAGGTAGCCCTGAGAGCATCGATGCTAGTATGATTGCAACGCATACAGAAGCACGGATCAATGCTCTTCACGATATTGGAACGCGACCCGCCCCTGATTCTATTTAACCTTTGTAACTTCAAGGGTCGTTTCTTTGATGTCCCGTTAGAAGTTTTATACGCAATCAGAATATTAGGGGGCCCGAAGCGAGCATGTCGCAGAAACGCGAATCTAGCCAATCAACTGTTGTTGGTGTATTGGAGAAAATGACTGAGAAAGGGTACGCGGTTAACTTCGATTTTACTGTTGAGTTCAACATGCCGCAGTTGCGAATGGGCTCTCTGCGCGTTCATGGCACCGTGGAGTCCTCGGCTTCTAAGAAAAAATAGTTCGTCTACCGCTTTGGGGGCGGAGACACTAGTACGACATTGTCTCCTCTAACGATGATGGTTCCCAGCTTCTTTGTTGACTCCGTATTGGTCACATCCTCCGCCTCTTCGAGAACTAGATTCATGTGCTGGTCGAAACTGTACAATCGTCCTCTGACGCTTCGTCCGCCCTTCAGTTGGACGAGAACAACCTTGTTGAGACTCTCTTCGAAAATCTTTGCGGCAACCTCTGACATGGACTACTCAGCTGGAAAGATGCGTGGCACACGGCGGGTGCTCTTTTAAAGATTGTCGTGGCCAGGTCGGTGAAGATATGGCAGCCAGAATCATTCTCAAGGAGAGAGAGTCGAAACCGCTAATTGACGAACTAAAGAAGCTCGATGGTTATCAAGGCCTCTCGCACAAGTCACGAGTGGAAATACAGTCCACAAAGGGTGTTGAAGTCATCTTTGTTGATGGGCACCCTGTCGCCTTACGGAAAGGCGAGCATTTGATTCCCACTCTGATTAACAATGAAGTCATCGCAACGTTGCCGAAAGTAATTGTTGACATGGGGGCAGTTCCCCACATTGTCGGCGGGGCCGACATCATGGCGCCGGGGATTAGAAAAGTCCAGGGCTCTTTTCCGGTCGGGCAGTTGTTGGTCGTGGTTGATGAGAAACACGGCAAAAGTCTTGCCTTGGGAAGGGCACTTCATGATGCAGCTTCAATCTCGAAAATCGGAAAGGGGAAGGTAATCCAAAACCTTCACTACGTTGGTGATGCGGCCTGGGAAATCATAAAAGTATTCTCGAAGACCTCTCGAGTTGGGACCTGACGACTTTTCGCGAATTCGCTCAGGGAAAAGTTTAAAGTTGAACTCGGCAAACCGACCACTCAATCCCGCAACGTTGTAAATCCTATGGCCAGCTCTCCTGTATACGTGAAAGCGCTTCCACTACAGGAGCTTGACGACGTCGAAAAGATAAAGCTGGAAGTTAGGGCGGGAAGCATTCTGATCGTGCGAATTACTCCTCTTGCACGGAGGAGCGTGGACGAAACCAAATTGGCGATAACCGAGCTTACGGACCATGTCAAGGCCATTGGTGGCGACATAGCGAGACTCGGGGAAGAACGAATCGTCATCACCCCACCGGGAGTGCGTATTTGGCGAAAGGAAACCGCTGCCACTGAGGCTCCTCTAGAGGCTTCGATTGCCCGAGAAAGTGCTCGTCAAAACTAGCGGATTACCGCAGTCTTAGAGATTCCATTACGTCCGGGACTATCGTTTTGATTCCAAAGATCCGGTTCACGTTCTGTGCGAACAGGTCCGATTTTCTTCGCTCTCCGTGATTGACGATAATTTTCGTGGGCTTCGGGGACATTCGTTTGATGAACCCTAGAAGTTGGTTTCGGTCGGAGTGGCCCGAGAACCCCTCGATTGATTCCACCCTCATGTTGACCTTCACCATTTCCATTTTTCCATCGTGCGCGTAGAGAGACACCTCCTTGAGGCCATTCTTGATTCTATTTCCAAGTGTCCCTTCGACCTGGTAGCTTACGTACGCAAGTGTGTTTCTGGCGTCTGGGGCTAGATGACGGAAGTAGTCTATGGCGGGTCCGCCCTCTAACATTCCTGAAGTGGCGATTATCACGCATGGACCCCCCGCAACAATTTCCTCTCTGTCCCCTGGATGCGTGACAGGGTGGAAGTACTCCGACTGGAAAGGATTAACGTCCTTGTGAAGGATCTGATCCTTGATGTCTCGGACCAGGTACTCTGGGAAGGCTGTGTGGATCGCCGTCGCCTCGTTGACCATTCCTTCGATATAGACCGGAAGCTCACGCAATGCGCCATTTCTCATGTACGCGTCTAAGACGAGCATGATTTCCTGTGCGCGGCCGACAGCCGGAACGGGAATTAGGACCTTGCCGCCTTTCTCCACTGTTTCGTTGACGATACTGACCAGTCTGCCTTCTACTCCTTCTCGGTCGGGCATAATGTCGTCGGGGCCGCCATAGGTGCTCTCGATAATCAGAGTCTCTGCCCGGGGGAATAGTGCCATTGCAGGGTCAAGCATCATCGTTCTTCCGAACTTGAAGTCAGCGCTGTAGACCACATTGTGCAGGCCTTCTCCAATGTGAAGGTGAACGATAGAGCTGCCAAGAATGTGTCCCGCGTTGTGGAGGGTAAGTTTGATGTCGGGAGCCACATCGGTGACGACATTGTATCTGAGGGGGATGGTATGCGTAACAACTTCCCGAACATCCTTCTGGTCGAAGGGGGAGTGCTCGCCTTCCCGGCTGTGAACATCGAGATAGTCGAGCTGGTGGAGCGTCATAAGCACCTGCGTTGGTTCTGAGCAGTAAATTGGCCCGTCATAACCATACTTGAAGAGGAACGGGAGAATTCCGCAGTGGTCGAGGTGGGCGTGGGAGATGATCACCGCGTCTAGCTTCTCAAGGTCGAACTCTGAGCTGTCGAATCTCGGATAGGCTTGAGAGGGATCCTGCGCTCCGGGATTGATTCCGCAATCCATCAATACATTGCTCTCGCCGGCCTGTATCAGCATTGCCGCCCTACCAACTTCGTGAAATGCTCCGAGCGTTATCAGACGAACATAGCCGGCCTTGCTAAAGGTAGGCCGGAAAATCCTCTCGCCTACGTCGCGGAGAATGCGGCTTCTCTCTTCGCTCTCGGTGTGGAGGATGTGTCGGGTGCTCGAGATGATTTTGGAGTGGAGGGGAGGAGCCCTGAGTATACGGGGTCGCCACCTGGTTTCCTTTATCACCTGTTGTAGGACAGCGGCTTCCTTTCCTATTGCCACTCCCGGCTTTTTGGCTTCTATTACGACCTCGCCGAGACTCGGGTCGAAGTTGACTGAGGTGACCTCAGCCTCAGCCGGCATCAGCTTCCGAATGTAGACGTCCGCCTCTCTCTCGGGCAGTCTTATGGACTGGTCTGACCTGATAACTATTCGCTTGTGCAGAAGGTTGACGATTTCTGTGACAACGTAGCTCTGTTCAGCGAGCAGATTCACGTTCTTGACGTAGATGGCGAGACGCGGACCTTCAAATTCGATCCTTGTAATCTCAGCGTCTTTGGGCATGTGCTCTGCTATCGTCTCTCGAATCTTTGCGTGTACGTCGTTGTATGTTCTAGGCATCGCTAATTCTCTATTGCGACTATGAAGGCCTCTGAGTGTGTATTCGTCGAGAGTTGCCGTCTACGCGTGGAGTATGTGCTTCTTCTCGTCCTCTGTAAGCTCTCTATAGCCCTCTTTTGTGATGACCGCAACGTCGAAGCTATCGCCACTTGCAGAATCTCGTTTCATTGCGGAGTTTACGGCCCTAACTAAGACCGGGGTCGAATCTTTGACAGTCATATCCTCCTTCCACTCAGACTCTAGAACTCCGTACGCCACTGGTGAACCGGAACCCGTGGCGACGAACCGTTCTTCCATCGTGCTTCCGAGTGGGTCAAGTGCGAAGATATGACCACCAGTATCATCAACTCCTCCGATCAAGGCTTGAACACCCAGGGGATAGTATCTGGCTGAGAAGAGTATGTTCGAGGCCATTCTGGCCGCAGACGCGACGGGGATCGGCCGGGCCATATCCAGCTTGTATAGGGCAGCGTTGGCCTTTAGCATTTCCACAATGGCTTGTGCGTCGCCGACCACACCAGCGATTGTCATTCCAAGATGATGATCGATTTGGTAGACTTTCTTGGCGTGCTTATGGGCGACGAACGACCCCATGGTTGCCCTCGTATCAGTTGTCATGAGGACTCCATCTTTGCATACTACTCCCATTGTTGTTGTCATTCGTTTCTGTCTCTTTCTAGTTACTTGTTTCTTTGCAACTTGACGTATCGTTCAAGGATCGCGAAACAGTTCGCACTCCTTTCCTCCAAAAGAGGGAAAGGCTGAGGTGCGCTCGCCTGAACGGCTTAAAAAACGTTTCCAAGCAGATCGTATTGCCTAGCGCTGGCTCTCCGATCCGGCCATGGTGCGTCTCCGCGATGCCGTAGCTGGTGCCTTTCGACGTTGGGTAGTCGCCCGCTGTTTTCGCGGGCTTTTAGGTTCGGGTATTTCCGGGATTTCTTTTGCAGGCTTTGCCTCCTCCTTCAAGGGTGGCTGAACTACGTCTTCCTTGGTGGGCTCAAGTGGGGCACCGGGTTCGGAGAAGGCTTTCTTGAACGTCTCCAGAAAAGATATGCTGCTGATTTGCGGGAGGTACTTCTGAAGGTCTGATGCGATAGCTTTTTTCGCTACTTGAATCCCGCTCAAATACAATGCCTCCTCAGGCACTTCGATAGTTAAGTCACGGTCGTGTTGACCGAGTACGAATTTCTCGCTTGGAACTTCGGGAACTCGTCTTGAAATTATTCCAAGGATCTTGTCAGCGTCGTCCTCAAACACTTTTTCAATCGAAAGATCGTAGACAAGGGTTCTGCCGGCGAGCGGGTGGTTATAATCGACTTGGACTCTTCCAGCACCAACTGCCCGGACCACCGCGGCCCTACCATCCAGCTCAACCTGGCCCCCTGGGATTGGGTCTATTCCTTTTTCTCTGAACCGTCTAAGGGGAACTAGACGCATCTTGCCAGGGTCTCTGGCACCATATCCCTTGTCCGGGGTAAGTTCGACGGTGGTCTGCTTTCCCGTTTCCAGTCCTACAAGGGAGTCCTCGAGCCCTTTGGGCATCCATCCCTCTCCAAGTATGATAAACTTGGGGCGATAGACAGTATCCTCGCTGTGAATGTGGGCGTTCTTAGCCACCGTGTCATATGTCGTGTCCACGGTCTCCCCGCTCTCCTTGACTTTGAGGGTATAGTTGAGCAGAAGAAAGTCTCCTTGTCTAGCTGCCATTGGCTCAGTTCACTCTTCCCGGCAATCGTGCGAGGGTTAGGCGTGCTGCTTCAAGGCCGTCAGAAATCCTTACTTTGAAACCCAGTTCTGCCGTGGCTGAGCCGATTGCGCTTATTGTTGTCATTATCTCGGGCGATCCAACGTTTCCCATAACGCCTACTCGAAAGACCTTTCCCTTTGCCTCTCCAAGGCTGCCTCCTAGACTGATTCCGTATTTCGTTCTTACCAGTTCTCGCACTTTTCCTTCATCGATGCCTGGAGGGCTCTCTATGGTTGCGACTGTGTAAGACCGCGACTCTTTCTCCGCGTAGATTCCAAGCCCCATGGCTTCAGTCGAATCGTAAACTGCTTGGGCGCAGACCTTGTGTCGTTCGAAACGTCTTGGGAGTCCTTCTTCTAGAATCATGTCACAGGCTTCGTTTAACGCGTAGAAAAGGGGCACGGAGGGAGTGAAGGGAGTGAACCCTTCCTCTCTGTACTTCTTCCACATGGGGAGGTCAAAGTAATATGACCTACGTGTTTTCTTCTTCTGGATTTTGTCCCAAGCTTTTGAGCTGACGGACACAAAGGCAAGGCCCGGGGGGCACATGAGGCATTTCTGGCTCGCGGTTACGCACACGTCAACGTTCCATCTATCAACGGGTAATTCGTCACCTCCGAGGATGGAGATCGCATCGACCATCAGAAGGAGGTCCTGACGAGCGCACAGTTCGCCCAGCTCCTTTAAGCATCTGATCGTGGCCCCCGTGGATGTTTCATTGTAGACCACCGCAAGTACTTTCGTGTCAGGATTGTCTTTCAAGATTTTCTTGAAGTCGTCGATCTTCGGTGTCCGTCCCCAGGGTGCTCTAAGAACGATAGGCGATCCTCCGTATGCTCTGATAGCTTCTGTGAGTCTCTCGCTGAAGAATCCGTTTTCCGTAACAACAACCTTGTCTCCGTCATCTACGGTGTTCTGCAAAGCGCATTCGGTCGCCCCGGTTCCTGACGAGGTTAGAATGAACACGTCTCCCTTGGTCTCAAAGACTCGTTTTGTCTTCTCCAAAACATCGCTGTGAAGTTGTTTAAACTCGGGGCCTCTATGTCCAATTAGGGGCTTGAGCATGGCCCTCGAGACGCGTGGGGGGACGTTGGTGGGACCCGGAAGCATCAGTAGTTTCTGGGTCTCACTCACATCGTAGCCCAACCAGTCGAATGTTTTGGCGAACGCAAAAATGGTTCTTTTAAGGGTTAGCCCGTTTTGCCACGTTTCAAATGCGAGTCGTAACGATGCTCACTGATTTTGGTCTCAGCGACTCTTATGTCGCTCAGATGAAAGGAGTCATCACCGACCTCTGTCCGACCGCGAGGATATTCGATATTAGTCACATGGTAAGGCGACACGACATACTTTCGGGCGCTTTTCTCTTAGAAACAGCCGTTCCTTTCTTTCCAAACAACTCCATCCATCTCGGAGTAGTTGACCCTGGGGTAGGAGCCGATAGGCTCCCGATAGTGGTCAAAGCGAAGACTGCGACTCTGATCGGTCCCGATAATGGTCTGCTTGAGCGAGCAGCTCGAAGGCTGGGAGTGATTGCTGTCTACAAGATCGATGTCGCTGAGCTAGAGCTCGGAGAGGTCTCCAGCACGTTCCATGGGCGTGATGTTTTTGCAAAAACAACAGGAATGCTGGCCTCTGGACTGAGAGCGGAAGATGTTGGCCCGCCGGTTAAGGGTTTAGCAAAACTTCAGCTTCAAGAGGCCGAGGTGAAGGGAGGGATATTGGAGTGCAGGATCCTTCACATCGATACATTCGGAAACCTGATAACGAATGCTCACAATGCCATGCTGAGAAGACTGACTTCACAAGGCCTCGTCCCTCAGACGGTTAAGAGCTCTTCGCGGAGCCGACGGGTGCGGATTGCAAAAACCTATTCAGATGCTAGATTGCGAAAACTGGTCGTCTTGGAGGGTAGTCAGGGTTATGTTGAGGTTGCAGCGAGGGAAGCGGATGCGGACAACATGCTCCACGTTCGAGCCAGGGAGAAGTTGAGGATTCTCTTCTCTAGGTAGGCGTTTTGTCGCTCAGCGATATCTCTCTTATTCTCTCGACGCCTTCAATACTCTTCAAATATTCTGCGACGGCATGAGGTAGAAGACTCTCCCAGTCCTCAGAGCTCAGCATCCGCCTCCGCACCTCGGTCGCCGTGAAAAATTCTCTTTGGAAGAACGGAATCCTTTCGACGTGAACTCCTGCCTCCTTCAAGAGACGAGCAGTCAATGGTTCGTTTGTAAAGGCGACTTGGAAGGCGGGGGTTTGGGACAGTAGGTGAGCAACCCAGACCACGTGAAATTCAGCATCAGGAAGAGGTGTCACAACGTATTTCGAAGGCTCAATTTTTGCATCCTTCAAAGCCATCCTGATCATGGTCGTTCTCTCCCCGGCCGTGAACGGGTTCTCGACTGTGTGACTGTTCTGAGCGCTCCCAACAACTATGATTAGCTCATCAACCTGCTTGAGTATGTGATTCACTGCTTCGAGGTGGCCTAGGTGAAAGGGTTGGAATCGGCCGATGTAGAGCCCGGTTTTCAATTAGGGTCCTCTAGGCTGCCAGATTGAAGGTGGGACGACCTGATTGTCTACGAACTTTACGCCTTCTCGTTCTAGAATCCCTCGCTTCACGAGTGAGCTCGCACTTGAGGGAGCTCCGTTCATGGAGTAGCTTCCAGCGAGTCTACTTGAAGGGACAACGCGGTGGCATGGAACAAACAGAGGCCACGGGTTCGCCCCGACCGCATTACCTACTGCACGTGGTCCGGACCCTAGGAATCTTGCAATATGTCCATAAGTCGTCACTCTTCCTACGGGAATCGTCATGAGAACTCCGTGGACTTTTTCTTGGAAAGGGGTCAGAGGGCCTATCTCGAATGTGAATCTGCCCTGTGACTTTTTCCCATCGAAGAGTTTCGTAAGCTCGTAAACCAGGGAACTGTTTCCCACTTCTGGGTCCCTCCTCGATATTCTCCGAGAATACTCCAAGAGATGGCTTTTGAGTTGAGGTTTTCGTCTGGAGAAACCTGAGGCTACAAGATGCTTCTCTTTTGACACTAGCACTCCAAACCACAGGCCCTTGTTGTGCGAAAGGGTGAGTTCTAGAAGGTCCATGACGCCGTGTGGATAGCCGGGTTCTCTTTAAGGCAGTGCTGGAGGGAGAGAGTCCGCGATGATCGATATAGACGGAAGTCTGGGCGAGGGCGGCGGTCAGATCCTTAGAACAAGCATTGCTTTGGCGGCGGTGCTGGGGAGGGATGTTCGAATTCGGAAGATAAGGATGGGACGGCCAGAGCCCGGGCTTAAGGCCCAGCATCTGGCAGGGGTTAGGGCGGCAGCCTTGATGTGCGACGCCAAGGTGGAGGGTGTGGAAGTTGGCTCCGGCGAGCTGGTTTTCAGGCCTGGCCGGTTAAGAGGAGGGAGTTTTCGTTTTGACGTTGGAACTGCAGGGAGTATCGGTCTAGTTCTCCAGACTCTGATGCCTCTCAGCGCGTTTCTGCCCGAGAGTCTTGATCTTGAAGTCACTGGGGGAACTGATGTTAAGTGGAGTCCACCAGTCGATTATCTTCGAATGGTGACCCTGCCCGTGTTGAGATCGATGAAGTATGATGCAGAGGTGGAGCTCCGAAGGAGGGGGCACTATCCGAGGGGCGGTGGCTTGGCTAAGTTTACTTCGAATCCCTTGGCCTGTCTTGCTCCAATCAACGGTCGAGTGCCCGGAGCCGTGGGGGTTGTCAATGGTGTTAGTCATGCAGTGGACCTTCCTCGGCATGTTGCTGAGAGACAGGCCGAGTCAGCGAGACGGGTCCTAGCCGCCAAAGGATTACCTGTCGGTCAGATTATTCTTGACGATTCAAACGGTTCACTTAGCCCTGGGAGTGGGATAGTTCTCTCGATCCGTACGGCAAATGGGGCTGTTATCGGGGCAGATTGCTTGGGTGAGAGGGGCAAGCCTGCGGAGAGAATTGGTGAAGAAGCAGCACTGCGCCTGGTTGAAGAGGTCGAGTGGAAAGGTTTCCTTGACAGTCATATGGGAGACATGGTCATTCCGTTCATGGCTCTAGCGAAGGGGGTGTCTGAGGTTACGGTCTCTCGACTCACACATCACTGTCTCACCAACGCTCGAATCGCAGAGCAAGTCGTTGGGGTCAAGTTCGACGTTAAGGGGGAACTCGGGAAGCCGGGTCTGCTGAGGACAAATGGTCTGGGGCTTGAAGCCGTCCGGGCTCCCTCTTCCTCCAGCGCACGCCTCCTCTTCCATCCGTGACTTGTAGCACTCGATGAAATGGGATTTGTGTTTCTCCATCCTTTAGAAGAAGAGATCCTCTCTGTATTTTGGAGATTTCCGATAGAGCCAATTCTAGCTCGTCTGCCGGAGCGCCCCGATGTCTGTAGGTGAGACTCCAGCCAGACGGGTCTTTTGCCTGGGCCCTTGATAGTAATTGTCTGAGAGGGTGCTCTCCCATCTTCGCCACGAGAAATCCCGGGAGGACGATATCAAGTCGCTTCTCCGCGACGGTAGATTTATAGCGACACACGTTGGGGCCCGCTCAGTGTTTAGCATGAGCGAGGAGACCTATATGCCGGGAGCGACTACAGTGGGTGTCGTTTGCAAGGACGGAGTGGTTCTTGCTTCCGAGCGACGCTATGCGTACGGCTCATTTGTAATGAGCAAGGTAGCGAAGAAAGTGTTCAAAATAACCGACAATATTGGAGTTGCGTGCGCGGGAATCATAGGGGACATGCAGGTTCTTTCACGCGAGGCGTTAGCTTACATGAGCATCTACCGGTATGAGAGAGGAAGACAGGCGACTGTCAAGAACGCCGCCAAAGTCATGGTGAACATTCTCTCATCCCGGAGGATGTTTCCCTATCTTGCCCAGACTATTATCGCTGGTGTGGATGAGGGAAAGCCGGACCTCTACGTCCTCGACCCGATTGGCTCTGTTCTCGGAGACAAGTTTGCTGCTGTAGGGACAGGCGCCGAGGTAGCGATGGGTGTCTTGGAGTCGGAATACCGTGAGGGTCTGTCCGTGGAAGAGGCAACGCCGATAATCCTCAGAGCGGTCAAATCCGCCATTGCGAGAGACATCTCAAGCGGAGATGGGGTGGATTTGATGATCATAACGAGCGAAGGGATTCGCGAAGAAGCATCGAAGTTCGCCTGACAATTTCGGGCTCGTTGCGATTCATCTCGTTATAAGGCGGCAATGCCACCTTTCGAACGGGACGACGCGCATGCTCTCGAGAAAAGACTTGGCCGCGATTCAGTCGGAGCTTTCGAGCTTTGACCAGGTACGTGAGGCTTCTCTTGGGCTATCAAGAGAGGCGACTCGGCTCTCCGGGTCCTCGATACTGGAAGTCCACCGCGGAGAGTTGAAGCGAGCTGGCGTTACGATTGAAAAGGTCAAGAGCTCGCTTGGGAGAATCGATGAATTGTCGCGTGATTTTCCCGAGTTGAGGTCAGCGGCGAGTGTCCTTGTGGCTCACCAGGAATTCGTTGAGGCCTCTACCCTGTTATCTTTTGTCGAGAGGGGAAAGGTTCCTTCGTTGAAGGATTTGGGTGTCGATTCCAAGCCGTACGTGCTGGGACTCTTGGACGTTATCGGGGAGTTTCGCAGGATGGTCCTCAACTTTTTGCGAAAGGGAGAGGTGAAGAAGGCTGAGTCTGTTCTGACGGTTATGGAGTCTCTGTATGAGGATCTTCAGGGTCTTAACCATACTTCAATTGTTCCGACTTTCAGGGTGAAGATGGACGCAGCTAGGCGCATTGTTGAAACAACGAGGGGTGATGTGGTTACGGAGGCGAGGCGTTTCTCTCTTGAGCAGGCGCTCACAGGGCTGGAGAAAAGGCTTGCAAGCCGCTCTAAGTCCTGACTGTGCCGAATTGTTTCGGTTCGCTGACGCCGCCTCCGCCGCCGACCTTCAGGTGAAACTTGCTTCCCGTGTTAGCGACGAGACGCCGCTCGGATTCCATCTACGGTTCATTTGCGGTCTCGATGCTTCATATTCAAACGGGGACGGGGATGGGTGTTGCGGCGGTTTGGGACCTTGAAAAGACAGAGGTTGTAGAGGTTCGAAGCGTTGAGAGAGAGGTGGATGTGGAATATTTTTCCAGGGCTATTCGGTTTTCGGGAAGGCCCGCTGGTCTTGGCTGCTATGAGAAATTTGACTGTTGAGCCGGATGTGTCCCTTGTGGATGGGCATGGGAGATCTCACCCGAGAAGGTTTGGACTTGCATGTCACGTCGGCTTGACTCTAGGAAAGCCCACGATCGGCATGGCAAAGAGCACCTTCTTTGGACGGAGGAACGGAGCTGAGCTGCTTGGCCCCGATGGGTCTGTCCTTGCCAGGATTCTTGAAAATGGGAAGAGATCGCGTTACGTTAGCGTTGGACATCTGATCCGACTCGAGGATGCCTTTGCACTAGTTGAGGTCTGTGTCAAAGGCGGGCGCATTGTGCCTCTTGGACTAGCTCACGATGAGTCGGTGCGGCTGGCGAAGGAGGACTACCGCTGAAGCCCTCGCATCTTCTGTTCCTGTACAAGCTAGCGGAGCTTGGTGCACACGAGAAAGAGATTCCTCTCACAACAGGGGATGTGGCCGGGGCTGTTGGCTCGTCACAGCAAACTGCTTCTAGACGGTTGATCGAGATGGAGTCTGACGGTTTGGTTGTGAGAACCAAAGTTGGAAGGAACCAGAGGATTCAGATTACCACTGCAGGCTTGGGGCAATTGACCTTCATGCACCACGTCTTGAGACGAGTTTTCGAGTCTCCGAAAGACAACCTGATTATTCACGGCATTGTCTTCACAGGACTCTCGGAGGGCTCGTACTACGTGGGTCTGGAGGGCTACAGGAAACAGTTCAGGGCGAAGCTAGGCTTCGACCCCTATCCTGGTACCCTTAACCTTCGGGTAAAGAGGGAAGACTTGAACGAGCGAAGGATGTTGGAGAGCTTTCCTTCCGTTTATATTGAGGGTTTTGCTAATGAGAAGCGAACCTACGGGCCCGCGAAATGCTTCAGAGCTATTGTGAATAACAAAGTGAGTTCGGCGATTATTGTTCCGATAAGAGCGCATTACGGTGAAGACGTGATTGAGCTGATATCACCACGCCATTTGCGGAAGCAGCTCAAACTGAAAGACGGAGACGTCGTAACGGTCAAAGTACTTCTCCAGGCTCGGGGTCCATCATCGCAATAGGGATTCTCGAACAATTCTACGTTCTGTCCCTCTGGCCTGGAATTACCAATTTCACCTCTCAAATGGCCGCGTCCGTACCCGGTCGTGTTTCCAGGGCTCGTTTTTCAGTCTGGTGTGGAGAATGGGCGATTTCTCGCTGACAGGGGGTAAAATGGGCGACTGTTCAGTCTTCATTATCCTGCGTTCGTATGCAAATCGAACGGGGGCCTGTTGTGCTCGTTCATGGTCGTTGACAGATCGCGAATCAGGGCTTGTTTTGGGCTATCAGACGCATGAAATTTTCCTTGGGCAATTTCACTTGCTAGCTGCAGATCTCATGACCCTCCAGTCAATCTCGATGCTTTTCTAATCACCCGGCATTTCAACCTGGTACTACTGTCAAGGCCTACGGGACCGAAGTGGGCAATTTGAACGACTCGAATGGGTAGCTCTTCTTTCTTCACGATACGCTCGACAGTCTTCTTGATATCATTCTGGTCGTAGCCGACACACACGATGTCCGGTTTGATTTCGCGGAGGATGCCGAAATAGTCTGCCTCTTCCCGGCCGAGGATTGCCTTGTCAACTGGCTTCAACGCTGCTACCAGTTCCCGGCGACTCTTCTCAGGAAGCACAGGCCTCTTTCCCTTCCTCTTCATAACCGTCTTGTCCCGGGCTATCACGACTATCAGTCTGGCGTTTGGTCCCCCTTGCCGCCTAGACTCTTGTAAGAACTTGACATGGCCTGGGTGAAGAATATCGAATACTCCCGTGGCTAGTACTGTTCGCCCTGCCAAGCCCGGTCTTGAGAGACGCCGTTCTCATGCGATTAGATATGAATGCTTTCGAGGGGACAGGACTAGACCGTGAGGCCTTTCTTAGGGTCGCCTTTCGGCTCATACTTCAATGTGATAGCTGCTGAACGATTTTCAAGCTGGACCCCTTTCTTCTTCGGTGTAACCGCAACAGGCGTATACCCGCTGATTATCGCATAGGAAGTCGTCTCGTGTCCATTTTCCGTGCAGCGGAGTTGCAGCTTGAACAGTGGCTCTCCATGTGTAAAAACCATGTGCGTTTGCTCGGTGCCGACCACTATAGCGGGGCCTGAACACGTTGTGCAGGCGAGTTCTCCGTGCTTTGCAATTTTGAGGCCGCAGTCAGGACACCAGACGTCCTCTTCGGGGCGTTCTACGAAAATGGACTGCCATACGCCGAGGTGTTTTCTCGACCCGCATTCCTGCCACTCCTTCTCAGTTAGCCGCGTAGGCTTGTATGTCCAAGAGGCTTCTTCCTTCCAACGGGTGAAGTGTTCTGTTCCTTCTTCGCAGTCCTTGTGGTAGAAGATTCGGGCCCTATCGGTTGTGAAGACAGCTGAAGCGAGTTCCTCCCTGTGAATGCTTTTTCCGCACCTAGCGCAGGTCTCCATTTTCTTCCAAACAGTTCCACTCTTAAATTGTTAGATTTCAGGGAGTTGTAACTCTGGAGACGAGCCTATGGCTCTATGAGCTCTAAGAATTTGAGAGCGTCGAGTAAGCCTTCTGCGTAGGTTACGCAGGCCAGAGCGGTAACCGATTGCTGCTTGCCTGCATAGTATTTGGCGTCGTTAGTGTACCGGGCGGCCACTTCAATGGTC
>Ga0209058_1000105_pt1 | contig 60644 bp, 57 predicted proteins | sample GraSoiAngelo_147_FD_185904 | JGI IMG/M metagenome (GOLD analysis project Ga0209058, IMG submission 185904) | Grasslands soil microbial communities from the Angelo Coastal Reserve, California, USA - 14_1009_05_40cm (SPAdes) (version 2) | ecosystem: Environmental > Terrestrial > Soil > Grasslands ... | reverse complement strand
TGTGAGTTAAGGCAGCGAAACCAGGCAGATCCCGTTCTGCACTTAACCCGTGCGAAGACTCGTTACAACCATCCTCGAATAGTTCTGCGAAGGTCTTCACCCCCCTGTCGGTGAAAACGAACGTCTCTGGGGTGAAGCAGTATTGACAGGCCCAGCTGCAGCCTGTCGTTGCGATGGAGAATATTTTCGAGCCGGGCATGTAGTGGGTGACGGGTTTCTTTTCGATGGGGTCGATGTGGCCTGTAATGACTTTTCCATAGACGAGAAGCTGGAGTTTGCCGGCTGTGTTTTGGCGTACTCCGCAGAAGCCGATTTTTCCGTCTGGGATGTTGCAGTACCGGGCACAGGCGGTGCAGCGGACCCTGGAGTCTGCTAGTGGCTGGTAAAGTTCCGCCTCCTTAATCATGGCTTAGCATGCTCCGTCCATCCCAGGTCGGACAACGGTCCTGCCCTGGACAGTTATAGACTCGTGCTGGGAGGCTGAAATCCTTTTCCTTACCAGGTTAGCCCGAATGACAAGAGACCGGGGAGCTGCGCAGAGAGCACTGGGAGGGTTCCGTGTATCTGCTGCGTTAGAGTGGCGGAAGTGCTTGGCGAGGTTTTGGAAGAAAGTTGAGGGTTAGGGGGAATGGCTGCTTTGACAGGCTTCTCGGCTATTATAAACGCCAGAGTTTGCTGGATATGTTTGCAGGCTAGCGTGGTCTTGAAGGGATATAGTGGAACCGGGGATAAGGGTGAGACAAGTCTCTACGGTGGGACCCGTGTGGGGAAGGAGAATCCGCGGGTGGAGGCGTATGGGGCAGTTGACGAGTTGAACTCGCAGGTCGGTCTTGTACGGGCTCTGCTGAGAAAGGGAAGAGTGGAGGATTGGCTCCGGGGGGTACAGCGGGACCTGTTCACGCTGGGGGGTGACTTGGCCTCAGAGCTTGTCAGCGCAAATGTTCCACGTGTAGATAGGGGGCACGTTGCCGGGCTGGAAAAGGTCCTGGAGGAGGTTCATGCGGGGTTGAGACCCTTGAAACGGTTCATCCTACCCACGGGAACTATTGCTGCTGCAGAATTGCACGTCGCGCGCAGCGTCTGCCGCCGTGCAGAACGACGTGTTGTGGCTCTTGCACGGGTTGAGTCGATCAACCCTGAGGCCATTCCGTACCTGAACCGGTTGTCCAGCCTATTATTTGACCTGGCGCGGCTGGTGAACAAGGAGGACGGCGGGGTGGAAGAGGAGTGGACCCACGACTAGCGCCCGGGGCTTGAGCAGGGCTCCTGAACCTGTCTTGTTCGGGCTAGGCCTAGGTCTTGTTCAGCTGGCGAGCAGGAGAATAGGACCTTAGGGGCTACAAAAGAATGTTCATCGAGTGTCCCGCGTGCTGGCGGGCGAAGGGGAGCCTTATTCTTCATTCTTGTGCATAGGAAGCGTGCTCTGGCGCGCGAGATGCAAGGAGGGCCTGGGGGTCGAGAAGATTTCAAGGAAAAAAAAGGATTCGCCGCAAAAAGAATTTCGAGAAGATTTTCTTGGCAGTTCTCGCCGGTTTTGGGTTCTCGGGATAGAGGGAGTCTGTGTCTCGGGGATGCCGTACGATTACGAATTCTTCCAGAGACGGTTTCTGCCTGGCGGTGATATGGGGCGAGTTTCGCTTGATAGAGCGTGAATCTGGCGAATCCACGGTTTTCTGACCCCAGCATTTAGGGCGTTGTTCATAGTGGTTTAGCTGTGTCTCGAATTCACGGGTTCAAAACCGCGAAAGCGGCTAATTCTGGGCGATTTGATCAGACTACGATCTGGAACTGCTATCTCTATTCGCATGCCGAGGTTAGGTTGCTTAAGGAATCATGGACATTGGGATTATTCTCAAGGGAATAGCTGCGAGGCAAGCCCAAAAGACCCCAAAGCCCGGGTTTAGCCTGATGTCACTTTTTCCGCGGCTCACGGCTAAGGGCGTTCTGCGCACTATTCTCATAGCCATATTCCCATGGCTCCCAGCTTACCTGTTTGAAAGAGTCGATTTCTGGTTCGGAGTGACCCTGAACGGAACCTGGTACGGCAAGCTGTCCGGGATACGACTGGAGGCAGACGTTGTCTCCTTCGCGTTGGGGGGAGTGCTCCTCGCCTACCTGCTACGGCCACGTTGGGCTGTGCTGCAGGTCTCCTTGAGCCTAGTTCTCATTTGGGTCCTGTTCTACGTGGTGTGTCCCACGTCCAGGTCACATGGGCTTCTACACTCAGAATGTTACCAGACAGGCCCTGATGGGCTGGCGGGGTTTCGGTTGAGCTTGATGATGTTCAGTTTCGGAACCCTGCCCCCTATTGTGAAAGCGGCGGAGGGACGTGGGTCCCTAGACTCGGCGCTGGCTCCTTTCATCGCACTGTTTGCTGGGATGGTTGTGACGGCCGTGATGACCTGGTTTCCGTTATCCGCGTGGTTCTCAGGAGTCACCTATCTTCCACCCTTTCCAGTGTTCCAAGCCCTGGTGCTGGTCGGTGTTCCGCAGATGGTGACCGGGATGCTAGCAGCGCGCATCAGCGGGTCAGTCAGGGTTGCGGGAGTTTCAGGAATAGCCTCGCTGGCATTCATCACCGGGACATTCTGGACGCTCCTTTGTCCCTCCTGTGACAGAAACCTGCTGCTTCCCCTTGCGCCGTTGTGGGCCCTGTTCGCTCTTCTCGGCGGGCTTCTAGAACTGGGTTCTCCTCGAAAATTAGCCTGGAAGCCTTCGTGGAACCGGAGAATCGGCCTTGAGGACGTTAGACGCTTCGCCATCGCGGTAGTCATCGTTGTGTGTCTTTGGGCTCCAATTGCCTACAGTTTCTGGGCTCCAAGCGTCCTCTACGCCTCCTCCATCTCACCAGGTCCAGGAGACCTGACTCTAGGATTGCCAAGCTATCCGTACGTGGCTGGCTTTTACAACTCCACGCAATATCGAATCTGCTGCCTCGAGATCGGCGTAAGCTTCGCTAAGGCCAACCTCGCCCTGCTTGCCCCAGAAAACTTTCTCATGGCGGGCATGGGTGTCCAATCCCCGAACTGCTGTATTGACGGGTGGGATTTTGGTTGGCGAGCCGACGCGTTTCTCATGCCGGACAGTAGCGTGGTGGTTTCAGGCTCAGCTTGGGGCACGTGTGATAGCAACGCAAACTGCGGTGGGATTTTCTGGCAGTACCTCAGATACCATGCCCAGATTGTTCTGCATCCGACGAACTTGTCGAGTCCAATTTTCTTGAGGATGATGTGGGAACTGTCCACAATCAGTCCCTTGAACAGTCAGGTGAATTGGTACTACAACACTACAAGTGTTCCCTGGCAGAGATTCGGAAGCTTCGTCCCAGACTTTAGAGAAGGACCATATTTCGACATCGGTGTCGTAGGCACGGCGGACACGAACCTTCCGCAGGGAGCGGCGTACTTTTACCAGTTTGGTGTGGCCAGCAAGATTCCTGTTCAAGGGTGGAGTGTGCTTCTTTTGTTTCCATCATTCCAGCATCAAGGGTCTTGGAGAGTGATGGAACGCGCAAACATCATACAAGGAGATTATTCCTACTGGAAGGTAGCATATCGCTGGGGAGGACGACCCTACCCCGGGGTTACCGCGCAGGCAAATGCTATGGATACCTCACTCAAGCTCGGAATCCTCAAACTATCCTATACAGGTGGAGTGCTGAAGAACAACACTCCGCTATGGTGATTTTCAATGCCTAAGATGCCTTCACTCCGTCGGCTCCACTGATGTCCAATCAAACAAGTTTGAAGACGCATCGCCTCCCACATGGGAGTCGGGTTATTGGTGTCGACAGTGCTGACCCCTAGCATCTGGCGGAAGACCGCTCTATGTTCGGTTTGGGAAAATTCATAACGCAGAGCGAACCACTTCTTACCTAGTCATGTCTCGTAAGAGCGCAGTCCAACTGTGGAAGAAGTGTCCTAGCTGTCAAAGAGAGCTTTTCTCCTCGGACTATTTCTGCGTCGCGTGCGGTCAATGTGTTTACTGCTGCCAAGGAGCGCACTTGGTGCATGAGCCCAAGAAAGCAGCTCACTAACGGCAGTTTTTGCGGCTGAATGTGCTGGTCTTGCCTGTCTGTCCAGTGCTTCTATGGAAATCTTTTAATCGAGAGGAGAGATGCCAAGACTTGGTTTCGTGCGTCATTAGGAGCACGCTAGTAGTCTTGGTGATGGATCTTGCAGAAAGCGAAAAAGAAGGAGGAGTACGAATCACGGATAAAACAAGCACTAGGCGTGCTGAACGAAGTCTCGAACGATAACACGACACCACGCAATATTCGTCGAGCGGCAAAGGATGCGATGGACTCCTTGCAGGACAAGGCCCACAGCGTCGGGGTCCGGGCATCCAACGCCATATCAATGCTCGACGAGATCTCCCAAGACCCTAACATGCCACAGTACACTCGGGTCCGGCTCTGGAACGTGGCAAGTCTACTAGAAGCGATAAAAGACTAGATCTGGGCCACGGGAACTAGCGACTCTTCGGCTCATCCGACAACTACTTATTCACTGACTCCACTTTCTCTAAGGAAGCTTTCTCCCCATTGAAGGCAAAGCGCATCCTCCCTTACGTGGCAGCGTTGCTTTTCCTAGCATGGAGCCTAGGCACTCTTGCCCGTAGCGGACCGAGCAGCGGAGGGCTTCTGGTGAACTCGTACTGGCTCCTCTACGTGGTCTACCTCCTCCCGCTTGCAGGCTTGGTCGGCATGATTGTGATGGTTGTGATACTCGCTCTCGAGTGGAGAGTTATCTCGGACGCAATCGGAATGGGGCTTGCAGCCCGTCGTCGCAGCAAGACAGCGAAGAAGAGGCGGACAACGCTATCACTAGTAATAGCTGGAGCAGCTTGGGTCTTTGCCCTAATGACAGTTTACTATCGCTGCCCTGGCTTTCGCTGTCAAACCAACGCGACCCAGAATATTACGCAAGTCGTGGAACAGAATGTTTTCAATAACACAGGCCCGCCCCCAAGCCTGCCCTTCTCTGGGACCATAGCCAACTTGACAGGCTTCTTCTCCACGGACTGGTACGTTTTCCCCTTCCTGGCCCTAATCGTTATCGGCGGAATCATCTTGGCCCGCAGCGTGTGGGTCTCTGCAGACGAAACGCGGCGAGTCGCGTTATTGACACCGAGGGTCCAACAGGAGGGCCAGGTCGCGGTCCGGGAGGCGATGATGGCCCTCGTAGCGAGAGAGGAGGCTGACCCGGGAAGCCGCATCATTGCCTGCTACCAGCGAATGGTCAGGGCGGCCGCAAACCTGGGTGCCCCTATTGGGCCCGACCTCACCGCCAGAGAACTGGAAGTGGGGATCCGCGGCATGTTTCATCTCTCGGGGCCCGGAATCGGCGAGCTAACCCAACTGTTCGAAGAGGCGAGGTATAGTCTACACATGATGACAGAGGCTGATGGTCAGGAAGCACAGAGTTGCCTTGTAGAGATTGCTGCGGAGCTCGAGGCAAGCCCACTGGTAGACGAGCCGGGGCCGGAGGCCGTTAGAACCGGAGCTTGAAACGTAGCACATTATCGTTAATTCTCGTTGGCGCTGGGCTCTACTATGGGGTGGTATTCTTCGTTCGTGGATACTTACCGTCAGACTATTCGCCACCAGCATATTTCCTAGTTGCGCCCCTTGCCGCCTTCGTGTTGGTCCTCATCGCAGATCTCGCGTCGAGGGCCACTGTTCCGTCAGAAAACCCAGTGAGAAGGGTCCAGCGCCGTGTGCTGAGCCGAGAGGTCCGATTTCTGACTGATCAAATTGAGACAGCTACGCATGCGAGTCCTGAATACTTTGACAAGGTCCTCAGAGTGCGGTTGCGGAATATTCTCTCAGAGAGAGTCTCTCTGGAGACTGGGATGGATAGAGAACGCGTTCAGAGTGTCCTCGGAAACCCTGTGCTGGGACCAGGTCTTCTTCGTGACCGGCAGTTGTACGACTTGCTATATAGCCGCACTTTCGCTCGTGGCCAAGACCGGGTCAAAATGCTAAGGGAGACCGTGACACGGGTCGAGGCGTGGAGGGCTTGAAACCCAGCGAGGCAGGACAGCTATGCCAGCAGGTTATCGGCCAGGTCCGCAAAGTGATTGTAGGCAAGGAGAAGGTTCTGGAGAAGGTCATGCTTGCTGTCTTGGCAGACTCCCATATCCTCTTCGAGGACTATCCTGGGCTCGCCAAGACGCTCTTGGCGCGAAGTTTCGCGATGAGTATGGGCTGTGACTTTTCGAGAATACAGTTCACACCTGACCTTCTGCCTGCCGACATTACAGGGACTTACATTTACAACGTAAAGTCTGGAGAGTTTGACCTGCGCAAGGGTCCAGTGTTCACGAATGTCTTGCTAGCCGACGAGATTAACCGCGCTCCTCCAAAGACACAGGCGGCTCTGCTGGAGGCGATGCAGGAACGCCAGACGACACTGGATGGGAAGACACATGTTCTCACCGATCCTTTCATAGTCATGGCGACCCAGAACCCGATAGAGTACGAAGGCGTATACCCCCTGCCCGAGGCACAATTGGACAGGTTCCTTGTCAAGCTGAGCCTAGGCTACCCTAACAGGGAGGAAGAGGTGGAGATCATGCGTCGGAGGATGCAACGCCAGAAAGAGGACATCACGCTCGAACCGGCCGTCAACGCCGAAAAAGTCCTCGACCTGCAACGCACCGTGGAGGGCATTCACGTCGATGATGATGTGTTGGGATACGTGGCGGATATTGTCCAAGCGACAAGGACGCAGCGGCAAGTAGAGATCGGCGCGAGCCCTCGCGGCTCCCTTGCAATCTTCAAGCTCGCCCGTGCGAGGGCGGTGTATTACAGCCGAGACTACGTCATACCCGATGACGTGAAAGACGTAGCAGGACCAGCGTTGGTACACCGCATGATTATGAAGTCGGAGTCCTGGGTGAAAGGAACAGAACCGAGAAGTGTGGTTGACGAGGTTCTGAAAAGCGTCCCGGTTCCACGGGTCAAGTAGCGTCCTTGTTCACCCGTAAGGCGATCGGCTACTTCACGCTAGCGACGTTTCTCCTGATGCTCGCACTACTCTTCCAGGATTTCCAGCTTGCGGTTTTGGTATTTCCAGTAGCCTCATTGTTCTTCCTTACCAACGTCTGGAGTTTCACTGAAAGAGTGGAGGTCGAGCTTGACAGGAGAATCGTGCCCTCAGAGAGTTTCGGAGAAGAAGACATTCTCGTCAGCCTGCGTGTAAAGAACAACGGCACCGAGACGCTGGGAAATGTCGAGGTGGAAGAGGTTCTTCCGAGACAAATCAAGCCGGAGAAAGGGACCAACGCCCTCCACGCGACTTTACGACCTGACGAGACGATCAACCTATCATTCGAGTTTCACAACCCAGGCCGCGGACACTACCCTATCGGTCCATTGACTGTACGAGTTAGCGACGTTTTTGGGCTGTACCTGACCGAGAAACGTCTAGGCCCTGACTTGTTGGCTGTCATGCCCAAAGCTGAGCGGGTTCGTGGAACTGAACTCCGACCGCGCCATTTAGGACCGTGGTCTGGAATTATACCGTCACGAACCAGTGGAATGGGGACCGAGTTCTACAGCCTGCGCGGCTACACTCCTGGCGACGACTTGAAGAGGATCAACTGGAAAGCCTCTGCCCGTGCCAACCGGCTGATCATAAACGAACTGGAGGCGGAACGGACAACTGACGTGATGGTCGCGTTGGATACGGACGTGACTTTCTACGAGTCTTCTGAGAAGGATCTGTTCGAACAGAGCATCAGCGGTGCAGCCTCGATGGGCAGCCTCCTCTTGAGACAGGGCAACCGTGTCGGGCTGATCCTGCAGGGGGAAGAGAGGGGTGTTGTGCCCCCTGGTTTTGGGAAGAGGCAGGAGCGGCGGATTCTCTACATGCTTGCAGCTGCCAAGCCCGGCAGGGCGGTAATCAGCACAGGTTACGTAATCAACATGCTAGCCCGGTTCATGCTCCCTGCGCGGGCTCAGATGGTGATCATATCGCCACTCTTGGACCCTACTGTGACAGATGGCATCAGGCAGCTTGTCACAGCTGGGTACAGTGTTTTTGTGCTGTCTCCACAACCGCGCGTCCCTGAGAAGTTCCAGTCGGAGGCGGAGAGGCTCGCCTTTGACATTTCTAGTCTTGAAAGGGCGAACGTCCTACTTGCTGTTGAGAAAACATGTGCGGTAGTCCAGTGGCCAGTAGGTGCTTCCCTATCTAGAACGTTGAGAGGGGCGAGGCGGCTACGACTGCGCATATAGGATTCGTTCTGAAGTCTGCCACGGTACTGGTGAGACTGCAGCATGTATTCCTCGCGCCTCTAGTGCTTCTGGTGATTCCCCCAGCCGCGCTGTTCCAACAACCACTGTTTTTTGTTCTCGCCGTTGCGCTTGTCGGATTGGCCGGAAATGTTTCGGGCCGTTCTTACCTCGCTACTACTAGTTCTCTTAGCCTTCTGATGCTTCTCATCTGGGGTAAGGCAAGTGAGAGCATTCTCAAAACAGGTGCACTAGACACGGCTGTCCTCCTAATCGAATTTAGTATGGTCCTTTTCTTCATGGAAGCATCTTCAACTGTTCTTACCTTCAACAGGGCCTTCGAGAGCCTCCGGAAGAAGGATGATGAAATCTCCCAAAAACAAAAGGGATGGCTTGTGAACTGGTTGAGGGGCTTGCTTTCCCGCCAGGGAAAAGTTTCGCTGGCCACCACAGCCTTGTCAATCGCACTGCTTCCACTCGCCGGGTTCACAAGCATAAGCAACAGCCAGCTCGTCGTCACTGCCACGATACTCTTCCTCGCAGTCGTGGTTCTCTTCTTCCTGCTGGTTTTCAGAAGAGAACCAGGGGAACGCGCTTAGTTTCATCGAGCACAGACATTTCATAAGACTGCTCCCGCTGGCTTCGTCGCGGACGACTTGTCTAACTATGAGGCGGGTAGAAGGTTGGAGTATAGAGTGCGGGATCTCTTCCGGAGACAGGGTTTTCTCGTAATTCGAGCAGCTCAGTCGAAGCCCATTGACCTAGTTTGCATCCGAAGAGGAAGGGCGTTTCTTATCGAGTGCAAGGCAGGGCGTTCTTGGCTCGGCAAGGATAGAAAAAGGGAGTTGCTAGGATTCGCTGAGCAAGCAGGCGCGCCCGTCATACTTGCAAGGCGAAGGAGACGAACCGTCGAACTAACAAACTTGGCTGATGGCCAATCGCTGGATCCGAAGAACCTACTGTCGACTATGCCTCTCTAAACGAGTCTTTGACCTTACGAAGCTTCTCAAGTGTCGACAACCAGCCGAACACAAGATTACTATATGCTTGTAACTTTTCCAGATCCTTCTCGGTCTTGAGAAACTCGTTGGTCTCAGAGATTTTTCCGACGAGGGTCTGTTCCAGTGACTCAAAGGAGTTGCCTGGGGAAATTGTCGCTGTAGGACCCGTCGCGCGTGCGTAAACGACTGGCTTGTTGCATTTTGCACAGAACACTTCCCCTTTGATACGAAACAGCGGGGACCCACATTCAGGGCAAATGTCGGAGAGCATGGTAGCTCCTGACTTGAGCAGATCAGCCATCCGTTTCACGTCGTCCGCCATATTCTGCGCACTCCTTCCATGTTCTAGACTCGCCCGGATAGTATAAAGCACACGCCACTGGGGCGAGTTTTCTAGTCGGTTTTTAGTAGTCTTCCATCGACGGAGACACATTTCTTGACGAACGCGACGTCAGGGTCTTGGTCGCTACCTTCCTTAATGAAATTGACAATGTTACCCTTGAGCTTTCGAGTTCCAAGGCCAGCTTCTTCTTTGACCTTTTTCCGCTATGATGTCACGCTCATTGTCAAAAGTGTGTTGCGGCACAGGTATGGCCCGGTTTTTGCAGAAATGTAGCGCCCACTGAAAGGCCTTGTACTCCCAGACATACTCTGTCTTTCCTTCCCAGGCTTTGTGTCCACTAGCGATGTGGCCCAGCTCGCGTAGGCCGGTGAAGAAGGAGGTGAAGCTGCGAGCTGTTGGGACATAGATTCTCCCGTTTCCTAGTGCGGCCCTTCCCCTATTGTGCTCCTCGGTTGTGATAAGAGACTCGAACCTTGTTCTTTGAAGCTTCTTCCTCCAATATCTTCTGCCACATCAACTCCGAGCCCCATAGGGGCTCAGGCCGTTGATAGGGATAGTCTCTCTCACGTCTCGAACGGCCCCGTTCGTACCCGGTCATTTTTTCAGGGACCATTTTCTGTCTGGCAACGAGAACAGGAGATTTCTAGCTGACAGGGCATAGAATGAGCGAGTCTAGAATTTTGAGATAGTAGGATCGTTAGTACTTTCCTTCAGGCTGTCAGGGTGGGCGTAAGTATTCGCAGACAGATTGCTTTTCAGGGCTGGGTTACGGGCCCGTCACGCAGGAGAGGATTTCGGATTACTAGCGTTTTGTAGGGCCCCTTGGTTCGGAGTTTAGACCTAAGGCGGAAGTGGGGCCACTGTCTACAGGCCCTGCTATTCTTCGTCTGGCTTCGGCCACTCTGGGGCCCGCGCCGAATGTTGCACGGTGGAATAGTCGGGCTTGAAAAGGGCCAGCCATCGAAGGCGTAGGGGTCTTATAGCCCGTAGCCATCGTGCCCGGTCGATTCTCGGACGCGTCTAAGGCGAAATACATGAGCAGCATTCCCAAGTCAAGGCCGTTGCTCCTAGCCGTAGCGGTTCTGCTTCTCGTAATCTCCCTCGGAGAACTCTACGCGCTTTTCACAGAGTACCAAAACAACTTTTTCCTCCGGGAGTACGTGTCAGAGAACTCTGCTTCGATTTCCATTCGTATACTCGGACTTCTCGTTCTGGGTCTCGGCGCTGGATCCCTCACTTACCTCTCAGCCCGAGCCAAGCCCACTAGCCGGGCAGGGCTGATGTCGCGGAGGATTCTGAGCTTTGCCCCGATCCTCGCTGTATTATTCGGACTCGCATTATGGTTCTCGGTTCTCAGCCCCGTCCTGGGCGGGTCGTTGCTGTACTTGGAACTGTACTTTGACTGGCTCCTACTCTCCACCTCGCTCGTTATGGTGTTCCGCAACAGAATAACGCTCCGAATGGCCCTCCGGAACTTTGGACGACGCAAGACCAACATGGCCCTGGTCATAGCGGGATTGATGATCGGGACCGCGATGATTTCAGGCTCCCTTGTAACAGGGGACACTTTGACTGAACTATTCACCCGGGGCGCCTATTTTGGATACGGCCACGCAGACGAGGTTGTCTATGCGAGAAACAGTACGACTTTCGGTTTTCAGGGTTCTGCCTACCAGTATCTGGGATACAACGTCTACCAGAGCCTCTCCACCAGCCTCTTCGGCAATCCTGTCGCAGGACAGGACGTTGCGGGGGTCACTCCGGAAATAATAGAAACTGTCAGCATTTATGACGTCAATAAGGGAATAGTTCAGGCCGGAGCCGCTCTCATAGGTACCTATGCCAATGCATCACGCGTCTTAGGGGGCTTCTACTCCGCATCAGGGTCGATAATTCCATCCGCTTTCAGAGACACAGAAGCAGTGCTGAATGACAAAGCGGCCCGAGACCTGAACGCGACGGTTGGGGACGTCGTGAAGGTATACCCGGGACAGCGTTCCTCCTCACAATACATGAACTTGACGATTGTGGGAATAGCGGTGTCCGACGCGAGGGCGTCGTTCACAGGAGCTGACGATGTGTTTGTCACATTGCAAGCCGCCCAGCAGTTTACCGGGCACTCGAACTCGGTCAACTACATCGCGATTACGAATATTGGAGGGCTCAGAGGATCGCTTCCCCACAGCCAGACGGTAGGCCTTGCGGCAAACCAGACCCTGAACAGCCTTTACCCGGTCACGTCGACTGCTGGAGCGGGGTGCAAATCGGACCCTTCACAAGTTGCAACGCCGCCTTCGATTCCTTGCGCTTACGCAGAGAAGCAGCTTGCAGTTGACAACTCTAGTGCAGGAGCCAAGAGCCTCTCCAGCTTCTTTCTCATACTCAGCTCTTTCACCATTCTAGCGGGAGTCGTCCTGATTCTCAACATCTTCATCATGCTGGCTGAAGAGCGAAAGTCGGAGATGGGAATGGCTCGGGCCGTTGGTATGAGGAGGAGTCAACTTACAAAGCTGTTCCTGTTTGAAGGCAGCCTCTATTCCGCTGGCGCCTCCATTGTCGGGGTGTTAGTAGGAATTGGAGTTGCGTACGCAATTCTCTATGCGATTGGGAACATATTCACATCATTCTTTTCCGGTGTCAACGAGTCTCTGGTTCTCAGCAGTTTCACGATTTCTCCCGAGTCACTGTTTACAGCTTTCACAGCGGGGGTTTTGATAACATATCTTACGATTCTTCTCACCTCTTGGCGGATTAGCAAGTTGAACATCATCAGAGCGATACGGAACATTCCCGAACCGCCGAGCGGAAAGAGAACCTACAATCTTCTATTGGTGGCCGGCTTCGCGATGGCTATTGCCGGAGTCGTCCTCTTCGAAGCATCATTCGCGGCCAAGTCAGCCATCGAAGCCCTTGTAGGACCAAGCCTCATCATCTTCGGGGCAGGTCTCATCCTGTCAAGGTTTCTCCGCAACCGCTACGCTTTCAGCCTGTCAGGGTTCGCCCTCCTCGTCTACTGGGCAGTCCCCAGTCTATCGCTTGACAGTCCGCTCGTCTCGAAGTATAGCTCCGGCGCAGAAGTGTTCATCGTAGGCGGAGTAATCATGGTCGTCGCCTCCGTCATTGTTGTAATGTACAACACTGATGTTCCTCTGAAGGCTCTACGCTACGTTCTTCGCGGAAGGCGAACTCTGACCGCCATCTTCAAAATCGCACTGTCATATCCTGAGAACAAACGCTTTCGAACAGCCGCCACAGTTGCCATGTTCGCGCTCGTATTATTCACCGTGTCCGCAGTGGCCGGCATCCAGGCAGAGTTGAGCAACTCAATCAGCCAAAACGCCAAGGATTCATCTGGAGGCTATGACATTGTTACCAACACAGCCCCTGTCGCTAACCTGACCTTGTCAATAATGGCAGATGCGACGTTGAAGGATAAGATCTCGGCGGTAATCCCGTTTACCACCATGCAACTTGACCTAGCGCGGGACCTGACTACGATGGAGAATTTCACATACACATTACTGGTGGGAGCAGACCCGAATGCGCCGGGAGCTGATAATTTCTTCACCTCCAACTCGTTCAAGATGGTAAACATGACTAGTGGATTCAGTTCTGCCGCAGCAGTCTGGGATGCCGTGAGAAATAATGAATCCTACGTGGTCTGGTCGACGTCTGCTGGAAACGCATTCGGCGGTGGGAGTGATCGCCCGAATCCGGGAGACAATATGTTGCTCGTGGCCAGAGGAAATAACGGGTTCGTGTCGAGAACTGTCAAGGTTCTGGGAGTGATAAGCGGGTCGTTGTTCGGAGGAGGTGGACTGATTGGTGCTAGAGGACTTCTGAAAAAATCGTTCGGCATCGAATCAGGCACCCTGGGTTTTGTAACCGTGGCAAAGGGCCAAGACCCTGTTAATGTTGCGAATTTGTTGAAGAAGAATTTTATCCAGCTGGGCATGCAAACAATAGTAATCCAGGTGGCTATCGAACAGGGAGAGAGGATTTTCCTCTCCTTCTTTGGACTGTTTGAAGGCTACTTGGCACTAGGACTGGTAGTAGGCGTTGCGGGGGTCGGGATTATCTCCATAAGGTCTGTTGTAGAGCGGAGAAATGAGATCGGCGTCCTTCGGGCTCTGGGCTTCCGAAGGAAGATGGTTCTAGCGGCGTTCCTCGTCGAGAATAGTTACATTGCTTTGCTAGGGATTCTCATAGGAGTGTTGCTGGGAGTTGACTTGGCTTACGCGTTTACGGCTCAGCCCAACTCCGGTCTAACGTTCGTCGTTCCATGGATGCAGATTATTGAAATTTCGGTGGCAGCATATGCCCTCGCGTTGCTTTCCGTGCTTAGCTCTGCACGCAAGGCATCGAGGATTCCCCCTGCGGAAGCACTTCGCTACACAGAGTAGCTTCGACCCAGGATTTATTAGCGCCACACCTGAGTTTCGGATGAGCAACTGAGGAGTCCCTATGCCGGAAAAAACCGCAACGCTCAGAGTCGTGGACGCTCTCCAGAGAGACGTCGGGCGCGGAATAGCCCGTATAGATCCGAAGGTTGTTGATGAGTTGGGGCTGACTTCAGGTGATGTTGTTCAGATTACTGGAAAGAGGAAGACGAACGCGCTCTCGTGGCCCGCTCACCAAGAGGATTACGGGAAGGGAATCATACGGATCGATGGCTACCTCCGGAACAACGCAGGGGTCTCCATTGACGATAAGGTTACGATTCGGAAGATTGACGCGAAGATTGCTGAGCGGCTCACTTTGGCTCCGACGGAGCCGCTGAGGATTGTCGGGGGTGAGGAGTATCTTGCGCAGATTCTTGAGGGACGCGTCCTCTCCCGAGGAGATTATGTCCCGATAAACATAATGGGACGCAAGATAGACTTGGTCGTGACAAACACGACCCCCAGTACTGAAGCAGTCATTGTCACAGAGGACACAGAGATCCTCTTTGGTGAACAGGTCAAGGAGCCAGTCCGTAATGTTCCGAAGATTAGCTATGAAGACATTGGAGGGCTACGACCTGTTATTCAGAAGGTCCGTGAAATGATTGAGCTACCGCTGCGACACCCCGAGCTCTTCGAGAGATTGGGCGTTGAGGCGCCTAAAGGTGTTCTGCTGCACGGCCCTCCGGGGACCGGGAAGACTTTGCTGGCGAGAGCTGTGGCTAGTGAGACGAACGCGAACTTCACCAGCCTCGGAGGTCCCGAGATCATGAGCAAGTTCTATGGAGAGAGCGAGGAACGGCTCAGGGAAGTTTTCAAGGAGGCGCAGGAAAACGCTCCCTCCATCATTTTCATCGACGAGATTGACTCGATCGCTCCCAAGCGAGAAGAGGTTACCGGAGAGGTTGAGAAGCGGGTCGTCTCGCAACTTCTCTCCTTGATGGACGGGCTTCAATCACGCGGGAAGGTAGTGGTCATCGCCGCGACCAACAGGATAAACGCAATAGACCCAGCTCTCCGACGGCCCGGAAGGTTCGATCGCGAGATAGAGATTGGCGTTCCTGATCGAGACGGGAGGTTGGAAGTCCTGCAGATCCACACCAGAGGAATGCCTCTCGCAGAGGACGTCGACCTAAAGAAGCTGGCGGATGTCACTCACGGATTCGTCGGTGCCGATCTAGAGGCACTGGCGAAGGAGGCCGCAATTCGTGCCCTAAGGAGAATACTTCCAGAGATCAACCTTGAAGCAGATAACATTCCAAAGGACGTTCTCAAGAAGATCATCGTTCGAATGGCCGACTTCCAGGAAGCATTGAAGGAGGTTGAGCCCTCTGCCATGCGGGAGGTGCTTGTGGAGGTGCCCGATGTCAAGTGGGAGGACATCGGCGGGCTTGAGGGCGTGAAGGAAGAGCTTCGAGAGGCGATTGAGTGGCCTCTGAAATATCCTGACGTCTTCACGACAGTGAACGCCACTCCCCCCAAGGGTCTGCTGCTTTATGGCCCGCCTGGAACGGGAAAGACGCTCCTAGCAAAGGCGGTTGCTAACGAGAGCCAGGCGAACTTCATCAGCGTCAGGGGACCCGAACTTCTGAACAAGTTCGTGGGCGAGTCAGAGAAAGCGGTCAGGGAGGTCTTCCGCAAGGCGCGGCAGGCTTCACCGTGCATCATTTTCTTCGACGAGATAGATTCCGTTGCCCCGGTAAGGGGCAGCAGCGTCGGGGACTCGCAGGTTACGGAGAGAGTAATCAGCCAGTTTCTGACCGAGCTGGACGGTTTGGAAGAACTCCGGAACGTGGTCATAATAGCCGCTACTAACAGGCCTGACATTATCGACTCCGCCCTTCTCCGACCGGGACGCTTCGACCGTCTCCTCTATGTTCCACCGCCTGATCTGGAGGCTCGGAAGCAGATTTTCCAGATCCGGACCAAGAAGACGCCTTTGGCCGAGGATATCAAGATTGATGAAATGGCTCGGCGGACTGAGGGCTACACTGGGGCTGATATTGGCTCGGTCTGTAATACGGCTGTGATGCTGGCACTTCGAGAGTTGATAGGGAAAGCTAAGGATCCTGAGGATGCCAAGAAGAAGGCCAAGGATCTGCGAGTGTCGAGACGACACTTCGACGAGGCTCTGCAGAAGATAAAGCCCATTTCTGGCCAGGAGCTTCGCATGTACGAACGGTTCTCCCAGCGGTTCTCCGAGACCGCTAAACAGGTCAATCCCACCCTGCAGCCACCTTTTGGCTAGGTCACCCGAGGAAGCATACGACGTTTCGACGGCCAAGCTGGCTGGTCTCTCCCGAAAAAGAGGGGGTCGATTGGGCTAAGGCTTCAGGTTTAGGCGCCCAATCGACGTCGGCTGAGCAAACGAGCTACGGTTCAGGATTCCAGTAGAAGAGGAGACCAGGCTCGAAGTGGAGTGGCTGCCGAGAGTGCGTGTTTCCATGTTGATCTTCATCCAGTCAGGTATGATGACGGCGCGGAGAAGCTCTTGGATGGTAATGTCGCGCAACTTGGCCTCGCTCTTCAACATCTGGTAGTTCGCGTCCCCCAGGGAGAAGATGAACTTCGCCATGGACTACAGTGTGTGCAGTCGTTAAGGATAATGCATCATAATTGAACGCGAAAAAAATATTGGACATCTTCTGTTCAGAACGGTTGAACGGTACGGTATTGTTCTTGCTAGTGGCTGGTTAACAGGACACCGCTATTTCTAGGCTAGAACTAAGAATTCCTGGCCTCGCGCACAACTGTCCGGTTATGTCAAGACCCGCGACAAGTTTCCGAGAAGTCTTCACTCTGAAATTTTTGGAATAGTTTCATTTTCGTTCGGACTAGTACAGACCTAGGGCTTTCGAGCATATCCCTCGAGGCGGTGTCTGGCCTCCGCCAAGTAGTGTGGGTCGAGGTCGAAGCCAATGCAGCTAGCGCCAAGACGCATGGCGGCTAGGGCGGTTGAGCCGAGGCCGAGGAACGGGTCCATGACCATCCGCGTCTTGGAGAGACCGTGGAGTCGGATACACATCTCCGGAAGACGGTCGGGGAAAGTCGTCGGGTGGGGACGCTGCTTCTCGCGGTTCCAGATTGTCTGATAGGGTATGAACCAAGAGTTGCCCCGGCAGCGGAGGTCACAGCCGGCCTTCTTCCAGCGTCCCACGTTGGACTTGTCCTGGTACGGGACGCCGATGCCCAGCCGGTCCAAGGGAACCTTGCCGGTCTTGGTGAAATGGAAGATGAATTCGTGGGATTCGTTCAGGAAGCGATTGCCGCCTATCGGCTGGTAGTGGCCGACCGCCATGTCTCCCATGATGTTCTGGGACTTGCCCACGTCTGCTTTGGGAATTGCGATGGACTTGACCCAGAGGATAATGTTCTGGAGAATGAACATGTTTCGAAGCTGTTGTGCCACGTCTAACGGGGTCCAGGGGTCTTTGGGGGTTGAGCCGATGTTGAGGAAGAAGGAGCCGTCGTCTTTGAGGACGCGTTTCACGCCCTCGCACACTTGCCCAAGCCATGCGAGATAGGCTTCTCGAGGGAGTTTGTCCCGATACTTGCTATAGCGGGCGCCTATGTTGTAGGGTGGAGAGGTGACGACAACGTCGATTGAGCGTGGAGGAACGTGTTTCCTCATGCCTTCGAGAGAGTCGCCGAGAAAGAGCTGGGTCGTGGAGTGGTTTGAGCTTTTGACTATGGCGTATGGCTTGTTCACTGATAGCTACCTGATGTTCCGTAATTTGCTAGGTAAAGCTTAGTTAATTAGCCAGCGTCACTTCCTTGTGCCTTCACCGAAGGCAGCGTACTACCGAAGTCTCGGAGGTGAACGATTGACATTGGAAGAACCAAGGAAGACGGAGAGGGCTCCTACCCAGATGCGCAGAACCGACATTCCACCAGACACTATACTGATCGGCAAGAAGCCGATTATGGCTTATGCAACTGCCGTCATGATGCATTACAACACGGGTGCCAAGAAGCTGACCCTAAAGGCTCGTGGACGAGCCATCAGCACTGCCGTTGATGTGGCTGAAGTGGTGAACAACCGCTTCTTCCAGGGCGGCTTGAGCAAGCATGTGAATTTGGGCACGGAGATTGTCGGAGAAAACCAGGATGCTAGAAACGTCTCCACCATAGAGATTATCCTAGAGCGCAAAGCATGAGAGAACCATTGGTCCTGGGAGTAAACCCCTTTTTTACCCTTGAATTTCTTTCGAGGGCACCCTTGCAGCATGCTAGACGGAAGGATCCCGACGATTCTCCACTGAAGGTTTCGCATGAAAGGAACCCCTGGTCTTACGTATCAAATGTCGGAATCGTGCTCGCTCGTTTTTTTGAACAGTCTTTTTCTGTCTGGCGAGGGGAGTGGGCATGTCTCAGCAGACAGGGCGCAGAATGAGCGAGTCTGGTGTATTGAGATAACGGAGTCGTTAACATTTTCCTTCAGGCCGTTGAGGCGGATTATCCTGTTGACTCGCTTCTTCGGACAGTGTGGTTGGGGGGGCTGAAACCATTTTTTGCACCGGATCTTCGAAGTAAGTGAGGAACGAGCAGAATGTTTTGGGTAAGCGAGAGGACCGTTGAGGAAAACCTCAGCGTGGAAACGTCGATCAGGCTTGCCCGCGAAGCCTACCTCAGACTCGCGAAAGGAGAGGTTGCGAGCCCAGAACGAGCCTGGCTCTTGACAAAGGATGGGCTTTCGGTCTACAGCATGCCAAGCTACATAATTGGAGGAAGGGTGGTCTCAGTAAAGATTGCGAGGCTCAACCCTCGAAACCCAAACCGTGCGCTACCATCAGTCCAGGCCACCATACACGCGTACGACTCCACAACAGGACGCGAGCTCGCAAGAGTTGAGGCGGAGACATTGACAGCGTTGCGTACGGCAGCCAGTTCAGCGGTTGCTACGGATCTGCTTGCACGCAAGAACGCATCAGTCTTGGGTATCTTCGGGACGGGAAAGCAGGCTAAGGCGCATGTTCAGGCCTTGAAAACCGCCAGGAAAATCTCTCGAGTTCTCATCTACTCAAGGTCAACGGCAAGACGTGAGAAGTTCGCGAAAGAGACCTCTGAGAATGGAATAGAGGTTAGACCAATTGCGAAACCCCTAGAAATTGTCAGAGACGCAGACATTCTCGTGCTTGCAACGAACTCGACGAAACCGCTGTTCCCAGGGCGACTAGTTCGAATGGGAACGCATGTCAATGCGGTGGGTGCCGCAACCCCAGAAGCGCGCGAGATAGACACAGAGTTCGTGAAACGCTCGATAATAGTCGTAGACTCGAAGGCTCAGGCGCTAGCCAGTTATGGCGACATCATGAAACCCCTGAAACAGGGCGCGATCAGAAAGTCGCAAATTCGAGAGCTGGGAGATCTACTTCTGCATCCTGAAAAACTGAACCGTTCAGACGAAGATGTAACTCTGTTCAAATCCGGCGGAGTCGCTGCACTGGACGGCGTCGCTATGGAATACTTGATGTCTAGGCTGCTATAGGCTCAGGCTGGGCCTCGGCTTCTTCCTCTTCCAGACGAGTCTTGATCCTCTTCAGCCTGAAAAAGTCCTCGCGGGCCCTCTCCTGCAATGACATTTCAATGTACCTAATCGTGTTCTGAATCCGCGGAATGACGATGAATTCTAAGCTGTTGACACGCCGCTTCGTGGCCGCGATCGCCTCTGCAAGACGAACAATAGCAGCTTCCGCGGCTGAAAGTTCTGCAACGCTCTTCACAGCCTCCGACATCGTCGCTACAGCCTCGTCAAGCTTGGCCGAGGTCCCAATCATCGGATACGGGTATCCTTCTAGAGGCTTGATCTTGACCTGGGCATAGGGGATAGAGACACCTATGACGTTTCGTGTAGAGGCTTCAACCTCAAACCTGTCCTGGGCTGTTAGAGCTGCTTCTTCCATACGTGCAAACCCCATGAGCATCTGAGCCTCGATGAATTTCAGATAGGCTCGCTGGAGTATGTCCTGGGTCTTTGCTCGAAGGGCGGTGATTTCCCTGGCGAACTGGAAAAACTCGATCATTAGCGCGTCCAGCTTCTCTCTCAACAGTTCACCGCCTCTTTCAGCGATTTTCTTGCGCTTTCGAAGGGCGATGAGCTCCATCCGGGTGGTGCGAGCACCCTGGATGATCTCGGACACTTAGTTGGCCTTCTCGCGGTATTTTGGATGGTACTTCTTGATTGTGGCCGGGTCGATTCTCTTAAGTTCGGTCTCTGGGATGGCACTTATCAGGCTCCAGCCAAGGTCAAGAGTCGCGTCGATATCCCGGTTTTCATAGACCCCTTGGCTGATAAATTTCTTCTCGAAGTCATCGGCGAAACGAAGGTAGAGTTTGTCCCTAGCCGATAGCGCCTCTTCGCCTACGACAGCCACAAGGTCGCGAAAGCTTCGACCCTCAGCGTACGCATAGTATAGCTGGTCCGAAATCTCACGATGGTCCTCCCTCGTCCTACCAGCTCCAATGCCTTCTTTCATCAAACGCGAGAGTGAAGGTGATGGGTCTATTGGAGGATAGATGCCCTTTCTATGGAGACCACGGTCGACAATAAGCTGGCCCTCGGTAATGTAGCCGGTTAGGTCAGGTATAGGATGGGTGATGTCGTCACCTGGCATCGTGAGAATGGGCATTTGTGTTATGGATCCTTTTGACCCGTGAAGACGCCCGGCTCTCTCATAAATCGTGGCGAGGTCCGTGTACATATATCCTGGATAACCGCGTCGGCCTGGAACTTCTTCACGGGCAGCAGAGATCTCTCGCAACGACTCTGCATAATTGGTCATGTCCGTAAGAATGACTAGCACGTGCATGCCGAGCTTGACCGCGAAATATTCCGCCGCTGTCAGGGCGAGACGTGGGGTGAGAATGCGCTCGATAGCAGGGTCATCTGCCAAGTTCACGAACATGGTCACATGGTCGAATGCTCCTTGCTTCTCGAAGTCTTCGCGGAAGAACCGCGCTTCATCAGCGGTAATGCCCATGGCGGCAAACACTGTGACGAAGGATTCCTCTGTGCCCCTGACGCGCGCCTGACGGGCAATCTGGGCAGCGACTGCGTTGTGAGGAAGACCCGAGGCCGAGAAAAGTGGTAGCTTCTGTCCACGGACCAGTGTGTTCATACCGTCGATCGAGGAGAGACCTGTTTGGATGAACTCCCGGGGGTATTCCCTTGCGAATGGGTTGATCGGAGCACCGTGAACGTCTGCGTAATCGTCGGGAATGACTCGGGGTCCACCATCGATGGGACGACCGCTTCCGTCGAATATCCTTCCGAGCATGTCGGAAGAGACTGGAAGCTTGACCGTTTCCCCAGTAAAGCGAATACTAGTCTTCTCAACATCGAGACCAGAGGTCCCCTCGAAGACCTGCACCACGGCGATTCCCTCACCGATCTCCAGGACCTGGCCTCTACGCTCTTCGCCTGAAGGGGTCTTGATTCGGGCGAGTTCCCCATAGCCAACTCCTCTTACGGATTCGACGAAGAGTAGCGGCCCAGATATTTCTCTAATCGTTGAGTATTCAAGGCCGGATAGTGACATTTCTATCACCTGATGAGCTGTTTGAACTGGTTGTTCATGCTGTCTGTGATGTTCTGAGCATAATCGTCGAACTTGTCCCCTGGTGTGAGCCTCATTCTGCTAATTTCGGATTTCACGGGGAGGTCAACGATTTTCTGGAGCGGAATTCCGCCTTCCACCGCCTTCTGCATGAAGCCGTAAAAGTCGAGGATGAGACGCATCATGCGGTAGGTCTTGAGTCTGTCGCAGTAGCTGTCTACCTGATGGTAGGCATGCTGCATCAGAAAATCCTCTTTGATCATTCTCGCGGCTTCGAGGATTACCCGTTGGCCTTCAGAAAGAGCGTCGGGTCCCACGAGCATAACGATCTCGCGTAGCTCTTCGTCTCGCTGTAGCAATGACATTGCTTCCTTGCGCAAGCTGACCCACTGGTCACCAGCCTCTTTCTCGTACCACGTGTCAAGATTGTCTGTATAGAGGGAGTAGCTTGTCAACCAGTTGATGGCTGGGAAGTGTCGTCTGTGTGCGAGCTCCGTGTCTAGCGCCCAGAACACCTTTACTATTCGCAGCGTATTCTGAGTGACGGGTTCCGAGAAGTCGCCCCCTGGAGGCGATACCGCTCCGACGACCGAGATTGAGCCTATCTTGTTCTCAGCCCCAAGAACCTCGACACGTCCAGCTCGCTCGTAGAACTCCGCCAGTTTAGACGCGAGATAGGCAGGGTAGCCTTCTTCACCAGGCATCTCCTCGAGCCTGCCGCTGATTTCGCGCAAAGCCTCTGCCCAACGGCTAGTAGAATCTGCCATGAGCGCCACATCGTAGCCCATATCACGGAAGTACTCAGCGATTGTGATTCCTGTGTAAACACTTGCTTCTCGCGCTGCTATCGGCATGTTCGAAGTGTTGGCGACGAGAATCGTTCGGTTCATCAGTGGCTCACCACTGCGGGGGTCTGTAAGCTTGGGAAACGTTTCCAGGACCTCAGCCATCTCATTCCCACGCTCGCCACACCCCACGTAAACGATGACCGACGCGTCCGCCCACTTTGCAAGCTGCTGCTGCATCATTGTGTTGTGGCAGATCATGGGTCCCCAGCCACCTACAAAGTTCTCATAGCCTGGGACAGCCACGTCGAGAACTTCGCCTTGATAGGGGACCCGTTGGACATCGACCACTTCGTCGAAGTAGGTATGCTCGGAAAGCTGCACAATATGTTCCAAGTTTTCGAGCGCTTCAGAGTTATGATGCTTCGGCTCGCCTCGTTCCTTAACGAATGCCACGAAACGCTTCAGAGTGGCGACCGTAGGCTTCTCACCAAGCTCCGTGTAGTTTCGGGTCCAAAGCCCATTTTCCTCGAGTTCTTTTCTGGAGAGGCCGAAACCTTCTATCGTCGTCCTGATAATCGATGGGCCCAACGGGACTGTATCCGTCGAGTTGTAACTTTTCTTTCTGTTGTTTACATACTCGGCCATTCTTCCGAGGAAAGAGTAGGGCAGTCCCCTTGGAAGGCGCTTGAAGAGTTCTGTAATCGCATCTTTTCCTTCGACAATGACTCTGTGGTGGGTGTGGTCGTCCACTTGTCTCTGCATAGTCCTGTGAAGAACCCCCAGCCGAGTTAGGAGATAGGATAGACCTAAGGCCATTTCTTGGCTAGCGGTGCCGATTTCGAGCGCGAATTCTCGGAACGAGCCATCACCAGCGGCATAGCCAACGAGGAAGCCCGCCATGACATTGTCCGGAGACATGCAGACGAGGTCTGGGACTTTGACAATTCTCGACTTTTTTCCCGCTGGCACTCCGATGCCGACCAAGAAGCTCGCTAGTGCCGTACTGTCCACCGCAACAAGCGATCCTCCACGGTGCTTTCCCGGCTTCGCCCTGACCTCGAAGATTTGCTGGGCCAGCTGGGTGAAACGTCCCAGGACCTTTTGGTCATTGTTGAAAAGAGCAACAATTCTTCCCGCCCTTAATGTTCCATCGGAAAGGATCAGTCCGATTAACTCGGCTAGATCTGCTGTCATCTGCGGTGGGACCCGGATTCTCTTTTCCTGTCTCTGAGCCTCCACGTATTCGACGGGAATCTTCTCGCCAGAGGCCGCGGATAATTGGGCGAAGAAGCTCAAGGTTGGGCGTGCTCTACCATAGAGATAGTTGAGAAGTGAGGGATAGCTGACGTGAAGACTTTTTGAGAGGGCCTTGAGGGTTGTTGCCCTTGCCAACTTCCTTATGAGTCTCCTCGCTGTTGCGGTAGACTTAGGGTCTCTGATTCTCATCGTCCCTGGAAGCAACTGGCACGGGTCGATACTCTTGATGCTCAGCGAGAGAGGAATTTTGCGCGGCGCGACGAGAAAGTCTCCAGTCTTGATCTCGCCAGCCGGAGTCTCAACCACGGTGCCATCTTGTCGTAGCTGGTGTAGCTGATGAACTGGTGTGACTTTGACCATCCGGCCACTCCGAGTCTTGACTGAAACGAGCTCTTGAGTGTGGCCTTTGTAACCAAGCGGTGCTTCAGCCTCGTTGAACTCTGGGTTGGACAGTGAGACTATTCGGAGAGGGTCATTGTATTGATAGATGGTCTCGTTAGCATTACTCTCCACGACGCGTGACTTTGAAGCATTTCCGACGAGTTCACGCATCCTCCTCAGTCGGCCGTCAGCCAACAGAATGGGCGTTTCTGGGTCGACACACTTTCCGGTTCCAAAACCCCCGGGAATAGCAGCGGTTCCACCCTTGACAATTGGGAAGAAGAAGTCCATTATACGCTGCCCGGTGAGGAGTGGCGTATCGGAAGGAAGCTTTCTCTTAACAGGCCGCGCGGTTCTTACTGGCCAACTGCTCATCAGGTAAAGTGGTGTCGGACCGCTTTGGGCTTGTAGCTCAGCGATCTGTTCCGTAACGGTGTAATCGCCTTCGCCCTCCAGGTGCGTAATCTGCCCTGAGAGGTTCGGCGGGACCAAGATTCTCTGCGTAATTAAGGAAGTTTCCTTCACCGTTCCAAGTACGTCGCCACCCGAGACATTTGCACCATTACTTATGGTCGGGACAAAGTGCCATTTCTTCGACTTGTCAATTGGAGAGGGCGCGATTCCCCGGCGAACGAATGGCCCTGTCTTCTCGAAGAGGACCGTTAGGGGGCGTTGTATGCCGTCGTATATTTGACCCGTAATTCCCGGTCCCAATTCTACAGAGAGAGCTTGGCCGGTTCTCTGAACGGCTTCTCCAGGGCGTATGCCTGCGGTTTCCTCGTAGACTTGGACGGTAGCTTTGTCGCCTTCGATGTGTATGATTTCCCCGATGAGCCCCTGATCGCCGACCCGTACTACTTCGTACATCTGACTACCAAGCATGCCGTTGGAGACGATGACTGGCCCTGCGACCCGTTCGATCTTTCCGGGTTTGAAGGCTGGCATGGGACTATCCTGTGAATAGGAACGAGGGCTCGAGACGCGGTCCTGATTAAAACCTTCCCCGGTTATGGTAGGGTTACATGAGACTCATAAGAAACCGCGGCTTGCTAGCCTCTCCTTCCTATTCTCTAAGAGGTGCGATGAGTGTTTAGAGGAGTCGCTCGAAACCATCAATCAAACTTTCGTCGTCTTGTCCAGGTCCTTGTCATCGGATCCGACGGGGACCATTGTCCTGCCAACGTGTATGAGGCTGCTCAAGAAGTCGGTGCGCAGGTCGCTTCCCACAGCGCAATACTGGTTACTGGAGGTTTGGGAGGAGTCATGGAGGCCGCTGGCAAAGGTGCCAAGGACAAGGGCGGCCTGGTGGTCGGAATTATTCCACACGAGGATATGAGCTATGCGAACTCGTACTGCGACATTATCATACCGACAGGGATAGGGTTCTCTCGGAACTACATAACGGCATATTCTGCCGATTCAGCAGTGGTCGTTGGGGGTGGTGCGGGAACATATGTGGAGGCTTGTGTTGCCTACCAGAAGGGCAAGCCGATCATTGCCTTGGCTGGGACGGGCGGGACGGCGGACAAGATTGCCAACACTTTCCTTGATGACAGGAAAACAGTAAAGGTCTTGTCTGCGTCATCGCCAAAGGATGCTGTAGACCAGGCGATTGAGCAGGCCATGAATGGCAAAAAAGGGGTCCGCTACTTTCAGAACGTTGCACGTATGATCTGACAACGCTTCTTCGAACCTGAATCTCACTACTCCAGCAGAAGTTAGCGGATGAGCTCGATTTAGTTCTCACCTGAATCGACCTTGAGGGCAAAGAGCTGAGGTTCGCCCAGCCCTAACGGGCTTCCTGCATCTCACAATATGCTCGAAGGGTAGCTCGATTCCGTACCTTCGTAGAGATTTGTCGTTTCTTTCTATGAATGCCTTTCTTACTCCCCAGATTCGAAGTTCTTCAACGGCAGCAGGATATTTCAGTCTCATCGTCGTCGCGAAATATGTAACCGAGAATCGCTCGAACCCGGCTTGACATATCGCTGCAAACAATTCGTCCGGGTTCCAGAACTTGCTCGGAGTGCTGGTCCCGATGCAGCTGTCGGCGTTGATGGTCATCTTCTGAGACCTGTTTGCCGGGCATGAGCACCATTCACCGTGAATCATCACTCCGCCGGGGCGAAGAACCCGGTAGAACTCCTGAAGAGCCTTGGAGAGCTGAACCTCGTCCCGGAGGTCGCATAGTAACTCGTTCGAGATAACTGCGTCAACACTCGCGTCTCCCACGCTGCTCATCTTTCTCACATCTGACTTGATAGACCGGATGTTGAAACCGAGCCCTTGCTCTTTCAAACCTGAATGGAACCGTTCCAAGGACCCTTCGTAGGGCCCCTCTGATGAGTCGACGGTAATTAGACGAGCTCTCCGCGAAAGGTTTGCGATAAGGGGGAAAGTCATTTGACCTTTCCCTGATCCGGCTTCTAGTATTGTGTCAGGTCCTCTTCCTATCTGGTTGAGAAAGAATTCAGCTAGGGAGGCATAGTATTCTCGACGCGCATCTGATAGGTCATCGCGGTCTTTGACAACAATGAGAGTAATATTCACGCCTCCCTTCATACTTTGTCCTGAGGTCCAAACAATTAACACGGATGCCCAGATATGAGTCCGCTGTCTACAGGGTCCGAGAGTTGACGATGGGAATCCACCCTTCATGGTACAAGCTTACTCGGATGAGCGAGCTGACCGAGTATCTCCAGTCCATACCTTCGTACGAGCTCACAAAAAGAGTAGCTTCAGAGATTTCGGAGCAAGACCTCCCCAGGAATCCAAGAAGAACTGTCATCGAGGGTTTCATTCTCCTCACGAAGAACTTCCTCGCCGACTTCTTCGAAGAAATGAAACTAGACCTGGAGAGACACGCGTACAACTACCCATTTCTTCAGGCGAGAATACCATTCATAACATACGAATCCACTGAGGGACGGGCAGACTACCAGAGAATTCAATCCGTCTTCAGGAAACTTCCTCGTGTTGGGATCCGTTTCTCGCCGAAGAAAATCCAAAACCCGGTCGTACCAATAATCCTTCCCGGCGTCGACTACTCCGCAGAAAGCCTCGTCGACTCCCTCTCTCTTGCCGGCGAGATGCTGCCTGACAAGTCGAGGCTTGGCTGGCAACACCTGGATGCGTACGCTGATTATTGTTTGAATGTGATGGCACTGGGTAGGGAAACGTATGCCTCTTTGATCGATGCTTGGTACTTCGGCAACGATTCGGACTCATACTTTGTGGGCCTTGAGACCTTGGCCGAGGAAATGCTTCACCACATTTCCGACGAGATAGCAGGACCAAGATACAGCGAAGGGGCGATCGACAGGGAACATTATTGGATGAAGAGCTATGGAGATTTTCCCGAGAAAATGGACATATCACTTCTGCGGCTGAAGGATGAGTACTTGGGTAGATTGAGAGAAAGCGTCAACCGAGACAGCTCAGAGAGCAGGAAAAAGGCTTAGACACGACTTCCAAGAATCGGTCGACGAATTTTTGCCCAAGTGATTCTTGAACGCTATTTGCCTTCGAGAGAAGGGTCTGTTTAGGGGATACAGCGGGGGAAGCGGATTCAGAACTGGTTCTGGAGCTGACAGGAAAGCGCTAGTAGGTACTGGCGCCCCGGTCTCAGATGCACGATCGCGAGCCATGAAGGCAGGTAAGCCATATCAATACTCAATGGGGAGAGTCGTATCCATGCGAGGTTATGTTGACGGATTTGTCTTGGCTGTTCCGAAGAAGAAAATACGATCGTATAGGCGTCTGGCTCAGAAAGCAGGCAGAATCTGGCGGAAGCACGGTGCCCTAGAGTATATCGAGGCGGTTGGCAATGACCTCAGCCCGAAGTGGGCCGGGATTAAGTTCCCCAAAACCGTAAGAGCAAGGCCTAACGAGACAGTCGTGTTCTCATACATAGTGTTCAAGAATCGAAAACACCGCGACATGGTCAACGGGAAGGTGATGAAGGACCCGTTCATGAAAGATGCACCGGAAAAAGATGAGCCGATGCCATTTGACATGAAGCGTATGGTCTATGGCGGCTTCAGGGTAATCGTCGAAGCCTGACTTCGATTCTTTGGCGTCCAATTCCCGAACCATGGCAATGGTGGGGGTGGGCGGACCTATACCCAAAACGGTTCAAATCCTAACTAAAGGATGTTGAAGATTGATTATGACGTGCGTGTTCCGCCGCACCCTGACGAGTGTCGGGCCCGTATTATCACGTAGATCGGAGAATCTTAAAGGAGAGAAGATGCAGGCCAAAATGTGCCTGGAAATAATCTATCCATCGGTCGACGAGCTCATCGAAACGAATAGACGAGTCTTGAGAGAAATCAGCGTGAAAAGGGCCGTCCGACATCGGGTCCTCTCTCGACCCAAGCTAGAGGCTGCAACCCAGAAAATGCGAGCTGAGGAAGGGGATTTGTACGATAAGGCAGCGGTGCTCTTGACCGAGCTTGTCAGAGGCCACGCTTTCGCAAGCGGCGTCAGGAGGACTGCCTACGTTGCCACCGTTTCGTTCTTGAGGACAAACGACGAACATCCTAGTGTAGCTCATGACCCTCGAATTCTGACGGGGATAAGAGAGGGATTTTATACCGTGGAAGAGACAAAGGATTGGTTGAGGGGCAATGCAGTCCGACAGTTCACTCGTACGTGATTCCCGATTCCTTCAACAGGTGGACAGGATACTGGAAGAGGAAAAGGCCTTCCTAGCAGAAATAGGCAATCTCTAGTCCAACGGCCAACCAAGAATAGCCATCTAGGCTTTGGCGCGATATAGGGCGTTGCTCGTCGTGTCAGATAATGACAGTTTGCCGAATTACATGTTCCTTGTCAGTTTGGCTGACAGAGTAGACCGCATTTTGCGATCCTAGTTACTGAAAGGCTACGTCGACGGTTCTTTCCGTTCCGAGTGTTTCCCCGTATGCGTCCACGACATTCTCATTTCGAACAAGCCCATAGCCAGGAGCGTCGCGCCTCCAATTCCAAACCCATATGCTATGAGCGCGGCTAATGGTCCAACCCCGCAAGATGCCGTGCCAGCAATGAAAAATGGATTTGCACAACTGAACAATAGGCCCATCATCATGACCGTCCCTCCTACCAAAGTAGTTGTTGCCCCAACAACGCCCTGGTGGGATGACCGTGAGGACACCGATGTCGAACCTCTCCTTCCCTTCATCTGCGCCACCGTAATTAACGCAGCTCCCGCTGACCCGAAAAGGTAGCCCAGTACGACGTCCTCACTTGGTGTCGCACATGTTCCACCGGGCGTGGGGCCACATCCAAGGAACAGCAGACCTACGCCAGCAACTGCTCCCCCGAGCAAAGTCAGAACTACGGACTGCTGCAAAGTTGACTAGACCGAACTCTGGAGCTAACTCGAAGCAATAACCGGATAGCGTAACCTCAACCTGAGACCCAACAGGACAGTCTTTGGATCTTCCAAACGCTGAAGAAGAAGCCAACTCGGAAATTGGGGATAGAAGATGCCATCTGTATTTCGGACAACACTATTGCATTTGTTTTACTGGTAAGAGATGCAAACAGACAGAGCCAAATTGCTCAATTGCTGAATTCGTACGCATATAGGCTTGGTCTTACATCCACACAACGAAGTCGGAAGCAGTCCGGATTTGAACCGAGTACGGTTCAAATCTGATGGTGGGGCTGGGCGGATTTGAACCGCCGATTTCGTGGGCTCCTGGCTCTAAGCTTGCTCCCAAGCCACGCGGCTTGTCCAGACGTTAAGTCTACTAGACCTGATTGGCCGGACCCGTCGAGGATCTTCTAGCCGACAGCCCCCGGGTCAAGACCGGCCGGAAAGCCGTTATTACTCTTTCTTACTTTCATGGGCCTAAGGACGGAGCAATAACAGGCGTTACAGCTATCGCGAATTTGTTGAAACCGTACGGCTTGGTTTTATACTAGTGCCACACAAATATTCACACGCTAGACGGAACACGCCACAACCAGAAACCAGGAGTCCAACGTTGGCCCAAGCTGATAAGAAAGTTCTCAAGACTTGCCCGGTGTGCGGGCGCAAGTTCCTAGGCTGGTTCTCGGAAAAATATGACAGTGAAGAGTGCCGCCTTCAGGGTAGAAGGGTCAAAGACCGGAATCGGCAGCGCAAAAGCCGGAAAGTTCTGGAACGACGCGACGGCCTTCTCTCGCAAGAGCTTGGAGAGCTAAATGCGGGGGACACCTCTTACCCTATGTATAACCACGAAGTGGCCTCCACCATGTTTGCCAATTTCAACTATTACAATGCCAAAGATGGGCGGAGACACGTCAGGTCATACTATGACCTGCTCCGTGAGATTGCAAAACTAAACGGTGGCGGAGACATGTGGCGAGTCTTGGCCACGATGGCTCCTAAAGAAGAATAAGATTCATTCTTCGAATGCATCATCGACTTTGAAGCCAAGGGTCCTTTCACTTGAATGGTGAGAGGACAGGTCTGCGTAGAAATTATTGGTTCATTTCTCGCAGGTCTCGGACCTTGCCGAGATACGTTCCATCAAAGAGGTATGCTTCTCCGTTCTCGAAGTCTATCGCACCCGAGCGGAGGACGGGCCCCATGTATTCCTTGTACAGAGCTGTCCACCCTTCAGAAGCGCTTCGGTTGATCGGCTGGCCCCCCAGGTAATCGTTGAAGGACGGCATGATTACACATTCAGCATCGAGGACTTTAAGGTTGTAGGCTTGTTCCGCCTTCTGAACAGGGTCTCCTTCGAATTTGACACTTTCATGCTTGAGGACCCCTTCAGCGAGCCTCTGCCCGTTAGTCCTAGCTCGCACCCAAACCTGACGAGTGATCCGGAACCCTAACGGGTCCTTGAAAACCACTACAGGATGGAGGTGGCCCATTACGAGATACTTGCATCCAAGCATGGATGGCGGTGGCCACGCATGTCCATGGAAGAGACCCACAGTATCCCAGAGGAGAATTCCTTGAGAATTTGCTATTTTCACGCTAGGCGGGGTTAGGGGTTCCAGATTACCATCATGGTTTCCCGGAACAACCTGGACGTTTTGGATGAAGTTAACAAGGCTCTCGAAGAACTCCGGCACGTACTTCCACTCCTCCAGTTCGACCTTCGCAACCGCGTGCTTCACGTCTCCAAGGAGAATGAGCTGGTTAGGATGGGTTTCGTCGAGAATATTTTGGAGCTTGCTCAAGAGGTGTGGCACCTGGCTTGGGACGTGTATTCCTTGATGCGCAAGAGTAACCTCCCAGCCCAGGTGAAGGTCTGCGATTACCAAGACCCGTTCACGATCCTTCTCTAAGAGGAGGGCTGGCTGGTCGGCCACTGGCTTGACTGTGACCCGGTTTGACAGCAGAAGGACCCTGCAATCTTGGCCTTGTCTTTCAAGATGAAAAGGTATTCTTGGTAGTCAAAACTGAGCTTTCTGGGGACAGAATCGGCGAGCGACATCCAAGAGTCCAAAGTACTACGGCAGGTCTGCCACGAGATACGCCAGACTGGAAAAATCGACGATGAATTGAAGAGTGTCCTCGACAGGAGCTTTGAGAAAAGGGCCGGTCAAGCTCTAGCTTTGGTGGAGGGCAACGGAGTTCGGAAGTTCAGGTTTGAGCCCAGTGGAAGAATCATTTGGGTGGTCAGAGGTCGAAAGAGCGAGTATCAGGTTGTGCCTGAGAGTATGTTCTGCACATGTGACGACTACTACTTCCGCGTGATGGGTAAGAAGCGGCAGCTGTGCTATCATCTCATAGCACAGGGCTTGGCCGAGGCCTCTGGGAAATACGGTCAGAATGGGATGGCAGATTCTGACTACTCAGGTTTTACTGCGAAGTGGAAACCCCTAAGCCGTAGCGCGTGAATCTCAAGGTTTTTGTAGCCGCAAGGGAATTTGCCCGATGGACATTGGCGATAGGGCATGTCCTACAACCCAGACCAGTACTACTCTGCCATAGAGTTGCTTTTGTACGTGCTGAGCTTCGTGACAATGATTCTAATATTTCTCTACATAGCCTATGAACGGCCAAGCGAGAAGAAGAAGGCCGTCGAGGAAGAATAGGCTTTAACGAGTTATTCGTAGAATAGATGCCAGCCTCAGCTTTCTCCGTCCTCAAACCACCAGTTCTTCGAAGGCTTGAGAAAGAAGGGTTCCTCGAAGCAAGCCCAATCCAAGAACTTGCGATCCCCGCAATTCTCAACGGAGACAACGTTCTTCTCATCGCCCCAACCGGGACTGGAAAAACCCTCGCAGCAATTCTCCCCGTTCTCGACAAATTCCTTGAAAAAAGGATTGAGCAAAGGGCCCGAGGAATCTCAGTTGTTTACGTCACCCCCCTACGCGCCCTCAATCGCGACCTCCTGCGCCGACTCGAGGAAATGGGTCGAGACCTCGATGTGAAAATCCAGGTTCGCCATGGAGACACTCCGATAAGCGCCCGCTCCCGGCAGGCGCGAATCCCGCCGGACATTCTGATAACAACCCCGGAGACACTCCAGTCCATTCTCATTGGGAGGAGAATGAGTGAGCATCTGAAGTCAGTCCGCTGGTTCATAGTGGATGAAGTCCATGAGCTAGCGACGGATGAGCGAGGCGTCCAACTGTCCCTTGCTATGGAGAGGCTTCTGGAGCTCACGCAGGTAGAATTTCAGCGAATCGGCCTCTCAGCAACCATCGGGGAACCCGAGAAGATTGGGCAGTTTCTCGTGGGCAGAGACCGCGTCGTCAAGATTCTAAGGTCTGACGAGACGCGCGGGCTTCAGATCAAGGTTAGCTCTGCACAGCCAGGTTCCGAAGACCACAAGGAAGCGGAGAGATTGGGGCTTCCTCCTTCGACAGTGGCACGGGCGCGTAAGATTCTGAACATAATTGACACTCATAGGTCAACTCTTGTCTTTACAAACACGCGAGAGCAGGCCGAGGCCTTGGCTGCACAACTGCACGCCCTAGGTGCCTTCGGGCGAGTTAGGGTTCACCACGGGTCCCTGTCACGCGAGGTTCGGGAGGAATCGGAGAAGGAGTTTCAGGAAGGTAGGATTCGGGGCCTGATATGCACCAGTTCATTGGAGCTGGGGATCGACATTGGTAGTGTTGACTACATTGTTCAGTTCACCTCTCCCCGAGAAACGACACGACTGGTTCAAAGAATGGGCCGAAGCGGCCATACCCTAGGGGGAACATCTCGAGGGACGGTGTTGACGATCGGAACAGATGACATACTAGAATCCGTGATTCTCGTGAGAAGAGCTAGAGAAGGTAGACTTGAACGTCCGATTATCCACGAGAAAGCTTGGGATGTTCTAGCCCATCAAATTGTTGGTCTTCTGCTCCAGAAACGACGGGTCAGCCTTGACGAGATGCTCCAAATCTTCCGTCGCTCCTATCCTTTCCGAGAGACTGATGCGAAGGAACTCGAACGTGTGGTCCGACAATTGGAGGATCTACGGTTTGTCAGGAAACTGGGAGAAAGCTATTCGCCACGCAACCCCTATGCGATTCAGTATTATTTCCGCAATCTCTCCGTAATCCCAGATGTTCAGCGGTATAGCGTGTTTGACTTCTTTCGAAAACGGAGGATTGGCAGCCTAGACCAGGATTTTGTCGCGAGGAGATTGGCCAGCGGTGCTGAGTTCATCCTTCATGGACAGACTTGGAAAGTTCTCTCCGTTGACGAGGAGAAGCTGCACGTTGAGGTTGAACCCGCTCCTCCGAGCCTAACCGCCATCCCAGGGTGGGAGGGAGACATGATACCTGTTCAGATGGATGTTGCATCCGAGGTTGGTCGGCTCAGGAGGACGGTCAGGGAAAACGGTGAGGTGGCCGAGCTGGAGTCTGAGGAGGTGGAACGGGCGAGGGCGACGATTAGGTCACACGAGAAGCACGCGGGCCTTCCTTCCGATAAGCGGGTATTGGTCGAGGGATTCGAGAACAGTGTTGTCGTTCACTCATGTTTTGGAAACCTTGTAAACGAGACGCTGGTGACCGTTCTCGCTTCAATATTCGGATCGAGCCTTGGGGCGAACATTGCGACGCAAGTGGACCAGTACCGGTTTGCCCTCATCTTTCCCCGCCCGATAAGTGCTGCTGTGGTGGCTGGGGAAATTGACCGGTTGACCAGTGATGAGTTGGCGAGGATTATTCAGGATACTATGGAGTCATCCGACCTCTTCGCCTGGAGACATTGGCACGTGCTCCGGCGATTGGGAGTTGTGAGCAGGGAGGCCGAGTACAAAGCACGAGGAGCACGGCAACTCGTCGACATTTTCAAGGGTTCAGTTGCAAATGCCGAAACGAGGAGAGAGTTGTTCGCCGAGAAGTTAGACGTTGAAGGGGCGAAGCACGTACTCGAAATGATCCACGACAACGAAGTGGAGTTGGACGTTGTCCAGGACGTCGGAGAGTGTACTCCCTTTGCTGTTCCTCTGCTGGACCGCATTGTTCCGCATGGATTGCTTCGCCCAGCAGTAGAAGAGGCGTCGATTGTCGAGGTGGTGAAGACCCGCCTTTTACACGTTAAGCAACGACTTCTTTGCCTGAACTGCGGAGAGTGGGACAGTATTCGTACTGTTGAGACGCTACGCGACCAGATCCGTTGCCCGAAATGCCGGTCGTCTCTAGTTGCCGCAACATACTTGAGCCACGACAGCCTAGCGTCGACGATTTCCAAGAAAAAGCGTGGGAAGAAGTTGACCGAGGAAGAGGAAAAGGAATGGATGACGGCTTGGCGAGCCGCCGGGCTCATACAGAACTACGGAAGGAAAGCGGGTATCGTCTTAGCCGGGCGAGGTGTAGGACCAACCACTGCTGCGAGGATCCTACGGGGTCGACATGTCAGAGAAGATGACTTATATCTAGATGTTCTGAAAGCTGAGCGAGCGTTCGAGCGTACACGAATGTTCTGGGACTAGCATGAACGACCAGTTCAGGGACTTGTTGAATCTCATTCTCTCACAAAACCCGAATATTCAACCCCAGGAGTTGCTGACTCTGGTCGAGAAGAAGAAACAAGAATCTCACGGGTTGCTCTCGGATGAGGGAGCGATTCGCCTACTAGCACAACAACTCTCGACCGTGTCGATTCCAGTCGTTGGGGTCGGAGACCAGCGGATTGCTAGCTTGCAAGCTGGGCTTATGGATGCCTCAATCGGCGGGGAGGTAGTGTCTATTGGTGAACTTTCTGAATTCAATCGGCAGGACGGGTCAGTCGGGAGGGTTTTGAGGGTGCGGCTGGAGGACGGTTCCGGGCGGGTAAGTTGTGTCATGTGGGACGACGTTGGTGTGTTTTTTGCCCAGCAAGGGGTTTCGACTGGTTCCCGCGTCAGGTTTGAGCATGGCTACACCAAGTATGGGAGAGGGGGCGAGACCGAGTTCCATCTTGGGTCGAGGAGCAGTATTCAGGTTCTCCATGGTCCAACTGCGATTGGCAGGCCGACGTGGCAGGCTCGGGTGGCTAGCCTGCCCAAGGCGTTGGGACCTGTGCCGTCTATTAGGCTCAGGATCAGAAAGCTTCTGAAAGGTAGAACCGAGAAAGGCCCCGTCCAAGCACTCTGTGAAGACGACACGGGTCTGGTCATCGTGAAATTCTGGGATGATACAGGTGAAGTGGCGCTTGCTATAGGCGAAGGAGAGAATGTCCTCGTTGAGGGAGCCTACGCGGCCGAGAGGAACGGCTTGCTCTATGTGAACGTCGGCCGGACATCCAGAGTCACTCGAAGTGACCAGCCCGCTACTAGCTCGCCTACCCCGGCTCGCATCGGATCGTTGAATCTGGAGCCCGTGCTGCGAATCATATGTGGAAAGGTCGTCGAACGATCTGATGCTAGGGAGATTGAGACCCGGGAGGGGCGAAAAGCGAGAGTCTCAAATATCAGAATTGAGGATAGCAGCGGCAGAATTCGAGTGTCTCTCTGGGACAAACACGCGGAGTTCGCAGACAGTGTCAGACTTGGAGACTTGGTAGAAGTGGCCGGTGTAAGAATACGTCGCGGGTTTATGGATGAACTGGAAGCCTCGACAGTTTTTCTCTCGCAGACAGTGAAGAAGTAGAATTCTCGAAGCGTTGAAGAAGCCTTGATGGCGCACAGGGTTGGCAAGGACCCTTTCGACTACATCAACGGTGTTAGGCTGGAAAAGTCGCGGCATGGAATGAAGAAACGGTTCCAGGAATACATGCCGAACCAGGCGTCTATTGACAAGCTGGAACGGGTGGACCAGAAGCACTACTTGATCGTGTTCTCCGCAGACTGGTGTGCTGATTGTGTCGCCTACGTTCCAGGGCTTGCAAAGTCGTTGATGGCGGCGAAGAACGACATGCTGGCAGCTAGAGTCGTCGACTATGACAATTACCGTGACATGGCTGATGAGTTCAGGGTACGGGCGATTCCAACCATAATTGTATATGACCGGAACTGGAAAGAGGTCGGACGGTTCATCGAAACTCCTCAAAAGTTCGGAACTGTCGAGGAGGAACTCTGCGCCATCCTAGACTCGAAGCGGCCCGTTGAGGGCCAAGGCTGATTCCAGCGCCGAAGTTAAGAAATCGTTGACAGTCCCCTGTGTCTTGAAAGCTCGTCGTCTGTCATTCTCCGAATGCGAGTTTCGGACACCGTAATAGAAGGCGAGGTTCAGTTTGAGATTGAAGATAGCAAAGGCAACCCGGTCCAATCCAGATGGTTCCCGAGCTTGGACCTTTTCCAAAGCCAGCTCCACGCTCTTCGCCGCCTCCCCGGCCAAGCAACGTGGATGATCGCGCTAGCGGCTCCGTAAATGATGGCAGCGATGATGAGTACGACGAGTTTTTGGAAAACATCGAAGCCCGAGGCTGTGAACGCAACATAATAGAGAACACCGACCACGTAAGCAGTTCGAACGATGATTCCAAAGATTGCCATCCAACGGACACCCTCCGGTTTCTCAGACGCGCTCAAGAGAATCCCACACGTCTTATGCTGCCCGGCTTGCAACTAATAGGATTGACCGGGTGGGCCTTAGAAAGCGCACGTCGATAAAGTGGGTTTGACTTGGTCACATCTCATTTACCTACTTAGTAGTATCTAACTACTAACTTTATAGCATGGACCGAGGTAATCACGTGCCATGATAGAAATGCATGCGATAGAGGCTCCCTCAATAGAGACGCTTCCGGAACCACAACGACTGTTCACGGAGCCTGATCGGCGTCCGCTTCTGGGCTCTAGGCAATGGGCCTAAACAAATGAGCCTTCTAGGAGCCTTAGAGGGATTGGTGCGGGTTCGATTCAGTCATTGTTTGGTGTTTACACGGGCCTCGCTTCTCTAATCCTACGCCTAGCTGTCGGTTGCCTCTTTATTGCCCACGGTTGTCGAAGCTAACCTCCCAGCGAGGAATGGGCGAGCAATGGATGAAGAGCCAAGGAATACCAGCGGGTATGATTTTGTTTGGGGGAGTTACCGAATTTTTCGGTAGTCTCGGGCTGGTGATAGGATTACTGACCCCAGTTCTCGCGGTGTTGAGTGCGTTGTGGATGCTTTCCACGACGTGGTTCGCTAGGTCGAAGTTGAAGAAGAAGTACCGGGGGGATACGAACTAGATGTTACACTATTCCTGGCGGCGCTGGCATTGGCTCTCTTAGGGAGTGGAGTCTCCCTCGACCACCTTCTAGGATTCTAGAATCAGTTTCGTTCTCATGGCTTTAGTTTGTAGGGTTCCCGCATTCAGGGCAGAATTTGCCATCCTTCGAGACAGGCGTTGCACAATTTGAGCAGCGAAGACGGTTTCCACACTGCGAGCAGAACCTCCAGTCGGCGAGTACTTGAGTTCTACAAGTTGGACATGTATCGTTGGACGATGCTGGATCCGGAAACTGTGGAACTAAGGAGGAGCCGTACACAGGAATCAAGAGACCGCCTCTGGCTGGCACCGTGACTACGAGGAAGACCTGCAACTGTGCCCTCCTTGAACAATTTGGTCTCACGGGTTCAAAAAGATGCCTAGTCGTCTCAGCTCAAATCAGGAGTCTAAATCTCCGGTTGGCGCTACGCCGTCCTAGGTGAGAAGCGAGCTTTTACATTCCCATGCCCATGCCACCCATGCCGCCCGGTGGCATGCCCGGTGGCATTCCAGGAGGACCGCCTGAACCTCCAGCCGGAGGCGCCTTTGAAGCGATGACGTCGTCAACCCTCAGGAGCATTGTGACCGCCTCTATCGCTGATTTGATCACTTGGGTTTTCACTCGAAGAGGCTCTATCACGTTCATCTTCCACATGTCAGACGCCTTCCCTGTCGACACGTTCACTCCGTACCACAGGTTAGCCGCCGTATTGTGTTTGGCTCTTAGTTCGACCATGACATCGATTGGATCGAAGCCCGCGTTTTGGGCTATGGCAACAGGAACAGCTTCAAGCGCCTCCGCAAAGGCTGTTACGGCGAGTTGTTCTCTGCCGCCAACCTTGACTGCGTAGTCCTTCAACCGTTGTGCCAGTTCAGCTTCCGGCGCACCCCCGCCGGCGAGAATCTTTCCGTCCTCGACAGCGTTCCTGACGACGCAAAGTGCATCGTGGAGTGACCGTTCAGCTTCGTCAACGACGTGTTCGGAGCCGCCGCGAATCATGATCGTAACCGCTTTGGGGTTCTTCCCCTCTCGAACGTAGACCAGCTTGTCATCTCCAATTCTCATTTCTTCGACAAGCTTTGCCTGGCCCAGGGCTGTTTTGGAGAGGTCCTTAGTGGTTCCGACCACCGAGCCCCCTGTTGCCTTTGCTAGTTTTTCCATGTCGTTGCTGCTGACGTTTTTCACCGTGAGGATTCCTTTCTTGGCGAGAATCGCAAGTGCTTGGTCATCAATTCCTTTCTCCGTGAAGAGTACGTTGGCACCGGTTTTGGCTACTTGCTCCACCATGTCTTTGAGCATGTTCTCCTCTTCGTGGATGAACGCGAGCATCTCTTCCGGCTTGTTGATGTTAATCTTGGCGTCCATCTCCGTTTTCTCAATCTCCAGTTTGGCGTTAAGTAGGGCTATTCGGGCGTCAGTGACGCTTTTCGGCATTTGCGAGTGAGAGACCTCCTTGTCGATGATTATTCCATTCACCAGCTCTGATTCTTCGAGGCTCTGGCCGTTTTTTTTCATTACTTTGACAAGATCGATGTCCGCCTTTATCGTAGTGCCACGCTTTTCCATTACGTGTTGTATTGCTTCGACAGCTAGTTCCGCGAAGTGTTTCTGCGAGCCGAAGATTCCCTTGGTGTTAAGCGAAGTAAGTGCAATCTGCTTCAGTTGTCCTTCGTCGCTGGGTTTGATATCGACCGCTATCTTGTGGAGGATTTCCAAGGCTTTCTGGGCGGCGTCCTGATATCCGCTGATGATGACGTTAGGATGAACGTCTCTGTCGAGGAGGGACTCTGCACCCGCCAGCAGTTCGCCTGCAAGGACGACTGAGGTGGTTGTCCCGTCTCCCACTTCGCTGTCTTGGGTCTTGGCGACCTCGACCAGCATCTTTGCTGCTGGATTCTGAACGTCCATCTCCTTCATGATGGTTGCACCATCGTTTGTAATGACAATATCCCCCATGCCTGCGACGAGCATCTTGTCCATTCCCCGTGGACCGATTGTCGACCGGACGGTTTCTGCAAGGACCTTAGCGGCCATTATGTTGCTTCTCTGAGCGTTTCTTCCCCTTGAACGGGAAGTGCCCTCTTTTAGAATCAGAATAGGTACTTCCGACATATCAACCAGACTTGTGAGAGCGCCTCTTTAGGCTTCCAAGATAAACATATGCAGGAGCCGACGTTCAAACCAGGGTGCGGTAAGGCTGAACCCGGCCACGAGCTCTGATGGCGGGGCGAGTCTTCATCGCAAGTTGTTCGACCGGAACTCTGTTTCACAAATTGAACAGTTTGATGGGAAATGGCTGTGCTTTGTCCCGAGTGAACCCTCGCTAGCCCACTCGTGCCATTATTCCGAGGGCAAGAAAATGATGCTTTGCGACTCCTCGATGAGATGAGCCTCGCATTCAAAGAGCAGGCAGTATGACCGGGGAGAGGGGCGGATGCCTATAGAGATGAGCGACCGTGCCCACCAGTGCTCTGTCTCCTCTCGAACTTTCAATGCGCCTAGCGACTGGGCAAACGGCTACTTGGCGGACTGGGAAACCTCTTTGACCGCGCCCTCTAGAATGTCCAGGCCAGAGTCCACTAGGTCGCGAGTAATGATTAGTGGTGGGGCGATCCGCAGGGTGGAGTGTCCGCATGTGATCAGGGCGAGGCCTCTTCTGAACGACTTCATCATGATCTCCTTCGCTTCTTCCTCGCCAAACTCCTTCGTCTTAGGATCCTTGACAATCTCCGCCCCGATCATCAAGCCCTTTCCCCGAACATCGCCAATGATTGGGTACTTTTCTTGCATCTCCTTCAAACGTTTTATCATATGATTGCCCTCTCTGGTAGCGTTCTCCAGTAGGTGCTCGTCGCGAATCGCGTTGATGACTTCTATTCCTGCCGCGCAAGATAACGGGTTTCCTCCGAATGTGTTTGCATGGGACCCCCCATCCCAGTCCATGATCTCGGATTTGGCGACTGTTGCCCCTATTGGGAGGCCGGACGCGAGCGCTTTCGACGTGGTTACAATGTCGGGTTCTATTCCCCAGTGCTCGATTCCAAACCAGCGTCCCGTCCGCCCCATGCCAGCTTGGACCTCGTCGTCGATCAGCATAATGTCGTTCTTGTCGAGGAGCTTCTTCAGACGTGGAAAGTAATCGTCAGGAGGAACAACGTATCCTCCTTCTCCTTGAATAGGCTCGGTGACAAGCGCAGCTACATCCTCCGGCGGAAGAAACGTGTCTAGGACCTGTTCCTGGATGAAATCGACACAGTACATTCCGCATTCAGGGTAGGAGAGCTTGAACGGACAACGGTAGCAATAGGCGAAGGGAACATGCGTGTCGCCAGGGACCATCGGGAAGAAATGGCGCCGCTGGGCCGGCTTGCTCGCGGTGAGACTGAGCGAGCCGAGGGTTCTACCGTGAAATGCGCCGATGAACGAGATAAACGCGTGTCTCCTCGTATGCCACTTGGCCAGCTTCATGGCGGCCTCGATCGCCTCCGTTCCGCTGTTGCTTAGGAACACTTTCTTCTGGAAATTGCCCGGTGTTATCTTGACCAGCTGCTCCGACAGCTGAACCACCTTTTCGTAGTAAAAGTCAGTGTACGAATAGTGGGTGAACTTGTCAGCTTGCGCCTTGATAGCGCTGACAACCTTCGGGTGGGAATGGCCCACTGCCAAGCACACTAGGCCGGAGTTGAAATCGATAAATTCATTACCATCAACATCACGGACAATACTGCCTTGGCCGGACTCGGCCACCAACGGATAGAACCGGACGAGTGACCTAGATATTAGAGCATGGTCCTCCTTGACAACCTCTCGAGCCTTGGGACCTGGAGGCGTAACGGCGATATGCGGATATTTCGTCTGCTTCTGCAATCGCGTTCAAAGGGGACCCGGCCCATGCCTCTAATAAGATTGCCAGACGGTCGGATGCTCGAGTGTGGACCTTACCTGTCCGAGGGTCCATTGGCCCCTCGGGGTTAGTTGCCTAGGGTTATCTCAATTGTGGACAGCATGATCTTTGACCCATCTTCCCGCTGGACCTCTTCTGTCCCAATGTCTACTGATTGGACCTTTACGTTCTTGAAGAAAGCACGGCGTAGCGTTTCAACGGTTTCCACGGCTTTTGTAATAGACTGACCTCTTGCCCGCACCATGACTTCCGGGACGCCTGTATTGAACAGGGTTACGCACGCGATAACATAGTTCATGATTGGCTTCTTGCCGATCCTGACAAGGTTAGGCCCGATTTCCTCATCATAGCCATCATCGCCGTTCACGCCATCATTGTCCAGTGATTGGTCTATTTCTTGCATAGTGGCTTCCGTTGCGTTTCACGCTCAACTTGGCGGCGGAGAAGATTAACCTTGCCTAACCTGAGGCCTTTCAGTCTACGATTGAATTGAACATATAACATACGTCATATTCACAGGTCTCCCGGCTAAACCCAGAGCCGTTCTTTAAATGAGGAATTATGAACAGTCCACCGGAACTCATCCCAGAACGGGTAGGAGACGACCATGTCAGCAACATCTCCCACAGTTTTTCACAGGCTCGAGAAGCTAGTAGGAAAGAAAATTCTCGTCGTTATCACGCGCGACTTTGGATACACCGGGAAACTAGCGGTTGTCAGCCATCAGCCTCCCGGGATCTGGCTGGAAAACTCGGACGCAGTAATTCTCCGCTCGACAGTCGTCAGCCCGATTCCACAGGTCGTAAATACTGAGCCGAAGGGAGACTTGTTTCTCCACTTGGATGCGATACAACGCCTGGAGAGTATTCCCGAGGGAAAGCCGGACGCTAAACGATAGAATTGGATGGCTGGACGGCCTGGTCGTTGCCACACCTGATATCACGCTCGCAGTAGACCCTGTCCGGCTCCATCGGCTCCCACACAATGCTTGGGCCTTTGTCAGTCATGCGCACGCCGACCACACACGCGGATTCAGTCACCGAGGACACAAACAATCAACTACGGAGACCCGCGACATTCACCGCGCACTGAACGACCAAAAAGTCACCAATTTCACGGCCCTTGAACTAGGACACCTGGCCAAGTTCGATGATACCGAAGTCAAAGCCATCAACGCAGGACACATGCTCGGAAGCGCCCAGTTCCTAGTCAGGACCCCGAACATTACTATTCTCTACACAGGAGACATCAACTGCGTTGACACGTTGACAACGAAGGCAGCCCAGCCGGAGAAGTGCGACGTGCTCATCATTGAAGCAACATATGGTTCGCCCTTCTACAAGTTCCCTCCTCGCGAGAACGTCTACGCCACAATCGTCGAATGGGCCTTGGACACCTTACGGCACGGAATCGTTCCATGCCTCCATGTCTACGCTGCCGGCAAAGGACAGGAAATCATACGGCTTTTCAACTCCTATACGAGGATCCCCGTAGTAGTGGACCAACGCCTCGACGGCGTCAACAAGACCTACCACAAGAACGGGAACAACCTCCACTGGCTCTCAGACCATTCCACGGACGGAAAAGAGACGCTTGAAAACATGCCGTGCGTCTACGTGACAACGCCGAATGATCGGAAGCACCTTGGACGGAGATTCTCGAGAGCCTACGCCACAGGGTGGGCTCTCTCGGCAAAGAGCCGAGCGACAGCCTTTCCACTCAGCAGCCACGCCGACTTTGACCAGCTAGTAGGTTTCATTAGAGAATGCGCCCCACGTCAAGTCTACATTTTCACAGGGTTCGCCGACGAGCTCCGATACGCGCTCAAAGCCAGGCTGGGAATCGAAGCGCGGGTCGTGCCGAGTTTCGCGCAGCGAACTCTCTGGGAGAGCTACTGAGCCGACATGTTTAGGGAGAACCGGCAGAGTGTGTCACCTTTTGCGTTGCAGGCCACTTCACGTCCGCGAAGCTCCTTGCCAGTCAGCTTGGAAAATATTCCCTCTAAGTACCCGAGTGTGAAGAAGCAGGTGGGTTTCAACGAGCCGCCTGGACGATCCGATTCGAACCCGTTCACGACCGTGATATCGACCCTATCGTTTTGAAGGTCAAGATCAGACACTCTGATCTTTCCTATTCCTATATTCGTCTCTTCAACCGCTGTTTTGAGGAAGTCAGGAAACGCCTGTGGCCCGTTCAATCCCAGGGCCTCGGCCTTGAGTGCGAGTGCTTGTCCCTCTTCCGTTCCGACTTTTCGGCCCGCTAGGCTGATGATGACGTTTGCTGCGGGTCCGGCTACCCGTGAAAGTTCTCCTCGTATGAGCCCAAAAACGTCTCGTCTCAACAGGACGACCTTTTGCCCGAAGTACTCAATCTCTCCAGATTCGTCGCGGAACCGGATGGAGTTCATGGAAGTTATCAGGCGTCTCAGGCTGTTAGTAGAGAACCTTCCTGGTGAACCTGACATTTACCCACTCCCTAGTTGTAGGACTCTAGTTGTTTTGCAAGGTCTTGAAACCTAGACGCCACTGCGTCTCTGGGGTTGGTTAGGATGAAGACCGATTTGCTCAAGGAGCTTTGGACCGCATCTGAAAACGGCAGCCATCCGGCCACGTCAACCTTGAAGTGGTGCCCGATCCCTTTCACCAGCTTTGATGCGTCGGAAGCCTTCAGGCCTTTGGGGACCATGTTAACGACAAGGTGCGCCGGCTTTTCGAGGGTCCGTGCGATGTCCACCACGACCCCGGTTCCGAAAATGTCCTGCTGGTCAATTCTAGACACGATAACCAAGTGGTCGCACACTCCCATCACCAGAAGCGTATCGTTCTCGATTCCTGGATGTGTGTCAATCATGACGTAATCGAGTTTGAAGCTCGTTCCAAGCTTGGCTATGGCTCGGGAGAACGATTCCAGCTCGAAACCGGTTCTGAGAGTTCTGAGCATTTCACCCACTCTCACGCTGGCGGGACTGAAGTAGAGAGAGCCGGCCTCCAACCCCAGTCGACCGTTCATAGGTATGACTGCTTCGTCAGGACTAACGGCGTCAAGCAGTACATCATTTAGAGTATGCTTCACCTCTTCAGGTGTTATGTTGAAAATAACATGAAGCCCAGGACCTTCCAGGTCCATATCCATCACGCCTACTCGTCTCCCCCTCGCGGCGAGTGCTGTGGCAAGATTGGCTGTGATTGTGCTCTTACCGGTTCCTCCCTTGAAAGAGTGAACCGTAATGGTCCTAACCAAACTAGGAACCTTTGCCCTCTCTCTGCTTCTCTATCTGTTCCTTGATAGACTGGAAGAACTCTTGATTCTTGACCTTGCTAGCCTCCTCGCTGACCGCTTGAAGGTCAACCTGCAGGTGGTGCTGAAAAGTCCGTTTCCTTCTCAACAAGAAGAGCCCGACCAAGAGGCCGGCTGCGATAGCCCCGAAAGCTGTCAAGAACCAAAGTGTAAGAGTCGACCCTTGACTGACTGGAGCAACAACGGTTACGATTGACGATGTGGAACCCGAACCCGAATTACCATAGGGGTCAGAAGCTGATACCTTGACTAGCCAGACCCCGGATGGGTCGTTAGTGGACACAGTGTAACTGCCGACCCATTTTCGTTGGCTGCTGTCATAGAGAAGGTTAACCTGGTTTCCAATGGGGCGTCCAGGAGGGGAGACGAAGGCTGATACTGTTCCCGCCGCGAAACTGCTTCCGTCTGGAGTCGTGATGTTCGAGTAAATAGCTACAACGTTGCCGATCACAATATCACCCCTGGTGAAGTTCAAATCGACACTTAGAGACGCCGGTGTGACGATGAAATCCGCAGAAGGACTACTGTCGGGCCCGCTATTCCCGTACGAATCCTGCAGGCTGTTTGCTTTCACCAAGGCAGTCCAGGATCCGTTCATGCTCACCAGAGGTATCCGATAGCCGGCCTCGAACCGGGCGCTCGTCGCGTTGTACGTTGCAGGGACTTGCTGAATCGTGAAATCCGGTTGAGTCACGAGTAGAGTCGCGAATCCGCTCTGCACGGGTCCGCCTCCAAGATAGTCGGCGGAGAAACTGAACCGAGCAGTCTGGCTTCGCATAAGCGAACTCTGCGCGACATTGATCCCGCGGATCGTAACGCCCGTCAGGTCGAGCAGGAAGCTTTGAGAGTCACGGACCGCCTTTACAGTGGAACCCCCAGTTATAGTTACATTGTAGTTTCCTATTGGAAGATCCGGGGTCGTTAGCCAGGAGAAGAAAACATTGCCAGATGGGTCTGCGTTGACGAAGGCCGGAAAGTCGGGCGCTGATAATGAAGCATGTGTAATGTCAATCCTCACCGTTTCGTTCGAAGAATACGCATCTGCCTTTATCGAGACTGGATAAGTTCTCTCATACGTAGATTTGTCTGTTAGCCCGACGTCAAGGTGTCCGGAGGCAACACTTGCACTGACTGAGGGTGTAGTTTGGGCAACATTAACGTTGTACTGCCCTACATATTTGATGGACCCACGCGAGAAGTCTGATGGGTAGTTCAGCTGAAAGGAAAATGCGGACCCAGGGGCGATCGTGCTACGTGTTGCGTTGCTCTTTGCGCCTGAGGGGTCAGTGACCAGAAGTAGGAAAGAATAAGGCTGCCCGCTACTAGCGCCCGTAACAGTAAGGGTTACAGTCACACCCGGCGAGCTTTGCTCCTGAGTTCGCCCGGGGTTCAAAGACAGTGCGTACTGAGTGGCTGCGTGGACTGGAACGAGGCCAACCGCAAGGAACAATGATGCGACCAGAACGAGAATCAGTGTTTTTGTTTTTCGAGATAGTATTCCCAAAGTCCATTGTCTCGCTGGAATCCAAGGTAGCCCCCCACACTGCTACCTTAGGTCCTCAGTAAGTGCTCGGAGTGCGAGTTCTCTAAAGCATCATGTAACCAGCACAGAACCCGCGGAGTTCGAAGAACTTCTAGGGAAGAAGGAAGTAGGCCATCAGGGCGAAGGTCACAAGAAGGATACCCGATATGACGACCAGTTGGGGACTGAGCTTGACTCCCGGAGTGTCCTCTTCGAAAAACCGCAAGAGTCCAGCACTAGCGGCTGGCATTGGTGCTTCTTTTCGACGCCTCTTCTCCCTTTCTCCCAACACCGATCAGCCGTTTGTCGTATAGAGGTCAGCGCCTGACTGTATTAAGCGTACCGTCCAAGGCTTTTGGAGGTCTATCAGCGCAGTCTGATGTACTCGTATGCGTCGCGTGTCGAGTCGAAGGCGTACTTGACACGATTGTAGTCCTTTCGGAACTCGGCCACGTCCGCCGCCACTTTCTCAGGGGACTCTCGCTTCACAACCACTCGTGCGATTAGCTCTGCGATATCGACCATCTCAGACTCGCTCATTCCAAGACGTGTAAGCTCGGATACTCCCATTCTGATCCCTCCGGGAGCTTCAAAATGCCTGCCGGCCTTGATATCATATGGCAGAAGGTTGCGGTTGAGAATGATGTTCGAGTTCTCCAACCGCTTCTCTATAGTCCTCCCATCCCCGTACTTCGTGATATCAGCTACCAATTGGTGGGACTCGGTGAAACCACGCTTCTCGCCCATGACCTTGAAACCACGTTCGTGCATAGCTTGCGCAAGGGCCTTGCTATTCCTGACAATCTGAGTAACGTACTCGCGGCCGAACGCCATCATCTCAGCGAACATCACGGCCTTCCCCGCCAAATGGTGCAGGTGGTGGTTGCTCAAGTTGCTAGGGAAGGTAGATTTTCTTATTGCCTCGCCATACCTAGCATGTGAAATAATCAGTCCTCCCTGAGGCCCTGGGAGTGTCTTGTGCGTACTGCATGTCATGGCATCCGCCCCTTCATGGATTGGGTCTTGGAATTTTCCCCCCGCGACCAGCCCAGCGACATGGGCCGCGTCGAAGCAGACCTTCGCATCAAGCTCGTGGAAGAAGTCTGAAAGCTCACGGACCGGTTGAGGAAAGAGGAGCACCGAGCCACCGAACATGGCTAGAGCAGGTTTCTTGCCCTCGGCAACCAGTTTCTCGACCCTCTTCTTTGTCGCGTCAACATCGATGTCCATCATGTCGGTATCGAACGGAAAATACTCGACGTTCAACCCTCGAACAGAGCCTGCTGTCCCTCCGAATTCCTTCTTTCCCATGCTGATGTGCCCGCCAGCAGGAATGGGTAGAGCCATCATCGTATCAGCGGGGTTCGTGAAAGTGGTGTATGCAACGAGGTTTGCACAGACCCCCGAGACGGGGCGAACGTCCGCAAACTCGACCCGGAACAATTCCTCAGCTAGCTGTTTGCACAAAAGCTCGACCTGGTCAATGTACTTGCAACCTGCGTAGACTCTCTCACCCGGCCACCCCTCTGCGTACCGATTGCCAAAGTCCGAGAGGATCGCTTCGCGAACAGCCTGGCTCGGGATATTCTCGCTGGCAATCAGGGGAAGGGACTGCTGGAACCATTTGTGATGGGCTTCCAAGAGTTCAAAGACTCGCTGGTACGATACTTTCGGCTCCTTCGTTTGCAAAGTTGAGGAAGTGGGCATCGTTTCCGACCTTAAAAGTTGGGCAAGGCAGATGCTCTAGCCTTTTTCTACACGGAAATACGGTCTAACTGCCCAGTTAATCTTGAACATCGATCAGATTCGCTCGGACCTCGAAGAGTTCAACAGTCTATTGGACCAAGAATACTATCTCAATGGAGCCGGGTTGAAGGATAAGATTGAAGCTGCTAAGATCTATGAAAAATATGGTCACCTGTTCAAACGGGCCATCTTAGACGAGGTCCAGAAGGAGGCCCGGTCCGCCGACGGGGAGAAGGAGAGAAGGCTCAGGTACCTGCGCTCCTTTCTCTTCGGCAACTACATGGAGAACCGTGTTAAACAACTGTCAGACAAAGCGACTACAGTAGAGTCAGAAGCCACTGTAACAGTGGCCGGGGACACGTATCCTTTCCGTCAAGCCGCCGTTGTCATGGTCAACGAGCCTAACAGGAAAAAAAGAGCATCAATATTCGGAGCACGTAATCGGGTCATCGAGACCATCAACCCAACTCTCGAGGAGAGAATGCTCGTTCTGCACAAGACCGCTCACGAGCTTGGCTATTCTGACTATGTCAAACTCTACGAGGACATCAAATCTATACAACTGGAATCTCTCGACTTATTGCTACGCTCGTTTCTCGAGAAGACGAAAGCTTCCTACACTACGCAACTAGGCGAGTTAACAAAGACGCAAGCAGGAGCCACGTTGCCGGAGGCGGAGAAACACGACATCAGTTATGTCTTCCGAGCCATAGAGTTCGATAGCTTCTTCAGGAGAGAGAAGGCGATTGAGACGCTCAAGCGGACCCTTGCAGGAATGGGAATAAGACTCGATGAACAGAGGAACATCCACCTCGATGTTGAGGAGAGACCTAAGAAGACGCCGAGGGCCTTTGTCAGTCCAATCAAGGTCCCGGACGACGTTAGACTAGTAGTGATGCCGCAAGGCGGGCATGATGACTACGCATCGATATTCCACGAAGCTGGCCACGCCGAACATTATGGGTCGACACGTTCAGACCTCCCAGTCGAATACCGGTATCTTGGCGATAATTCGCTCACCGAGGGCTACGCATTCCTGATGGAATACTTACTGACAAACCCCCACTGGCTGGCGAAGTATACAGGTATGAGGGAGCCAAGAGCGTTTCTCAAGTTCGTCTATCTCTACAAGCTCTACTTCCTGCGCCGGTACGCTGCGAAACTCACATACGAACTCGCTCTTCATAGAAAGGGTCTCAAGGACGCCCCGAACCGGTACAAAGAGACTCTTGAGTTGTCGCTGGTGTTCAAGCACCCCGCCAGCCACTATCTGATGGATGTTGATGACGGATTCTATTGTGCCAACTATCTCCGCGCTTGGATATTCGAATCCCAAGTCAAGCGCATCCTAACCGAGCGTTTTGGGGAAGACTGGTTCCTAAAGAGGGGGGCAGGGATACAGCTCCAGAAGTGGTGGTCACTCGGGCAAAAATATCAGGTAGAAGAGATGCTGCGAGACCTTGGCTATAAAGGACTGGACCTGAATCCTCTAGTGGAGGAAATTACTTCATCTCTCAAGTAGGTTTTTCCTTCTGCACCTTAGATAGGCGATGCAATCAGTAAACTTGCTCTTGTCTTCAACAGTCACGTTAGGCCTTTGACTGTTTCTTAAACTGGCTCCACCAGTCAGGGTTTGCCTTCACGTAATCAATGAGTCTGGCCAACTGCTCCAGGGTCCCGGGGGCGACGTAATGTTCCAAGCCTTCCGTGTCCTTCTGAGCTGTAGCCTCTTGAACGCCGAAGAGACGGAGAAAGTTGACCAGCAATGCGTGTCGCTCCCCGATCGTCTCGGCCATGGCCGAGCCTCTCGCAGTCAAGGCTATTCCACCGTACTTCTCATGAACTATCAAACCCTCCCTGCGCAGGCCGTCCAACATACCAGTGACGGTGGGCGGGGTGACATGTAGGTGGTTAGCAATGTCAACTGGTTTTGCGAATCCTTTCTCTCGGATGAGTTCGTAGATTATCTCGACGTAATCCTCTTTGCGCGGTGTCTGTAGCCTGGGGCTGGGCCTATGGGCGCTGGCTAGCTTTGCAAGCTGGCTTCTACCGTTACGAGTCTTTGCCATCCCTGATGACGCTGCGCGCCTGGCGGAACGGTGGCCAGCAGTATTAAGGAATTCTCAGAGATGGATCTTCAAACCGAACTTTTCCTTCAGCTTGCGAAGAATTGGCTCCAACGGACCTGGCTCAAGGCTCAGCGCGAGAATCTGGTTATTGTAGGGGAAGAAAACCAAGTCTACTCTCTGGTACTGTATTGAAATGTGGCTCACAGGTCCACACTGGGCTTCGAGCTGGGACACGGTATCTAGAACGAGGGGTGGAACGCTTCCCATGAACTTCCGATCATATTCCCCAGGAGTCAAGCTCATAACGCTGGACCGCATTCTCGACTCGACAAGCTTGTGGTTCCTATCCAAGACTGCAACGTAACGCACTCTATCATCGAGAGCGAAGAGGTCATCGGCTAGCCGGCTCGAGACGCTCAAGGTCGAATTCCTCGCGCGTCATACTTACTAAAAGAAATGCTTTCCTAGGTAAGGTGAACTCTCCATGAGAGGTGGCCATCCCAGATAGTCCATCTAGGAGAGCTCGCTCAGCTCTTCGCTCTTCTAGCAATGGGGACTGAGAGAATACTCCATTGTGAAATATGCGGTGCTGAGTTCAACTGCGGAGGCCTTAGCGCATGCTGATCTTCCAAGACGAAATTCTCCACGAATCGAATGCAAGAAATCCACGGATTAGCCTCATACTGTGTCTGCCCCTCCTGCCTCTAAGGGCAGAAGGGCTAATTCTGTGCGGTACTTAATCTAGAGTTGTGATTCTAGGCGACGGAGGGTAAGGAGGGCTTTCGACTTCGTTGGACACACGGGCTGTCGGCTCTCGGACCGCTTGCGCCTCCTTTGGAAGAACAGTACGAAAATTATTGTTGCGCTGATTCCGATTGCGATGAGACCGAAGCTAATCAGACTTGAGGAAATGTTAGGCGCGAAAGGCGGTCCCGTTCCGCCTGGAAAGGATGTATCATACGAGTAGATTCCCGACCTAGTAGAGAAGTAGATTTTCTGGTCAGGGCCGAGAACTACGTCAAGGACACCATCGTTGGTGGCTCCAATGGGGGAGATTTGCTCAATGGATTGAACAGTACCCGACGAATTCAATTTCAACCTGTTGAGGCTGGCTCCAGTCCATTCGCCGAAAAAGTACTCGCCACCTGAAGAGTAAGCGATTCCCGTGGGAGTCACTACCGGAGTGAACGTGGCGATGGGGTCTACGTAGGCTGTATTGGTGCACCTTCCTGAACAATTGGGCCAGCCGTAATTGCCCTTGGGGACGATGACATTGATCTCGTCATTGCTGGCCGGGCCTGCTTCGGTTTCAATGAGATTGCCATTTGTAGGGTCGAAGTCCATTCCGAAGCCGTTTCTGATACCGTAGGCATACACAAGGCTTCCTCGGTATGGGTTGTCGATAGGTACTGTTCCATCGGCGTTCATTCTGAGAATCTTGCCAGCATTGGATGAGAGATTTTGAGCGAGCTGTTGGTTTTGAAATTCGCCGACTTGCGCGTAAAGCCTTCTGTCAGGTCCGAACTTGAGGTAGCCCCCGTTGTGGTACAGGTTCCCTGGAGATGGATTGGTAACGTCGAAGATGGTTACGGGGTTTACTCCCGTATTTCCTGTTGCGTTGAGGCGTGTGACCAGTCCATGGTAGTAAGACCCATTGTAGACTGTCCGGTAGACATAGACGAACCCGTTTGTCGCAAAGTCAGGGTCTAGAGCCATGCCGAGAAGACCCTGCTCGGGTCCATCTGTTGCCACTGCCAGTGTTGCAAACGGTGTTGGGAGGATTATCCCGCTCTGGATTACCCGAATATTGCCTGTCGTTCTCTCGTTGAAGAGTATTCGCCCATCAGGTGTGAACCGGAAGGAAACTGGAAAATTGAGTCCCGAGTAAACCAAGACGGGATTGCTTGCTGCCACCATACTTGGGACCATCGATTCGAACACTAGAATTGTGATGACCGCCAAAGCTACTAGTCCATTGCGGTGCATTGGGCTCACAGCTCGTCAATCCCCAAGCCTTGCCTAATCTGCTAAAAAATGCCTGTAGGTAATCTGCTACCGCCCCTACAGCTCACTTTTTACTTCTAGTCTGTCTTAGGAAGCTGAGCGCCCATGGGGCACCGCCCATCAGGGATTTGTTCAGGTGATGAGGTTGAGGTCTCCGAATTCATGCCAATGACAGCGCCCGAGACAGGCGTTAGAGCTGTTTCCTCACTATTGCGAATCGTTCTAGCTGGCGGTGAATCTTGAAACCATTATTCAAGAAGATGCTCAAAGGGCCCTTGTAGTTTTCTTCGGCCCACGGGACCTCCCAGCTCGACTTCGCGGGACTGGTTGTGGGATAGCCCTCGGCCGCTTCCAGGCTAAGGGATCGGAACATTTCGCAGGCAGCGTTCACGAGTGCAGTACAGACTCCGATTCTCCTGTAGTTTGGAGCTACGAGGAAGCACATTATCGAGCCGACGCGTTCGTCTGGATTATTGATTGCGACGGAATAACGACGCATGTTGACGAAGTTGGAGCGAAGTTGCGCGTTGCACCAGCCTACGACTTTATCGTCCACATAGGCCAGCAGCCCTAAGGCTTTGCCGGAGCTAATACGTTCTGCCTTTGCTGCTCGATGGGCCGGCCCCGCCTTAGCGGTTGCGTCCCACTCTTCTCCACTGGTCTCGTAGAAGCCGCAGTAACAGCCCGACCAGTAGGGAAAATCCGTGAAAGCGTCCTTGTCGAAAAACCGAAGATAGTCATCCAATAGCTCAGGTTTGAGTCGGCGGACCACAATTTCCGCGGCTCCCATGAGCGTGTTTGTCGACAACTGATACTATAAGGGACGCCTTAGGGGAATTGTTAGATGAACATGGACAACCCGGAAGAATCAGTTCGTGGAAACACAATGCTCAAGGGACCCGTCCAATACTGTCTCACCATCCAGGGGATTATCTTCGTTCGTGTGAGGGTGTCTATGCCTTGACCTTGAAGAATGGCCCATCTAGGCTCATGTATGCTTTGGTCCCTTGTATGCAAGCCGTCGTCGTCACACATCGGACCGCCAAAACGCTGTAGTTGTACGTGCCGATGGAGGAGCTGTCCAGCGGATAAGAGAACGACGCTGTCACCGTTGTGGAGTTACCTGGGAACATGAAGGCGATGCTGGAGAAGACTTGAACTTCACCATTGGGGCCGACTATGTCGAAGACCACACCCCCGAAGCCTGGCCGAGTTGAGTTGGGTGCAAGTTGTATGTAGCCTAATAGGTCAACATGGTCCTGAGCTTTGCTGATCCGCCGCAGCCTCTGACCGGGCCTGACATCGGAATTGGGTGGGACGATGAGAATAGTGGGAGGGACTACGAATCTGCAGCTACTCACGATGACGTTGGAAACCGTTGTAGGCACGCCATTTACAAGTTGAACAATCTGTGCTGCGATACTAATGGGTGAGTCTTGGGTACCGACAACCTGTAAAGTGAGCTTCAGTGCGGTCACCGTTCCCGAAGCGTCTACCACGTTTCCCCCCAAGAGCGTAACCGCATACCGTACTTGCCCAATGCTGTTGTCGACGATCGTTGCCACATTGAAGTGACTTGTTCCGGCGACGACAGTCGAGGCGTCAAAGTCCACCGCAGTAGCATTTAGCGAAACGGGGTTGAATTCAAATGAAAGATCGTACGCCACCAAGCTGGGGACGCCAGATATGTCAACTTCAACCTGGAAGATAGACCCGGGATCTCCCACTGAGAAACAGGGATTGATAGACACCATCGCGGTCGTTTGTGCGAGTGCTAGAATCGGAGGAGTTTCTGGCATGATCATAATCAGAGTGAGTGCTAGAATTAACACGGACGATGGCGTCTTTGTGTTCAAGAATCGATTATTCACTGGCGAGGGAAAATTGATTTAAGACTTGCCGATGCCGTGGAAACCCTCCTCCACCCAGGGCAACCCTCGTTCGACAGGGTATACCCGTTGTCTACTTCAGCTAGACTTAGAATGCTTTTATGATCACGGTCAGGATATCGTGAAGTTCACTGTAACGGTTTTTGTAAGGGCGAGCTGTATCGGTCCTCCGACAGGATTGACATCGGCCTTGACTATTATGTCAAGCTTGTAGGTGCCTGCAACGCGGACTCCCTGGTCGACTGAGAGGTAGAGAATGTGACTTCTTGTTCCGATTGCGCCGTTGATCGAGGTATTTCCCAAATCTACCACCTGATTCGACGGGTTTGTTAGTTCTAGCCTTACTGTGATGTTGACGGTTCCTCGCGAGCTTGAGACGTCTGTATTAGAAGTCTGAATCAGACCTCCGGTGCGGACGGTGAAGAGCCACTGGTAAGCTGTCATGACTTGGACCGTGGCGTTGGCGCTTGCGAATGCGAGGGAGCCGGTGGTCTCGTTGAAGGTTACCTTGGAAACGGGTATTGTGAAGCCGCTCGCGAGAAGTGGTGGAACGAGGACCACGATGAGAACAATGATCGCAATAGTCCCGGCTAAAACGCGCCTTCGCCTGGTCCTCGGTTTTGAAGGGGAAGTTGTTGGTGCGGACATTTTCTGCTAGAGGCGCAGCCTTCGTGGAAGCGGATTTAGGTCTTGTTACGACAACTGCATTAGGGGGCAAAGAGTCCGGTGGGAATTCTGCAAATACTCGCCTGGCGGAGGCAACCGTCGTAGGACGGCCCAGACTTTATCCCGTCGTCCGTGGTTCGAGACCTTTAGGCCGGGCAGATGTCCCACGACTCAGGACTACATAAGACAGTCACACTGCGATACGCCGTCGCACTCTACATGAGTTCAGTTCTCGGCTCCGGAGTGTTGGTGCTACCGGGGCTAGCTGCAAAGATTGCAGGTCCCGCTTCCCTGCTTGCATGGATTGGTTTGTCAGTCGCCAGTTACCCGTTAGCCTACACGTTCGCTAGTCTCTCAGCACGGAGGCCTGAATCCGGGGGGGTCTACTCTTTTGCCCGTGAGAGCTTCGGACCGAGCCTGGCTGACGGGGTGGGCTGGCTGTTCATTCTCTGGTACGTCACAGGTGCACCAGTCGTAACGGTAATTGCAGCGTCGTACCTTGCCTTCGCCTTACCGCTGAACAGAACCACTATCTACTTAGTCGCCGGGCTGATCATTCTTGGAACCTTCCTCGTCAACAATAGAGGCATAACCATCAGCGGCAAAGTCCAACTTGCACTCAACGTCTCAATAATCGCTCTCCTGCTTTCTGCGGTCATCGCCTCCGCTTCTATTGTGCGACTTGAAAACTTCACTCCTTTCTTTCCAAACGGGTTCCCCCCCATTGGCACTGTTGCGGCCTTGATCTTCTGGTCGTATCTGGGCTATGAGAACGTGTCCAACGTGGGAGGGGAGTTCAAGAACCCGAAGCGAGACTTTCACCGAAGTATCATTCTCAGTGTCGTCCTGATCAGCACCCTCTACCTGGCCGTTGCCGTGGCGACCGTTGGAACCAAGTCGTATAGCGCAGGAGGTAGCGTCGCCCCGTTTGCCTCCATCCTGTCCAATGCTCTAGGGATCTACGGAGCGATTGGTACGGGCATCTTGGCAGTTTTCATAATCTTCGGAACAGTCAATGCTTACACAACTGGAATGTCACGAGTTGTTTCAGCAGTAGCTGAAGGCGGAGGTTTGCCTAGGAGGCTCGGTCGAATACAAAGCAACACTGGCGCGCCTGCCAACGCCCTAGCCCTTTTGTCTGGATTGTCGGTCGTCGCATTGGTTGTATCTTTCTTTCTGAACATTGACCTGGAGACAGCCTTGCTAATCCCAAGTGGAGCCGCCATTATCGTGTACGTTGTCGGTTCTGCTTGCGGCATAAGGCTTCTTGGTGAAGGCCGAAAGAGACTGTTCCCCTGGGTCTCTCTCATCGTTTCGCTTGCGATGCTACCGTTTGTCGGAGGATTGCTTCTTATCAGTCTGGCGGTCGTTCCAATCGGCCTGGTATACAGGAGACTCCTGTCGCGGCCTTCGCGATCATCTAGCATCAGACCGGCCTCGAGGACACTTTCGAAGCAGAAAGGCAAGCCTGTTTAGCATCTGCAAACGTGCTCAGTCACACACAAATCGCACAGCTCGACCCTACACCTTCCACACAGGTGATAGTTGTCAGGGCACGTCCGGCACATACCTCTTCCGCACTCTACACACGCCACGATATCGTGACGTGGACCGGGAGCGATCTCATACGACAAGCTTGCGCTTACCGGCGCTCTTCAAGAACGGCTTATCTATTCCTCACGTCATTAGCATTTACTTAGACTCACCTAGTTACTCGCCTTAGTAACTCACCCATCTGAACACCTCGATCGCCTGCTCGCGAGTGATCGGCAGATTCAACTTGAAACTCGCGTTTGCCAAATGAATGCTTGTCCAGTGAAATGTCCCTCTTCGCAGATAGTTCTTTTACCAAGCCCAGCCTAACCACTACCATATTTCACGATGAGTTTCACTTTGCGTGCCCACCTCGTAGCCTATGAGCCTGACCTGGAACGTGTGTGCGCAGCTGCCATGCGCAGCTGCTATTCACCGCACCCCGGCTACGAACTGTTCACTCATACAAACCCGGACAGGACCCTCGAGGGCGAGAAGGTGTTCGACTCTGAAAGAATCAGCGGTCTCCTAAGACGCGCCCTCGAACTCGGTCACTATGACATCCTAGAACACAACAGTATCACCTGGCTCGCTGAGGCAAAAGAAGAGGAAATTCTCTCTCTCCTGAACTCATCAAAGTTCTTCGAAACCAGCCGGCTCGATGAGGGCAGTTGGCTGATCACCACCAACCTCCGCGTCCTAGTTGAACTCGCTCGGAACAACACACAATCCTCCCTAACCAAGGAACTCGTCTCATCCCTGACTATCGCAGCGCCAAATGTCTCATCCGTTCTCTCAGCTGAAGCAAAAGAGCTAGGCTCGCGATGACAAAGTCGATACTTTTCAGCTACACTGACTATCCGCATCTCATACGCGCACTCCAAGTCCGAGGCGTAAAGTTCGCAAACGAAGACCTTCACCGGCACGGCAGCTTCACCTTCGACCTCCAAGGTGTTAGCCGAGCCGCAAGCCATCAAATCGTCCGACACAGAGTCGCCAGCTTTAGCCAGCAAAGCCAGCGCTACGTGAAAATCACCCGTAGCTATGGCTACCTCAAACCTCCCAGCATACCAGACAATCTCCGGGTCCCGGTCGAAATTAACAAGCAAAAACTAGAGCTGAGCTTCGCCGACGTGATGGACTTGACCCGTCAAGCTGAAGAAGAACTCGTCCAGAGAGGTGTCAAAGCGGAAGACAGCCGCTACCTCCGGCCAAACGCCGCTACGACCAACATCGTCATGAGCATGAGCCCCCGCCAACTGTTGCACTTCTTCAACCTGCGTTGTGCCGCCGACGCCCAGTGGGAAATCCGTGACCTAGCATGGGCCATGTACGCTTCCGTCCGACTCGCTGCCCCACAGGTTTTCGGGCAATTGCCCGTCGCTGAGAAGAGCGACTACGTAAAGAAACGAGTAATGATAGTCGACGACCTCGTGAGGAAAAGCGTTTCAGAATTCTCCCGGACACCTAGTGGTGAGCTGTATCAGTTGCAGGTTCAGCCATGGCTGGACCTCGTGCATTCTGTGGAAGCTTTCGTTCGGCATTACTAGCAGCTTTCGACCATATCTTTTTCTCGCTAATAACAAACCGAGCCCCAAAAGTCAAGAGTATCGCATAAAGATTGGACCTCAAATATTGAACGTTCAGAAAAGTCGTCAAACCCCACAAGAGGGGAAGCCTCAACACCAGGTCCGCAGACGAGACCAAGTTGAAGAGCAGAATCCGATGGACCAGGCTACTCCCGTTCCGAGCCCTGAACACCAACAGCTCGTTCAAGGAGAAGTTAGCTAGAATCGCAGCCTCGCTGCTGACTACAGCGTTTGGCAACAGGAATCTTTCAGTGTAAAGTCCTGTGAGGAGGTAGAGGATGTACGTATTGAGAAAAATGCCCAGTCCTCCGACAAAGCCGAACTTGACCAGGACCCAAGCCAGCGAACCTCCTGTCTTAGGCCTGTACGTGTCAGGATACATTCCGAAGCCTGAGGAGAACCTTGTGTCCTTCAGTGCGGCCCTGTACAGCGAGGTGTGAGATGCATAACGTGCAGCAACTACATCAGCAAGGGGGTTTCGGAAACGGTCTTCCATCTATGGGAAAGTCCGGATAACCCCATCAAACCTCTTCGAGTGATATAACCGATACTCTTACAGTCGACCTTCCCGCCCAGCCTCACGTGGACATTCTGCTCAACCCGTTAGAACTGGATGGATTACTTTCGCCCCTCACTCTCCGAGATTAGCCTCCCAACCATGGCACTGTACAGGTTCAAACTTGTCCACAGAAATAGCTGACATCCAAGACCTTGATGGCGTTGGACCAGTAACCGCCGGCAAACTCCACGAAGCAGGCTTCGACAGCGTCGAAAGCCTCGCCATAGCACCCATAAAGGAACTGGTCGAAAAGGCCAACCTTGAACACAGCACAGCTCTCAAAATCAGCCGTGCTGCACGTCAAACAATCCATACAGACTTCGTGACAGCCAAACAGCTCTGGGAGAGACGTCAAACCCTCCAGCGTCTCAGCTTCGGCAGCAACAACCTCAACAAGCTACTAGGAGGGGGCCTTGAAACACAGGCGATCACCGAATTCGTTGGAGAGTTTGGAGCAGGAAAGTCACAGATATGCATGAGGCTCAGCGTCAACGCCCAACAACTAAACAAAGACGGTGGACTAGAAGGACGAGTCCTCTTTATTGACACTGAAGGAACTTTCAGCGCCCAGAGAGTCCATCAAATGGCGCAAAGCCTACAACTCGACCCTGAGAAAGTACTCGACGGAATAATATACAGTCGAGTCTACAATAGCGACCATCAAATTCTCACAGTAGACCATTCCTTCAAAATCTGCAAAGAAGAGAACGTAAAACTCATGGTAGTCGACTCAATCCTAAGCCACTTCAGAGGCGAATACATCGGCCGAGAAAGCCTCGCCGAACGACAACAACGCCTCAACAGCCACCTCCACAAACTCCTCCGAATCGCCCAAGCACTCAATCTCGCAGTAGTCATCACCAACCAAGTACAAGCCAACCCTCAAGCATTCTTTGGAGACCCTATGCGGCCTGCAGGAGGAAACATTCTCGCCCACGCTTCCACGCACAGAGTCATGCTAAAGAAAGCCTCCGGCGGAATACGCATCGCGAAAATAATCGACTCACCATACCTCCCCGAGTCGGAAAACTACTTCCAAATTACAGAGAAAGGAGTCGAAGATGCAACCCCGAGAAACAAGCGAGACGACTAGGAACGCTCAATTGGGCCCGGAATGGCAGCAAAGCTAACTGGGCAACCGCTCGCACCAAAAACATGGCAAATAAACCAGCCTGAAAAAGGAGCACAAGGGCAACTCTACTACTGCGGTTTATGCGATGAAGCTCTAATCCTCACAGCGAGAGATATCCATCCCCTCAAAATAGTCCTTATCTTCGATAACACGTGCCCCGGATGCGGCTTCGAGCTAGAAAACAACCTAAAACGCGACCCTTTCAAAGTCCCGGATGGAGCAGCTCTCTACACCAATACCAACTGCTCTGACCCAGACAGTATTGTCCCGCCCTCAGATCCTTTCACTCTAAGCCTCGTGAGGGGTAATCGTTTGACGCGGAACTTGAGGCAAAGCCTGAGAACAGGGGTCGAATACTTCGACCGGGTCCTCGTAATTAGGAAAGGGCAACTAGTCTCTCTTCATGGAGAGCCATCACTTAGCTTCAGCCACCTACTTTGCGTAAGGGCCATCCTTCCAGAGCCTGAGGGTCTTAACAGTGACTGCATTTTCATCGATGGCGGAAACATGTTCGACTCTTACGCAATAGACCATTATGCAACAATCCTTGGTTTAGATCATAGGAAGGTACATGAGCGTATTCATCTCAGCAGGGCTTTCACACACCACCAAGTGGATTCACTTGTCACCCGACTTCGCAATGGAATAGACCGCTACAACACGAAGTTCACCGTTGTTTCAGACATAACGCAGCTCTACTGTGACCCCGATGTAAAAAACGCGAAAGAATCTATCAACCTTTTCGCCAAAGGCGTCAGGCTCCTAAGAGCGATCGCGGAACAAACAGAAACAATCATCCTCACGACAACTCTCCAATCACGTAACAGGGAAATGGAGAACATATTGCTCCGAGCTGCCCATGCACCCGCAAGAATTGAGGGCTCTCAAGTAACCCTTGAAGGACGTTGCGACTATGCTGAACCGGAACCCGCGACTTGGGCGAGTGGATTACTTGCAGTGGACGATGGGAGTCTATCCTCACGAAATCAGAGGTCTAACAGGAAAATCGCAGCGCGGTGAAAAAAAACCGGTTAAGACTTCAACAACAGGTTAGTCAAGAAAAAAAAGCAGAAGGAAGCTGAGTTCTGGCTTCCAGGCCGAGTTTAGTATGTGCTGGTGGCGTTGGTGGGGTTCCAGGCGATGAGGGTCTCGCTAG
>Ga0209058_1000099_pt1 | contig 61519 bp, 55 predicted proteins | sample GraSoiAngelo_147_FD_185904 | JGI IMG/M metagenome (GOLD analysis project Ga0209058, IMG submission 185904) | Grasslands soil microbial communities from the Angelo Coastal Reserve, California, USA - 14_1009_05_40cm (SPAdes) (version 2) | ecosystem: Environmental > Terrestrial > Soil > Grasslands ... | reverse complement strand
GGCCAGGTCGGCGAGCGGCTCGCCGCGCAGCGCGGCGACGCGCGCCGCCGTGATTGCGAGGTGCGCGGGCTCGTTGCGCTTGCCGCGAAACCCCTGCGGCGGCAGGAACGGGCAGTCGGTCTCGACGACGAGCCGATCGGCCGGCACCATCCGCGCGACCTCGGGCAAGGCACCGGGCTTGGGATAGGTCACGGGCCCCGCGAGCGAGAGCACGAGCCCGAGGTCGAGGCACCGGCGCGCGATGCCGACGTCGCCGGAAAAGCAATGCATGATCCCGCCCGTCTCGCGAACGCCCTCGGACGCCAGCAGCGCCAGCGTCTCGTCGTGGGCGTTGCGGCAGTGGACGACCACGGGCTTTCCAACCCGGCGCGCCAGCGCCAGCTGGGCGCGGAACGCGCGCTCCTGCGTGTCGCGGGGCGCCAGGTCGCGGAAGAAGTCGAGCCCCGTCTCGCCGATGGCGACCACACGCGGCGCGGACGCGAGCCGCTCGATCTCCTCGAGCGCGGCGTCGTCCGCGGACGCGGCATCGTGTGGATGAACGCCGACCGACGCCCAGACGTCGGGCTCGCGCGCGGCGAGCGCCACCGCGGCCCGCGAGGTCGCGACGTCGGTACCGATCGTCAGGAAGCGTGAGACGCCGGCCTGCCGCGCCCGCGCGAGCACGGCGTCGAGGTCGCCGGCGAAGTCCGGGAAGTGCAGGTGCGCGTGCGTGTCGAAGAGGTTCGGCGTCGTCACATCGCTCCGAGGACGGACGCGGCCTTCTTCACGTCGCGCGCCTTGACCCACAAGATCGCGCCGTAGCGCCCGCCGCCGACCGCCACGGCGTCCATGGCCGTCACGTTGATCTTGGCGCCGGCGAGCCGGCCCAGGACGTCGGCGCAGGCGCCGAGGCGGTCGTCGCCTTCGATCAGGAACGCGCGCTTCGGCCCCTTCACCTTCCACTTGTTCCGCTTGGCGACGGCCGTGAAGGCCGCCGAATCGGTCGGGACCACGTCGAGCTGGGCGCCCCGCCCGCTCGGGAACCCGGAGTAGGCCACCAGGTTGACGCCCGCGCTCTTGAGCTCGCCGAGGATCCGCGCGCCCTCGCCCGGCTTGTCGGGAACCATCACGTAGAAGTAGTCCGCGGTTCGCACGCTTTCCGCCATGGCGTTCTCCTCCAGGTCGTCGGCGTCAGGGGACCACGACGCGAAACCGGAGCCGGCCGATCAGCTGCCCGCCGCCCGTCACGACGTCGACCGACCAGCGGCCCGCGGGATCGGGGGGGAACGCCGTCTTGCGTGAATACGTTCGATAGCCTTCCCGCCGACCGCCCAGGACGGGCGCCAGTTCGACCACCTCGACCACCTTCCCGTCGTGCCTCCAGACGTGACGGACCTGCTGCCGCAGCCCGGCCGGCGCGTAGATCGCAGTGTACGCCACGAGCCCACGTTCCCTCACCTCGGCCGCGCTGACGGGCGAGGCCAGCGCCTCGATGGCGTCGAGGTTCGGCACGTCCCACACGATCGCCGCGCGCGCGATGAAGAGCGGCGCCGGCGGAATCCACCCACGGCCCAGCGCCGCCAGCGTCGCCGCCACCACGCCGAGCGCCACGGTCACACGAAGCGCCGCGCGCCACGACCGCCCGCTCGCTCGCCGGACCACCGGAGTGACCGCGAGCGACGCGGCGAAGGCGCTGGCGATCAGCGCGCCGTACGGCGGCAGCCCGACCAGCGGCAGCGCCACGTTGAGCGCGGCGAACACCGAGACGACGAAGAAGAGGTAGCCGAGCCACGGGCGCGGATGCACCAGCGCCCGGTACCACGGGTCGAACGTCGCGAGCACCGCCATCGCCACCAGCACGGCGAGGAAGACGACGTTGATCGACGTCAGCGTGGTGCTCGCCCAATAGGCAGGAATCAGGAACAGGAGGATCGCGTGATAGAGCGTCTGGATCGTGTAGTTGGCGGCGGTGAGGATGAACTGGCCCGACTTGCGGCCCGACTCCTCGAGCGGCCGACGCATCTCGATGAGGAAGGCGAACAGGAGGCACAGCAGCAGCAGGTACCCGACGATCCACGCGACGTGGGGCAGGCCGCGCTGGAAGACGAAGAGCGTGAGGATCCCGCCGCTCAGGGAGGCAAGCGAGACCCCCCAGTCCATCGCCCACGCGATCAACGAGCTCACACGGTCGCGTCACCCTAGCGCGGCGCCGCCAGCCGGGCGGCGATGCGCTCTGCCACGACGTCGCGCTTGAGCGCGTCGATGCAGTCGATGACGTCGCGCGCGGCCGCGTGCACACGCAGGTGCGCCGCGACCAGGTCGAGCGCGCTCGAGCGCACCGACGCGTCGAGGCTCACGATCTCGCGCACGACGCGGGCCACCGACGCGTCGCGCTCGGCCACCCGCACGATCGCGTCCACGTATTCGTCGGGGGTCAGGGCCTGGCCGGCCATGGCCTCAACGCACCTTCGAGCCGGGCGGCAAGTCGCGATCGAGCGTGAGCACCGCCAGCTTCCCGTCGGCCGAGGCGGCCAGCACCATCCCGTTCGACTCCACGCCCATGAGCTTCGCCGGCTCCAGATTGGCGACGACGACGACTTTCTTGCCCACCAGATCGGCCGGCGCATAGTGTTCGGCGATGCCGGCCACGAGCGTCCGCTGCTCGGCGCCGAGCGACACCGTGAGCTTCAGGAGCTTCTTCGACTTCGGCACCGGCTCGGCGGCCATCACTTCGGCCACCCGCAGCTCGACCTTGCCGAAGTCGTCGATCTTGATCGTCGCGCCGGCCGCGGGCGCGCTCTGCACAAGCGCCGCCGCCGACTTCTTGTCGTCCACGCGCGGGAAGAGGCCGGAGAGCTTCTGCACCGGCGTGCCCGGGGCGAGCCGTCCCCACTGCGCGTCGGTGAGCTTCGGCTCACCGCTCTGGCCGAGCGCCGCCCGGATCTTTCCGGCCGCGTCGGGCACGAAGGGCGCCAGCACGATGCCGAGAACCCGGAGCGACTCGGCGAGCGTGTAGAGGACCGTCGACAGGCGCCCGGCCTTCCCCGGCGCCTTCGCGAGCGCCCACGGCTGCTCGGTATCCACGTACCGGTTGAGGACGCCGATGAATTCCCACGCCGCCGTCAGCGCGCGATGGAACGCGAACGTGTCCATCGCCTGCGCGACCTCGCCGCGGGCCCGCTCCCAGGCCGCGGCGATCGCCGCCTCGGCGGCGGTCGCCTCGCCCGACGCGGGCACCACGCCCTGCCCCAGGTTGACGACGAGCGTCGTCACGCGCGAGACGAGGTTGCCGAGGTCGTTCGCCAGGTCCGCGTTGAGGCGGGTGACGAACCCCTCCTCGGAGAAGTCGGCGTCGAGGCCGAAGACCATCTCGCGCAGGACGAAGTAGCGGAAGGCGTCGTTGCCGTACTTCTCCTTCAGCGCCAGCGCCTCGACGAGGTTCCCGATCGACTTGGAGATCTTCTGCCCGCCGAGCGTCCAGTAGCCGTGGACGTTGAGGTGGCGATAGAGCGGGATGCCGGCCGCCTTGAGCATGCACGGCCAGTAGATCGCGTGCGGTTTGACGATGTCCTTGGCGGTCACGTGCTGCACGTGGGGCCAGAACTTCTCGAAGCGCGGATCGCCCGGGCCGCCGAGCGCCGAGACGTAGTTCAGCAGCGCGTCGAACCAGACGTAGGTGACGTACTTGTCGTCGAACGGCAGCGGCACGCCCCACTTGAGCCGCGTCGTGGGCCGGCTGATCGAGAGATCGGTCAGCGGATCGCGCAGGAAGCCCAGGACCTCGTTCCGATAGCGCTCGGGGCGGACGAAGTCCGGGTTCCGCTCGATGTGGTCGATGAGCCACCCCTGGTACTTCGACATCTTGAAGAAGTAGTTTTCCTCCTCGATCCACGAGAGCGGCGTCTGGTGGTCGGGGCACTTGCCGTCGACGATCTCCTTCTCGGTGTAGAACCGCTCGCAGCCGAAGCAGTAGTGCCCGCCGTAGCGGCCGAGGTAGATCTCGCCGGCGTCCCAGAGCTTCTGGAGGATCGCCTGGACGACCGTCTTGTGGCGCGCTTCGGTCGTGCGGATGTAGTCATCGTACCGGATGCCGAGCGCCTTCCAGGTCTCGCGGAACGCGGAGGAGTTCTGGTCGGCCATCGCCTGGGGCGTCATGCCGGCCTTGGCGGCGGCCTGGGCGATCTTGTCACCGTGCTCGTCGGTGCCGGTGAGAAACCACACGTCGTCGCCGGCCAGTCGCCGATAGCCCGCCATCGCGTCCACGACGATCGTCGTGTAGGCGTGCCCCAGGTGGGGCCGGTCGTTGACGTAGTAGATCGGTGTCGTGAAGTAGGAGGTCACTGCTGCTCGAGCTGGGCCTTGATGTGCGGCCGCCCTTCCCACGTGAGCTGGTCGAGCGGCACCTCGGCCTCGGTGCCGTCGGGGAAGCCCACCACGACGCTCTGCTTGAGAATCCGGATCGCCCGCACCTTGCCGGTCATGCAGCCCCCGCCGCCGCACGACGCCTGGCACGGCGTGTTCACGCGCGGCAGCCGCGAGCGCAGCTCCTCGTAGGTCGAGAACTCGTAGAGCAGGCAGCACTTGAGCCGGCCGCAGTTGCCGAGCAGACGGTTGTCGGTCAGCGGCATGTCCTGCGCCTTGGCCATCTTCACCGAGATCGGCTCGAAGCGTCGCAGGTGCGAGGAGCAGCAGAGCTGGCGCCCGCACGGTCCGATGCCGTCCATCACGCGCGTCGTGTCGCGCGCGCCGATCTGGCGCATCTCGACCCGCGCGTGCAGCTCGTGCGCCAGATCGCGGACCAGCTCGCGGAAGTCCACGCGCTCCTCGGCGCTGAAGTAGACCGTGGCCCGACGCGCCACCGGATACATCTCGACGTCCACGACCTTCAGCTGGAGGCCGCGCCCGCGCGCGACGCGCTGGCACGTGACGATCGCGCGCTCCTCGCGCGTACGCCGGTCGCGGTACTCGCGCACCTCGGCCTCGGTCGCGATGCGCAGCACCCGACGGTACGCCCGATCCTTCTTGCTCTCGGGCACCTCGCGTTTGGCCCGGCGCACTTCGCCCACGGCGGTCTCGGACGTCAGCGTCTCGACGACGACGAAGTCGCCCACGTGGAGCTCGAGCTCGCCGACCCGGTAGTCGTCCGTCAACGCGGTGGCGCGCAGCCGCACACCGACGAGAAAGTCGTTCATGGTCTCCATCCTCAGGCCGCCCGCAGGGCCAGGCGGCTCAGCACGATCTCGAGCGTGAGGCGCGGGTTCACATTGCGCAACAGCGCCTCGCGCGCCTGGCGACAGAGATCCACGGTGGCCAGGATCTCGTCGACCGACCAGTGCTCGGCCTCGCCCGCCAGATCGGCGGCGCCGGCGCCCAGTAGCGCGCTCGGCGCGTCGGACTTCACCAGCAAGAGGTCGCGGCACAGGAGCCAGTAGGCGTCCACCAGCGCCTCCGCCTTCTCACGGTCCAGGCGCTCCAGACGCCGGAACAGCGCCTCGACTCCCTGTGCTCGGACCTCGGTGAAGAGCTCCCACGCCTGCCCGCGTGCCTCCGCGGCCCCGGCGTCGTCGCGCGCGGCGAAGCGCACCACCTGGCACCGCGAGAGCACCGTCGCCGGCACCGCGCGGATGCGCGGCAGGATCAGGATGATGACGGTCGCGGGCGGCGGCTCCTCGAGCGTCTTCAAGAACGCTTGCGGCGCGTCGCCGGTCATGCGCTCGGCCTCGTCCAGGATGAACACCTTGCGGCGCGCCATCGCCGGTCGCAGCGAGGCCTGGCGCTCGAGCTCGCGGATCGCGCTGATGCGGATGGCCCGGGCGCCCCGCGGCGAGGTTTCGGGGGGCGTCGGCACGATCACGTGCAAGTCGGGATGATTCGGCGACGGGCTTCCGAGCAACGCCGCGCCCAGCGCCAGCGCCGTCGTCATCCGCCCGGAGCCGGTCGGACCCACGAAGGCGTAGGCGTGGGCCACGCGGTCGCTCGCGAGGGCCCGGCGCAGCAGCTCGACGGCGCGCGGCTGGCCGACGATCTGCTCAAGCGCCACGCAGGAACTCCTCGACGATCGCGCGCACGTCGTTGGTGACGGCGGCGGCTGGCTGCGCCGCGCGGATCAGCCGCACGCGCTTGGGCTCGGCGCGCAGGATCTCGAGATAGCCGCGGCGCACCCGGCGGTGGAAGGCGAGCGCTTCCCGCTCGAAGTGGTCGAGGCGCCGCCGCCCGATGCGCCGAAATCCCACGGCCGGGTCGAGATCGAAGAGCAGGGTGAGGTCGGGCAGGATGCCGCTGGTCGCGCGCACGTTCAGCTCGCGGATCAGCTCGGGATCGACGCCGCGGCCGTACCCCTGATACGCGATGGTCGCGTCGGTATACCGGTCGCAGAGCACGACGCGCCCCCGTTCGAGCCACGGTCGGATCTTCTCGGTCACGTGCTGGTGCCGCGCGGCCATGAACAGGAACACCTCGACGAGCGGCTCGGGGCGCACGCCGCGCTGCTCGAACAGCCGCCGCACGGCGCCGCCGAGCCGGGTGCCATCGGGCTCACGGGTGTGCTCGACGTGGCGCCCCCGCTGGCGCAGCCATCGCTCGAGCCGCGCCATCTGGGTCGTCTTTCCCGACCCCTCGACGCCCTCGAGCGTGATGAGCACCCCGCTCACTGTCGCAATCCCTCCATCCCCTCGCAGTCACGCCACTTTAGCACGGGCGCTCGGCGCCGGCCCGCAGGGGAGCAGCGATCAGGGGGATGTCGAGGAGCGCCCCGGCTCCGCCGGGACGCTTCCGAGCCGCGATCTCGGAGGGAATTGGGGGCCCTTCGAGGCCCCCCATTCGTCATAAGTGAGTGATCCCGTCCTGCCCCGCCGGCTCGCGCTCGCGCCGCTGCCCCCGCTCGAGAATCTCGCGCGCGAGGTGGCGGCCGCCGAAGCCGAAGGCCAGCGCCAGCGCCAGTACGAGCCCGCCGAAGGTGATGCCGAAGGCGATCAGCACCATGTCACGACCGATGCCGATCTCGGTCAGCGCGGTCGCGAAGATGAACAGCAAGATGAGCCAGCGGACGGCGCGGGCCAGGAGGCGCGCGCGGAGCAGGCCGGCGTTCACGCCGGCGACCAGCACCGCCTGCGCGACGAAGTTGGCCGCGAGCCAGCCGACGACGAGGATCAGTAGCGCCGAGAGCAGCCGCGGAGCAGGCCGGCGTTCACGCCGGCGACCAGCACCGCCTGCGCGACGAAGTTGGCCGCGAGCCAGCCGACGACGAGGATCAGTAGCGCCGAGAGCAGCCGCGGCAGCAGACGCAGCACCATACCGGTGGCGCCGGCCGCGCCGGGAATCGCCAGCGCGTCGATGCCCATCGTGGCGAAGATCATGAAGATGCCCCAGAACACCACGAGCTTCAGCGCCTGGGACGGCGGGCGGTAGACGCCGGCGCGGGCCAGGGCGGACGTGAGGCCCCACGTCCGGCTGCGCTGATCGAAGTCGGTGGCGCGGGCCAGGCGCGTCACCAGGGCCGCCGCGGCCCAGCCGAGCAGCGCGCCGAGCGCCACCAGCGTCAGCATCGCGAGGATGCTCGGCATCACCGCGCCGAGCGTGGCGGTCATGTTGCGAATCGCGGTCACCACGAGATCACGCCAAAAATCCATCATGGGACACCCTCCGTTTCACTCCTTCACCGCGCCGGCCACCAGGCCGCGGACCAGGAACCGCTGCAGCGCGACCACGATGAGCACGGGCGGCAGACTCGCGAGCATGGAGGCCGCCGCGATGTCGCCCCACGGTACCTCGAAAACGCCGGGGAAGAGCGCCAGCGCGACCGGGATCGTTCGACTCGCTTCGGAGACGGTGAAGGTGTAGGCGAACAGGAACTCGTTCCAGCTGAAGAGAAACGTCAGGAGCGCCGTGGAGGCCAGCCCCGGCGCCAGCAGGGGCACGACCACCCAGCGGAAGGTTTTCACCAGACCGGCGCCGTCGACGGACGCGGCTTCCTCGGCCTCGATGGGGATCTCGCGGATGAATCCGGCGAGGAGCCAGACCGTCAACGGCAGCGCGAACGACGCGTGCACCAGCACGAGGCCCGTCCAGGTGTCGCGCAGGTCCAGCCCGCGCATCAAGAGATAGAGCGGGCTCACCGTGGCGATCTGGGGGAAGGCCGTGCTCGCGACGATCGCCAGGAGCAACCACCGCTTGCCCGGGACGGGACGCCGGGCGACGGCGTAGGCGCCGGGCAGCCCGACCACCAGCGCCACCGTCGTCGTGAGCGTGGCGATCCCGAGGCTGTTGAGGAGCGCGCGCGGCATCAGGCTCTGCTCGAGCACGACGCGGTAGTGCGAGAGCGTCAGCCGGCTCGGGAGCAGCGGCGGGATCCGCAGCAGCTCCGCCTCGGGCTTGAAGGACGTCAGGAGCTGCCAGAAGAACGGGATCGCATAGGCGGCCAGCGCCGCGATCACCACCACGTCGGCGAGGGTGCGCGTCGCCGGTCTCACGCCGCCACCGAGCCCGCCCGGAGCAGGCGCAGATATGCCCACGCGACGACCATCACCAGCGCGAACACCACCACGCTCAGCGCCGAGCCGAAGCCGAGCTGGAGCGTCTGGAACAGGGCGCGATACGCGTAGACGGTCAGCGTCTCGGTCGTGTTCGCGGGGCCGCCGCCGGTCAGCACGAACATGATGTCGAAGGCGCGCAGCGCGTCGAGCGTCCGGAACAGCACCGCCAGCAGGAGGATCCGGCCGAGCAGCGGCAGCGTGATCCGCGTCAGCGTGGCGAGCCGGCCGGCGCCGTCCACCTGCGCCGCTTCGTAGAGATCGGCGGGGATCGCCAGCAGCCGCGCGTAGCAGAGGATCGCGACGAACGGCATCGTGCGCCAGACGTCGGCCAGCGTCACCGCCGCCAGCGCGATCGCGGGATCGCCGAGCCAGTTCAGCGCGTGCCGCCCGAGCGCCACGTTGATGAGGCCGGCCACCGGGTGATAGAGCCACTCGAAGAGCTTCGCCGCGACGACCGCGGGCATCGCCCACGCCAGCAGCAGGAACGAGAGCGCCACGGCCCGGCCGCGCCGCTGGGTGTGGATCGCCAGCGCCGCCCCGACGCCCAGCACCACCTCCAGCGCGACCGACGCGACGGTGAAGACGGCCGTCGTGTGGGCAGCGCTCCAGAAGCGCGCGTCAACCGAGAGGAACGTGAAGTTGTCGAGGCCGGCGAAGCGCGCCACGCCGAAGATCGGGATGCGGTGCTGCAGCGAGAGCCAGAGCACCCAGGCGCCCGGGTACACGGTGAGCGCGCCGAGCGCGAGGGCGGTCGGGGCCAGCAGCAGCATGCCCTGCCGGCGATCGGCGGCTTCGCGTCGAGTCACCGGAGCGCACCGAGGAAATGCCCGAGCCGGGCGCGGGCGTCATCGATGGCCCGCTCCGGCGGCTTCACGCCGACGAGCGCCGCCGAGAACTCCGGCTGCACCGTCGCGGAGACCAGGAGGTAGTAGGGCGTGATCGGCCGCGGCCGCCCGGCCAGCGCCAGCGCGTGCAGGCGTGGCATCGCCGGGTTGCGACGCACCAGCTCCGGATCGTGATAGAGCGCCTGCCGCGAGGGCGAGAGCGCCGCCCCGAGCGCGATCGCCCGCTGCGCGCGCTCGCTCGTGAGGTGCCGCGCCAGCGCCACCGCCAGCTCCGGATGGCGGCTCCGGCGCGACACGCCGAGATGCGCGCCGCCGGTCGAGCCCGCGCCGGGCTCGCCGCGCGCGCGACCGGGAATCGCGGTGAAGGCCACCTTGTCGCGCACGGCCGAGCCCTCTGATTCGAACAGATCCCGCGCGTACGGCCAGTTGCGCAGGAAGATCGCATGGCCGTCGCCGAAGGCGCGCCGGCTCAGCTCCTCGTCGGCGGCGGTCGTCCAGGTGGGGCTCACGCCCGACGTGATCAGCCCGCGCAGGAAGCGCAGCGCGTCCGCCGCGCGCGCGGGCTCGGGAAAGACGGCGCCGTCGTCCGTGATGAGGGGCGCGCCGTTGGCCCAGAGCGCCTCCAGCACGTTGACGACCAGTCCCTCGTACTGCTTGCCCTGCCACAGATAGCCGTCGAGCGCGGGATCGCGCTCGCGCCCGCGGATCAGCCGCGCCTGCTCCACGAGCGCCTCGTACGTGTCGGGCGGCTGGAGCCCGTACTTCGCGAGGAGATCCGTCCGGTAGAACAGGAGGCCGACGTTCATGTTCCACGGCAGCGCCCACACGCGGTGGTCGTAGGTGGCCGACGCCACCGTGCTCGGGAAGAACGGCGCGAGCTCGCCGGGCTGGAGGTAGGGCGTCAGATCGAGCAGCCACCCGGCGCGCGCGAACTCCGGCGTCCAGATGCAATCGAGCATCAGCACGTCGAAGCCCGGGCTCCGGCCCTCGAGGTTGATGACGTAGAACTGGTGCTGGTCGTCCGACGTCCACGGCATGGCCTCGCCCTTGACGCGCACGCCCGGATGCTGCGCCTCGAACTCGCGCAGGAGCGTCGGCAGCGGGTCGGCGTTGCCGAGGATGCGCGCGTACTTGAAGACGAGCGTCACCGGCTCGCCCTCGCCCGGGCTGCCGGCGCAGCCGGCGAGGAGAACGAGAACACCGATGAGCTGCGTCGCGCCGTACCCCCACGCGCTCACGACACGAGCCGCTCGCGGGCGAGCAGCCGCCCGAGGCCGCGCAGCGGAACCGCCAGCCACGCCGGCCGGTTGTCGAGCTCGTAGCGCACCTCGTACAGCGCCTTGTCGAGCTCGAACGCCGCCAGCACCCGCGCGAACGCGGCCGGTGACGCGGGCAGCAGCGGAACGGACGCGCGCGCCGCGGCCTCGCGGTATCCGTCGAGGAACGTCGCGGACGCGTGTCCGACCCAGCGCTCGCCGGCCTCCACCGCCGCGCCGGAGGGCGGCAGCGTCGCCTGCACCGCGTAGTCGAGCGAGCGGAGCATCCCGGCGACGTCTACGAGCGCGCACTGCTTGCGACGCGCGTCGGCGGCGGGTCTCCCCGGCTCGCCCTCGAAGTCGAGAACGACGAATCCTCCGTCGGTGCGGAGCGTCTGGCCCAGGTGATAGTCGCCGTGCACGCGGATCTTCATGCCGCGCTGGCCACCGAGGATCTCGAGATCGCGCGCCCGCGCGACCAGCTCGGCCTCGTTCGCCACGAGCGTCCGGGCGCCGGCGGCGAGCTCGGGCGGGAGCGTGGAGAGACGCCCGCGCACGCGCTCGCACGTGTGGCCCACGTCGTCCACCACGCGCGCGCTCCACGCCGCGGCGTCGGCGGCGGCGATCGGCTCCGGTGAGAAGTCGGCGTCGCCGGGGTCGCAGGCGAGCGCCCCGTGCAGCTCGCCCGTGATGGCGCCGAGGCCACGCAGCTCGCGGAAGACGTCGTCGGACAGCGCGTCGACGCGCTCCGGCGGCAGATTCTTCAGATGGGCGGTGACCCAGCTCCACCCGTCGCCGTGGTTCGCCACGTAGCCCTGGAGCACGCCGAGCGTCGTCACCGGCCCCGACGCGGGCGCGTACTCGATCGCCCCGGCGAGCGGCGGCACGTGGGCAAACCGCGCGCGCGAGGTCAGGAACGCGCCGACCTCGCAGTCGATGGCGATCCCGGGCCGGATGCGTCGAATCGCCTTGAAGACCAGGGAGGCCCCGTAGATCACCGAGGTGTTGGACTGCTCGCCGGTCAGCCGCCGCGGCGCGTGCGCGGCGGCGTCCGCCGGAAAGCGCTCGGTGCGCACGAATCGCACGACGCCGTCGCGGCACGTCGGCACCGTCACCCGACGCTCGAACGCCCCGAGGAGCTCGCGGCAGAACTCCGGGTCGTCGAACGCGTCCAGCGCGAGGGCCGGCGCGCCGGCAGCCTCGAGCGCCATCGAGAGCGCTCCCGGCGCCAGGCCTTCGCGGCCGAGCACCAGCGGCACCGCGTACGTCTGGTCGGGGCCGGCGGCGAAGGCCACATCCACGAGCACCAGCCAGCCGCGCGCGCCGAGCGCCGCGCAGTCTCGAAGAGCGACGGCGCCGATCGGGCGCCCCTTGTCGCCGAACCACCGCTGCCGCGGCAGCAGCGCCGGCAGCTCGCCCGACACCGCCCGCTCCAGCGCCGCCACGATGCGCGCGGCGTCAGATCGGTGTGGCCTCGATGCCATACGGCTCGTCTCCGTCGCCCGGGCGATCCAGACGGAACCAGTAGAAGCCGTGCGGTCCCAGGCTCAAGAAGTACGGGGCCTTGCGGATCGTTGGAAACACCGTGTCGCCCAGCATCTCGGTCGGCGTCGCCCCCACGAAGCGCCCCAGGTCGAGCTCGACCGGCTGGGGCGCCGCGGACAGGTTGGCGACGATCAGGAGCGTCTCGCCCTCGTAGGATCGGACGTAGGCGAGGATCTTCGCGTTGTGCCGGCGCAAGAACTCGATGGATCCGCGCCCGAAGACCGGCGACTTCCGCCTCGCCGCGAACAACCGTCGCATCGTGTTGAGCAGCGACGACGGCTGGCGCGTCTGCGCGGCGACGTTCACGGCCTCGTAGCCGTAGACGGGATCCGTGATGACCGGGAGAAAGAGCGCCTGCCCGGGCTCCGCGCCCGAGAAGCCGGCGTGGCGATCGCGCGACCACTGCATGGGCGTGCGGACGCCGTTGCGGTCGCCGAGGTAGACGTTGTCGCCCATGCCGATCTCGTCGCCGTAGTAGATGATCGGGCTGCCGGGCAGCGTGAGCAGCAGACAGTTCAGCAGCTCGATGCGGCGGCGGTCGTTGTCGACCAGCGGGGCCAGGCGCCGGCGGATGCCGAGGTTCAGCTTCATCTCGCGGTCGCGCGCGTAGGCGTAGTACATGAAGGCGCGCTCTTCGTTGGTCACCATCTCGAGCGTCAGCTCGTCGTGGTTGCGCAGGAACAGCCCCCACTGGCAGGCCGGCGGGATCGGGGGCGTGTGGGTGAAGATGTCGGTGATCGGCCGGCTGTCCTCGAGGTTCAGGCCCAGGTAGAGGCGCGGCATCAGCGGGAAATGGAACGCCATGTGGAACTCGTCGCCCTCGCCGAAGTAGTGGCGCACGTCCTCCGGCCACTGGTTGGCCTCGGCCAGCAGCACCCGGTCGCCCCCGTACTCGCGGTCGATCACCGCGCGGAACTCTTTCAGGATCTGATGCGTCTCCGGCAGGTTCTCGCAGCTCGTCCCCTCGCGCTCGACCAGATAGGGCACCGCGTCGCAGCGGAAGCCGTCGAGGCCCCGGTCGAGCCAGAAGCGCATCACGTCCAGCATCGCCCGGCGCACCGAGGGGTTGTCGTAGTTGAGGTCGGGCTGGTGGCTGAAGAACCGGTGCCAGTAGTACGCGTTGCGATGGGGATCGAGCGTCCAGTTCGACTTCTCGGTGTCGACGAAGATCACGCGCACGTCGGTGAAGCGGTTGGGCGAGTCGTTCCACACGTAGTAGTCGGCGTAGGGTGACGCCGGGTCCGTGCGCGAGGCCTGGAACCACGGGTGCTGGTCCGAGGTGTGGTTCATCACGAGGTCGGCGATCACCCGCATGCCGCGCGCGTGCGCGGCGTCGAGGAACTTCTGGAAGTCCTCCAGCGTGCCGTAGGACGGGTGCAGGGCGTAGAAGTCGGAGATGTCGTAGCCGTCGTCCTTGAGCGGCGAGGCGTACATCGGCAGGATCCACAAGCAGTCGACGCCCAGCTCTTGCAGATAGTCGAGGCTCTCGGTGAGGCCCGCGAAGTCGCCGACGCCATCGCCGTTGGCGTCGCGGAAGGCCTTCACGTGGACCTCGTAGAAGACCGCGTCCTTGTACCAGTCGCGGGCGCGGCGAATCATCGCCAGCTGTCCTCGAGATAACGCTTCTGCCGCTCGAACGACGCGCCGACGGCGTCGAAGGCGGCCGCGGTCGCGGCGGCGTCGCCTCGCGCCGTGGCGATCACGAAGGCCGCGGTGCGGCCGAGATAGAGCGGGACGAAGGAGCGCAGGAGGTGGTCGCGGTAGACGACGCGGTAGTGGTGGCCGAGCGCGAAGTCGTAGACCACGCGCGCCCACAGATGGTCGGGGAACTTGAACCGCCCCGCGTCGTCGCTCGGCAGGCTCAGCACGTCGCCGAGGGTCTCCGGCGCCAGGACGTGCTCCCAGATCGAGCCGAGGTCGCGCACGCCGTGGCGGAACGCGCCGACCATCCGCTCGACGTCGATTCGCACCGGCTCGGCCGACAGCAGCACCGCCGCCCCGCCCGGCTCGTCTTCGCGGTCGGCCGTGTCGCGCCACAGCGCCTCGTAGTCGTCCATCACCGCGAAGACCCCGCCGAGCGTCTCGGCCACCATCGCGGGCAGATCGGTTGGGCGCGTGCCCGACTCCACCCGCCACTGCCCCAGCAGTGCCTCGCGGAGCGCGAAGCCCTCCGCGATCGCGACGCCCTCGATCCAGAGATCCGTCATGCTCCGGCCGGTCGGCGGCCAGCCGGGATCGCCGATCAGACGGTCCAGGAGCCGGGCGGACAGACCCCGCGCGCCCGCGAGCGGCTGATGGAGGCGCCGGCCGTAGAGCGCGCCGACCAGTGGCGCCAGGACGAGGTTGGTGATCGTGCCGTCGTAGCGGTGGCGCTCGTACATCGGCATCACGAGATCGGCGCCCCCCTCCAGCACCGGGCGCAGGAGCCGCTCGAGCCAGTCGGCGCCGGTCGACGTCACGTCCGCCTCGAGCACGATCAGCCCGCGCGCCCCGAGCCGCCGCGCAACCGTGAACGCCAGGCGAAGCGCGGCGCCGCGGCCGGGCACGCCGTGGAACGGCACCGCGGCGCGCTCGGCCAACGAGGCCTCGTGCGCCGCGCGCACGACGCGAAGCCCGGCGGCCGCCAGTCGCTCGACGGTCGCGTCGGAGGATCCGGCGTCGGCGCTGATCAGCACGGCCGGCGCGCCGGCGAAGTGCTTCTCGAGTCCCGCCCGGATCGCGTCGGCGATCACCGGCACGGTCGCGGCATTGTTGTAGGTCGCCAGACACAGCGCGATCTCGGCGGGCGGCGCGCCTTCCAGCTGGCGGTCGACGTCGGGCGGCAGCGCCGGTCCGTCGCCGGCCGGGCTCATCGCGTCAGGTGGACCACGAGCGCCAGGTCGTCGACGAGATGGCGCGTGATCAGGAAGGATCGGCGCACGTGCTCGCGCCCGGCGGCGCCCATGCGCGCGATCAGCTCTGGATTGTTGAGCAGGTGACGGATGCGGAAGGCGGCGCCTTCCACCGAGTGGACCGTGTAGCCGGTCACCTCCGGGATGATCTGCTGCGCCAGGCCGCCCGCGTAGCCCCCGACCACCGGCTTGCCCTTCCACATCGCCTCGATGGGCCAGAGGTCGAACCCCGAGTGCACCGACTTCTGCAGCACGATCGTGGCCGCGCGCTGGAGCGCGTTGATCTGGGGATGCGCCTCCGACGGCAGCTCCAGCACGATCAGGTCCGGGTCTTCGTGGGCCGCCTCGAGCAGCTGCGACAGGATCTCGTGCCGCTCCGCCTCGCCGTCGCCGATGCCTACCAGCACGAGCCGCACGTCGTGATGACGCTTGACGAGCCGGTAGGCGTTGACGACGCCGAGCGGGTCGTGCGCTCGTGTGAACGGGCCGACCTGCACCAGCAACGCTTTGTCGCGGGCCACGCCCAGCGGCGCGAGGATCTCGCCGATGTCCCGCGGCGCCAGCTCGCGGTTGCGCTCCGAGAGCGGATCGATCGACGGCGGGATGATGTACATCGGCACCGCCAGCCGCGCCTCGAACCCCGGCATCGAGAACACCGCGGCGTCGTACTGATCCACGAGCGCCCGGAAGTAGGCCCAGGTACGGGCCTGGGCGCTCGAGCAGTCGAACGAGCACCGCCACACCCACTTGGCGGCGTTGCGGTCGGTCACGAGGCTCGCCGGCTGGCCGTCGTGCACGAGGATCACGTCGGCGTCGAGGTCGATCTTCTTGGCGTTGAGGTGGTTCATGTCGACCCAGTGCGCCAGGCCTTCCTCGCTCAGGACGCGCTCGGCGCCCTCGAGCGCCGCCTGCAGCGTGCGCGCGGTCGCGTAGTACGCGGAGTCACCGCCGGTCACCTCCCAGCGGGTGTCGATGCCCAGGTCGTTCAGGATCGGCACGGCGGCGCGCACCATTTCGGTCGTGCCGCCGAGCCGCCCGCCCGTCACGTGGAGGAACCGCCGCCCCTGCACCTGCTCGGTGAGCCGCAGGATGAGATCCACCGCCCCGGGGCCGGCCACACGCCGATAGTCGTCGAGCCGGCTCACGGGCGCTCCGACTCGAGCGCCTCGTCGAGCAGGCCGAGCAGCCGCCCGCGGACGCGCTCGAGCGTCGTCAGATACGGATCGAGGTGGTCGAATCGCTGGGCCAGCGCCGAGAGATCGAGCGAGGTCCGCAGCCACTCCGCGAAGTCGCCGGTGCTGCGCTCGGAGCGGGCGCGGGTCTCGACGATGTGCAGGTAGATCGCGCTGGCGTCCACGCTCGCCAGCCCGGCGCGGAACTCCGTGAGGTTGGTCGCGGTCAGCCCGAGCGGCACCTCGACGAGGTGCGACCGCTGGAAGTGAAAGGCGCGATCGAACTCGACCCGTCGCGATTCGTCGCGCCCGCGCAGATGGTCCTGGACGATCGTGACCAGATGCTCGCGCAGCGCGTCCACATCCGGGAACGCGAACGGATCGACGACGGCCAGGCGCTCGGTCAGCGTGCGGTCGCCGAGCTCGAGGGCGGCCCAGCGAGCGAAGTCGTTGCCGTACGCCGTCGTCACCGGCCGGTGGCGGAGGAAGTACCCGAACGTGTGGAAGAAGATCGACTCGGCCGGCACCTCCTGCAGGCGGTGCCCGAGCTCGCGCTCGTCCAGGGCGTGGACGTCGAGGGTCTGCCGGAGCTCGACGCAGCCGGTGAAGGTGAACGGGCGCTTGGCGACGCGCGGCGCCATCGGCGTCAGGCAGCGAGCGCGCTGGCCATCCGGCGCAGCAGCGTCTGGACTTCGCGGACGCCTCGCACGTGGTACTGGGCCGCGGTCGGACAGGTGCCGACGCGGATCGTCAGAGCCCGGCCGCGCAGCGCCGTGAACGCCGACTCGTCCGTCGTGTCGTCGCCGACGTAGAGGACGACGACGCGCCCGTTCGGGAGCGTCGGCGCCATCCGTTTCACCATCCAGCGGGCCGCCTGCCCCTTGTCCCAGCCGATCCGCGGCATGAAGTCGAAGATCCGGTGGCCCTGGATGGCCGTGAGCTCGCGGCGCCGTCGCAACACCGAGGCGGCGATCTCCTCCACGTCAGGCCAGCGCTCCGGTCTCACGCCCCGGTAGTGCAGGGCCAGCGACAGTCCCTTGAACTCGAGGCGCGCCCCCGGGAGCGCCGGCAGCGCGTCGGTGAGCTCGCGGCGCGTCGCCGCGATGCCCGACGACCGGGCGCGCGGGTGGCGGAAGCGGAGGTGACGGCCGTCGATCTCGAGCCCGTGGCAGCCGCCGTAGACGACGCCGTCCAGCGCCACCCGCGCTTTGAGATCCGAGAGCCCGCGGCCGGACAGGATCGCCAGCCGGGCCCGCTCGCTTCCGGCCAGGCGCCCCAGCGTCGCACGCACCGACGGCGCCAGCACCGCGGCCTCGGGCGTGGAGACGAGGGGCGTCAGCGTGCCGTCGTAGTCGAAGATCGCGATCAGACCAGCGCCCTCGCCGAGCTCGCGATCGAGACGGTCGAGGAGGCGCACGGGGAGGCTCAGGAGGCCTTGGCTCCCGCCATTTCGACGGGAATCCGCGCCAGCTCGCTGAGCAGTAGACCGGCCCACCGGTAGATGTTGTGCTCGACGACGGAGTGGCGCATGCGGATCATCCGGAGGCGCCGCTCGTCGGGCGACATCTCGAGCGCGGCGCGAATCGCCTCGGCCATGCCCGCGAGGTCGTACGGGTTCACGATCAGCGCGTCGCGGAGCTCGTGGGAGGCGCCCGCGAAGCGGCTCAGGATCAGGACGCCGTCCTCGTCGTCGCGGACCGAGGCGAACTCCTTCGCCACGAGGTTCATGCCGTCGTGGAGCGAGGTGACCATGCAGAAGTCCGCGTGGCGGTAGTAGGCCCAGATGTCGCGGTGCTCGTGGTGGGCCTTCAGATAGAGGATGGGGCGCCAGGTCTTGGTCTGGAACATCTGGTTGATCTCGCGCACGGTGTCCTCGACCTCGTGCTGGATGTCCTGATAGCGCTTGATGGTCGTGCGGCTCGGCGCGGCGAGCTGCACGAACACGAGGCGCTCGCGGTACTCCGGATAGGTCTCGAAGAAGTATCGCAGCGCCCGCAGGCGCTCCGGAATGCCCTTCGTGTAGTCGATCCGTTCCACGCCCACCCCGACGAACTCGGCGGTGATCCCCAGCCGCCGCAGCAGCTCGGCGCGCGAGATGCGGGGCGGCTCGTCCACGAACTCGGGGGCGACGCTGATCGGGAACGGCTTGACGTGTGTCTCGTGCTCGCCGCGTGTCACCGCGAATCGCTCCCAGTCGATGCGTGCCTCGAGCGCCCGGTCGACGGTCTCGAGGAAGTTGTTGCAGTAGTACTGCGTGTGGAACCCGATCAGGTCGGCGCCCAGCATGCCGGCCAGCAGCTCGGGCTGCCAGGGGCAGATGCCGAAGGCCTCGAAGTTCGGCCACGGGATGTGCCAGAAGATCGCCACGCGCGCGTCGGGGCGCTCGGCCTTGATGAGCGCCGGCAGCGCCGCGAAGTGATAGTCCTGGATGAGGACCAGCGGCGCCTCGGCGTCCTTGATCTGGTCCAGCACCGTGTCCGCGAACTTGCGGTTCGCCTCCAGGTAGTACGCCCAGTCGTCCGGCCGGAAGATCGGGCGCGTGTGCACGATGTGGCACAACGGCCACAGGCCCTCGTTGGAGAAGCCGGCGTAGTATCCCTGCTCCTCCTCCTTGGTGAGCCACACCCGGCGCAGCGTGTAGCGCGGGTCGTCGACGGGCACGCCGAGCCGGCCGCGCGCATCGGCGGTCTCACGGTCGGCGTCGCCACTGGCGTGCGCGACCCACACCCCGCCGCACGCGCGCATGACCGGATCCATCGCCGTCACCAGACCGCTGGCCGGCGCCTGCGCGTGGATCTGGCTGCCCCGCCACACGTGGCTCACCGGCTCGCGGTTCGAGACGACGACCAGCAGCCGGCCGGCAAGCTGCTGGCCGACGAACTGCTTCAGCCGCGCCTCGGTCCACACGCTCTCGCCGGACAGGCGCAGCGCCGCCTCCTGCTGCGCGGCGGCCTGGGCGCGCTGCATGCTGCGCGCGAGGCGCGAGACCTCGAGGGCGAGCGGCCCGAACAGGTTGGCGTCGGCGACGTTGGGCGGCGGCACCGGGCGCCCGCTGCGGAGCGCGCGCGTCCACTCCGAGATCTCGGCCATCGGCCGCGTGATGCTCACCTTCACCACGAGCGCGGCGATGATCGAGATGACCGCGGCGAGCACGAGGAACCGGATCGCGCTGTAACTCCACCGGTCCCACTCGATCTGGTTCAGATGCGAGGCGTCGAGGAACACCGCGACCGCGCCCACCGGCTGGTTGTCGTAGATGAGCGGCGTCGCGTACACGAACCGGTTGACGTCGCCGAGCACGCGGAAGCCCTGGGTCGGGAGGTTGCGCGAGACGGTGTCGGTCACCTCGGGCAGCGACGGCGGTAGGGTGCCCGCGACGTCCGGCGTGGCGGCCATCAGCGTGGCGAATCGGTCGTAGACGGCGATGCCGCGCTGGGCCGGCCCGAGCTTCTTGAGAATGCGTTCGACCGCGGCGCTGGACTGGCGGGCCGCCGCGGGCTCGAGGGCGTCGCTGAGCCCCTCGCCGATCAGCACCGCGCGGCGCTGCAGGTCGCTGACGAGGCGCTCGCGCTCGTCGCGGATCTGCAGATAGGCAAAGGCCCCGATGACGAGCATCACCGAGAGCCAAATCGCACTGACGAGTCGCAGGGTGAATTTCATGGCCGCGCGACGTGCGGAACCGGCACGACGCTTGAATCAGTGTAACGCACGGTGCACGCGACGTCGCGTCATCATATAGGCTTGTGGTAGCGTCGGCCCGTGCCTCCCCTGCTCAGCGTCCGCGGCCTCGAGCGGAGCTTCTACGGAGTCCGCGCGCTGAACGGGGTGGACCTCACGGTGGAGCGCGCCACGATCACCGGCCTCATCGGGCCCAACGGCGCCGGCAAGACCACGTTCTTCCATTGCGTGTCGGGCGTGGTGCCGCCCGAGGCCGGCACCGTCGTGTTCGACGGCGAGGACATCACCGGCTGGCGCGCCGACCGGATCAGCCGGCGCGGGCTCGTCCGCACCTTCCAGATCGCGCGCGGGGTCCCGCGGCTGTCGGTGCTGGAGAACCTGATGCTCTACGGCCACGCCCAGCCCGGCGAGCGGCTGCTGGACGCCGTGCTGGGCGCGCCCGGCGTCCGTCGGCGCGAGAGCGAGCTGCGCGAGCGCGCCGTCGCCGTCGCGCGACGCCTCAACCTGACGCGCGTCCTCGACGCCGCGGCCGCCGGCCTCTCCGGCGGGCAGAAGAAGCTCCTCGAGCTCGGCCGCGCGCTGATGACCGACCCGAAGCTCGTGCTGCTCGACGAGCCGATCGCGGGCGTCAATCCGACCCTGGCCAGCGAGATCGCGGCGCACCTGGAGTCGCTCCGGCGCGACGGCCTGACCTTCCTGGTGATCGAGCACCACCTCGACATGATCGCCCGGCTCTGCGCGCCGGTGATCGTCATGGCCGACGGCCGCCGCCTCGCCGAGGGAACGTTCGCGGAGGTCGCGGCCAGCGAGGCGGTGCAGGAAGCCTACATGGGACGGCGCAAGTGGGCGTCGTGACCGCTCGCCCGTTGCTCAGCGCCGACGGGCTCGTCGCCGGCTATACCGCCACCGACGAGATCTTGAAGTCGGTCGAGCTCTCGCTGCAGGCCGGCGAGATCGTCTCGATCATCGGGCCCAACGGCGCCGGCAAGTCGACGCTGCTCAAGGTGATCGCCGGCATCCTGGCGCCGAGTCGCGGCAGCGTGCACTTGCGCGGCGTGCCGATCCACGGCCGGCGGCCGCGCGAGATCAGCGCGCTCGGTGTGGCGTTCGTGCCGCAGGAGCAGAACGTGTTCCCGACGATGACCGTGCGCGAGAACCTCGAGATGGGCGGCTACGTCGACCCCCACGGGAGCCGCGCGAGGATCGACGCGATCTTCGCCCGCTTCCCGCCGCTGGCCGAGAAGCGCCGGCACGCCGCGCGCACCCTCTCGGGGGGCCAGCGCCAGATCTTGGCCATGGCGATGGCGCTCATGGTCGAGCCGGCGGTGCTGCTGCTGGACGAGCCCTCGGCCGGCCTGGCGCCGGCCGCCGCCGAGAAACTCTTTGAAACGATCCGCGCGATCAATCAAGATGGCGTCTCGATCGCGGTGGTCGAGCAGAACGCGCTCGAGGCGCTGGCCATCGCGCACCGTGGCTACATCATGGTCGACGGGCGCAACAGCCGCAGCGGTCCCGCGGCCGAGCTGGCCCGCGATCCCGACGTGCGCCGAGTCTTTCTCGGGGGATGAGATTTCCCGCAGACCGACGGAGGCTGACATGACGATGACTCGCCGCGCCCTTCTCGGGGGCACCGCCGCCCTCGCCGCTTCGCCGTTCATCCCCGCGCGCGCCTGCGCGCAGGGCGAGGCGATCAAGCTCGGCACCCTCACCCCGCTGACGGGCGGTGGCGGCAACTACGGTCCGTCGATGCGCAAGGCGATGGAGTGGGTGGTCGAGCAGGTGAACGCAGCCGGCGGTGTGCTCGGCCGGCGCGTGCAGCTCGCGAGCGAGGACGATCAGACGAACCCCGACGCGGGCGTGCGCGCGGCGCGCAAGTTGATCGACGTCGATCGCGTGGCCGCGATCATGGGCACGTGGGCCTCGGGCGTGACGACCGCCGTCGCGCCGCTCTGCTGGGAGAGCAAGACGTTTCTCACGACGGTATCGGGCGCTGACAGCATCACGCTGCTGCCGCACCAGGGCTATCTGATCCGTACCCAGCCCACCGGGCACCTGCAGGCCACCAAGCTCGCCGAGTTCCTGCTGACTCAGAAAGTGAAACGCGTGTTCGTGCTGTCGGCGCAGACGCCGTACGCGCTGCCCGTCCAGAAGCGCGTCGCCGAGGTGCTGGCCACGGGCGGATCGGGAGTGGTCGGCGGCGTCGTCTACGATCGCGAGAAGACCACCTTCCGCTCGGAGATCGATCAGGCGCTGAAGACCAAGCCCGACATGATCTTCGTGAACGGCTACACGCCCGACGTGACGGTGGTGCTCAAGGAGCTGTTCAAGGCCGGCTACAACGGCGGCAAGGTCGCGCCCGCATTCGCGGTGAACCAGAAGCTCCTCAGCGCGCTGCCGATCGAGGTCACCGAGGGCACCTACACGTGGGCGCCGTCGCCGTCGCCCGACTCCGACGCCTACAAGCGCCTGTCCAAGGCCCTCGGCACCGACGACATCGATCCGTATTCCTGCCAGACCCACGACCACGTGAGCCTCGTGCTGCTCGCGATCGCGCACGCCAAGGGCGAGGCCACGGGCACCGCCATCCGCGATCACGTGCGCAAGATCTCGCAGGGGTCGGGCGTGAAGGTCGAGAGCGCGGTGGAGGGCCTCAAGCTCCTCGGCCAGGGCAAGCCGGTGAACTACGAGGGCGCCAGCGGCCCGTGCGACTTCACCGAGATGGGCGACATCATGGACACCAAGTTCCGCTACGAGCAGGCCGAGAAGGGAAAGTTCAAGCTCCTGAAAATTGCCTGAGCTGCTCCAGCTCCTCGTCAACGGGCTGATGGCCGGGACGGTCCTGGCGGTGCCGGCCATCGGCTTCACCGCGATCTACGCCGTCCTGCGCTTCCCGAACTTCGCCCTGGCCTCGCACGCCACCATCGGCGCCTTCGGCGGCTACGTCGCCAACACGGCCGGCGGGCTGCCCGCCTGGGCGGCCGTCGCCGTCGCCTTCGCGGTCGCCGGCCTCGTCGGCGTGCTCAGCGACACGCTGGTGCTGCGGCCGCTGCGGCCGGCCGGCGCGATCACCACCGCGATCGCGGCGGTGGCGCTGAACATCGCGCTCGAGAACGTCGTGCGATTCGTCTTCGGCAACGACCACCGCGGCTACGACCTGCCGCTGCAGCGCGACTGGCAGGTGGCGGCGATTCGCGTCGGCCCGCAGCAATTCCAGAACCTCCTGATCGCGCTGGTCGCGATGGCGGCGCTCTTTCTGTTCCTCGCCTTCACGCGTACCGGCAAGGCGATGCGCGCGGTGGCCGACAACCCGACGCTGGCGAACGTGAAGGGCGTCGACGCCGACCGTGTCGGGCGGCTCGTGAACTTCGTGGGCATGGGCCTGGCCGGCGTGGGCGGCATGCTGCTGGGCCTCGACACGAGCATCGACCCGCTGACCGGCTTCCGCGTGATCCTCTCGGTCTTCGCCGCGGCGGTGGTCGGTGGCCTCGGGTCGATCCCGGGCGCGGTGGTCGGCGCGCTGACGATCGGCGTGGCCGAAGAGCTCTCGCTGGTCGCGCTGGCGCCGGCCTACCGCACCGCCGTCGGTTTCGTCGCTATCTTGTTCGTGCTCACGCTCCGGCCGCGCGGCATCCTCGGGGAGCGCGCGTATTAGGAACTATCTCGTCGCGATGCTGACGTTCGCCGGCTTCTATGGACTGATGGCGCTCGGGCTCAACCTGGTCTGGGGCATGGCGGGCATGATCAACCTCGGCCTCGTCGGCTTCTTCGCCTTCGGCGCCTATGTCTCGGCGCTCGCCACCGTGAACATGGGCGCGCCGATCCCCGCCGGCGTCGCGGCGGCGTCGGCCCTCACGGCGGGCGCGGGCGTCGTCATGGCACTGACCACGCGCAACCTGCGCGGCGACTACCTGGCGATCGTCACGCTCGGCTTCTCTGAGGTGGTCCGCCTCGTCGCCAGCAACGAGATCTGGCTGACCAAGGGCACCGACGGCATCTCCGGCATCCCCGGCCCCTGGCGCGGCCGCGTGACCCCGGAGACGTTCAACCTGATCTATCTCGCGATCGTCGCGGTGTTCGTCGTGGCGGCGTTCTGGCTGCTCGAGCGCGTGCGCCATTCGCCGTTCGGCCGTGTCCTGCGCGCGATCCGCGACGACGAGCAGATCGCGGCGGTCGCCGGCAAGCCGGTCGTCGCGTTCAAGGTGCAGGCCTTCGCGGTGAGCGCCGGTATCCTCGGCACGGCCGGCGCGCTCTACGGTCACTACATCTCGTACGTCGCTCCCGACAGCTTCGCCCCGCTGATCACGATCTACGCGGTTCTCGCCCTGACCGCCGGCGGCACCGGCGACAACCGCGGCGCCGTGGTGGGCGCGCTGCTGCTCGTGTTCTTCATGGAGTCGACGCGCTTCGCGACCGGCTGGCTGCCGGGCCTGCGGCCGGTGCAGGTCGCGGCCGTGCGGGAGTTTCTCATCGGAGCTTCGCTCGTCGTGGTGTTGAGGTGGCGGCCGGGAGGGTTGATTCCGGAGCGCATTCCGCGAGCCTAGTCGCGTCGCCGGCTATTTGACGGATCACCGCCAGACGGCGGTCGGATCCAGCATCAGGTCGGTCAGCGGTGGCAAGGCTCCGGGCGCCGCCTCGTCGAGCCGGGCGGCGGCCTCGTAGGCTTCTCCCCTCAGGCGCAGTGCCTGCACGCTCCGGCCGACGGGGTCGACGATCCAGTAGAACGGCACACGGTATCGCGCGTAGAGCGCCAGTTTCACTCCGCAGTCACGCGCGTCCGTCGACGGCGAGAGCACCTCGACAACCAGCGTCGGAGCGCCTTCGATGGCTCGCTCGGTGACGATGCCGAGCCGATCGCGCTCGATGTGGACGAGGTCCGGCTGCAACACGGTGATGCGGCTCAGGATGACGTCGATCGGGGAGAGGTAGACCTCGCCGAGCCCGCGGCCACGGACGTGGTCGGCCATGAGCACGTAGAGGTTGCCGATGACCGTCTGGTGGCGCGGCCGCGGCGACGGACTCATCTCGATGAGCTCGCCCTCGTACAGCTCGTACCGGCGGCCGTCGTCCGGCAACGCAGCGTAGTCGTCGTAGGTCAGGATGACTCGCGCCGACATCACTCCGTTCCTCCCGACACGAGTGTAGCAACAGACTCGGCCCCCGGGGCCGGCGAATCAAGGTCCAATCGCGGATACGCCAGGTAGGCGATCAGAGTTTCTAGCGCTGCCGACCCTGCTCGAGCAGTACGGGCGATCGAGCGCGAAAAGACGCCGTGACCGCGCGCGGCGATCTACAGCTTGTGCAGCGGAAAGATCGTGCGGCGGATCGCGTCGACCTGGCGCTGCGCGTACTCCCGCGCGCGCACCTGCCGATGCTCGGGGAGCGGATCGGGCGGGTCCCACATCGAGTCGGTCGCGAACTCGTAGCGCCGCACGTCGGCCGCAAACGACGCCGGCAGCGCCGACGGCAGCTCGACGCCGTTCAGCACGGCCCACGCCGCCGTCCACGCGCGCGCCACGTTCGGCAGATCGTAGCCGCCGCCGCCCAGGCACACGAGCTTCGGCGAGAGCTCGGTGATGCGTTTCACGGCCTGCGCGAAGCCCTGCACGTCGAGCGCCAGGTGCGTCAGCGGGTCGGTGCGATGCGAGTCGATGCCGAGCTGGGCCACCACCGCGTCCGGGCGGAACGCGCTGAAGAGCGGCGGCACGATCTGCTCGAACGCCGGCTGGTAGACCGACGTGTCGGTGAACGGCTCCAGCGGCAGGTTCACGGCGTAGCCGGCGCCCGCGCCCGAGCCTGTTTCCTCCACGAAGCCGGTGCCGGGGAACAGATAGTCGCCGCGCTCGTGGGTCGAGATCGTCAGCACGTTCGGGTCGCCGTAGAACGCGTGCTGGACGCCGTCGCCGTGATGCGCGTCGATGTCGATATAAAGGACGCGCATGCCTCGCGAGCGCAGGCGCAGGATCGCCAGCACCGCGTCGTTCACGTAGCAGAAGCCCGACGCGCGTGCGGGCATCGCGTGGTGCAGGCCGCCCGCGAAGTGGAACGCGCGGTCGGCGCGACCGTAGGCCACCAGGTCGGCGGCCAGCAAGGAGCCGGCGGCACAGAGGCGCGCGGCGTCCCAGAGGCCGGGGAACACCGGGTTGTCGCCGGGGCCGAGGCCGAAGCGCGCCGCGAGCTGCGGTGCCCGGCCGCTGTTGCAGGCCTTCAACATCTCGAGATATTCGGCGTCGTGGTAGATCGCGAGCTCCGGCTCGGCGACGGGCTCGGGCGCGCGCACGACCGCGTTCGGCAGCGCCGTGAGCCCGTAGGCCTGCATGAGCCGCCACGTGAGCCCGAGCCGCTCCATGCGCAGCGGATGCTCCGGCCCGTAGTCGAACCGCGTCCACGCGTCGGAATGGATCAGCGCGGTTTTTATTGTAACGGGTGCCATGAGGCCGGCTTGGACCGAGGGTGGCCTGAGAGAGATGCGAGCCGGCTCCGCTCGCGCGCTTCCTGCCCGCGAGGTGCGACCCGGCTCCGACCCGCCCGCACTACCGTCGGCGCCATATCCCGGATTTGCCGCCGGATTTTTCGAGCAGCTGGATCTTGGCGATCGTCACGCCGCGCTCGACGGCCTTCACCATGTCGTAGACGGTCAGCGCCGCGACGGCGGCGGCGGTGAGCGCCTCCATCTCGACGCCGGTCTTGTCCACGGTGCGCACGCGCGCCTCGATGGTCAGCTCGCCACGACGCAGGTCGTCGCTGAAGGTGACGTCCACACCGGTGAGGCGTAGCGGATGGCAGAGCGGGATGAGCTGGGGGGTACGCTTGGCGCCCAGGATTCCGGCGGTGCGGGCGACGCCGAGGACGTCGCCCTTGGGGGCGTTGCCCTGCCGGATCACCCGCAGTGTCGCGGGCTTCATCCGCAAGAGCGCCCGGGCCACCGCCTCGCGGACCGTCTCGCGTTTTTCCGAGACGTCGACCATGCGGGCCTCCCCCTCCGCGGAGAGGTGGGAGAGGCCGCGGAACGACCGCGCCGGCCGCGGCTTCGTCAGGCCGTGACGCCGGGGCGAGCGTGCCGGATGATGGCCTCCATCCGGTCTTTGGCCATCAGCTTGAGCTTCTTGAGCTCGCTGACGCGCCACTGCTGGTCGGCCGAGAGCAAGGACGATCCTTTGAGCGTCTCCAACTCCTGGTCGTAGCCTCGATGCTCGCCACGGAGACGTCGGAACTCCTCGTTCTCGGCCATCAGTCGCTCGATGAGGGACTCCTGATCCATACGAGGCCTCCTTGTGCGGGGGAGAGCCGTCACTACTACTGGTCGCGTTATAGCGCCGCGGCCCCCAGAGTGTCAAGAGAACGCGGGGGTTAGCCGGAAACGGGGCCGATCATGTGCGCCGCGCTCGCCTTGAACGCGGCGGTGACCGGCGTGCCCTCGGCGAGCCCCAGGTCGGCGACCGAGCGCGCCGTCACGGTGGCGACGAGCGGAAACCCGACGTCGACCACCACCCGGATCGCCGGCGTCGACGGGACGAGCTGCACGATCGTCCCCGCCAGGTAGTTCCGGGCGCTCGACAGGGGCGCGACCTCGGTCGGGAGCATCAAGGTGACGTCCTCGGGGCGGACGCCGATCCGCACCAGCTCACCCACGTGCGCGAGGGCGGCCAGCTCGACCTTGCGGCCTGCGACCTCGACGACGGTCACGCCCGCTTCGCGCGCGATCACGCGTCCGGTCACGATCGTCTCGACCCCGACGAACCGCGCGACTTCCTCGGTGGCGGGGGCGTGGAAGACCCGCGCGGTCTCGTCGAGCTGGCGGATCCTGCCCCCCATCAGCACCGCGGCCCGGTCGGCGAGCGCCTGCGCCTCGCCGCGATCGTGCGTGACCAGGATCGTGGTGACGCGATCCTGGCGCAGGATCGCCCCGACGTCCGGCAGCAGCTCGGCCCGCGACGGCGCGTCGAGCCCCGAGAACGGCTCGTCGAGCAGCAGCACCTCCGGCTCGAGCACGAGCGCGCGCGCCAGCGCCACCCGCTGCGCCTGGCCGCCGGAGAGCGTGCGCGCCCGCTGGTCGCGGAGCGGCGCGATGGTGAGCCGTTCGAGCCAGCGGCCCACGCGCGCTGCGTCGGCCGTCCGGCCGCGGAACCGCAGGCCCAGTCTCACGTTCTCGGCCACGGTCATGTCGGCCAGCAACGGCTGCTGGAGCACCGTTGCCATCCGCCGCCGCTCGGCCAGCGAGCGGCTCGCGTCGACCGCGGCGCCATGAAACGACACGGTCCCGCGGGTGGGGCGCTCGAGCAGCCCGGCGACGCGCAGGAGCGTGGACTTGCCGCTGCCGTTGGGACCGATCACCGCGAGCACCTCGCCAGCGAAGAGGTCGAGCGACGGGACATCGAGGACGTCGGCGCCGCCGTAGCGCACGCCGATGTCGCGCAGCGCGATGACCGCCGGCTTCATCAGGCCGGCAGGACGTGGATCGAGCCGCGGTGGATCGAGAACTCCCAGTGGCGGTCGCGCTCGATCTCGAGGATCTCGTAGACGAGGTGCGGCACCTCCACTTCGAGGTCGAACTCGCCCTGGGCCGGCTCGCCGGGCGCGTCGAGCCGGATTCTCAAAATCCACACCGTGCCGAAGTCCGCCTCGCCCACGATGCGGCCGCGCATCAGGTTCATGTGGTGCAGATCGGGCGCACTCCGGTCTTTCCGCACCAGCCGCACGTACTCCGGGCGGATGAAGAAGGCGATGGGGCTCTCGGGCGGCGGCAGGTACGAGCGCGTCGGCGAGTTCACCGCCTCGAGCGTCTGGCCCCGCCAGCTGAGCTGGATACGATCCGGCGCCGCCTTGACGACGCTGCCGCGGAGCACGTTGCGCAGCCCCATGATCTTCGCAACGGTCTCGGAGGCGGGCTGCCAGAGCAGCTCGGCGCGCGGCGCCGCCTGCACGACGCGCCCGTTCTCGTAGACCACGATGCGATCGGCCAGCCGGTACGCCTCGGTGAAGTCGTGGGTCACCACGACCGCCGCGGTTCCCCACGCTCTCAAGATTTCGCCCAGCTCGTCGCGCAGCGCGCGGCGCAGCGGCGCGTCGAGCGCGGAGAGCGGCTCGTCGAGCAGCAGGAGCGCCGGATCGATCGCGAGCGCCCGCCCGAGCGCCACCCGCTGCCGCTCCCCGCCCGAGAGCTCGTCCGGATACCGCCGCTCCAGGCCGCCGAGCCCGAGCCGCTCCATCACCTCGGCCGCGCGCCGCGCGCGGGCGGCGCGGGGGCGTCCGCGGAGACCGAACGCGATGTTCCGCGCGACGGTCAGGTGGGGGAACAGCCCGTAGCCCTGGAACACGTAGCCGATCCGCCGGCCCTGCGGCGGCAGATCGACGCCCGCCGCCGCATCGAAGAAGACGCGATCGCCCACGACGATGCGTCCGGCGTCGGGCCGCATGAGCCCGGCCAGGCACTGGAGCGTCAGCGTCTTGCCCGCGCCCGACGGCCCGAACAGACCGATGACCGATTGGTCCGCCTCCCATCGCACGTCGAGCGTGAAGCCGGGGAGGCGCTTCACGATCGCCACCGAGACCGTGCCGCTCATCCTCAGTACCGGAGCCGCGCCAGACGGCTCAGACCGAAGAGCAGCACGACGACGATGCCGACGGCCACGAGGGCCAGCGCGTTCGCTTCATCCATGAGATTCGCCTGCACGCGGTCGTAGATCGCGAGCGGCAGCGTCTGGGTCCGCCCAGGAATGTTGCCGGCCACCATGAGCGTGATGCCGAACTCGCCGAGGGCGCGGCAGAACGCCAGGACCGTGCCGGCCAGCACCGAGCGCCACGCCAGCGGCAGCGTGACGCTCCAGAACACGCTCCACTCCGAGCGGCCGAGCGTGCGCGCCGCCTGCTCGAGCTGCACGTCGACGGTTTCGAAGCCCGCCTGCACGGACTTGATCACGAGGGCGATGGAGCCGACGACGGCCGCGAGGACCGCCGCGCCCCAGGTGAAGGCGAGCTCGAGGCCGACCGACGCCAGCGCCTGACCGAGGGGGCCGCGCCGGCCGATGAGGACGAGCAGATAGTAGCCGAGGACCGTGGGCGGCAGCACCAGCGGCAGCACGACGACCGCCTCGAGCAGGTTGCGCCCGGGGAAGCGCCGGCGAGCCAACAGCCACGCGATCGGCACGCCCGCCAGCAACGTGAGCGCCGTCGCGCTCAGCGAGACGCGCAGCGAGAGCCAGAGGGGGAAAAGATCCACGATCGCGTCAGAACTCCCCGGGCGGCATGAATCCGAAGCGCTTCATGATCGGCCGGCCCTCGGCTCCGTTGACGAACTGGATGAACGCGAGGCCGAGCTCGGGCCGCGGGCTGCGACGCACCACGGCGGCGGCCTGGTCGAGCGGCGCATGCGCCGACGCGTCGATCCGGACCCAGTCGATCTCGGGGACGTCGGCGACCGACAGCGCGACGATGCCCGCCTCGGCCGCGCCGGTCTGGACGATCTGCAGCGTGTGCCGGATGTTCTCGCCGAACACGAGCTTCGGGCGCAGCGCGTCCCACACGCCCGCGGCGCGCAAGGCTTGCTCGGCCGCCCGGCCGTACGGCGCGTGCAACGGGTTCGCGATGGCGACGTGCCGCACCCGGGCATCGAGCAGCCCGCGGAGGTCGATGAGCTTCGGGCCGAACGCCCGCGCCGTCGCGAGCACGATGCGGCCCTGAGCGTACAGGGTCCGCGTCTCCCGGAGCAGCGCGCCGTCGACGATCAGGGCGTCGATGAACGACTGGTCCGCGGCGAAGAAGACGTCGGCCGGACCGCCCTGGCGGATCTGGTGAGCGAAGTTGCCGGTCGATCCGAAGACCAGCGTGACCCGCGCGCCGGTCGCCTTCTCGAAGCGCGGCGCGAGCTCGCGGAAGGCGAAGGTGAGGTCGGCCGCCGCGAACACGGTGAGCGATGGAGGATCGGCCGCGGGAGCGGCGCCGGGCTGCAGGGCCAGCCACGCGAATGCCAGGACGAGGGGCACGATTCTCATGACGCTTCCTATTCTCTTCCTATTCTATAGAAGGGTCGCTCACCGGATGTGGCGCTGCTGGATCGCGGTCAACGCCCAGTTCACCAGGAAGATCAGCAGGAGCAGCAGGAGCGAGAGCGCGATCGCGACGTCGAAGTTTCCCTTGCCGGTCTCGAGCACCATGGCGGTCGTCAGCGTGCGCGTCTGGCCCTTGATGTTGCCGCCAACCATCATGGAGGCGCCGATCTCGGAGATGATCCCGCCGAACCCGGCCATGACCGCGGCGAGCATCGGCAGCCGCGCCTCGCGCAGCACCATCCACACCATCTGCGGCCGCGAGGCGCCGAGCGCCAGCAACTGCAGGCGGAAGTCGCGCGGCACCTGCCCGACGGCGGCGAGCGTGATGCCGGTGACGATCGGCGAGGCGATGACGGCCTGCGCGATGACGATCGCCGCCGGCGTGTACAGGATCTCCCAGCCGCCGAGGGGGCCGCTGCGCCAGAGCAGCAGCGTGACGAAGAGCCCGACGACGACCGGCGGCAGGCCCATCCCGGTGTTGACCGCGCTTACCACGAGGCCGCGCCCGGGGAAGCGCGACAGCGCCAGCGCCGCGCCGGCCGGGATCCCGATCAACAGCGAGATCAGCGTGGCGCTCGCCGATACCTGGAGCGAGAGGCGCAGGATCGCCCACACCTCGCCGTCGCCGCCGAACAGCAGCGCGAGCGCGTGGCGAACGCCGTCGACGAGCAGGTCCATCGTCAGCCGTCGAGTGTACTAGAATGGCCGCGGTCGGAGTGGTCCACAAGAATGGACATTCGAGGCGGCATCCGTTCATGCCTCGCATCTGCGCGTGGCGACTCCTGGGTTGTTTCCACCATCCTCGAGCGGATGCGGGAACTCGTGCGCACCGTTCGGTACGTGATGACGATCCACGCTCTGGACGCGATGGAGGATGACGAGCTCACGGTGTTCGATGTCGAGCGGTGCTTCTCGACGGGGAGGATCGTCGAGCGGCAACGTGATCGTGCTCGACGTGAGTGGAAGTATCTCGTGGAGGGCTGGCTGACTGATGGCAGCAGGGCGGCGGTGATCGCGAAGGTCACCCGGACACATCGACATATGGTGTGCGACATCTGTGGTAAGCGGGGCGCGCGGATTCGGCGGGTGACGCGAAGCTTCGGCAAAGGCAAGGCTACATTCCTGATCGAAGCGGTTCCCGTCGTGAGTTGTCCGAAGTGTGGTGAAGGCTATCTCACCGCGGACACGCTGCGCGAGGTCGAGCGCATTCGGCAGAAGCGGCGTCGGCTCACCAAGGGACGTCTCGTTCCCGTCGCGACGTTCGGGAGTCTGGCATAATCCGTCCGGGAGGATTACTCATGGCTGAAGAACGCAAAGGCGCCGTCACGCTGCGAGGCAACCCCATCACGCTCGGCGGGCCCGAGATCAAGCCTGGTCAGAGCGCGCCGGACTTCACCGCGCTCGACAACGGGCTCAAGCCCGTCAAGCTGAGCGAGGCGCAGGGCAAGGTGGTCATCCTGAGCTCGGTGCCGTCGCTCGACACGCCCACGTGCGACACCGAGACGCGGCGCTTCAACCAGGAAGCGACGAAGCTCGGCGCCGGCGTCGAGATCTGGACGATCAGCCGCGACCTGCCGTTCGCGCAGAAGCGTTGGTGCGGCGCCGCCGGGGTCACGAGCGTCAAGACGCTCTCCGACTTCCGCGAGCGCGCCTTCGGTCCCGCCTACGGGGTCGAGATCAAGGACGGACCGATCGCCGGTCTCACCGCGCGCGCGGTCTTCGTGGTTGGCAAGGACGGCCGAGTGAAGCACGTCGAGTACGTGAAGGAGATCGGCGCCGAGCCGAACTACGAGGCGGCGCTGGCCGCGGCGAAGTCGGCGGTGAGCTAGCGCTCGAAGACCGGCGAGCGCTCGAAGACGACGGTCACCGGCTTCGCGAAGCGGCCGCGCGCCGAATCCATCACCGGCATGGTGGCGGGCCTGATGACCAGCGTGATGGTGTGCGCGCCCGCCGGCAGCACCACGCGGCCGCCGTAGTGGAATCCCTGGCGGCCGACCATCGGTGAGAGCTTCACGACCCGCGCGGGCGCGCCGGCCGCGCGGATGGTCGCCGTCACCGGCAGATAGGGCACCGGCTCGCCGCTCACGCGGTCGCTGACGAACACCATCAGATGTCCTGGCGCGGCGGCGCCCGGCGCGCCGTGCCCGGCATGGCCGGCGTGATCGCCCGGCCCCTGATCGCCCACGCGATACTCGAGCCGTACCGTGTAGTCGCCTTCGCTCTTCACGGCCGCCGCTGCGCCGTGCTGGTGGCCGCCGCCGCTCGTCAGGCTCTTGAGGAACGCGACGAGGTCGACGAGCTGGACCACGCTGAGGCTGTCGGCGTAGCTCGGCATGATCGATTTGCCGTCGGGCCCGGTGAAGCCGGGGCCGTCGATGATGACGGCGTTCGGCGACAGGATCGACTCCGCGAAGTACTCCGCCGGGTGCATGCCCCCCATGCCGGTCAGCGCGGGGCCGACGTTCTTCGCGTCGGGCGCGGCGGTACCTTGCGGAAAGCTCTCCCCCTGGATCGCGTGGCACTTGAAGCACTCGAGCTCGGCGAAGAGCTCCCGGCCCTTCGCGGGATCGCCTGACGGCAGCGCGAACTTCCAGCCACGCGGCACGCCGCCGGACTGATGGAGCTCCTCCATCGTGATCTTCCGCGACCCCGCATCCGCCGGAGTCGCGGCGGGCGCCGCCGTCCCATGGCCCTGGTGCTGAGCGCGACCCGTCGTCACCACCAGGGTGAGCACCGCGAACGCCAACGCCCCGCCGACCAGCCCTCGTGCCCTACGACTCATGCCGTGACTCCTATTGCCGTTGCGGTGGTGCCGGACGGTAGCCGACGACGGCGATGGGGCGGGAGGCGATGTTGTCGCGGAGCAGGACCGTGAAGGCGTCGTCCGACCCCATCGAGGCGAGCGCGCGATCGCTGACGATCGCGACGGCCGGCGTGGCGCCGCGGACGACCTCACGAAGATCGGCGTGCGTCACCGCCGGCACGACGCGACGACGGAGATAGAACGCGAGCGGCATGTCGGCGAGCCCGAGCGTGGCGACCACCGGCGTCTCACGCAGGATCGGCTGCATCCGCTCCTGGAGCCGCGGATAGTCGTAGGCGGCGTTCCGCCGCTCGATCTCCCAGTGGTACCCCGACGCGACGAGCACGGCGCTGCCCGCTAACGCCGCGGTCACCGCCCGCCGCAGGCGCCCGGTGGTCGGGCCCGCGACCAGGGCAACGCCGACCGCCGTGAGCATCGCGACCAGCACGGCCGCCTGCGCCGCGTAGGCCGGCCAATCCGTGGAGATCTCGCGCAGCGCGTTTCTCCTGAAGATCGCCGCCAGGACGGCGGTCGCCACCAGGAGCCCGCCGGCCACGCCGTACACGCGCCACGGGATCCGCGGCACCGGCTGGTGCTCCACCACGCTCGCCACCCACCAGCCGATCATGAGGGCAACCGGCGACACCAGCGGCAGGTAGTATCGGAAGCGCTGCTGGTGCGACAGGGCGACGACGACGAACATCGTCGCCGACGACACGAGCAACAGGAACACCGCGTCTCGCTCTTTGCCCGGCTCGCGCAGGCGCCGCCACGCCTCCACGAACACCAGCGGCGCCACGAGCACCCACGGGAACAGGATCCCGAACGCGTTCTGGATGGGCTCGGCCACGACGGCGGGACGGAAGGTCTGCGGCAGGTACCAGAGGAGCTGGTTCTGCACGACCGCGTGGCGCAGCCCCGGCGAATGGAGCGCGAGCCCGATCAGCGGCCACGGCGCGACGATCAGCGCGAGCAGCATGACTCCGGCCGGCAGCCGCAGCGCCCGCCACCGGCCTGGGCCGCGATCGACGATCGCCCACACGAGCGCGATCGCGAGCGGCAGGAAGCCACCCGGCCCCTTCGACCAGAACGCGAGCCCGACGAACGCGTAGAAACCCACCCACGCCCACGGCGCGCCGCGCTGCATGCGCCAGAGCATCCAGAGGCTCGCGGTGATGAAGAGCGTCAGCAGCATGTCGGGCATCGGCAGCCGCCCGTGGAGGAAGACGCCCTGGGTGGTGATGGCGACCAGCGCGGCGTACTTGCCGGCGTCCGCGCCGAACATGTCGCGGCCGGCGCCGAAGATGACGAGCGCGGTGGCGAACGCCGCCGCGGCCGACGGGATCACCGCGGTGACCTGCGTGACGTGGCCGAACGGCCACGAGACGAGCGCGATCAGCCAGGCGAAGAGGAGCGGCTTGTTGTGGTAGACGGCGCCGTTGAGGGTCGGGAAGAGCCAGTCGCTCCGGGCCAGGATCTCCTGCGCCAGCAGGGGAAACCGCGCCTCGTCGTTGCTGGTGAGGATGCGGCGCCCGAGGTCGACGAGGACCATCACCGCGGTGCCGCCGAGGACCCAGAAGAGCTGAGAGCGGTCGCGTCCTCTCACGGCGTGAGGACGCGTCCCGTGCCGAGCGGCCGCATGCGCCCGCCGTCCACGACGACGGCGCCGTTGACGATCACGTAGGGGATCCCGGTCGGGTAGCGATGCGGGTCGGCGAACGTCGACTCGTCCTTGACGGCGCGCGGATCGAAGATCGCCAGGTCGGCGGCGTAGCCCTCGCGCACGAGCCCTCGGTCTTTCATGCGCAGCCGCGCGGCGGGCATGCCCGTCATCTTGTGCACCGCGCTCTCCAGCGAGAAGAGCCGCTGCTCGCGGGCGTACTCGCCCAGGACGCGCGGGAAGGTGCCGTAGGTCCGCGGGTGCGGCTTGCCCGGGCGGTCACCGTCGCCCTCGTAGAGCGGGATCGAGTCCGAGCCGATCATCATCAGCGGGTGCGCGAGCACCTTGGCCACGTTCTCGATCGACTGCGAGAAGCTGACCATGCCGATCGTGCACTGTTCCTCGAGCAGCAGGTTCATCAGCGTCTCGGCGGGCGCCATCCCCGACTGCCGGGCGATCTGCGCGAGGTTCAGCCCCTCCAGCTCGCGCCGGCGACAGGTCGCGATGAAGACCTGGTCGAACCCGATCCCGCCCTGCGACACGGTGCCCCAGCGCTCGCCGTCGATCAGGCACTCCTCGACGATGCGCCGCCGCATGGCGCGATCGCCCAGCCGCTCGATCAGCTTGGCGGTGCCGCCGTCGTGGGCCCAGGCCGGGATCATGTTGTCGAGCTTGGTGCTGCCGGCGTTGTACGGATAGACGTCGCCGAGGACGTCGACGCCGCGCGCCCGCGCATCTTCGAACAGGCGCAAGGCGGCGTCGATCTTCGGCCAGTTCTCGCGCCCGGAGGCCTTCACGTGCGAGACCTGCACCGACACGCCGGCCTCTTCGCCGATGCGGATCGCCTCGTTGATGGAGTCGAGCAGCATCGAGGACTCGCCGCGGATGTGGGAGAAGTAGTAGCCGCCGCGCGGAGCCATCGCCCTGGCCAGCGCGATCAGCTCGGCGGTGTCGGAATAGGCGCTCGGCGCGTAGACGAGGCCCGTCGAGAAGCCGAAGGCGCCGGCATCCATCGCCTCGCCGAGCCGCTGTTGCATCGCCTGCACGTCGTCGGCGCCCGCCGGCCGCGCCTCGAATCCCATGGCCGCGATGCGAAGCGCCCCGTGGCCGACGAAGTGCGCGACGTTGACGGAGGGGCGGACCGCCCGCAGCGCGTCGAGGTACTGCGCGAACGACTCCGATTTCAAATCCAGGCTGGCGCCGATCCCGCCCGCCCAGCCTCGCACGATCTCGCGCTGGTCGGCGCGCATCGGCGCCTGCGAGAACGAGCACATCCCGACGACTTCGGTGGTCACGCCCTGCCGGACCTTCGACTCCGCCGACGGGCAGCCGAAGTAGAAGAGGTCGGAGTGCGAGTGCATGTCGATGAAGCCGGGCGCGACGACCTGCCCGGCGGCGTCGATCACGCGGGTGCTCTCGCCGGCGAGCCTGGGCCCGACGGCCACGATCCGGTCGCCCTCGACGGCGACGTCGGCCGCTCGCGCCGGCGCGCCGCTGCCGTCGACGAGCGAGCCGTTCCGGATCAGCAGGGACCAGGCCACGCGCTATTCCTCGACGATGGCCACCGACGTCATGCGATCTCCCTGCTTGATGCGGTCGACCAGCTCCATCCCGGCGACGACCTTCCCGAACACGGTGTACTGGCCGTCGAGATGCGGCGTGGCGCCGTAGCAGATGTAGAACTGGCAGCCCGCCGAGTCGGGATCCTGGCTGCGGGCCATCGCGACCGTGCCCCGCAGGTGCTTCTGCTGGTTGAACTCCGCCTTGATCTGGTAGCCGGGGCCGCCGGTGCCGTTGCCCTTCGGGCAGCCGCCCTGCACGACGAAGTCGGGGACGACCCGGTGGAACGTCAGCCCGTTGTAGAAGCCCTTCTTGGCGAGCGTGACGAAGTTCTCGACGGTCTTCGGCGCGTCCGCCGGGTAGAACTCCATCCGGATCTCGCCGCCCTTCTCGAGCGTGATGACCCCAGTCTGCTTCATTTTTCTCCTTATTATTTGCCGTCGGGGCGCCTTCGCAGGGCTCCGGCGCCCGACGTTCGGGGACTCAATAGTTGACGATCCGTCCCGTGGCCGCTATTTCACGCGCGCGGTTTTCACGCGGTCGCCGACCTTAATGGTGTCGACGAGCTCCAGGCCGCTGACGACGCGGCCGAACGCGGTGTACTGGCCGTTCAGATGTGGAGCGGCGCCGAGCATGATGTAGATCTGGCTGCCCGCCGAATTGGGATCGCTCGACCGCGCCATCCCCAGCACGCCCCGGTCGAACTTGCGGCTGTTGAACTCGGCCTTGATCGTGTAGCCGGGCCCGCCGGTGCCCATCTTCGGGTCGTTCATCGGGAGCGTTTTCGACTGCGGATCGCCGATCTGGACCACGAACCCGGGCTCGACGCGGTGGAAGCGCTGGCCGTCGTAGAACCCCGACTTCACGAGCTTCAGGAAGTTCTCAACGTGCTTCGGCGCGTCGGCGGGAAAGAACTCGAACGTGATGTCGCCGCCCTTCTCGAGCGTGAACACCACCGTCGACGCGGCGCCGGGCTTGTCCTGCGCCAGGGCCGACACGGCGACGAGGACGAGCGCCGCGGCGAGGATGAGGCGGTTCATGCGAGACGACCTCCGGAGATTGATGAGAGCGCGGTCATTATACATGCTCGGACGGCCGGGACCGTCACTCCGACGTGATACGATGGACCGATGCAGCAGCGTGAGAACGTCCGAAACATTGCGATCATCGCCCACGTCGACCACGGCAAGACCACGCTCGTGGACGCGATGCTGTGGCAGTCCGGCCTCTTCCGCCAGAACGAGTCGGTGCCCGAGCGCATGATGGACTCGATCGACCTCGAGCGCGAGAAGGGCATCACGATCATGGCCAAGAACACGGCCATCAATTACAAGGGCGTCCACATCAACATCGTGGACACCCCCGGCCACGCCGACTTCGGCTCGGAGGTCGAGCGCACGCTGACGCTGGTCGACGGCGTCCTGCTCCTGGTCGACGCCGCCGAGGGCCCGTTGCCGCAGACCCGTTTCGTGCTCAAGAAGGCGCTCGAGGCCGGCCTGCCGCCGATCGTGGTCATCAACAAGATCGACCGGAGCGACGCGCGGCCGCCGGCCGTCCTCGACGAGATCTACGATCTCTTCATCGACCTCGAGGCGACCGAGGACCAGCTCGAGTTCCCGGTGCTCTACACCAACGCGCGCACCGGCACGGCGACGGCCAAGCTGTCCGAGCCTGCGCAGTCGCTCGAGGCCCTGTTCGAGACGATCCTGACCACGGTGCCGGCGCCCCGCTTCGCGCCGGACGCGGGCCTGCAGTTCCGGGTGGCCATGCTCGACTGGGACGACTACGTCGGCCGGCTTCTGATCGGCCGCATCGTCAACGGGCGCGTGCGCCAGGCCGAGCGCGTCGCCGTGGTCCACCGCGACAGCGCCGTCGAGTTCGCCAAGGTCACGGTCCTGTACGGCTACGACGGGCTCAAGCGCGTCGAGATCGCGGAGGCGAGCGCGGGCGATATCGTCGCGATCGCAGGCATTGAATCAATAGAAATTGGAGAGACGGTTGCTGATGCGGAGACACCTCAAGCACTGCCGCTGATCCGCATCGACGAGCCAACGGTCTCGATGCTCTTCTCGTCCAACGTGTCGCCGTTCGCCGGGAAGGAAGGCAAGTACGTCACCTCCACGCAGCTGCGCGACCGCCTCTGGCGCGAGCGGCGGGTGAACGTGGGCATCCGCGTCGAGGAGACCGACTCGCCGGACACGTTCCGCGTCTCCGGCCGCGGCGAGCTCCAGCTCGCGATCCTGATCGAGATGATGCGGCGCGAGGGGTTCGAGCTCGAGGTCGGCAAGCCCACGATCATCACGCGGGTCGAGAACGGCCAGACGCTCGAGCCGATGGAATACCTGGTCATCGACGTGCCCGAGGAGTACATCGGCGCGATCACGCAGAAGATCGGGCCGCGCCGGGGCGCGATGGCCAAGATGGTCAACCACGGCACCGGACGCGTGCGGCTCGAGTACCGCATCCCGGCGCGCGGCCTCATCGGCTATCGCACCGAGTTCCTCACCGACACGCGCGGCACCGGCCTGCTCAACCACCTGTTCGACAGCTGGGACGTCTGGCAGGGCGACATCGCCCACCGCCAGAACGGTGCCTTGGTGTCCGACCGCGGCGGGCGCACGACCGCCTACGCCATCGACAATCTCCAGGCCCGCGGCGTGATGTTCGTGAGCCCGGGGATCGACGCCTACGAGGGCATGATCGTCGGCGAGAACGCGCGCGACAACGACCTGGACGTCAACATCACCAAAGAAAAGAAGCTCACCAACATGCGCGCCTCGACGTCGGACGAAGCCGTCAAGCTGACGCCGCCGCACATCATGAACCTCGAGCAGTCGCTGGAGTGGATCCGCGAGGACGAGCTGCTCGAGGTCACGCCGAAGTCGCTCCGCCTGCGCAAGCGCACGATGGCCGGCCGTCGCAGGTTCTAGCTCGCTGCACGTTCTAGCTCGCCGCAGGTTCTAGTCCGACCCGGCCCGTGATCGGCTATGATGCCGGCGCCGATGCGTCCAACCGTACATTCGCCCGACTTGGCGACGCCGCTCGGCCGCATCGCAAGTCCGGGTTGACGGGCACGGCCAAGGCTGGCAAGATGCGGCCATGATTCGCCCGAGTCCGGCTCAACGCTGGTGGTGGCCGCCCCAATAGGCGGCCCCCGGGCATCGTTCGTCACCGAACAGGGAGCCGCCTCGAGGCACGAGGCGGCTTCGTCGTTTCAGGGACCGCCGCCTCGAAGCGAGGCCGCGGTCCTTCGCTTTTCAGGACCGCCGCTCCCAGGGAGAAGACACAAGTCATGCGCACCGAGCAGTACGTCACCCGCGGCGGCATCACCGTCCACCGCACGGTCGAGGACCTGCCGGTCGAGGCGGCCATCGAGCCCGTCATCGACGGGCTCGATGCGCATCGAGGCGTGTTGCTGGCCTCGAGCTACGAGTACCCCGGCCGCTACACGCGCTGGGACATGGGGTTCGTCGATCCGCCGCTCGAGCTGACGTCGCGCGGCGCGGCGGTCCGCGTGTCGGCCCTGAACGACCGCGGTCGCGTGCTCCTGCCTGCCGTCGCCGGCGCGCTGGCCGCCCTGCCCGCGGTGACGTGGACGGAGCGCACCGACACCACGCTGGCCGGCGAGATCGCGCCGCCGACCCAGCGGTTCGCCGAGGAGGACCGGAGCAAGCAGACCTCCGTCTTCACGATCCTTCGGGCAGTGATCGATCTCTTCGCGAGCTCTGAAGACGCGCACCTCGGACTCTACGGCGCGTTCGGCTACGACCTGGCCTTCCAGTTCGAGCCGATTCGCCTCCGGCTCGCGCGGCCGGCCGACCAGCGCGATCTCGTGCTCTACCTGCCCGACGAGCTCGTGATCGTCGACCACCGGCGCGAGCGGGCCGAGCGCCGGCGCTACGACTTCGAGCACGCTGGTGTTTCGACGGTGGGGCGGCCGCGCGACGGCAGCGTCAGCGGCTACGCGGGCGCATCGACGGCGCCGCGCGCCGGCGATCACGCGCCGGGCGAATACGCCGCCGGCGTCAAGCGCGCGCGCGAGGCGTTTCGCTGCGGGGACCTGTTCGAGGTGGTCCCCGGGCAAACGTTCTTCGAGCAGTGCGCGATCCCGCCGTCCGAGCTGTTTCGCCGGCTTCGAGAGCGCAACCCCGCGCCGTACGGGTTCCTCTTCAACCTGGGCGCCGGCGAGTATCTGGTCGGCGCCTCGCCCGAGATGTACGTGCGGGTCGACGGCGATCGTGTGGAGACGTGCCCGATCTCGGGGACGATCGCGCGGGGCGACGATCCGCTGGGCGACGCCGCGCAGATCCAGCGGCTGCTCAACTCCGAGAAGGACGAGTCGGAGCTGACGATGTGCACCGACGTCGACCGCAACGACAAGTCGCGCATCTGCCGGCCGGGCAGCGTGCGCGTGATCGGGCGGCGCCAGATCGAGATGTACTCGCGGCTCATCCACACCGTCGACCACGTCGAGGGCCGGCTGCGTGAGGGCTTCGACGCGCTCGACGCCTTTCTGGCCCACGCGTGGGCGGTCACCGTCACCGGCGCGCCCAAGACGTGGGCGATGCAGTTCATCGAGGACCACGAGCGCTCGCCGCGCGCCTGGTACGGGGGCGCGGTCGGCCTGCTGGGCTTCGACGGCAACATGAACACCGGCCTCACGCTCCGCACGGTGCGCGTCAAGGACGGCATCGCCGAGATCCGTGCCGGCGCCACCCTGCTCTACGACTCGGATCCCGACGGGGAGGAGCGCGAGACGCACTTGAAGGCGGCGGCGTTCCTGGACGCCATCCGGCGGCCGCGCGGTGTGCCGCGCGCCGCGCGCGCGGACGCCGAGCGCCTGGGCGAGGGCATGCGGGTCTTGCTGGTCGACCATCAAGATTCGTTCGTTCACACGCTGGCGAACTACTTCCGCCAGACCGGCGCCGACGTCGTCACGCTGCGCGCGGGCTTTCCTCACGCGGCGCTCGACGATCTGCGTCCTGAGCTGGTCGTGCTGTCCCCCGGCCCCGGGCGGCCGAGCGACTTCGACGTCGCCGGCACGCTGGCCGCCGCGATCGGGCGGCGCCTGCCCGTATTCGGCGTGTGTCTCGGCCTGCAGGGCATCGTCGAGCACTTCGGCGGCGAGCTGGGCGTGCTCGACTACCCGATGCACGGCAAGGCGTCGCGCATCCAGGTGATCGGCGGCAAGATCTTCGAGGGGTTGCCGAAGGAGTTCACGGCCGGCCGCTACCACTCGCTGTTCGCGCTGCCGGACAAGCTGCCGACGGCGCTGCGGGTGACGGCGGCGGCCGAGGACGGCGTGATCATGGCCATCGAGCACGTGGTGCTGCCGCTGGCGGCGGTGCAGTTCCACCCGGAATCGATCCTGAGCTTCGGCGACGAGGTCGGGCTGCGCCTGATCCGCAACGTCGTGGCGAGCTGTCGCGCCGCGGGCTGAGCGTGCTGCTGACCAACGGCCGCATCTACACGCTGGATGCGTCGGACGCGGTCGTCGACACGCTGGTCATCCGTGACGGGCGCGTGGTCTTCGCCGGGCGCCGCGCCGACGCGAACGTGTCCGACGCGGAAGAAACCATCGACCTCGGCGGGCGCGCGGTGGTCCCCGGGCTCGTCGACGCCCACGGTCACCTGATGCACCTGGCCCGCGCGCGGCTCAGCCTCGACGCAGGCGGCGCCGGCTCGGAGACCGAGGTCGCCGAGCGTGTCGCAGCGCGAGCGGCCACCCTGCCGCGCGGCGAGTGGGTGGGCGGGCGCGGCTGGGACCACAACCGATGGCCCGGACGCGAATGGCCCACGAAGGCCTCGCTCGATCGTGCCGCGCCCCACCATCCCGTGTCGCTCAACCGCATCGACGGCCACGCGACGTGGGCGAACTCGGCCGCGCTCGCCGCCGTTGGCATCGACGCTGCGACCAAGGATCCGAGCGGTGGGCTGATCATGAAGGACGCGCGGGGCGAGCCGACGGGCGTGCTGATCGACACGGCCCAGCACCTGCTCCAGCGCGCCGAGCCCCGGCCTTCAGACGAGCGCTTCGATCAGGCCGTGCGAGAGGCGATCGCCGAGTGCCTTGCCGCGGGGCTCACGGGCATCCATGAGATGGGCGCCGAGCTCTACGCGCTCACTGCGTATCGCCGGCTCGTCGAGCGCGGCCAGTTCCCGTTCCGGAACTACGCCGCGGTGGCCGCGCGCTCGGCGTCGACCTGGGCGCACTACCGCGAGCGGGGCCCCGAGACGCTCGGCGACGGCCGCGTGGTGATCGGCGCGCTCAAGCTGATGATCGACGGCGCGCTCGGCTCGCGCGGCGCCGCGCTGCACGAGCCCTACTGCGACGATCCCGGCAACACCGGGCTCGTCCTGATCCCACCCGAGGAGATCGCGCGGCTCACCCTCGAGGGCGCAGAACGCGGATTCCAAATCTGCGTCCACGCCATCGGCGACCGCGCGAACACGCTCACGCTCGACGCGCTCGAGCAGACGCTGGCCCGCGCGCCCCGACGCGACCATCGCTTTCGCGTCGAGCATGCGCAGATCCTGACCGAGCGCGATATCCCGCGCTTCCGGCAGCTCGGCGCCCTGCCGAGCATGCAGGCGACCCACTGCACCTCCGACATGGAATGGGCCGCCGAGCGCCTGGGTCCGGACCGGCTCCGCGGCGCCTACGCGTGGCGCTCACTGCTGGACACGGGGGTCGTCATCGCCGGTGGCTCCGACTTTCCCGTCGAGAGCCCGAGCCCGTTCCACGGCATCTACGCCGCGGTCGCCCGGCGACCGCTGAGCGGCGAGCATCGCGAGTGGCAACCCGAGCAGCGGATGACGCGTGCCGAGGCCGTACGCTCGTTCACGACCTGGAACGCCTACGCCTCACGCCAGGAGCACGATCTCGGCTCCCTCGCCATCGGCAAGCTCGCCGACCTCGTCGCGATTTCCGATGACGTGTTCACCTGCCCAGAAGCCCGCATCCCGTACATCACACCCGTCTTGACGCTCGTCGGCGGCGAGATCGTCTTCCGTAGCTCGCCAGCGTAGTCGTCGGCCGGGTGGGCGGGGTGTGGGAGGGGGCGCCGGGACCCGTTCCCGTCACGTGATAGCGGGAGTGGAGCGCCGGGATGGAGCCCAGCCGCCCGGGGGCAGCGGACGCGTGCCGCGTGGTAGCCGGCGCCCCCTCCCACACCCCGCCCACCCGGCCGACGGCAAACCGCATGGTGGGGTCAGAGGTGGAGAACGATGATGCCGACGATCGTGGTGGCGGCGCCGAGGAGCGCGGGGTAAGTCAGCCGCTCGTTCAGGAAGATGAACGCGAGCGGGATCCCGAACATCGGCGCGGTCGCCGACAGCACCGACGCCACGGTGACACCGGCATATTTCACGCCCGCCACGAACGTGACCGAGCTCACGGCGGTCAGCGCGCCCAGCACCGCCACGCGCACGCGGGCGCCTCGCGAGCTCCGCGCGAGATCGCGCGGCGCCGAGCGCGCCCACGGTGTGACCCAGAGCAGCGCAGCGGCGAGCGGTAAGCGGATCGCCTGGGCGGTCACCGGGGTCATCTCGGCGAGCGGCGGTTTGACGAGCACCGTCGAGACCGCCCACGCCACCGAGGCGAGCGTCGCGGTGCCGACGCCGAACCAGAAGCGCTCTTCGGGCGCGTGCCCGGCCCACGGCGCCAGGATCAGCGTGACCCCGGTCAGCGTCAGGATCGTGCCGCCGACGATCGGCAGGGTGAGCGGCTCGTCGAGGAACACGGCGGCGATGGCGGCCGCGCCGATCGGATAGGTCGTCGAGATCGTCATCGCCCGGCCGAGCCCGAGCGCGCGGGTGCTCTCGAAGAACACCGTGTCGCCGATCGCGATGGCGACCACGATCGAGAGCGAGAGCAGGACCCAGGCGCCGACGGACGCCCCCGTGAACGCGCCGGCGCCCGCGGTCGCGAGCACCCAGACGACGAGGATCGTCCCGCCGATCGTGGAGCGGATCGCGTTGACCGCCACCGAACCCATGCCGGGCATGAGCGAGCGCGCCAGGATACTCGTGACCGCCCACATCAGCGCCGAACCGAGCGACGCGAGCGCGCCCAGGGTGGTGTCGGCGATCAGCGCCTCACTGGCTCGTGAGCTGGATGAACGCCGGCCGTGAATCTCACGGCCAGCGTCTCGTCTCGACAACTCACGGGTGACACGGCGATGATCATACACCGTGAAGCTTCTGGTCTACGCCGCGGCCCTCGGCGCCGGCGGATTCGTGCTGCTGAGCCTCGTGAGCTTCTGGCTCGCGGTGCGCCCGCCTCGCATCGCGATCCCGCTCCATCCCGACGAGTTCCGGCTGACCGTCGAAAACGTCACGATCGCGTCCGACGACGGCGTGAAGCTGGCCGCGTGGCTCCTGCCTCGCGCCGGCGCTCCGGCGGTCGTGCTGCTCCACGGCTATCCGGCCGAGAAGGCCGACTTGCTGCCCATGGCCGCGGCGCTGGCTCCACGCTTCACGGTGCTCCTGCTCGACCAGCGGTATTTCGGCGCGAGCGGCGGGCGCGCGACCACGCTCGGCTTCCGGGAGCGCGCTGACTTGGCGAGGGCGATCGACTTCCTCGCGGCGCGCGGATTCGGACCGGTCGGCGTCTTCGGCTTCTCGTTCGGGGGCGCGGTGGCGCTCCTGACCGCCACCGAGGATCCGCGGATCCGCGCAGTGGCCGCCTACGCGCCGTTCGCGGATCTGACATCGCTCGCCTACGAGCTCTATGGATGGCTCGGTCCACTGAAGTATCCGTTCGTCCTGCTGCTGCGCGCCTGGTCGCGCCTGTTCCTCGGCCATGACGTCACGACGCTCTCGCCCGAGCGCGCCGCCGCTGCGCTGACGATCCCCGTGCTCCTGATCGCGAGCCGTCAGGACGAGCAGATCCCGTTTTCCCACGCCGAGCGGCTGCAGCAGGCACTCCGCAACACGCGGACCGAGGTGGTGTTCACGGACCGCGGCCGCCACGGCGAGATGCCCGACGGGTTGGCGGCACGCCTCGCGGAGTTTTTCCTGCTATACCTGAGGTGACATGGACCACGCCTACGCCGAAATCAACGGTGTGCGTCTGCACTACGTGACCCAAGGCCGGGGACCGCTCATCGTGTTCGTCCACGGCTTCCCCGAGTTCTGGTACGCGTGGCGCAACCAGCTGCACGAGTTCGGGCGCGACCATCAGGCCGTGGCGCCCGACATGCGCGGCTACAATCTCTCCGCCAAGCCGGCCGACGTCGGCCAGTACCGCGTCGCACACATGGTCGAGGACCTGCGCGGGCTCGCCGACCATCTCGGGCGCGAGCGCTTCCTGCTCGTCGGCCACGACTGGGGCGGCGTCGTCGCGTGGGCCTTCGCGATCGCGCATCCCCAGCGCCTGATGAAGCTCGTCATCGTCAACGCGCCCCACCCGGCGATCTTCGAGCGCGAGATTCGCCAGAATCCCGCGCAGCAGAGCGCCAGCCGCTACATGCTGGTCTTCCGGAGCCCGGAGGCCGAGGCGATCCTGGCCGCGAACGACCACGCGCGGCTCGTCGAGATGTTCGAGCGCGAGCTCGGCCCGCGTTTCACCGGCGCCGACCGCGCCGCGTACCGTGAGGCGTGGTCGCAGCCGGGCGCGCTGACCGGCGGGCTCAACTACTATCGAGCCGCCGGCGTCGGCCCGCCCTCGGGTGAAGGCGCTCCCGCGAAGAGCTTCGGCGCCGACCCGTCGCGCCTGATCGTCGGGGTGCCGACCCTCGTGATCTGGGGCGAGCGCGACCGCGCCTTGCTCACGGGAAATCTCGACGGGCTCGAGACGTTCGTCCCCGATCTCACGATTCGGCGCGTGCCCGAGGGCTCGCACTGGGTCATCCACGAGGCGCCCGAGCTGGTCAACGGCTACATCCGCGAGTTTCTGGCCGGCACGGCGGCGCGATGATCATCGGCGTTCCACGCGAGATCAAGCCGGGCGAGCAGCGTGTCGCGCTGACGCCGGCCGGGGCGCGCGCCTTCGCCGAGGCCGGCCACAACGTGCTGGTCGAGCACGACGCCGGCGCCGGCAGCGGCATCCGCGACGACGAGTACTCGGCCGTCGGCGCCGAGCTGATCACGGTGGACGACGTCTGGCGGCGCGCCGACCTCGTCCTGAAGGTGAAGGAGCCGCTCGATCCCGAGTGCGCGCGCCTGCGGCCGGGCCAGGTCCTCTTCACGTATCTCCATCTGGCGCCGGCGCCCGAGCTGACACGCGCGCTGCGCGGCACCGGGGCGATCGCGATCGCGTACGAGACCGTCCAGCGCCCTGACGGAAGCCTGCCGCTGCTCACGCCGATGAGCGAGGTGGCCGGCCGGCTGTCGGTCCAGGAGGGCGCGTTCTATCTCGGCCGCGCCCACGGCGGCCGCGGAATACTATTGTCCGGCGTGCCCGGCGTCCCGCCCGGGAACGTCGTGATCCTCGGCGCCGGCATCGCCGGGCTCAGCGCCACGAAGACCGCGGTCGGCCTCGGCGCCGACGTCTCGGTGCTCGACGTGAACCTCGACCGGCTGCGGCTCGTCGACGATCTGTTCCGGGGCCAGGTCGTCACGCTCATGTCGAACAGCTTCAACATCGATCAGGTCGTGCGACGGGCCGACCTGCTCGTCGGCGCCGTGCTCGTCGCGGGCGCGCGGGCGCCGGTGGTGGTGAGTAAGGAGATGGTCGCGCAGATGAAAGACGGCTCCGTGATCGTGGACATCGCCGTCGACCAGGGCGGCTGTATCGCGACGATCCATCCGACCACGCTGCTCGATCCCGTCTACGTCGTGAGCGGCGTCGTCCACTACGGCGTCGCCAACATGCCGGCCCTCGTCCCGCGCACCTCGACGTTCGCGCTCACGAACGCCACCCTGCCCTACGCGCTCGAGCTGGCGAATCGCGGGCTGAAGGCCGCCGTGCGCGGCAACCCGGCGCTGGCCCGGGGCGTCAACGTCTGGAGCGGGAAGGTCGTGCACCCGGCGGTCGCCGCGGCGATCGGCGAGAGGGCCACGCCGCTCGAGGCGCTCCTGCAGTGAAGGTCCACGTCGGAACGTCGGGCTACAACTACCCGGAGTGGAAGGGGACGTTCTATCCCAAGGACCTGCCGGCGTCGAAGATGCTCCCGTACTACGTCGAGCGCTTCACCACCGTCGAGATCAACAACACGTTCTATCGGATGCCGAACGCCAAGACCGTCACCGGGTGGGGCGCCGCGGCGCCCGCCGGGTTCACCTTCGTCCTGAAGGCGCCGCAGAAGATCACCCACTTCTCCCGGCTGCGGGACGTCGATCAGCCCCTCGGCTTCTTCTGCGAGACGGCGCAGACGCTCGGCGACAAGCTCGGCCCGCTGTTCTTCCAGCTCCCGCCCAATTTCAAGAAGGCCACCGACCGGCTCGCCGACGTGCTGGCGAAGCTGCCGCCCGCGCTGCGCGTCGCCTTCGAGTTCCGCCACGAGAGCTGGTTCGACGACGAGGTCTACGCGCTGCTGCGCAAGCGCAACGCCGCGCTCTGCATCGCCGCCGCCGAGGAAGGCGTCACGCCGGCGGTCGCCACCGCCGACTTCGGCTACCTCCGGCTACGCGAGGTCGAGTACAGCGACGAGGATCTGCAGCGCTGGCTCCAGACGATCCGGGATATCGGCGCGGGCTGGCGCGACGCGTTCGTGTTCTTCAAGCACGAGGATTCGGGCACCGGCCCCGCGCTGGCTCGCCGGTTCCTGGAGATCGCGTGAGCCTCAACCCCGCACTCTGGTTGCCCACGACGGCGGACGAAATCCGCGCGCGTGGCTGGGACGCGCCCGATGTGGTATTCGTGACGGGCGACGCCTACGTGGACCATCCCTCCTTTGCGATGGCCGTCCTCTCGCGCGTCCTCGAGTCGCACGGATTCCGCGTCGCCATCCTGCCGCAACCCGACTGGCGGAGCGCCGCGGCGTGGCGCGCGCTCGGGCGGCCCCGGCTCTGCTATGCCGTCTCGGCCGGCAACATGGACTCGATGATCAACCACTACACGGCGAACAAGAAGCGCCGCAACGACGACGCGTACTCGCCGGGCGGGAGGATCGGGCTGCGTCCGGATCGTCCGACGCCCGCGTACGCGCAACGGTGCCGCGAGGCGTTCCCGGGCGTGCCCGTGGTGATCGGCGGCATCGAGGCCTCGCTCCGGCGCATTGCGCACTTCGACTACTGGTCGGAGCGCGTGCGGCCGTCGATGCTGGCGGCGAGCAAGGCGGACCTGCTCGCGTTCGGCAAGGGCGAGGCGACGATCGTCGACATCGCGCGCCGCCTCGCCGCCGGACAGCCGGTGACGGCGCTGCGCGACCTGCGCGGCGTGGCGTACCTGCTCGGCGCCCAGGAGGCGCTGCCGGCCTGGTCCGGCCAGACGCTGGCGCTGCCGTCCCTGGACGACGTGACGCGTGACCCGATGGCCTTCGCGCGGATGACCCGCACGTTCCACCACGAGACGAACCCGTTCAACGCGAAGCGGCTGACGCAGGCCCACGGCGACCGCACGCTCGTGCTCAACCCGCCGTGCCTGCCGATCGGCGAGGCGGCGATGGACGCGATCTACGACCTGCCGTACACGCGCCGGCCGCACCCGCGCTACGCGGAGCCGATTCCCGCCCACACGATGATCAAGGACTCCGTGCAGATCATGCGAGGCTGCTTCGGAGGCTGCACCTTCTGCTCCATCACGATGCACGAGGGCCGCGTCATCCAGAGCCGGAGCCCCCGCTCGATCCTCGCCGAGGTGAAGACGATCGCCGCCGAGCCCGCCTTCAAGGGCACGATCAGCGACCTCGGCGGTCCCACCGCGAACATGTACCAGATGCGCTGTACCCGACCCGAGGTCGAGGCGGTGTGCAAGCGACTCTCCTGCATCCACCCGACGATCTGCAAGCTGCTCGGGACGAGCCACGCGCCGACGATCGAGCTGATGCGCGGGGCCCGGGCCATCCCCGGGGTCAAGCGCGTCCACATCGCCTCGGGCATCCGCATGGACCTCGCCAACCTCGACGACGCGTACGTCGACGAGCTGGCGACCCATCACGTCGGCGGCCATCTGAAGGTCGCGCCCGAGCACCAGTCCGACCGTGTCCTCGCGCTGATGAAGAAGCCGAGCCACCGCGAGTTCGAGACGTTCGCGGGGAAGTTCCGCCGCGCGAGCGAACGGGCGGGCAAGGAGCAATACCTCGTTCCCTACTTCATCGCGAGCCATCCCGGCTGTGGCGTGCAGGACATGATCGAGCTGGCCGTCTTTCTGAAGAAGCACGGCTACCGCCCGCGGCAGGTGCAGGACTTCATCCCGGCGCCGATGGACATCGCGACGTGCATCTACCACACCGGGATCGATCCGCTGACCATGGCGCCCGTCGACACCGTCAAGAAGCTGCGTGACCGGCAGACGCAGCGCGCCCTGATGCAGTTCTTCGAGCCCCGGAATTGGTTCGTCGTCCACAAGGCGCTCGTGGACGCCGGCCGGCGCGACCTCATCGGCAGCGCGAAGCACTGCCTCATTGCCGCCACGCCCCCGCCCGAGGCGATCGCGGCGAAGCGCCGGGAAGCCACGGAGGCGACCCACGTCCACGCCGAAGACGCGGGGACGCAGCCGACGATCGGCTACCGGCCCGGCCGGAAGGGCGCGAGGCGGCGTTGAGGGCGCTACTCGAGCGAGCGGCGCAGGTCGTCTAGCGTCGCCAGGAACGCGTCGAGCACTGGCGTCCGTGGCTTGTCGCGACGGAGCACGATCCCGATCTGGCGGAACAGCGGCGGATCGAGGCGCACCGCGGCGAGCTTGCGGGCGCGCACCTCGGCCTTCGCCGCGAACCACGAGGTCACCGACAGCCCGAGCCCCGCTTCCACCAGCTTCTTGATCGCTTCGGTGTTGCCGAGCTCCATCGGCAGCGCCGGTGAGGCGCCGCCGCGCTGGAACCAGCCGTCGATCAAGCCCCTGAGCGTGGCGCCGTCCTCGAACAAGATCAACGTCTCGCGCGCCAGCTCGGCGGCCTTCACGCGCCGTCCGCGCGGCCAGCGGCGGTCGGGCGGGCCGATCGCCACCAGCTCGTCGCGGTAGAGCGAGGTCACCGCCAGCTCGCGCTCGCGGACCGGCAGGCTGATGATTCCCACGTCGAGCTCGTTCGCCACGACCGCCCGCGCGATCTCCGGCGCGTTGCCGGTGACGACGACGAGCTCGGTCTGCGGGTAGCGCGCGCGGAACCGGTGAAGCGCCGACGGGAGCAAGTAAATGCTGATCGAGGCGCTGGTGCCCAGGCGGATCCGCCCGGCGACGATCCCCCGGAGCTGCTGGACGAGCTGGACGCCGTTCTCCAGCTCCCGCAGCGCGCGCCCGGCGTGGGTCAGCAAGACCTCGCCCGCCTTCGTCGTGTAGGCGCGCTTGCCCACGCGCTCGAGCAGCGGCAGCCCGAGCACCCGCTCGAGCTGGCGTACCTGCATGCTCACGGCCGGCTGCGTGAGCCGCAGCTCGCGCGCCGCACGCGAGAAGCTGCCGTGGCGCGCGACCGCCTGGAGGGCGACGAGGTGGGCGAGCTGGAGGGTCATGGTGACGCCAAAAAATATCTGATCGTAACGATCATAACAATTGATTTCTCTGATGATCCGACCCGGGGCATGATGCGCGCCATGGACATCAACCCCTACGCGCTCGAGACCATGGCGCGGGATCCAATCGCCCAGGCCCGCGCCGACGCGGCCCGCCACCGGCTGCTGCGGAGCTGGCTTCGCGTCGCCGGCCGGCTTGGACCGAGGGTGGCCTGAGACAGATGCGCGTGGCTCCGACACGCCCGAACACCGGGGTCGGAGCGGCCCACGTGGCTCCGACACGCCCGAACACCCGGGTCGGAGCGGCCCACGTGGCTCCGGTCGGCGCCGGCATCCGTCACGACCACTAGACGTCACTCTTCGCGACGCGTCCGCGTCCGACCTCGACCAGATTGCCGCGATCTGGAATCACGAAGTTCTCTGGACCGACGCGACGACTGACACCGAGCCCCGGGACGCGGCCGCGCAGCGTGAGTGGCTCGCGCGTCATCCGGAGCCTTACCCCGTCGTCGTCGCGGTCGCCGGCCCGGACGTCGTCGCGTACGGCTCGCTGTCGCCCTACCGGCCGAGGCCCGCGTTCGCGCACACGGTGGAGGACTCCGTCTACGTCGAGGGCGGCCACCGCGGCGCGGGCCTCGGCCGCCTGATCCTCGCCGAGCTTGTGCGGCGCGCCGTCGTGGCCGGCCACCACTCGATCATGGCGCGCATCACATCGCGAAACACCGCGTCGCTCCGGCTGCACCAGCGGCACGGGTTCCGCACGGTCGGTGTCGAGCGCCAGACCGCATTCAAGCTCGGCCGCTGGCACGACGTGACCATCATGCAGCGTCGCCTCGACGCTCGCGGGAGGACCGCCAATGCCGACTGAGACTCTGGATCGGATCATGAAAATCGCGGAGCGGCCGCCGATCGTGATGGTGAAGGGCGCGGGGTCGTGGCTCTGGGACCGCGCCGGCACGCGCTATCTGGATTTCGTCCAGGGCTGGGCGGTGAACTGTCTCGGCCACTCGCCGCGCGGCGTGCTCGACGCGCTGGCCGCGCAGGGCGCACAGCTGATGAACTGCAGCCCCGCCTACTACAACGAGCCCATGGCAAAACTCGCGACGCGCCTGGCGGAGGCCTCCGGGCTCGACCAGGTGTTTCTCTGCAACAGCGGCGCGGAGGCGAACGAGGGCGCCATCAAGCTCGCGCGCAAGTGGGGCGCACGCCACCGGAACGGCGCCTTCGAGATCATCACCATGGAGCACGCCTTCCACGGGCGCACGCTGGCGACGATGTCCGCCTCCGGCAAGCCAGGCTGGGGCACGCTGTTCGAGCCGAAAGTCCCGGGGTTCCGCAAGGTCCCGCTCGGCGATCTCGCCGCGGTCGCGCGCGCCATCGACGAGCGGACGGTCGCGGTGATGCTCGAGCCGATCCAGGGCGAGGCCGGTGTCTTCGAGGCCGGCGACGACTTCCTGCGCGAGTTACGTGCGCTCACGCGCAGCCACGACATGCTGCTGATCCTCGACGAGATCCAGACCGGCATCGGCCGCACCGGGCGGCTCTTCGGCTACGAGCACGCGGGGATCGATCCCGACATCATGACGCTCGGCAAAGGGCTGGGCGCGGGCGTCCCGCTCGCCGCGCTCCTGGCCTCCGCCGGCGCGAGCTGCTTCGAGCACGGCGACCAGGGCGGCACCTTCAACGGCAACCCGCTCATGGCGGCCGTCGGCTGCGCGGTCATGGAGGCGGTCGATCGCAAGGAGTTCCTCGAGACCGTGGCCGCGAACGGCTCGTATCTGGCCGAGCGGCTGCGGGCGCTCTCGGCGAACCTCGGTCACGGCGAGGTGCGTGGCCGTGGCCTGTTGCTGGCGCTCGAGCTGCGCGGCCTGGACGCAAAGAGGGTCGCGTCGACTGCGCTCGACCACGGGCTGCTCATCAACGCGCCGCGCCCCGACTCGCTACGCTTCATGCCGGCCCTGAACGTGTCGCTCGACGAGATCGATCAGATGATGGCGCTGCTCCGCGCGAGCCTTGCCTGGCGCTGACGGTCGTGGCGATCCGCGAAGACGCCGCACCGCCGCCAGCCGACGAGCGCCTGCGGCGTCTGTCTCTGACGCTCGACGAGCTCGCGGCGACCGTGTGCGAGCACGACGACGGCGCGCTGGGGCGCCGGCCCGACGCCCGCAACTGGTCCGCGACGGAGATCGTTTGCCACCTCCGTGACGTGGAGGAGCTCTTTCTCATGCGGTTCATGACGATGCTCGCCATGGACGAGCCGAAGATCCTCGCGTTCAGCGCGGCACCGGCCGACCTGGAGGCGTGGGGGATCGGCGGCGGGATCGGGCACCCGCTCGATCCCGACCGGTGGGCCGAGGAGCGCCAGTACGGTCGCAACGACCCGCGCGAGGCGCTCGCGGCGTTCGCCAGGCGTCGCGGCGAGACGCTGGCGTTGCTGGAGCGCCTCGGCCCTGCCGAGTGGCAGCGCGGAGGTCTCCACCCGACGCGAGGCCGGATCACGATCGCGGAGTACGCGGTGGCGCTGGCCGCCCACGACGCCAACCACCTCGCCCAGCTCCACCGAGCGCTCGTCGGCCGCGCCTGAAGCGTTCAGCGAGTCTTCGCTGCGCGGTGCTCCAGGCGCTTGAGTGTGGCCGTGACGTCGATCGCGCCCGACAGGACCGGCGCCAGCGGATCGCCGACCTTTTCGAAGCGCGCGGGGGCGGTCTTGATCGTGAACCGCGCGGGATCGAGGCGCGCGGTGACTTCCTCCCAGCGCAGCGGGCACGCCACCGGCGCGCCGGGCAGCGGGCGCACCGAGAACGGCGCGACGATCGTCTGGCCGTGGCCGTTCTGGCCCCAGTCGATGTAGACCTTGCCGCCCCGCGCGCGCAGCGGGCGGGCGACCGTCGAGATCGCGGGCTCCTCCTCGACGCCGATCGTGGCGAGCAGCCGCGCGAAGGTGCGCGTCACCTCGTAGTCGTAGCGGGCACCGAGCGGGAGGACGATGTGGAGCCCGGTCGCGCCGGAGGTCTTGACGTAGCTCGGCAGCTCCAGCTCGTCGAGCACGCCGTGGAGCGTGCGCGCCACCTTGACCACATCGGTGAACGGCGCGCCCTTGGGATCGAGGTCGAGCACGAGCCAGTCGGGCCGATCGAGCGTGGGCAGATGCGAGCTCCAGAGGTGGAGCGGGATCGTCCCCATGTTCACGACGTAGCGCAGGCTCTCGCGATCGTTCACGATGAAGTAGTCGATGTCGCGGTCCGCGTCGTCGGCATGGATCCGCTCGGTCCGGATCCACGACGGCACCCACTCGGGCGCGTCCTTCTGGAAGAACGACTTCCCCTTGATCCCATCGGGAAACCGCGTGAGCACCAGCGGCCGATCCCGCAAATACGGCAGCAACCACGGCGCCACCGCATCGTAATACTCGATCAAATCCGTCTTGCTATACCCCTCGTCCGGCCAAAACACCTTCCTCGGATTCGTGATCACCACCTTCTTCTCTTCCACCGGAACCGCCGACGAGGACGAAGACGAGTTGCGCGATGCTCGCGCGCCACTCCCGGCCCGCCCGCGCCGCCGCGGCGCGACGGCATCGCCAGAGGACGGCGTGTCGTCAGCTCGCGGGTGACCGCGAGGGGGCGAGACGGAGGAGGCGGGGGCGGAGGGGGTCGACGGGACCCGTTCCCGTGAACCGTCGTCGGACCCCCCGCGCCCAGATGGAGCCCAGCCGCGACCGGGCAGCGCACGCGCGCCGCGTGGTCCCGCGATCCCCTCCGCCCCCGCCTCCTCCGTCTCGCCCCCTCGCGCCTCCACCGGAACCTCACGCACGCACTCCTCGGGACGCTTGTCCTCGCGCAACCCGAGAAAAGCAGGGTGCCGGATCCCGCCATCGCGCGTCCACTCGGTGAAGCGAACTTCGCAGACGAGCCGAGGCTCGACCCAGTGATGACCGCGCCCGGCGGGCGTTCCGGAGGCGAACGGCGGCGTCGCGCGATCCAGCGGACCCAGCTTTTCCCACACGCGGTCGAGCGTCGCGTCGTCGAAGCCCGTGCCGACCTTCGACACGTAGACGAGCCCGCCCTGATCGTAGAGACCGAGGTGCAGAGCGCCGAAGCGAGCGCGCGAGCCCTGGGGCTCGGTGTAGCCGCCGATGACGAACTCTTGCCGGAGCTGGCACTTGATCTTGAGCCAGTCCCGCGAGCGCTTCGCGACGTACGCGCTGCCGAGCTTCTTGGCGACGATGCCCTCGAGACGCTGCTCGCACGCCGCGTCGAGGAATTCGATGCCGTGGCCGACCACGTGATCGCCGTAGTGGACGAACCCCCGTGGGGGCAGCAGGAGCTTCAGACACTCCTTGCGCGCCTCGAGCGGCAGCCGGCGCACGTCGCGCCCATCGAGCGCGAGCACGTCGAACACGACGGCGCTGACCGGCACGGCGCCGCGCGCGTGCTCGACGTCGGCGGGGCGCGTCAGGCCCATGCGCGCCTGCAGGAGCTGGAAGCTCGCGCGGCCCGTCTCGTCGAGCGCCACGACCTCGGCGTCGAGGCAGAATCGGTCGAGCGGCAACGCGCGGAGAGCCGCCGTCACCTCGGGATAGCGTCCCGCGAAGTCCTGACCACTCCGCCCACGCAGCTCGACGCGGTCGTTCTCGCGCCAGGCCAGCACGCGGACGCCGTCGTACTTGATCTCGAAAAGCCAGCCGGGATTCGAGAACGGCTCCTCGCCGAGCGTCGCCAGCATGAAGAGCTCGCCGCGCGGCGTCACCTCCGCGCGCGGCGCCCCGAGCTCGACCAGCCGCTTGCGCAGCGTGTCCAGGCGCCCCGCGCCGTCGCGCAGCTCCTCGATCGTGAGCCCCGAGAGCACCGACTCCGGGAAGCGCTCGACCGGCTCGATCTCGCTCGCGAACTCGTCCGATTTCTTGAGCAGCAGCCAGTCCTTGTCCTTGCCGCTCATGCGCGCCAGTGTCCACCGCCCGCGCAGCTTGAACCCGAACAGCTCGAACTCGAGCTTCCCCCGCTCGATCTGCTCGCGCGCGGGCTCGGGTTTGGTGAGCTGGAAGCGGCCGGCATCCCACACCATCGATGGCCCCGCGCCGTAGTTGCCCTCGGGGATCACCCCCTCGAAGTCCGCGTACTCGAGCGGATGATCCTCGACGTGCACCGCCAGGCGCTTTTCGTGGGAGCGCATGGACGGTCCCTTCGGCACCGCCCAGCTCTTCAGCACGCCGTCGAGCTCCAGACGCAGGTCGTAGTGGAGCCGGCGCGCCGAGTGCTTGTGGACGACGAACCGGTTGCCCGCGCCGGCGCTGGGGCCGCCGAACGGTTCCGGCGTCTGCGCGGGATCGCGCTTGCGCCGGTACTCGTCGAGGCCGCGGCCTCTAGACACGGAGCGCCAGCACCACGGAGAGCGAGGCCATCAGGTTGTCCGCCGCGTGCGACGCGATCGACGGCAGGAGGCTGCCGGTCCGCTCGTATGCCCACGCCCACAGGAGACCGCTCCAGAAGACGGCGGCGAAGCCGAGCACGCCGTAGCCGTGGGCGATCGCGAAGATCCCGGCGCTCAGCAGCGCCGCGCCGGGCACGCCGAAGCGCCGGCGAAGGGTCGCGAACACGAGCCCGCGAAACACGATCTCCTCGAACACCGGCGTGAGGACGACCGTGTCGAGGACCGTCAGGCCGACCACGAGCGGCGGGCCCCACGCCAGATCGCGATCGAACCACTCCGTCCAGTGCGCGGTGAGCCCGACCCGCCGCCCCGCCAGGTCGATCGCGACGCCGCCGAGCTGCCCGAGCGACAGCACGGCGAGGAACACGAACAGGAGGCGGCGCATGCCGCCCGCCGCGGGCATCAGCCCGAGCCCCTCGGCGAAGGGCACCCCGGACGGTTCGAGCAGCCGCCGGCGGGCGAGCAGCAGCACCGGCAAGAACGCGGCGTTCGTCGCCACGCCGAGCGCCACCCGCGCGAACGGTCGATCGGATCCGGTGAACGTGAAGAAGTAGAGCGCGACGAGCGTGATGGCGCCGAGCGCGCCGCCGCGAATCAGGACCCCGGCGCCCACCCGTCCCCGCCAGGGCGGCGGGAGCACGACCGCGCCGATGCGCGCGAGCCTGTCGCCCCGCAGCACGAGCCGGACCAGGACCAGGCCCCCCGCCACGAGCAGGACCAGCTCCACCACGATCATCGCGCGCGAGCGGTTCAGCAGCGGCCTCGAGCGGGCGGCCTGCGACGCGTTCGCGCGATCCAGCAGTTCGGCGTCGCCGGGCCGCACCGCAAGGCGCACGGCGATGCGGTCCCTGAACCAGCCTGGCTCGAGCACCTCCGCGAGCGTCTCGTCGTCGAGGGTCGCGGCGTCCCCGGTGTCGAGCGATTCCGGAAGATAGGCGGCGGCGACGAGCCGTGCGAGCGCCGGCATGGGATCGGGGCGGCGCGCCCACTCGTCGACACGGCGCCGCACGCTCGCCGGCCGGCCGGATTCGCCTTCGAGGATCGCCAGGTGCAGGTCGACGGCCGGATCGAACGATGCGGCCGCCAGCTCTTCGTACCAGCCGAGCGCCTCGGCGACGTCGCTCGCGCGGTCGCTCAGCAGCAACCGATAGACGGCGCGCTCCCACGCCGGCCCGCGCTCGATGCCCTCGTCGAGGTCCATGGTCCGTCCCACGATCAGCGCGAGCGCGCGCTCGGGCTCCACCATCTCCTCGACGCGCGATCCGCCGTACTGGAGCCACGCCATGAACGCGAGGAACAGGACGAGCACGACGGCGGACAGGATGGTGAGAACCCCGACATGTTGCCTCTCGACCGGCGTCGGGACGCTATCCATGGGAGGGTCCATGCCTGCGGGCATCATAGAGAGCAACATGCTATCGTGCAAACCATGGCGCCGCACTCGATCGGCACGGGCACGATCTCCTTCGGCCTGGTCTCGATCCCGATCAGGCTGTACACCGCCGCGTCGTCGGGGAACGTGTCGTTCAACCTGCTGCACGCCAAGTGCGGCTCGCGCATCCGCCAGCAGACGTTCTGCCCGACGTGCAACGAGGTGGTCGACCGCGCGAGCCTCGTGCGCGGCTACGAGTTCGCCAAGGACCAGTACGTGCGCGTCAGCGACGACGAGCTGAAGTCGCTCGAGGGCGAGACCTCCAAGGTCCTCGACATCGCCGAGTTCGTGCCGCTCGCGTCGGTGGACCCGATCTACTTCGAGAAGACGTACTATCTCGGGCCCGACAAGGGCGGCGACAAGGCGTACCGGCTGCTGGCCGACGCGATGGAGAAGAACTCTCGCGTGGCGCTCGCCAAGTTCGTCATGCGCGGCAAGGAGAGCCTCGTCCTCATCCGGCCGGCCAAGAGCGGCCTCATGCTCCACACCATGTACTTCGCCGACGAAGTCCGCGACTTCGGCGAGATCGACCGCGGGCAGTCGGCGAAGATCAAGCCCGGCGAGCTCGAGCTGGCGCTCCAGCTCATCGACGGGCTCTCGAACGACGAGTTCAAGCCCGAGCAGTACCAGGACGAGTACCGCCAGCGTGTGCTCGGCGTGATCGACCAGAAGGTCGAGGGCAAGGAAGTCACCACCGTCGGCCCTCAAGTTCAACGCGCCCAGGTCATCGACCTGATGGACGCGCTGAAAGAGAGTCTCGCCAAGCGCGTCGCCTCCGGCGAGAAGCGGCCGTTGGCGAAGGCCAAGCGCGACGCCGCCCCGGCCCCGGCCGCCCCGAAGCGCGCCCAGGCCGCGAAGAAGTAGCTCGCCCTCCTTTTCTCCCCGCGCGAGTTAGAATGAATTCGAGTCTGCTGGCATGCCCAGGATCACACTCGAGCCGCGGTTTCAGGTCGAGTACCTGTCGGTGCTCGACAGCGACGGCAACCTCGACACCGCGCTCGAACCCAAGCTTTCCGAAAATGACCTGAAGGCGCTCTACCGCGCCATGCTGCTCGGCCGGCGGCTCGACGAGCGGATGGTGCGTCTGCAGCGGCAGGGACGGGTCGGCACGTTCGCGCCCATCAAGGGCCAGGAAGCCTCCCAGATCGGCAGCGCCTTCACCCTGCGGCCGAGCGACTGGATGGTGCCGTCGTTCCGGGAGACCGCCGCGATGGTCTGGCGCGGGTGGCCGATCGACAAGCTCCTGCACTTCTTCGCAGGCCGGCTCGAAGGCGGCCAGCCGGCGCCCGACCAGCACGACCTGCCGATCACGATCCCCGTCGCGACCCAGCTGCCCCACGCGGTGGGCCTCGCCTACGCGGTCCAGTACCGCGGCGACGACGCGGTGGTCATGGCGTACTTCGGCGACGGCGCGACCTCCGAGGGCGACTTCCACGAGGCGATGAACTTCGCCGGCGTGTGGCACGTCCCGGTGGTGTTCGTGTGCCAGAACAACCAGTGGGCGATCTCGGTGCCCCTCAAGAAGCAGACGCACTCGCGCACGATCGCCCAGAAAGCCCTCGCCTACGGCCTGCCGGGCCTCCAGGTGGACGGCAACGACGTGCTCGCCGTCTACGCGGCCGCGCGGGAGGCGGTGGACCGGGCGCGCGCCGGCGACGGCCCGACGCTGATCGAGTGCGTCACCTATCGGCTGGGCGTCCACACGACCGCCGACGACCCGACCAAGTACCGCGCCGAGGAAGAAGTGCGGATGTGGGAGCAGAAGGACCCGCTGACGCGCTTCCGGATCCACCTCGAGAAGCGCGATCTCCTCGAGACGGGGCTCGAGCAGCGCGTCGACGACGAGATCGCACAGGCGGTGCGCCGCTTCGAGGCCGCGCCGCCGGCCGATCCGCTCACGATGTTCGAGCACGCCTACGCGACGCCGCCGCCCGGGCTGCTGGCGCAGCGTGACGAGATGGCCGCGCGCGAGCACGCCGCCCCGGCGCTCGACGGCCAGCAGCCGCCGGCGCCGGTGGACGCAACGCCGATGCGGGGCCAGCGGCGGACACGGCGCTGACCATGGCCAAGCTGAACATGGTCAAGGCCCTCAACCTGGCGCTCCTGGAGGAGATGGAGCGCGACAACGACGTGCTCGTCCTCGGCGAGGACGTGGGCGTCGACGGCGGGGTCTTCCGCGTGACCGACGACCTGCAGCGGAAGTTCGGCTCGCAGCGCGTGATCGACAGCCCGCTCGCGGAGGCGGCCATCATCGGGACCGCCGTCGGGATGGCGCTCTACGGTCTCAAGCCAGTTTGCGAGATCCAGTTCTCCGGCTTCGCGTTCCAGTGCTTCCACCAGATCGAGAACCACTGCGCCCGCTACCGCATGCGCTCCCAGGGACGGTTCCACATCCCGATGGTGATTCGCATGCCGTACGGGGGCGGCGTGCGGGCCCTCGAGCACCACTCGGAGTCGGAGGAGCAGTTTTACGCCCACATCCCCGGGCTGAAGATGGTCATCCCCTCAGGACCGCGCACCGCGCGCGGCCTCCTCGCCGCCGCGATCCGCGACCCCGACCCGGTGATCTTCTTCGAGGCCAAGGCGCTCTATCACGCCGCCAAGGAAGACGTGCCGGACGAGAGCGAGGCGCTGCCGATCGGCCGTGCGCAGATCGCGCGCGAGGGCGACGCCCTCACGCTGGTCGCCTACGGCGCCATGCTCCGGGTGGCGCTCGAGGCCGCCGATATCCTACGGATCGAGGACGGCGCGCGCGTCGAGGTGATCGACCTGCTCACGATCTCGCCACTCGACCGCGACGCGCTCGTGACGTCGGTCAAGAAGACTGGACGCGCGGTCGTCGTACACGAGGCGCCGCGGAGCTTCGGGCCCGGCGCCGAGATCGCGGCCTCGATCATGGACGGCGCGTTCCTCTCGCTCGAAGCGCCGATCCGCCGCGTGACCGCCCACGACGTCCCGTTCGTCGGCTTCGCCCGCGAGAAGGCGAACGTGCCCGACGTCCCGCGCGTCGTCGCCGCCGTCCGCGAAACCCTCGCGTTCTGAGGCGCGCCCGCCCATGCCCCGCTCGTTCGCGTTGCCCGATCTCGGCGAGGGACTGACCGAGGCCGAGATCGTCAAGGTGCTGGTCGGCGAGGGCGACGTC